>Ga0136846_1224074_pt1 | contig 20973 bp, 18 predicted proteins | sample HopSoiMetagenom2_FD_96841 | JGI IMG/M metagenome (GOLD analysis project Ga0136846, IMG submission 96841) | Grasslands soil microbial communities from Hopland, California, USA - 2 Assembly 2016 (version 4) | ecosystem: Environmental > Terrestrial > Soil > Grasslands | place: USA: Hopland...
CAGCCTCCACTGCACGACGGTCGCGCCGCCTTCGATCGCGATGCGCGCCGTCTCGAGATCGTCGACGAGGACGTGGAGCTTCACGAGATCCGCGCGCGGCCGTCGAGCGTCTCGGGGTCGAGCGCCGCGAGCGCGTCGTAGAGGTTGGCGTGAAAGGTGCCCGGCCCCTTCGCGTCGCGCGCTGCGTCCTCGGCCGCAACGCCGAAGGCCGCGAGCGCCTCGGCTGCCGCCTCGAGTGACTCGTCATGCTTCGCCGCGAGGAAGCAGCCGGTCACCGCGCTGGACATGCAACCGGTGCCGGTCACCGTCGCCAGCAGCTCGTGCCCGTTGGCGACCGCGAGCACGCGCGTGCCGTCCGAGACATGGTCGACGACACCCGTGACGGAGGCGATCAGCGCGAGGTTCCGGGCCGCAGTCCGCGCGAGGTCGGCACCATCGCCGGCAGCGCCGATCGACTCGACCCCCCGCACTTCCGCGTCGGCGCCGACGAGCGTGGCGACCTCGCCCTGATTCCCGCGCAGGACCGTGACGCCGACCTCCGAGAGAATGCGCCGCGTCGTCTCGGTGCGATACCGCGTCGCGCCCGCGCCGACCGGATCGAGAACGACGGGAATGCCGCCCGCGTTCGCCGCCTTGCCGGCGGCGATCATCGCGTCGACCCACCTTGGCGAAAGCGTGCCGATGTTGAGCACCAGCGCACCCGCGAGCCCGACCATCTCCTCGACCTCTTCCAGGGCGTGCGCCATCACCGGCAGCGCGCCCAGCGCGAGCGTCGCATTCGCGGTCTCGTTCATGACGACGTAATTCGTGATCTGATGGACGAGCGGCTTGCGGTCTCGCAGCACCCGCAGCGTCCGGCCGGGCGAGACGCTCACGCAGTCAGACCCAGCACGTCGACAGGCCCTTCACCCGCGCCGAGCTCGACGAGCCCCAGGCGCACAGCATCGCTCGCCGCGCGCGCGGCCTCCCGGGCGGCCATGTCCAGGGACTGTCCCGAAGCCAGGGCCCCTGCGAGCGTGGCCGAATGGGTGCAGCCCGCCCCGTGAGTCGCGGGAACCGCGTAGCGCACGACGGGAATCTCGATGTGACGCTCCCCGTCGAAGAGATGGTCGATCGGGTCGGCGCCGTGGCCGCCGGTGACGATCACAGCCGCCGCGCCGAGCTCGTGGATCCGCTCTGCGAGGTCGCGACGCGACGCGGACATCCCGGCGAGGGCCTCGGCCTCGTTCAGGTTCGGTGTCACGACCGTCGCCAACGGAAACAGGCGCGACACCAACGTCTCGACCGCGTCGTCCTGCAGTAGCCGAGCACCGGAGCTCGCGAGCATCACCGGGTCGACGACAAGTGGAACGCGGTGCTGCTCGAGAAAGTCGGCGACCGTCTCGATCGACTCGCGCGAGAACAACATCCCGGTCTTCGCGGCATCGACGCCGAGATCCGTGAACACCGCTTCTAGCTGCGCACGGATGAAGTCCGGCGTCGCCTCCTGCACGGCCGTCACCCCGATCGTGTTCTGGGCCGTCAGCGCGACGATCGCGCTCATGCCGTAGCAACCGGCCGCGGCGAATGCCTTCAGGTCGGCCTGCACTCCTGCGCCGCCGCCCGAATCCGAGCCGGCGATCGTGAGACACCTTGGAACCAACTCTCTCCCTTCGCTCAACGCGGGGGAACCCATGGTTGCCCCGCGCACCCCGTCCTTCTCGGCACGCGACCCAATGCCGCAGCGAGCCTCCGGCGGGCGAAGCCCGCCTGCGGCGTCGATGCGTTACGACTCTCGAGCGTCTGCTCCTCCCTTCGCCGGTGCTAACCGGATCAGGTTCGACGGGTGTGATCTCAGCCCGTTGGGCACCCCGGTGAGCCAAGGGTACCGTGTCGCCGATGGCCGACGTGAGAGAGCTCCGGCTCGTGTTGACCGTGCAGGACTTCGACGGCGCACTGAGCTTCTACCGCGACGCGCTGGGCCTCGACGTCGAGGCGGTGTGGGCCAGCGAGGGGGGACACGTAACGCTCCTCTCCGCCGGGCGCGCGACGCTCGAGCTCGTCGACGAGGCGCATGCGGCGGAGATCGATCGCCTCGAGGTCGGCCGACGCGTGGCCGGCCCGGTCCGCGTCGCCTTCCAGGTGCCGGACAGCGGCGCTCTGGCCGACACGCTCGAGGCGGCCGGAGCGACCCGCATTGCGGGGCCGGTGACGACCCCGTGGAACGACCGCAACGTGCGCCTCGAGGCGCCGGACGGAACGCAGCTGACGCTGTTCACGCCCGTCGAGTGACGACCGCCGGCGCCGTCACCTGGGACGACCTGCTCGACGGCGAGGAACTCGCACACGTCGAGACGGTCCCGGCGACGGACGCACGCATCGCGCCGCTACCGGAGGACCTGCACCCGCGGCTCCGCGAGATCCTGCCGTTCGACGGCTTGTACGAGCATCAACGCGCTGCGTGGGACGCAGCGGCAAGCGGCGAGCACCTGATCCTCGCGACGGGGACGGCGTCCGGAAAATCCCTCGCGTTCAACCTGCCGGTGCTCGACGCGATCGCTCGCAACCCCAAGGAGCGCGCGCTCTACCTCTACCCGACCAAGGCGCTCGCGCAGGACCAGGCACGGGCGCTCGGAGAGCTGCGAGCGCCGAACGTCCGCGCCGCGATCTACGACGGCGACACGCCCGGCGAGCGCCGCTCGCAGATCCGCCGCTGGGCGAACCTCATCCTCACGAACCCCGACATGCTGCACGTCGGCGTGCTGCCGCACCACGACCGTTGGGCGGACGTCCTGCACAACCTGCGCTACATCGTCGTCGACGAGGCACACGTGTACCGAGGCGTGTTCGGCTCCCACGTCGGCAACGTGCTGCGGCGCCTGCGGAGGCTCGCCGGTGTGTACGGCGCCGAGCCGCAGTTGCTCTTCGCATCCGCGACGATCGCGAATCCCGGGGAGCTCGCCGCAGCGCTCGGCGGCGTCGACGCGACGGTCGTCGACCGCGACGCCGCGCCGCGAGCGGAGCGGACGATCGCCCTGTGGAACCCGGAGCTGCTCGACGCCGAGCTCGGACTGCGCGCGAGCCCCCTCGGCGAGGCATCGCGACTGATGGCAGCCCTCACGACGCGCGGCCTCCGCACGATCTGCTTTGCCAAGAGCCGCAAGGCGGCCGAGCTGATCCACAAGTTCACCGTCGACCGGGTCGACAGCGCGACGGGAAAGCGGCTCGCACCGTACCGCGCCGGGTATACGCCGATTCAGCGACGCGAGATCGAGCGGCGGCTGGTCGAGGGCGAGCTGCTCGGCGTCTCGGCAACGGATGCGCTCGAGCTCGGCATCGACATCGGTCTGCTCGACTGCGCCATCTCCGTCGGCTTTCCGGGAACCGTCGCGTCCCTACGTCAGCAATGGGGACGCGCAGGTCGTCGCGGGCACGGCCTCGCGGTGCTGATCGCGAGCGAGGACGCTCTCGACCAGTACTTCATGCGCGAGCCGGCGATGCTCCTCGAGCGCCGCGTCGAGGCCGCGATCCTCGACCATGCGAACCCGCGCGTCCTCGACGGCCACGTGCGCGCGGCGGCGTTCGAGGCACCCGTCGACGACGCCGACCGAGCGACGCTCGGCGACGAGGCGCTCGAGCGCGCAGCCCTGCTCCCCGACCTGAAGCACACGAAGAGCGGCTACGTCTGGGCCGGTCGCGACTATCCGGCCGGGCGGTTCGGCCTGCGTTCGACGACGCCCGACACGTTCACGGTCGTGGAGGCGCAGAGCGGGACGGTGCTCGGGCTCGTCGAGCGCGAGCGCGCCTACTCGACAGTGCACGAGGGCGCGATCTACCTCCATCTCGGCGAGAGCTACCTCGTGCGCGAGCTCGACCTGCAGGCGCGCACCGCCGTCGTCACTCCGTACAGCGGCGACTACTACACGCAGGCGAAGAAGGACACGAACACGGCGATCGAGGAGACACTGCGCACGGAGCGGCGCTGCGGCCTCGACCTCTCGTTCGGACGCATCTCCGTTACCGAGCAGGTGGTCGCCTACCAGAAGAAGTCGGTCCGCGACCAGTCGACGCTCGAAACGGTCGACCTCGACCTGCCGGAGACGAGCTTCGAGACGGAGGCGATCTGGTATCTGCCCGAGCGGGCGCAGCTCGACGGGCTCGAGAAAATGCCGACGCTGCTCGGGACGCTGCACGCGGCGGAGCATTCGATGATCGCGTTGCTGCCGCTCTGGGCGATGTGCGACCGCTGGGACATCGGCGGCCTCTCGACGAACGTCCACTTCCAGACGAACCGGCCGACGGTGTTCATCTACGACGGGCACGCCGGCGGCGTCGGGATCACCGAGCGCGGCTTCAACGCCTTCGAGGGGTGGGTCTCGGATACGGCGCGGATGCTCGAAGGCTGTCCGTGCAACGACGGGTGCCCGTCGTGCGTGCAGAGCCCGAAGTGCGGCAACCTGAACGAGATGCTCGACAAAGGCGCGGCGCTGACCCTTTTGCGTCGGCTGGTGGCGGCGTCGACATCCGCGACCTGAGGGACGCCGAAGTCGACCGGATCGGCGACCGGCTGCCGCTCTCCCGGTTCCCGGGCCACCAGACCTACCTGGTCGCGTGGGACGGCGACGAGCCGGTCGCGCAGGCGCACATCGCCTGGGTGCGCACGATGCTCGGCGTGCCGGAGGCCCAGGACGTCTTCGTTCGGGAGGAGCGCCGGCGCGAAGGCATCGGCGAAGCGGTGATGCTGGCGGTGGAGCGCGCCGTCACCGGCCGCGGCCACCGGCAGGTCAGCTTGAGCTACGGGATCGCGAACACGGCCGCGCGGAGGTTCTACAAACGCCTTGGCTACCGCCACGCCGGCATCGAGCCGCAGCGCGTTCAGGGCACGATCATCGTGCGCAGCGGCCCGCTCGAGGTAGACGACACGCTGATCTATCTCGTCAAGGACCTCGCGTGAAGGTCACGCCATCGACATCGGGCATGTGACGAGTTAGCGTCCGGGGCGTGGGTCTCGCAGCCGTCGTGGCTGCGGCAGCCGTCGCCGCAGCGTCGGGCCCGAACCCGATCCAGGCCGAGAACGCCCTGGGCGGGAGCCAGCCGTCCGCCTGGTTGCAACCGGCCGTGCCGCCCACGGCGATCGAAGGCTGGTCGTCGGAGATCAGTGTGCTCCCGGGCGAGCAGGTCCACCTGCACGTCAGCACGGACGACGGCGACCGGTACCGGGTGGAGATCTACCGCCTTGGCTGGTACGGCGGGCTCGGCGCCCGGCTCTACCTCTGTCTTCCGAGCTGCGGCGGAGACGAGGAGGGGCACAAGTACGGCGCGACCGTGCAGTCCGGCTTGATCCGCGCCGACTGGCCCGTCACCGATGCCCTCACGGTGCCTGCGAACTGGGTCAGCGGCTACTACTACGCGCTGCTGCGCCTGACCGACGCCGGCGACGAGACCGACAGCCGGGGTTACGTGCCGTTCATCGTGCGTGCACCGCCGACGCGCCACGCGCAGATGCTCGTGCAGGTCCCGGTCAACACCTGGCAGGCATACAACCCGTGGGGCGGCAAGAGCCTCTATCCGTTCGACAGCACCGATCTGGCTCCGGCGCAGCGCGTCTCCTTCGATCGGCCACTCGCGTTCTCGGCCCAGGGACCGTTCGACTGGGAGTACAACCTGGTGCGGTTCCTCGAGCGCGAGGGATACGACGTCTCGTACCAGACCGACCTCGACACCGACGCACATCCCGAGAGCCTGCTCGAGCACCGGCTCGTGATCGTCGCCGGGCACGACGAGTACTGGACGAAGGGAATGCGGGATGCGTTCAACGCCGCGCGCGCCGCGGGAACGAATCTGGCGTTCACAGGCTCGAACGCCGGCTACTGGCAGGTGCGATACGAGAACAACCGCCGCACGATCGTCGGCTACAAGGACTCCGCTCCCGACCCCGAGCCGAATCCGGCACTCCGCACGATCCGCTTCCGCGCGCTGACACCGCCCCGGCCCGAGTGCGCGCTGATGGGCGTGATGTTCCTGCGGCTGCGCGAGCACGAGTCCGGGCCCGTGGATTACACGGTGCCGAATGCAGCCTCGACGGATCCGTGGTTTCGCAACACGGGCTTCAACCCCGGCGACAAGGTGCTCGACGTCGTCGGCAACGAGTGGGACTCGCTGCCCGACCCGCCTCCGCCGCCAAGCTGCGTCAAGCCGCAGCTGAAGGTGCTGTTTCACTTCGAGGGCCAGCCGGCGAACGCCGACGCGGTCCGATACACGGCGACGTCCGGCGCGCGCGTGTTTGCCGGCGGGGCGCAGCAGCTCTCGTGGTCGCTCGACATCTTCAACCTCACGCGTTTCGGGCGCACGCTTCCTCCCGACACCCGGCTGCAGCAGTTCATGCGCAACGCGCTCGACGATCTCGGACGCCCCGCCAAGCCGACGTCGATCGACGTCGCCGTGCAGGGGCACACGGTCACCTTGAAGGTCCAGGGTCACGCAGACACGCGCGTGAAGTTCCAGAGCTTCAAGCACGCCGGCGTCGGAAGCTTCACGCTCGACTCCGCCGGCGTCAGCCCGCTTTGCAAGAACAAGACCGGCAACTGCATCATCAGGAACGTCGCTCCCGGCACGTATCGGTACGCCGCGGTGACCGTCGACGAGTGGACGCGGTCGGCGCCGATCTTCACCGCCAAGGTCGTCGTCCCGCAGTGACGCGCCGCGTCGTGCTCGTGCTCGCCGGCGCGCTGGCGCTCGTCCAGGCTGCCGGCTCGGCGCCGGCGTGGCAGGCACCGGTCCGCCTGTCGCCGTCGGATCGGGCGCTCGGCCCGGAGCTGGGAGTCAACCCCGCCGGAGATGTGGTCGTGGTATGGGACCACGAGCAGGGCAGCGACTGCCCGACGCAGCCCGCGTCGCTTTCGTGCATCCACATCGTCGAGGCGGCGAGCCGCTCGCACGGCGCAACCGCGTGGCAGCCGCCGGTCGAAGTGGCGCGGCCCGGCATCGGCGCCGCCCCGAAGGTCGCGCTCGACGCGAACGGCGCCGCCGCCATCATCTGGGTGCACGACATCGGCGAGCGGCGCGTCCTCCAGGCGACGATCCGGCCGCCCGGAGCGGCGGCCTGGCCGAACGCCAACGACCTCTCGGGCACGCCGTTTCGGATTCAGAACCACCAGGTCGGCATGGACGCGAGCGGCAACGCCGTCACGGTCTGGGCGCAGCGCGACGACGCAGACCACTTCTACGTCGTCGGCGACCTCCGCCCGGCCGCAGGCGGTTTCTGGCTCGCTCCTGTCGCCCTCTCGAGCCCCGGCTCGAATGCAACGAGCGGCCCGAGCCTCGCGCTGCTCCCGAACGGAGAAGCCCTGGCCGCCTGGATCGACGGCGGCGCCGTGCGGGTAGCCCGCGGGCAGGCCGCAGCGGGCACGTGGGATCCGACGCTCACGCCCGCCACCGGGGGCGTCGGCGGCGACACGGACGTGGACGTCGCGATGAACGCGGGCGGTGACGCGGTCCTCGCGTGGTCCTGGCGTCGCAGCGCGACGGGCCCGGCGATCGGGCAGGCCGCGTTCATGCCGGGCGGCGGGAACTGGGGGGCAGCGGTCGACCTGGGGACGGCCGGTACAGGGCACAGCCGTGTCCAGGCAGCGATCAACGACACCGGCGCCGCCGCCGTGGTTTGGCTGGACGGGACCGCGCTACGCGGCGAAGGGCGCGCGCGCAGCACGGGCGCCTGGTCGCCTGCGACGACCATCGCCACGAACGTCGCGGACGCCGGCGCCCGCCTCGCAATGAACCCGGCGGGTAACGCCGTCGCAGCCTGGGCCAACAAGGCGACCGGTGCGATCCGCGCCGCGATCCGGCCCGCGGGCGCCTCATGGCAGGCGCCCGTACGCGTCTCGTCCCCGGGCAGCTCCGAGCCACGCGTCGCGCTCGACGCGGCAAGCAGAGCGATCGCCGTGTGGAACCGGACGGCGGCTGCACCCGTCGTGCTCGCGGAGGCTGCCGACCTCAGCGCGAACGGCCCGGTGCTGACGGCCGTGACGGTGCCGGCGACGGCCCGGGCCGGCACGACGGTGGCCTTCGCGCTCGCCCGCCGCCCATGGGCGTCCCCGCTCGCGGGCGCACCGCTCTGGCACTTCGGCGACGGCAAGAGCGCCACCGGCACGCACGTGGCACACGTCTATCAGGCGACAGGCACCTTCACGGTCACCGTCTCGCAGAGCGACGCGACCGGCGCCAAGTCGACGGCCGTCCGCCACATCTCCGTTCACTCGTAGGCGCATGTCGATTCAGGCCGCCCCCGTTCGTCGTACTCTCGACAGCGACGAAGGAGGCAAGGAGTGAAGGTCTTGGTGCTCATCTACGGCGACGAAGAGAAGTGGGATGCGCTCACCCCCGAGGAGGCCGAGGACGTGCACACCCACCACCGCGCTTTCGCGGCGGTCGCCGCGGCGAAGCTCGTGAACGGCGCCGAGCTCGCCGCGACACAGACAGCGACGACGGTTCGGGTGCGCGACGGCCAGACAGTCGTGACGGACGGCCCGTTCGCGGAAACGAAGGAAGTCCTCGGCGGCTTCTACCTGCTCGACTGCAACGACCTCGAGGAAGCGGCCGAGCTCTCGTCACAGTTGATCGAGGCACGCACCGGCGCGATCGAGCTGCGTGCGGGCCGGGAGGAGGCAGCATGAAATACCTCCTCCTCCTGAACAACGCCGCGGAACAGTGGGCCGAGTGGCAACAGCTGAGCGCCGATGAGGCGCACGAGCGCCGCGAGCAGATGCTGCCGCGTTGGGCCGCGCTCATGGAGTGGATGGGCGAACAGGGCATCGAGGCGAGCGGCCTCGAGCTCGACGACCCGGCGAAGGCCCGCGTCGTCCGCGTTCGCGACGGCGAAACCGTCGTGACCGACGGGCCCTTCCTCGAGACGAAGGAAGTCCTGGGCGGCTACTTCCTCGCCGACTGCAAGGACCTTGACGCCGCAATCGAGCTGGCGCAGCGGGTACCGCTCGTCGGCAGCGGGTCGGTGGAGATACGGCCGGTCGTGACGCACTGACGGTCGACGCGGTCTTCCGCGAGGAGTGGGGTCGTGCCGTGGCGATCCTCATCCGCGTCCTCGGTGACTTCGAGCTCGCCGAGGACGCGGTGCAGGATGCGTTCACGACCGCGCTCGAACGCTGGCCGCGCGACGGCACTCCGCGCAATCCGGGCGCCTGGATCGTTGCCACGGCGCGCAACCGTGCGATCGACCGGATCCGGCGCGAGCGCACGCTCGCACGCAAGACGGAGCTGCTCGCCCGGCTCGAGGCGCTCCCCACCAACGAGGAGGACGACCTGAGCTCGATCCCCGACGACCGGCTCAGCCTCGTCTTCACCTGCTGCCACCCGGCACTCGCGACGGACGCGCAGATCGCCTTGACGCTGCGCGAGGTCGCCGGACTACAGACGCAGGAGGTGGCGCGCGCCTTCCTCGTGCCGGAGGCGACCCTCGCGCAGCGACTGGTTCGAGCGAAGCGGAAGATTCGCGACGCCGGCATCCCGTTCCGCGTGCCGCCCGACCACCTGCTGCCGGAGCGCCTGCGCGCCGTGCTGGCCGTCCTCTATCTCGTCTTCAACGAGGGCTATTCGGCGACGAGCGGCGAGGCGCTCACGCGGCGCGACCTCTGCGAGGAGGCAATTCGCCTGGCCAAGCTGCTCGCGGTGTTGATGCCCGACGAGGCCGAGGCGCTGGGCTTGCTCGCGCTGATGCTGCTGCAGGATTCCCGGCGCGACGCACGCACCGGTGGCGACGGGGAGCTCGTCCTGCTCGAGGACCAGGACCGAGAGCTGTGGGACCGCGAGCGCATCGACGAAGGGCTCCGCGTGCTCGACCGGGCACTCGCGCTGGGCTCGCCCGGCGCTTACCAGCTGCAGGCCGCGATCGCCGCGCTGCACACGGAGCCGGAGACCGACTGGGCGCAGATCGCGGCGCTCTACGGGCAGCTCGCCCGGCAGACGGGGTCGCCGGTCGTCGAGCTGAATCGCGCGGTCGCCGTCGCGATGGCCGACGGCCCCGAGCACGGGCTCGCGCTGATGCGCGATCTACACCTGGACGAGTACCACCTGTATCACGCCGCGCGAGCCGATCTCCTGCGCCGCCTCGCGCGCATCGACGAAGCCGCGGACGCATACCGGCGCGCACTCGAGCTTGCCCGGACGGAGCCCGAGCGCCGCTTCCTCGCCCGCCGGCTGGCCGAAATCTCGTAGAACACCCAGGATGGCCGAGGCCCTGGGCGGAACGCTCGTGCTCGGCGGCGGTTTCGCCGGCGGCTATGTCGCGCGTCTGCTCGGCAAGCGCGGCGCGACGATCGTGTCGCCCGAGAACTTCATGCTCTACACGCCGATGTTGCCGGAGGCGGCGTCGGGAACGCTCGAGCCGCGTCACGTGGTCGTGCCACTGCGCATGATGTGCCCCCACGCAGAGCTGCTGCTCGGTCGCGCGACGGAGCTCGACGCCGAGCGTCGGCGCGCGCAGGTCGAGACCGACGACGGCGTCGTCTCGTTGGACTACCAACACGTGGTCGTCGCGCTCGGCGCCATCTCGCGCACGCTGCCGATCCCGGGGCTCGCGGACCACGCGATCGGCTTCAAGACGCTCGCCGACGCGATCTTCCTCCGCAACCACGTCCTGCGGCGGCTGGAGGCAGCGGTGGCCGCGCAGAGCGAGGGACACCGGCGCCGGGAGCTGACGTTCCTCTTCGTCGGCGCCGGCTATGCGGGCGTCGAGGCACTCGCCGAGCTGTCCGACCTCGTCCGCGACGCGCTCCGCTATTACCCGACACTGCGCGACGAGCCGCAGCAGTGGGTGCTCGTCGACGCGGCGCCGAAGATCCTGCCCGAGATCCCCCGCAGCCTCGGCGACTACGCCGCGCGCCAGCTCGCGGGCCGGGGCGTCGACATCCGCGTGAGCACGACGCTCGAATCGGTCGAAGCACACGCCGCGGTCCTCTCCGACGGCGCCCGCAGCCCGACGAACACCGTCGTGTGGACGGCAGGCGTCCGCGCGAACCCTATGAACGAGCGCTTCGGCCTCCCCCTCGACGAGCGTGGGCGGATCAAGGTCCAGCCGACCCTGCAGGTGGAAGGCCTGGAGAACGTCTGGGCGCTCGGCGACGGGGCGCGCGTGCCGAACCTCGCAACGCCCGGCGCCTTCGATCCGCCCACGTCCCAGCACGCACTCCGACAGGCGCGGCGCCTGGCCAGGAACCTCGCCGGCGAGCGGAAGCCGTACCGCTATCGGATGCTCGGACAGGTCGCAACGCTCGGCCGCTACAAGGGGATCGCCCAGGTGCCCGGCGCATTGCTGCGCGGCTTCCCCGGCTGGTTCGTCACGCGGACGTATCACCTGTACCAGCTGCCGCTGCTCACGCGGAAGCTGCGCGTCGTCGCCGACTGGACGACCGCGCTCTTCTTCCGCCGCGACATCGCCGAGCTCGGCACGCTCGGACACCCGGAGCGACTTGAGTGACGTCGAGGCGCTCTGGGAGATCCGGCTGCGCACGCCGCGGCTGGAGCTCCGGCTGCCGACCGAGGGCGAGCTGGTCGAGCTCTACCGCGTCGCCGAAGGCGGGATCCATCCGCCGGAGGAAATGCCGTTTCTCGTGCCGTGGACCGACGATCTCCGCCTCGATGCGTTCCTCGCCTTTCACCGTGGCTGCTGGGAGGCATGGACACCCGAGCGGTGGTCTTTGAACCTCGTCGCGTTCTTCGAGGGCCGCCCGATCGGGACGCAGGGAATCGAGGCGGAGAACTTCACCGCGACCCGGACGGTGACGTCGGGGTCGTGGCTCGGCGCCGCGTTTCAACGTGCCGGGTTGGGCACGGAGCAGCGAGCGGCGATCCTCGAGCTCGCGTTCGTGGGTCTCGGGGCAAACACGGCGATCAGCGGCGCGCAGACCCACAACGTCAGCTCGCAGCGGGTCTCCGCGAAACTGGGTTACCGGCAGAGCGGCTCGCACACGGTGGCGCCGCGCGGCGAGCCCGTGGAGCACTACGACTACAGCCTCGAGCGCGGCGAGTGGCGCTGCCCTGTCGAGGTCGAGATCACGGGGCTCGAAACCGCGCTTCCGCTCTTCGGCGCGGCGTAGTTCTCACCCGTTCGGGGCAGGCACGGAGCCCGCTTCGTGCCGATTGTGTCTCTTATGCGGCTGCTTCTCCGCGAGCGGATCTTCCCGCTCGCCGTACTGCTGGGCATCGGTGGCGCCCTCCCCGTCGGGCTCCTGCTCGGCGTCGGCCACCACATGGTCATGTTCGGCATGGCCGTGCACTTCATCGGCGTCGGCGTCAGCGCGCTTGCCGCGACCGCGGTCTCGCTCGCGCTGACGGGCGCGGCAACGCTGCCCGCGGGCGCCGCCGTGCTCGCCCTGTCGGCCGCCCCGCCCCTGCGCCGGCCGCGCAGCATGGGCCCGCTCCTCGCACTGCAGGCCGTCTCGTTTCTCACCGTCTTCTTTCTCGGCTTCATCGGGCTGGCCGTGCCGGAGGTCGTCCCGAGCGTGCCGGCGCCCGGGAGCACGACGGCTTGGGTCGCGCTCGTCTTCGGCGCGGCGTTGTTCGCGGTCCTGCTCGTGCGCGCGCTCAAGACCTATCTGCTGACGCATCGCGGCGCCGACCTGGTCGTCGTGATCGGCATCGCCTGGCTGGCCGCCGCGCTGCCGCCCGCCCTGCTGATGAACTACATGCAGCTCGGCTGGTGGCTCGGCCATCTGTTCGAGCTGGTCGGAATCATCTCCGTCGGCGTCGCCGTCGCTGTCGACCTCTTCCGAACAGCGCAGTCGCGGTCGCTCGTCGGCGATCTGCGCCCCGGCGACCTCGTGGCGCAAGAAGAAGCGTTCCTCGGCGCGCGCGTGCGCGCGCTCACCCGCCTCCTTGCGGAAAAGGACGAGTCGACGGAGGAGCACACGCGGCGCGTCGCGATGCGCGCGGTACAGGTCGGCGAGGAGCTCGGCCTCGCGCCGGGACGCCTCCGCGACCTCGCGATCGGCGGGCTGCTCCACGACATCGGCAAGCTCTCCATCCCGGAGCGGATCCTGAAGAAGCCGGGCGCGCTCGACGACGACGAGTTCGCGGCGATCAAGCTACACCCGGGTCGCGGCGTGAAGCTGCTGCGGGAGCTCGGCGGCTTCGGCCCTGCGATCCACGACCTCGTGCACAGCCACCACGAACGGCTCGACGGCACGGGCTATCCCTTGGGGTTGAGCGAAGGCGAGCTGAGCCTCGACATACGCATCATGACGGTGTGCGACGTGTATGACGCGCTCGTCTCGCCGCGCGTCTACCGTGACGCGTGGTCGCACGAGGACGCGCTGGCGCTGCTGCACAAGGACACGGGCACGGCGTTCGACGAGCGCTGTGTCGCGGCCCTCGAGCGCGTGCTGGCCCGCGAGGACGCGCAGGTTGTTCAGATGCCTAGCCGAGCGCTTTTAGTGCGTCCGTCAGCCGCTGCCGCGTCGTAAGCACTCCCTCGAACAGGTCGCCGTGCTTGCGGATGCGCTCGCGTACGACCGGCATCGTGAACGAGAGCGGATCCAGGCCGTCGTTCACCTCGCTCCAGCGTAAGGGCGTCGACACGGGCGCGCCGGGACGCGGCCGCACGGAGTAGACCGAGGCGATCGTCTTGCCCTCCCCGTTCTGGTTCGAGTCGATCAGGACGCCGCGCCGCTTCGACTTCGTCCACTCGGTCGTCGCCAGTCCACGGTTCGTGCGTGCGATCGCGCCGGCGACGATCTCGGCGAACTGGCGCGTGTCGTCGTACGTGTAGCGCCGCTCGACCGGGACGAGGACGTGCATCCCCTCGGCGCTCGACGTCTTCGGATAGCCCACGAGCCCGAACGCGTCGAGCGCTTGCTTCACGAGCAGCGCCACCTGCACCGTCTCCCGGAAACCGACGTCCGGTGACGGGTCGAGGTCGAAGAGGACGAAGTCCGGACGGTCGGGCTTGTCGACGCGCGAATACCACGCGTTCATGTCGATGCAGCCCATGTTGACCATCCAGAGCAGCGCGAGCTCGTCGTTGACGAGCGGGAAGTTCACCCACTTCCTCCTGCGCGGCGACTCGCGCGTCGAGACGAGCGCACGATACGTCGGGATCCAGTCAGGCATGTGCGAGGGCGCGTCCTTCTGGAAGAAGCGCCCCGCCTCGATCCCGTCCGGCCAGCGCACCATCGTGAACGGACGGTCGCGCAGATGCGGGAGCAGCACCGGCGCGACGGCGCGGTAGTACTCGAGCAGATCTCCCTTCGTGATGCCCTCGACCGGGAAGAAGACCTTGTCGAGGTTCGAGAGCTTCAACTCGCGCGAGCCCTTGACGATCCGGTCGGCGATCGCGACCTCACGGCGCACCTCTTCCGCTGCCTTGTCCTCGCGAAGCCCCTTGTACGACGGGGCGCGCAGCCGGCCGTCGTGCGTCCATTCCGCGAACTCGACCTCACAGACGAGCTTCGGCTCGACCCAGATCACATCGCTCTTGCGGACCTTGGGCATCTTCGGCACCTCGCGGAACGGCGACGTGTCGCGCCTGAGCGGACGCAGCTTGTCGAGCAGCTTGTCGATCTCCTTGCTGTTGAAGCCCGTGCCGACGTTGCCGACGTAGACGAGCTCGTCGCCCTCGTACACGCCGAGCACGAGCGAGCCGAAGCTGGACGCGCGCCGGCCGGTGCCCTTCGTGTAGCCGGCGATGACGAACTCCTGCTCGCCGTGCGTCTTGATCTTCAGCCAGTCGCGCGTGCGCTTGCCCTGCACGTACCGCGAGTCGAGGCGCTTGGCCATGATCCCCTCGAGGTGCTGCTCGGTGGCGGCCTGCAGCAGCGCGTTGCCGTCGTCGAACGTCTCGGACAGGCGCACCGTGCGGTTGCGCTTGTCGAGCAGCGACTCGAGGCGCTTGCGACGGTCGACGAGCGGTAGGTCGACGAGCGGCTCGCCCTCGATCTCGAGCACGTCGAAGACGTAGTAGACGATCGGCGTGCCGGACTTGCCCTGCTGCATCGCCGAAAAGCTCGAGCGGCCCGTGTCGTCGAGGGCGCAAACCTCACCGTCGAGCACGCAGTCCGGCGTCTTGACCGCCTTCGCGATCTCCTTCGCCACGTGCTCGAAGCGCGCGGTGAGGTCGTTGCCGTTGCGACTCGTCAGCTCCGTCTCGCTCTGCGACACGGTCGCGATTGCGCGATAGCCGTCCCACTTGACCTCGAACTCCCACCCCGTCCCGCGCGGAACCTCGTCCGTGAGCGTCGCGAGCATCGGCAGGTACCGCTTTGTCGGCCGCCCCGCCGGCTTGGCGTCGTCCTTCTTCCTGAGCAGCAGCCAGTTCTTCTCGTCGCCGCTCAAGTGCGCCGGGATGAGCGCCCAGGTGCCGTCGAGCCGCTCGCCCTTCAGCCGCACGGTCAGACCGCCGTTCTTCTTCTCCTCCACGAGCTCGTACGTCCCGTGGTCCCAGATCTCGACCGTGCCGGCGCCGTACTGGCCCGCGGGGATCTCGCCCTCGAAGGTCGCGTAGTCGAGTGGATGGTCCTCGACGTGGACGGCCAGGGCCTGCTGACCGGGCTCGAGCGGAACGCCCTTCGGCACCGCCCAGCTCGCGAGCGCGCCGTTTCGCTCGAGGCGGAAGTCGTAGTGCAGGCGCCGGGCGTCGTGGCGCTGGACCACGAAGATGGGCGCCTTCGCCTCATCCTGCTTCGCCCCGAACGGCTCCGGTGTCTTCTTCGGATCCCGCTTGCGCCGATATTCGGAGAGCTTCTGGGCCATCTCAGCAGAGCTTTGCCGATTACCGGCGGCCTGGGCGTTTCAACTCTCCGCCGATCGGCTAAGCGTTACTTCAAAGGAGGGCTGATGTCCTCCAAAAAGCTTCTCCACCCAGCGGGGGGGTCGACTCTTCGGGCCGGATTTCCGGCCCGAAGTCGTTCCGGGGTCGGGGGAAAAGGCTGTGGATATTGTGGAGAGGTGTCACCTGTCCATGCTCCAAAACTACCGAAAGCTCCGCGAAGCTTCCGCACTATCCACAGGTCGGCCGTTGGCTCAGGCGTAAACGCCGAGGGAGCGAAACTTGGCTCGCCGCCTGCGCTTGAGGTCGTCCGCCGGCACCGATTCGAGCTCTTCGAGCGCTTCCTCCAGCGATTCCCCCAGCAGCTTGGCGGACTGGTCCGGATCGGTGTGGGCGCCGCCCTCCGGCTCGGGCACAATGCCGTCGATCACGCCCAACTCGAGGCAGTGCACCGCGTCGGGCTTGAACGCCGCCGCCGCCTTCTTGGCCTCGGCCGCATCCCGCCAGAGAATCGCGGCGCAGCCCTCCGGCGAGATGACGGTGTAGATCGCGTTCTCCTGCATCAGCACCTTGTCGGCGAGCGCCGTGGCGATCGCGCCGCCCGACCCGCCTTCACCGATGACGCACGCCACCGTCGGCACGTCCAGCCTCGACATCAGCGCCTGCGCGCGCGCGATGGCGCCTCCCTGGCCGTGCTGCTCGGCGGCGACGCCCGGATACGCACCGGGAATGTCGACGAGGCTGACGAGCGGGAAGCGGTGGCGGTCCGCAAGCTCCATCAGGCGCATCGCCTTGCGGTAGCCCTCCGGGTACGCCATGCCGAAGTTGCGGTGCGTGCGCTCTTTGATGTCCCGGCCTTTCTGGTTCCCGAGCAGGGCGATCGTGCGACCGTTGAACTTGCCGAGCCCGACCACGAGCGCCGCGTCGTCGGCGCGGCCGCGATCACCGTGGAGCTCGACCCAGTCGTCGAGCAGCCGCTCGACGTAGTCGAGCGTGTACGGGCGATCCTGGTGCCGCGCGAGCTCGACGGAGCGCCAGATCTCCTCGTCCGTCGGCGCGGTCTGGATGCGGTCGAGCTGGCGCTGCAGCTTCTCTAGCTCGCCCGACAGGCGCACCCCGCCGAGCAGGTTGAGGCTGCGCAGCCGCGTCAGCCGGTCGCGGAGATGGAGCTCGTGGTCAGTCGCCATTGCGCGCGAAGAGGCGAAGGAGCCGGGACACGTACGGCTTGAGCTCGGGTCGCGGGACGATCGCGTCGATGTGGCCGAAGCGAAGGTTCTGCTCCGCGAGCCCGAAGTCCTCGGGGAGCTTCTCGCGCGTCGTCTGCTGAACGACGCGCGGGCCGGTGAAGGCCACCAGGGCGCCGGGCTCCGCGACGATCACGTCGCCGAGGCTCGCGAAGCTCGCGAGCACGCCGGCGGTCGTCGGATGCGTCATAACGCTGATCAGCGCCTGGCCGGCGTCGTGGAGGTCCTCGACGGCGCAGACGGTCTTCGGCAACTGCATCAGCGACAGGATCCCTTCCTGCATCCGCGCCCCGCCCGACGCCGTGACCGACACGAGCGGAACGCCGCGCTCGGCCGCGCTGTCGCAGGCGCGCGAGAACTTCTCGCCGACGACGCTCCCCATCGAGCCGCCCATGAAGGAGAAATCCATGACGGCGAGCTCGCAGGACGTCCCCTCGATCGAGGCGTGGCCGATCACCATCGCCTCGCCGAGCCCGGTCTTCATCTCCGCTTCCGCAAGGCGCTCGGTGTACGGGCGCAGGTCGAAGAATTGCAGCGGGTCTTCGGAGCGCAGCTCGGCCGCCTCCTCGACGAACGTCCCCTGGTCCACGAGCGATGCGACTCGCGCGCGCGCGCGCATCGGGAAGTGGTGGCCGCAGTGCGGACAGACCCAGAGCGCCGCCTCGAGCTCGTCGTCCCGGTAGTGCGACTGGCACTCGGGGCACGTGTTCGGATGTTGTTTGCCCGGCGGCTCTGGGACGTTCCGGTGCTCGATGGAGACGTCGATCCGGGAAGACATGAACTGTCGAGTTTAGACTCGCCCCACCGCCGGCCCAGTTACAGCCCGAGGGCGGCGGCGAAGGCCGCGAGCGGCTCGATGTTCGACGGCTCGAAGGTCAGCCCTGTGAACCCGGCCCCGAGCACCTTCGTGCGGCCGGCCACGTCGCCGAGAATCCGCTCGATCTCGGCGCGGGAAGGGCCTCCGGGCTCCGGCATGAAGACCGACATCTCCGACGGCTCGAGCACGTCGACGTCGAGGGCCACGTACGTGCAGCCGACGCCGTCGAGCGCCTGCGCAACGCCCTCCTCGCCGATGTGAAGCCCGCTCGCACGGATGAACTCCTCCTCGGGCGGGTCGAGGTTCCGCGCACCGACGAGCGCGACGTCGGAGGCCTCGACGGCGCCCGAGTCGAGCAGCATCCGGAGCGGCATTCCCCACTGGTTCCCGGACGGCGAGCTCTCCGGCGTGTTCAGGTCGCCGTGGGCGTCGAGCCAGACGAGAGCGATCCGTCCCTGGCGGGCTGAGAGCCCTTCGATCGCGCCGACGTGCGAGCAGCAGTCGCCGCCGAGCACGAGCGGTCGCTCGGGAAGGTCGGCGGCGAGCGCGAGGTTCTGCTCCTCGAGCGTCTCCGCCTCCACGATCCCGGCCTCCGGGAACGGCACCTCCAGCCACGCAGACTCGGCCATCGCCTCGCCGCCGTCGCCCCAGGCCTGCGGCACGCGCACCAGGCCCGAGTGGAAGACGCGGCCGCACGAATGGCACTCGTAGTCCGGACCGATGGCGACGGCCGTGTAGGTCTTGCACTCCGGGCACTTCGCGCGCAGCCGGCTCATCGCAGCTCCTTACCGTACGCGACCGCCTCGAAGGCGACCTGCATGCCGGCGCGCTCGTACAACCGGGTCGCACCGGTGGGATTCTCGGCATCGACGCCGAGCGCCACACGCCGCTTCCCGCGGCGGTAGAACTCGCCGAACGCGTGCTGGAGGAGCGCGAGCGCGATCCCGCGCTTGCGCCACGGCTTGCGCACGCCGAGCGCCCCGACGAAGCCTGCGCCCGACCGGTCCGGCTCGTTGCGCATCACGGCGGCGATCTCTTCACCGTCGCGCACGACGAACCACAGCGTCGGATCGAAGTCGGGATCCTGCACGAGCCGTAGCTCGCGCCACTGGTCGAACGGCATCGCGACGAAGTTCCACTCATCCTCGAATGCCTCGATCAGCGCATCGTGGAACGCCCTCGCCTCCCCCGGCTCGAACGTCTCGAGCTTCAGCCCGTCGGGAAGCCGTGCGGGCAGCGGCGCTTCTTCCAGCTCGATCATCATCCGGTAATAGCGGCGCAGCTCGCGCATGCCGAATTGCTCGAAGAGACGATGCGCGCGGTCGTCCGCGGCCAACGAGAACGTCTGGAGCTTCGGCTTTCGGAGCTCGCCGGCGCGATTCTCGCCTCGCGCAAGGAGCCAGGCGCCGAGCCCGCGACCCTGATGATCCGGGTGGACGAAGCCGTCGAGCTCGAAGTTGTCGCCGTGAGCGAAACCGGCGGCGTACGCGACGATCGATTCCTCGTCGTGCAGCACCCATGAGCTGTGCTCGAGGTCCATCAGCCGCCACCAGCCGAGCAACTCGGGTACCGACGACTCGGACCAGCCCTGCACCGCGACGTCGGCGGCGGTGATCAGCTCGTCGATCGCCGGCGCGTCGTCGACGGTCGCGCGGCGGGCTCCGAGGCCGTCAGGCGCGGGCGAGCTCATCCAGCGTGTCGGGCAGGCGCGACACGTCCGGCAGCTCGCGCGTCGGCGCAGGCTCTCCGCCCTCGCCGTACCGGTTGATCCAGATCGTGCGGAGGCCGAGCGCGGTCGCGGGCACGACGTCGTGGAAATGGCTCTGCGCCACGTGCACGTGCCGCTCGCGCGGGACGTCGATCCGTTGGAAGAAGTGCTCCCAGTGCTCGCTCGCCGGCTTGTACGAGCCGATCTCGGACGCGACGATCGCGAGCTCGAAGGGCACGCCGATCCGCGCCATCGACGCGTCGATGAAGTCGCGATCGGTGTTCGACAGGATCGCGAGCTTCCACCCGCGCGACCGCGCGTCCTCGAGCGACGCACGGACCTCGGGGAAGGGCTCCCACGACGGCAGCAAGCGGGCGAGCCTTTCTCCGTCGTCGATGCCGAGCCTCCGAGCGGCCTCTGTCATGACGTCGCGGTACGAGCGGTCGGGATTCTCCGCCTGCACCTCTGGCTCGACCTCGTGATAACGCCCGAGCAGCTCGTCGCTCCCGAGCGCACGGCGAAGCCCGCCGTTCCAGTCGATCAGCGTGCCGTAGCAGTCGAATGTCGCCCAGCGGTCTTGTCCGGAGACCACGGCCGCGAGCTATTCGTCGAAACGCTTGAGGACGATCGACGCGTTGTGACCACCGAAGCCGAAAGAGTTGGACACGCCGACCCGCACGTCCGCGTCGCGCGACTCGTTCGGGATGTAGTCGAGGTCGCACTCGGGGTCCGGCACCTCGTAGTTGATCGTCGGCGGGAGCTTCCCGTCGCGGATCGCGAGCGTCGTGAAGATCGCCTCGACCGCGCCGCCGGCACCGAGGCAGTGCCCCGTTGCGCCCTTGGTCGAGGAGATCGGCGTCTTGCCCGCCTTCTCCTCGCCGATCGCGAGCTTGATCACCCGCGTCTCGGCGGCATCGCCGAGGGGCGTCGACGTGCCGTGCGCGTTGATGTAGTCGATCTCCTCCGGCTCGATCCCCGCATCGCCGAACGCCATCTTCATTGCGCGCGCAGGATTGGTGCCGGTCGGGTCGGGCTCGGTCACGTGCTTCGCGTCGGACGACAGGCCGTAGCCTGCGAGCTCTGCGTAGACCTTCGCCCCGCGTGCGCGCGCATGCTCGAGCTCCTCGAGCACGACGACCGCGCCTGCCTCGCCCATGACGAAGCCGTCGCGACCGGCATCGAACGGCCGGCTCGCCCGCTTCGGGTCGTCGTTGCGTCGGGAAAGCGCACGCATCGCAGCGAAGCCCGCAATGCCGACCTGGTTGATCGCAGACTCGGTGCCGCCGCACAACATGACGTCGGCGCGACCGAGGCGGATGTCGTCGAGCCCTTGGCCGATCGCCATGTTCGACGCCGCACATGCTGTGCACTCCGACGACAACGGGCCGCGCGTGCCGAGCTCCATCGAGACCCAGCCGGCGCCCATGTTGGGGATGATGCAGGGGATCGCGAA
>Ga0136846_1235404_pt1 | contig 20958 bp, 17 predicted proteins | sample HopSoiMetagenom2_FD_96841 | JGI IMG/M metagenome (GOLD analysis project Ga0136846, IMG submission 96841) | Grasslands soil microbial communities from Hopland, California, USA - 2 Assembly 2016 (version 4) | ecosystem: Environmental > Terrestrial > Soil > Grasslands | place: USA: Hopland...
ATCGAGGGCATCGCCCGCGCCAAGCAGGACATCATCAACAAGGGCGGCACGGACTTCACGGTCCTGCCGGTCGCCCTGCACGGTGACGCGGCCTTCGCCGGCCAGGGCGTGGTGGCCGAGACCCTCAACATGTCGCAGCTGCGGGGCTACCGCACCGGCGGCACGGTCCACATCGTCATCAACAACCAGGTCGGCTTCACCGCCGCCCCGGAGTCGTCGCGCTCCTCCATGTACGCCACCGACGTGGCCCGCATGATCGAGGCGCCGATCTTCCACGTGAACGGTGACGACCCCGAGGCCGTCGTCCGCGTCGCCCGGCTGGCCTTCGAGTTCCGCCAGGCGTTCAACAAGGACGTCGTCATCGACCTCATCTGCTACCGCCGCCGCGGTCACAACGAGTCCGACAACCCGGCGTTCACGCAGCCCCTGATGTACGACCTGATCGACAAGAAGCGCTCGGTGCGCAAGCTCTACACCGAGTCCCTCATCGGTCGCGGCGACATCACCCTGGAAGAGGCCGAGCAGGCGCTCCAGGACTTCCAGGGCCAGCTGGAGAAGGTCTTCACGGAGGTCCGCGAGGCCATCTCCGCCCCGGCCCAGGCCCTGGTCGGCGACCCGCAGGCCGAGTTCCCGGTGGCCGTGCAGACCGCGGTCTCCCAGGAGGTCGTCAAGCGCATCGCCGAGTCCCAGGTCAACATCCCCGACCACGTCACCGTCCACCCGCGTCTGCTCCCGCAGTTGCAGCGCCGGGCGTCGATGATCGAGGACGACACGATCGACTGGGGCATGGGCGAGACGCTCGCGATCGGCTCCCTGCTCCTCGAGGGCACCCCGGTGCGTCTCTCGGGCCAGGACTCCCGACGCGGCACCTTCGGCCAGCGGCACGCGGTCCTCATCGACCGGGTCACCGGCGAGGACTTCACCCCGCTGCAGTACCTGTCGGACGACCAGGCCCGCCTCAACGTCTACGACTCGCTGCTGTCCGAGTACGCGGTCATGGGCTTCGAGTACGGTTACTCGCTGGCCCGCCCCGACGCGCTCGTCATGTGGGAGGCGCAGTTCGGCGACTTCGTCAACGGCGCGCAGACGGTCGTGGACGAGTACATCTCGGCGGCGGAGCAGAAGTGGGGCCAGACGTCCGGCGTCACGCTCCTGCTCCCCCACGGCTACGAGGGCCAGGGCCCGGACCACTCGTCCGCGCGCATCGAGCGGTTCCTCCAGCTGTGCGCCCAGAACAACATGACGGTCGCTCAGCCAACGCTCCCGTCGAACTACTTCCACCTCCTGCGGTGGCAGGTGCACAACCCGCACCACAAGCCGCTGGTGGTCTTCACCCCGAAGTCGATGCTGCGTCTCAAGGCCGCCGCGTCGAAGACGGAGGAGTTCACGACGGGCGCCTTCCGCCCGGTCATCGGCGACGAGTCCGCCGCCGCGGCCGATGTCCGCAAGGTCGTCTTCTGCGCCGGCAAGCTGTACTACGACCTTGAGGCCGAGCGGAAGAAGCGCGGCACCACGGACACGGCGATCATCCGCATCGAGCGCCTGTACCCGCTCCCGGGTGCGGAACTCCAGGCGGAGATCGCCAAGTACCCCAACGCCGAGAAGTACCTGTGGGCGCAGGAGGAGCCGGCGAACCAGGGCGCGTGGCCCTTCATCGCCCTCAACCTGATCGACCACCTGGACCTCGCGGTCGGCGCGGACATCCCGCACGGCGAACGCCTCCGGCGCATCTCGCGCCCGGCGGGCTCGTCCCCCGCGGTGGGTTCGGCGAAGCGTCACCAGGCGGAGCAGGAGCAGCTGGTGCGTGAGGTGTTCGAGGCGTAAGCCTCCGGCAGTACGACAGGAAGGGCCCGGCACCGGAGCGATCCGGGGCCGGGCCCTTCGTCATGCCCTGCCGGGCGGGTCGTAGAAGACACCCAACTGCCTGACCCAGTCGGTGTTCCTCTCCCGCATCCCGTTGCGGATCCACAACCCCCGCACCCGCGCCAGCAGTTCACGCACGCTCCCCGACCCGCGCAGCAACTCCCGTTCCACCCAGCTGTAGAACACGGCGCAGCTGCGGTGATCGGCCTCCCGGCTCCACAGGATCAGGGGGTAGCCGAGAGCGCGGGCCTCGTCGAGCACGGCGGTGCCGTCGTCGGCGTGACGGCACGACAGGGGTACGGCGTTCAGCGGGGCGTCGCGGAGGGAGGCCGGGGGACGAAGGCCGAGCAGGGGCCCGCTCTGTACGGCGTTCCAGCGCTCCACCCGTTCCAGCTCCGACGCCGTCCGGTCGGTGCTCAGACCGCTGACGAACACATTGGCCTCCGTACGGAGAGCCGAGCCCGGCGCCCAGTTCATCACGTCGAGCCGCCACAGGAGTTCGTCGGGCAACCGGTACTCGACCATCGCCTTCAGCCTGCCGGTGTCGGCCTGTTCCAGGGCGTGCCTGAGCTGGTCGCGCAGGTCGGGAACCGGTCCGTCCAGTCGGACGGGCTTCGCCGCCTCCGCCTCGTGCACGACGCGGTCCTCCTGCGTGGCCCGCAACCGCCAGGTGTGGGCACCCGCGTGCCCGGGTCCCACCTCGACGGTGATCCGGCATCCCCGGGTGCCGGGCAGGTCGTCCACCGTCTCCAGGACCCGCTGGACCTCCCGCCGCTGTTCCTCACCGGCCGCCCGCTGCACCCAGGTCCGCAGCGCGGCGGGCCCACGGGTCCGGCGGGCGGAGAGGTCGGCGAGAACGCGCGCGACGTAGATCACGACGGCGCCCGCGTCCCCGCGCGCGTACAGGTGTGCCGCGCCGTCGCGCCAGCTCCGGGGCGGCGAGGAGGGTGGGTTCCCGGCTGCCGGCGGGAGCAGGCTCAGTACGGCGTCCGGGTTCTGCGGCGGCTCCAACTCGGCGAGCAGGCCGTAGAGTTCGGCACGATCGTCCGATTCCGACCGGTGCCGCGCGTGGTGCAGGTCGTGCGTGCGTACGAGGCGGTGCCACAGCGCGGTGCCCTCCTCGCCCTGGCGGCACAGGTCGCGCAGGGCGGCGATGCGCACCGCCCGGCCCCGCCCGCCGTCCTTCGCCGGGGGCTCGATGACGACACCGATGACAGAACCGTCCCGTCGGCTCAGCACGGGCCCGCCGACGCTCAGCCCGGTCGACGGGACGCTGTTGAGAGCCAGTTCGTGGGACTCCTTGTGACCTTTGACCCGGGTGAGGCGGGTATGGACCTCGGTTCCCGTGGCGTACTGCGCGGTCACCTTCTGCGGGAGCACGTCGGGCGCGTCCGGGAGCCGCAGGCAGTCGTAGCGGTCGGAGATCCCTGGTACCTCCAGCACGGCCAACTCCCCCACGCGATACGCCAGCCAGGCCCGGTGACCGCGCCCGTCCGTCGTGTGGACGGTGATCCGCGCGCGATCGTCCCTCGACAGCCGCTCCTCGGCGCCCACGCAGGTGACGACCATCCCGGGTGCGAGGAAGAACCCACTGCCGAGCGCTTCGCCCCCCGCCCGCAGGCCGACCACGGCACTGTCGGGGCCGACCGGAGGAGTCTGCCGGGTCAGCGCCACGACATCCACCGAGTCCGGCCAGCCTGTCTCTCGCCGGGACGTGACCAGCACATGCCCGCCGCCCGGGAAGGTGGACGTGTCGTCCGTGTCTCCCCAGTCGTCCATGACGATCAGCCAGTCGAGGGCCGTCTCCGCGAGCACACGGTACAGATCGGCGAGTCGCCGCTCGATGTCCCCACCCGAGGGAAGCCCGAACTCGACTCCCAACTGGGCCAGCCGTTCCCGGCGTTGTCCGGCGTCGCGGCCCTCGACCCACCAGATGACGTCGTATGTGGAGCCGTAGCGGTTGACGTAATCCGCGGCGAGCGGCAACTTGCCGACCATGCGCGGCCCCACGACGGCGCACACCCGGGACCGCTGCCCCTGGGCCAGACTCTCCCGGACCCGCGCCATGGCGTCCTCCGGCACGGGGAACTCGGGAAACGCGTCGGGCACCCAGTTCCGCTGCCGGATCGTGGGCCCCGGAAACCATGGCCCATGTCCGTCCCCGTCGGAATCCGCCGCAGCGAGCCCGAGACGGTCGAGCAGGCGCTGTGCGGCCGTGGCCCCGGTGGTGTCCCACAGGGCCACGGGAACCCCCGACTCCCACGGGAAGGGCGCCGTCCGCGCCACCGTGAGAGGAACGAACCGCTCCCCGTTCCGCTCGGCGAGCTCCCGGAGTGAGTTGACGAAACGAAGGTCGGTGTACCAGCGGCCGATGAGGAGGAGCACTCGCCCGTCGCGCCCGGAGCTCGCTCGCACCCGTTGGACCACGAGGTCCAGCAACGCCTGCGGCCCCCCGCGCGCCTTCCGCAACGCCACTTCCTGGCCGCGGGACCGCAGCACGTGGGCTGCCCAGTTCGCCCACTCCTCGTCCCTGCCGGCGTACACGATGTCGACGACCTCCGGCCGCACCCCCGCAGGTACCCCGAACCGCCGCGCCACCACCCCCGCGACCTCGGCGAACGCCCCCGGAACGACGTCCGCGTCCCCCTCCGGGGAGGCAACCGTCCCCCCGCTCATGCGTGCCAGCGCGAGCGCCGGGAAATTGCGCGCCCGGCGCCCGAAGTGCCGGTCGACGTAATCGCCGCAGTGCTTCAGCACCAGCATCGCGTCACCGCGCGGAAGCAGCCGCAGCAGCGCCTCCCGCACTCCCGGCCTGAACTCGTACCACCCGTCCTCCGCGCCCCGCTCGAGCAGCCCGCTCAACAGCACCTCCGCCAGTACGGACGGCCCGGAAAGGGGATGCATCGCCCGCTGGACGAGCTGCATGACCGGCAGGGTGAGCGGTACCGCCGAGACGGACACGGCCAGCGCCACGGCCTGCCGGGACGCCGAACGGCGGAACGCCCGCACGAGCGACTCCGGGTCCGCGACCGGGCGTTCGGGCCGTGACGGGGACGCCGGATGGTCGGCGCGCACCCACGCGGCCGGCGCGGACACCGCGAGGCCGGTGTTGCCGGCGAGCAGCCGTGCCCACGCGCCCAGCGCCGTACGGGTCGGCGACAGTACCGGCACGGGAAGGGCCCCGGCCGGCCGTACGGCACCGTCCGCCGGCGTGAACCCCAGGCGGGCGCCCATCCCTTCGCGCCGTCGGAGCGTGCCGGGCAGCGCGGGCAGATGCGTGCGCTGCCACATGCGCTGGGGCAGCGGCTGCACGACGGCCACGGGCGCCGCCCGCCCCCAGTGGTGGAGCAGCCGCTGCATCGCGCCGGACCGCCACAACGGCCCCGCGCAGTCGCTGAGTACGAGGGTCAGCTGGCGGCCGGTCGGATCACGCAGTTGCTCCGCCGCACGGGCCGCGCGGTCGAAGGCCCGTGAGGGCGCGGCCACCAGATGGCCGTCCTCGCCCTCGCGGACGTAGTGCATCGCCACCTCGCGGAACGCGCCGAGCCCGGCACACAGTTGCCGGAGCTCCTCAAGTGCCGTGTCCCACACGCCGGTTGACGTCGAGACGTCCATGAGGAGGCGGAGGCGGGCTTCACGGCGCGCACTCGCGCGCAGGACGGGCAGCAGGAGGTGGGTCTCCGCCGCCTGTTCCGCCGTCGCCTGTTCGTCGAGGTCGAGGGCGGGGGTGCGGACGGGCGGACGGTAGTGCTGGAGCGGACGCAGGGCGCGTTGGAGCGCGAGGGGGTGCGGCAGGGCGGTGGCGGTGGGTACGCGGACCCGTACGAAGTCGCCGTGCGAGTCGTCCGGTTGGGCGGCCGGTCCGTCGGCCGGTGTCACCCCGGCGCCCGGCCGGTCCGCGTGCAGACGGGTGCGGTCGGCGTCGGGATCGGCCGGCTGTTCCCGGGGACCCGGGCGGGAGTCCGGGGGCCGTGCGGTGGGCGGCGTGGGTCCGGTCGTCGCCAAGTCCTCCTCGGACACGGGGACATCGTCCGCGTCCGGCGGCTCCTCCGCCGGCCGCTGCCGGGCACTCCCGACGAACGGGGCCAGCCACAGCGCCTCGGCGAGCTCACGTGCGGACGGGTCGACCCCGCCGAGGGCCCGGAGCCGTTCGGTGAGTTCGGCGAGCTGCCCGTCCGTGTCCGGGGAGGTCATCAGCGAGGTCCGCCGCCGGGGCTGTGTTCGCCGTGGTCCAGGGGCCGCATCAGCAGTTCGGCGAGGCGTTGCCGGTCCGGCTCACGGTCGCGTACGGCCTCCTGGGTGAGGTAGATGGCGTTGAGGAGCTGGTCGGCGGCGCGCAGGGAGCCGGGCGCGGAGTCGAGGAAGGTCCGGATCAACTCGGCGTTGCGGCCCGCGACTTCGGCTCCCTCCTCACCGAAGTGGGCAGTGACCATGGTGTCGAGCCGGGACCTGCCCCAGGCGTCGTTGCGGGGCGAGGGGAGGTCGAGGTGGAGGCAGCGGCGCAACAGCGGGGCGGGGAAGTCGCGTTCGCCGTTGCTGGTCATCACGACGATCGGGAACGCCTTGCAGCGGACGCGCCCGCCCTTCACCACGGCCCGCTCGTCGTCGTCGGTGAGCACCTCGACGTCCGCCTGCCGTCCGGCGATGCGCTGCAGCTCGGCGATCCTGAACTCGCCCTCTTCCAGGGCGTTCAGCAGGTCGTTGGGGAGGTCGATGTCGCTCTTGTCCAGCTCGTCGACGAGGAGGACGCGCGGCCGTTCGTACGGCAGGAGCGCCGTGCCGAGCGGGCCGAGCCGCAGGTAGTCGCCGATGTCCTCGGCCTCCGCCCCGCCGCGCACCCTGGCCATCTGGGTGTCCTGGAGGCGGGCGATGGCGTCGTACGTGTAGAGGCCGTCGCGCAGGGCCGTACGGCTGACGATGGGCCACTGGAGGACTCGGCCGAGGCCCAGTTCATGGGCGATGGCGTGGGCGAGGGTGGACTTCCCGGAGCCGGGGTCACCGGTCACCAGGAGCGGGCGGCGCAGGTACAACGCCGCGTTGATCAGCTCCAGTTGCTCGGGCCGCCAGGCGATTCCCCGGCCGCTGCGGCCACCGAGCCGCCGCGTCGACTCGGTGCCGAGCGGCGGGACGACGGTGGTGCCGGGCTCGCCGTCGAAGTCGCGCCAGGGCGGCGGGGCGGGCAACCGGCCGATGCCGTCGTGCGGTCGGCCGGCGCCCCGGTAGATGTACCAGTCCGGTTCGGGGGTGTCGGTCGCGGTCGTCAAGGGGACTCCAGCAGGTCGTCGCAGTGCGGGATCGGGCGCCTCGGGTCGTCGTAGAGGAGGGCCAGGTGTTCGGCCCAGTCGGCGTCGGGATCGGCCTCACTGACGCGTTCACGCAGGGCGCGCAGCCGCTCCGGCAGGGCGGTGGCGCGACCCGCCGAGCTGAGCAACTCCGCTGTACGGTCGTGCAGTTCGCCGCAGTCGGTGTCGCAGCCGTGGGTGTGCTCGGCCTTGAGGTTCCAGAGGATCACGCCGTATCCGGCAGCGACCGCCCGCGACAGCGGCCCGGTGTTTTCGGCGGGCGGCCGGCACAGCACGGGCACCGCGCCGGGCGGCGCCGAGTCCAGGGCGTGGACCGCGTAGGCGTCGGAGGGCACGGGCAAGGCCTTGGGCTCGCCCTCGGCGACCGCGCGCCACCGCTCGCGCCATACGGCCGTGGGCTCTCCCCGGCGCTTCAGGCACCGCACCACGACCTGCCGGTGTATCCCGAAGGGCCGCTCGGCGGGATGCGGCCGGAGACTGCGCACGACGGGGCCCGGCCGCCACAGATGGGCGTCGACCCCGAACTGTTCGACGGGAACGGCGAGTTCGAGGCGGGCCCGGCGCGCGCTGTCGAGCCGGCCGAACGTACGGGCCAGCGGCTCGCTCAGGACGGACGGCAGCTCGGCGAGCGAGACACCCTCACCGTCGAAGCCCTCGTCCTCGGCCCGCACGGTCTCCGGGCCGCCGGTCCAGGTCCAGATCCGCCAGTGGAAACGGTCGTGCGGCCGGAAGAGATCAGGCTCCAGCTCGACGGCGACGACAGGCCCGTCCGCATCGTCGGCGTCCACGGCTGCCTCTACGTCTGCCGCGGGGGCCGCCGCAGGGCCTCCCAGCCAGTCGTCGGTCCGTACGCCGGCGTCCGCGCGGGTGGTACCCCAGGGCGCGGGGGCGCCGGCCACGACCCCCATGAGGAGGGCCCGCAGATGGCCGGGCAGCTCCTCGGCGCGTCGCTCGACCCACTGCTCCAGCTCGGCGGCGGCGTCCGGGGCCCGTGTCCCGCACAGCTGGGCGACAACCCGCAGATAGTGCAGCGCCACGAGGTCGGCGCCCTCCGGATGGTCGTAGAGCCAGCCGTGTCCGTCCCGCCAGTCGCGCGGGGCGACCTCTTCCTCCCACAGGGGTTCGTCGCCGAGGACGCGCTCGATCAGGCCCTGTAACTCGGCCGAGGAGCGCGGCTGTGGCAGTCCGGCGAGCAGCGCGGAGGCGTCGGCGCTGTCGCGGGGCCCCCAGCCGCGCTCGCCCGCCCCGGTCTGCGCCCGCACCCAGGAGGTGGCCCCGGAGGCTTTGCGGTGCCAGGTGTCGTGGGCCCGGATCAGGGCCGCGTAGGGGTCGGCCCCGAGGCCGTTCTCGTCCCCCACGGGCACCGCCCGCCGGAAGCCGCGCAGGGCGGTGGCGGCGACGGCCAGCCCGCCGTCCTTCTGCGCCCGGCGCGCCTTGACGACGCCGGCGACCAGACCGCGCTCACGGTCGAGCAGGGGCCCGCCGGATGCCCCGTGGGGGATCTCCACCAGGGGTGCGAGCGTCAGCCCGTAGCCGCCGTCCTTGCCGTTGCACTCGGTCTGCCCGCTCCAGCGCTGGGGGACGCCGCCCGCGGGGGTGCGCCAGCCGTACGCGGCGACGGAGAGGGGCGGGTCGTAGCGGTCGGTGAGCCGCACGCACGCGTGGGGGACGTTTTCCGTCAACCTGATGAGGACGAGGTCCTGTTCGGGGTCCGTGCCGCCGCCGAGCCAGTAGGCCGGCCGGGCCCGTACGTCGAGGCCGTCGTACCCCTGGACCCGTAAGGAACCCACGCTCTCCGGGCCGTCCTTGAGGGGCAGGATGTGGCGGCAGGTCAGTAACCATCCCGGTGCGACGAAGAAACCGCTGCCCCAGAGGGTGCCCGGTTCGCCGTCGGGCCCGATGCGTACGGTGGCTCGCACGACCAGGGCGTCGAGCTTGGCCGTGGTCATGTGGGGTTCGCGTCCCCCCGCCAGGTGAGGGTGATGGACAGCGCCGCCTTGGCCTCGCCGTCGGCGAGCAGGGCGACGGCCTTGCCCGGTTTCACGGCCAGTTCCACGCCGAAGGTCGCGCTGACCTCGTCGGGCCGCACGGCCCGCGCCGCCTCGAGCACGGCGCCGCCGACGCCTCGCACCAGCTCGTTCAACTGGTCGACGCGGGCCGCCATGTGGTCGAGGGCGCCGACGTCGTCGTAGGAGAACTCGTCCGCGCCGCCCGGCCCTTGCTCCGGCCATGCCTCCGGGTCGAGCACGCTGACCCGGGCGAGCACGGTCCCGCCGCCGGGCAGCTCGATCTCCTGGATTCTGCGATGTTCCACGGCACCCCCGAACCTGGTGACTACAGGTGATGCCATTGTGCCCGCAGGAGCACGCGCGCGTGGGGAGGATCAGTGAGGTTCCGGCAGGCAGGGCCCCTGATACGTGCGCATAACCTGAAGGGGCACGACAACCGGACTCCGAGAGTCCCCCATCAGCCCAGGAGAACATCCGTGTACTTCACCGACCGAGGCATCGAAGAGCTGGAGAAGCGGCGCGGCGAGGAAGAGGTCACCTTCGAGTGGCTCGCCGAGCAGTTGCGCACGTTCGTCGACCTCAACCCCGACTTCGAAGTACCGGTGGAGCGCCTGGCGACCTGGCTGGCACGACTGGACGACGACGAGGACGAGGAGTAATCCCCGAACGGGTGTCTTGACTTCCCGTGAGCGCGATATATCGTGAATAGCGGAAGACGCGATATGGCTCGTTGCGCCCTGTCGCCCCTTCTCAGCCGTTCAGTCTGTCCGTTCACCAGGGGGTCCGCATCATGTCCACGACGTCCGAGTGGTCCGTCAAGGAGCCCGGCAAGCTCACCTTCGACAAGCCCGTCACGGGCCTGCACGTACGCATCGTCAACGGAACGGTGAACGTGGTGGGCACCGACGACGGTTCCGCCCGCCTGGAGGTCTCCGAGATCGACGGCCCGCCTCTGCTGGTGACCCAGGAGGACGGAGTCCTGACGGTGGCCTACGAGGACCTGCCCTGGAAAGGCCTCCTGAAGTGGCTGGACCGCAAGGGCTGGCGCCGCACGGCCGTGGTGTCCCTGGCCGTCCCGGCCGACACCCGCGTCGAGGTGGGCGTGGTCGGCGCCGGCGCCGTGGTCTCGGGGGTCAATGGGCCCACGGTGGTCAAGGGTGTCACCGGCGACACGACACTCGTCGGCCTCTCCGGCCCCGTCCGCGCCGACACGGTCTCGGGCAGCCTGGAGGCCCAGGCGGTGACGGGCGACCTGCGCTTCAACTCCGTATCCGGCGACCTCACCGTGGTCGAGGGCTCCGGGCCCTCCGTGCGCGCCGAGTCGGTGAGCGGCTCCATGATCGTCGACCTCGACCCGGAGGGCCCGACGGACGTGCGGCTGACGAACGTCTCGGGTGAGATCGCCATCCGGCTCCCGCATCCGGCGGACGCCGAGGTGGAGGCGAACACGGCGAGCGGCAAGATCTCGAACGCCTTCGACGACCTCCGCGTCCACGGCCAGTGGGGCGCCCACCGGGTCACGGGCCGCCTCGGCGCGGGCACGGGCAAGCTGCGGGCGACGACGGTCTCCGGTTCGATCGCCCTGCTCCGCCGCCCCCAGCAGGGGGACGAACCGACCGACTCCACCCCGGCCTCCGAGAGCCGGCCCGCCCCCGGGGGCGATTTTGGCCCGCCGAACAAGAAGGTGCTCTGACATGCCTCCCGTCTTCGCTCACGGCCGTCTGCGCCTCTACCTGCTGAAGCTGCTGGACGAGGCCCCCCGCCACGGCTACGAGGTGATCCGCCTCCTGGAGGAACGCTTCCAGGGGCTGTACGCGCCGTCGGCGGGCACCGTGTACCCCCGCCTGGCCAAGCTGGAGGCCGAGGGTCTGGTCACGCACACGACCGAGGGCGGCCGCAAGGTGTACGCCATCACGGACGCGGGCCGCGCCGAACTGGCCGACCGCAGTGGCGAACTGGCCGACCTGGAACTGGAGATCCGCGACTCGGTCGCCGAACTCGCCGCCGAGATCCGCTCCGACGTCCGGGGCGCGGCGGGGGACCTGCGCCGGGAGGTGCGCGCGGCGGCGAGCGAGGCCCGCAGAGGCCCCGGCAGCACGCGGAACGCTCCGTTCGCAGAGCACGCGGACAACGGGGAGTACGGGGACCACTCGGACGTCGGCGACAAGGAGGCGTGGCGCGCCGCGAAGGAGGAGATGCGGCGCGCCAAGCAGGAGTGGAAGGAGCAGGCGCGGCGCGCGAAGGACGAGAGCCGCCGGGCCCGCGAGGAGGCCCAGCGGGCCAGGCGCCAGGCCAAGGAGGCCCAGGACCACGCCCGCGCCCAGGCCCAGGAGGAGGTGCAGCGCATCGCCAGGCGCGTCCAGGAACAGGTCCAGGACCACTTCAGCAGAGGCGACTGGCCGACCGGAGTCCGGGAGGGCCTGACCGAACTGGCCAAGGAGTTCGGCGAGTTCGGGAAGGACATCGGCAAGAACCTCGGGTCGGACTTCGGCTTCCCGCGCCCCGGCGGCACGACGACCTCCACGACACGCGAACCGGAGCACCCGGAGTACACGGACACTCCCCCGGACTTCCCGGCCGGCTACGAGCCACCCTGGGCCCACGAGAAGTCCACCGGCGACCCGGCCCGCGACCTGGACCGCCTCCTCGACCGCTTCCGCGACGACATCCGCGACACAGCCCGCGACCAGGGCATCACGGAACCCCAACTCCACGAGATCCGCCGCCACTTGTCAGCGGCGGCAGCCTTGACGGAGGCGGCGCTGCGGACTCCGAGGGCGTAGCGCCACCGCCCCCTCAGCCCGCCTTCGCCTCACCCTCGCCGTACAGCACCCGGCTCAGGGCCTCGTACGTGACTCCCTGATCGGCGAGGACTTCCGAGGGGACGCCGGGGCGGGCGGCGAGGGCGAGGAGGAGGTGCTCGTCGCCGATGCGGCGGTCACGGTGGGCCACCGCGATGCGCAGGCACCTCTCCAGCACCTCTTTGGCGTCCCGGCCGAAGAGACGGCGCCCCGCGAGCCGGCCCCTGTCCTGACGGTCGCCGGACATCGCGCCGACGCCGTGCACCTCCTCGACCCGGGAGACGATGTCGGACACGTCGATACCGAGCCCGGCGAGTGCGTCTGCCTCGGCCTGGGACAGGCCGGCGCGGCGGCGGGCGTCGGCCAGAGCCTCCCTCACCGGCTCCTTGCGGTCGGCGAGTCCGAGGGAGGCCAGCGCGAAGGAGGCCCGACTCGCCTCACGGTCGAGCAGCGCGAGCAGCAGGTGCTCGGCGCCGACGGACCGGCTGCCGAGGCGCTCCGCGTGCTCGACGGCCCCCTGCACCACAGCGCGCGCATCGCTTGTGAACCGTTCGAACATCACTGCCTCCCGTATTTCTTGTGCACGGCCTGCCTGCTGACACCGAGTTCCGCGGCGATCTCCTGCCACGACCAGCCCTGATTGCGCGCACTGCGCACCTGCACGGACTCCAACTGCTCGACCAGCTTCCGCAGCGCGGAGACGGCCCGCAGCCCGACCCGCGGGTCGCGGTCGCCCGCGCGCTCGGCGAGATCTGTTGCTTCGGTCATGATGTCAACCTAGATTGACACCCCGACACACGTCAACCCCAGTTGACGCGCGAACGGCGGACCCGGAAACCCGGGCCCGCCGCAGGGAGATGTACGTGCTGATGGCCAGGACGTACTGGTTCAGGAGGTGGTGAGGACGATCTTGCCGAACTGGTCACCGGATTCAAGGCGTTCGAAGCCCTCGCGGGCCCGGTCCAGCGGGAGCACCTCGTCGATGACGGGGCGTACGCCGGTGGTGGCGCAGAAGGACAGCAGGTCCTCCAGCTCGTCCTTCGTACCCATCGTCGAGCCGACGACCTTGAGTTCGAGGAAGAAGATGCGGGTCAGTTCGGCGTGCGAGGGCCGGTCGCCGCTGGTGGCACCCGAGATGACGAGCGTGCCGCCGGGCCGCAGCGACTTGACCGAGTGCGACCAGGTGGCCGCCCCGACCGTCTCGATCACGGCGTCCACGCGCTGCGGCAGCCGTGCCCCGGACTCGACCGCCTCGACGGCGCCCAGCTCCACCGCCCGCTTCCGCTTGGCCTCGTCCCGGCTGGTGGCGAACACACGCAGCCCCGCCGCCTTGCCGAGCACGATCGCGGCGGTCGCGACACCACCGCCGGCGCCCTGCACGAGCACCGAGTCGCCGGGGCGTACGCCCGCGTTGGTGAACAGCATGCGGTACGCCGTCAGCCAGGCCGTGGGCAGGCAGGCGGCCTCCGCGAAGGAGAGCTCCTTGGGCTTGGGCAGGATGTTCCACACCGGTACGGCGACCTGTTCGGCGAAGGTGCCCTGGTAGCGCTCGGTGAGGATGGAACGGGGTTCCCTGGGACCGACTCCGTGACCCGTCTGGCCGATGACGGAGTGCAGGACGACCTCGTTGCCGTCGGCGTCGATACCGGCGGCGTCGCAGCCGAGGATCATCGGAAGGCGGTCCTCGGGGAGTCCGACTCCGCGCAGGGACCAGAGGTCGTGGTGGTTGAGCGAGGCGGCTCTGACGTCGACGGTGGCCCAGCCGGGGCGCGCCTCCGGGGCTGGTCGGTCACCCAACTCCAGCCCGTTGAGCGGGTGGTCGGGGTCGATGCGGGCGGCGTAGGCAGCGAACATGACCTTGACGATAGGCGCCGGGACAGCCCCGGGGGAATGAGGCGAGGCTGTGACACACGCCCTGTTGAGTTTCGCCCAAGGCCCGCCCAGCCCAGGTCACCTTTCCCACCCACCCGTGCGCCGCATCTATCAAGCCCAGGCCCCAGCCATCTCAGCCCGTCCGGCGTTTGAGGACGAGGCCCCTTCAGGGCCGAAAGGGGGGCCTGGGGGCGCAGCCCCCGGGGGCGGGGCGGGTAAGGGCGGCGGGGGCGAGACGACCCCGCCGCAACCAAACGGGGCCACCCCGAAAACCACCCTCAGCGCCGAGCAACCCCCTCCGCCCGAGCCGCCGCAGCGACCGCCGCGGTCACCGCCGGAGCAACCCGCGGATCGAACGGCGACGGAATCACATAATCCGCCGCCAACTCCTCACCCACGACAGCGGCCAGCGCATCCGCCGCCGCGATCTTCATCCCCTCGGTGATCCGAGACGCCCGCACCTGCAGCGCCCCCGCGAAGATCCCCGGGAACGCCAGCACGTTGTTGATCTGGTTCGGGAAGTCCGAGCGCCCGGTCGCGACGACCGCCGCGTACCTGTGCGCCACGTCGGGGTGCACCTCGGGGTCCGGGTTGGCCATCGCGAACACGAACGCGTCCTTGGCCATGGAAGCCACCGCCGCCTCCGCGACCGTACCGCCGGAGACGCCGATGAAGACGTCGGCGCCCGCGAGGGCGCTCTCCAGCGACCCCGTCAGCCCTGCCTTGTTCGTCAGCTCGGCCAGCTCCCGCTTGACCGGCGTGAGGTCGTCCCGGTCCGCCGAGACGACGCCCTTGCGGTCGGCGACGGCGACATCGCCGAGGCCCGCTTCGAGGAGGAACTTCGCGATGGCGACGCCCGCCGCGCCCGCGCCGGAGATGACACCCCGCAGCTCGCCGAGCTCCCGCCCGGTCAGCCGCGCCGCGTTGCGCAGGGCCGCCAGCGTCACGACCGCCGTTCCGTGCTGGTCGTCATGGAAGACGGGGATGTCCAGCTGCTCCTGGAGCCGCCGCTCGATCTCGAAGCACCGCGGTGCCGAGATGTCCTCGAGGTTGATCCCGCCGAAGGACGGCGCCAGCCGGACGACCGTCTCGATGATCTCGTCCACGCCCGTGCAGGCCAGCGCGATCGGGACCGCGTCCACGCCGCCGAACTGCTTGAAAAGGATCGCCTTGCCCTCCATCACCGGAAGGGAGGCCTCGGGTCCGATGTCCCCGAGTCCGAGGACGGCCGTACCGTCCGTCACGACCGCGACGACCGACGACTTCCAGGTGTAGTCGTTGACGAGGTCGGGCTGCTCGGCGATGGCGGTGCACACCCGGGCCACACCGGGTGTGTACGCGAGGGACAGGTCGTCCTTGTCGCGGATCGGCACGGTGGCCTGGACGGCCATCTTGCCGCCCCGGTGCAGGGCGAACGCCGGGTCGAAGTCACCGGCGCCACTGTCGTTTCCGATGTCGCTGCGAGGATTGACGATCTCCGCTGCCACTTGGTTTACCCCTTAAGTCTTCAAGGTTGAGGGTGACCACTCCTGGTGAGGGGTGGGCGGGCACCGCACAGGGCCCCGGTGAGTGATGCGCACGGGCACAAGCGCGACGGGCGCGCCGCACACGCGCCCTGGGCCCCGGATGAGGGGTGTGAAGAACCTTCTTACCGGACAGAGGACATCAGCGACGACCCCATAACGCGAAGGTCACACGTGGGCGACAGGACTCATCGCCAAACATGACCACATTGCCGGGCATGATCGATCAAATCCAACCGATCGATCACATCAAACAGAGTGCCGGAGCGCGAAAGAAGGCCGAGGCGCACTGAGCCTCACGCGGCCGCCCAAACGGGTGTACGTGCGGATGCAACAGCCGCTCACCTGGCGAGATGCACCGGAGATCTTCCGGCCGGAAGGAATGATTCCCGTAGAAGATCCGGGAAGGTTCGGCTCTGATGACCGACCTGACACACAACGGGGGTGGCCCGTTATCCGATTTTGACATGGCCGGTCACCTGAATGACCAAGTCCGAATGGCAAGATGCCGTAATCACACAAGGTCGCGACACTCAAAGAAGCGTGCACCCGTCGACCCACCGGTAGTCCGCCTCCGGGCTGGCGCCGGCCCCCAATGGCACACCATCCATCCGCCGGAGGAACCCACCATGACCGCAAGCTCCACCCTTCGTACGACCGCCGCGCACAACCGGCTAGCCGCGGTCGGTGCGATCGCGGTCGCGGGCGCCCTGCTGCTCACCGGCTGCGGTGACCAGACCAAGGACAAGGGCGACGGCTCGGCCAGCGCCTCGACGAACTCGGCCCCGCTCGCCTCCAAGCTGCCCAAGGAGATCCGGGACAAGGGCGTCGTCAAGGTCGGCTCCGACATCGCGTACGCGCCGGTCGAGTTCAAGGACGGCTCCGGCAAGACGGTCGGCCTCGACCCCGACCTGGCCGACGCGATGGGCAAGCAGCTCGGCGTGAAGTTCGAGTTCGAGAACGGCACCTTCGACACCCTGATCACGGGCCTGCGCTCCAAGCGGTACGACATCGCCATGTCCGCGATGACCGACACCAAGGACCGCCAGGAGGGCACCGAGAACGGCAAGAAGGTCGGCGAGGGCGTCGACTTCGTCGACTACTTCACCGCCGGTGTCTCGATCTACACCAAGAAGGGCGACGACCAGGGCATCAAGACCTGGTCCGACCTGTGCGGCAAGAAGATCGCCGTCCAGCGTGGCACGGTCTCCGAGGACCTCGCCAAGGCCGAGACGAAGAAGTGCACGGGTGGCAAGAAGATCGCCATCGAGTCGTACGACAACGACCAGCAGGCCCAGACCCGCGTGCGCGCGGGCGGCGCCAACGCCGGCTCCTCCGACTTCCCGGTCACGGCGTACGCGGTGAAGACCTCGGGCGGCGGCAAGGACTTCCAGGTCGTCGGCGAGCAGGTCGAGGCGGCGCCGTACGGCATCGCGGTCGCCAAGACGAACACGCAGCTGCGGGACGCCCTGCAGGCCGCGCTCGAGGCGATCATCAAGAACGGCGAGTACGGCAAGGTCATCGCCAAGTGGGGCGTCGAGGACGGCGCCGTGACGTCGGCCACCGTCAACGGCGGCAAGTGACCCGGGGCTCACGGAAGCTACGGGCACTGAAAGGCAACACCCGTGACTGTTGACACCAACAAGACGACAGGACCGGCGGACACTCCCCCGGCTGGACCGGAGGCCATCAAGGCCATCCCGGTCCGGCACTACGGGCGGTACGTCTCGGCCGTCGTCGCGATCGCGCTCTTCGTCGCGATCGTCTACGCGTTCGCCCAGGGCAACATCAACTGGAGCGCCGTACCGGACTACTTCTTCGACGACCGCATCATCACGGGCGTCTGGAAGACCCTCCTGCTGACGGTTCTCTCGATGGTGATCGGCATCGTCGGCGGCATCCTGCTCGCCGTCATGCGGCTGTCGAGGAACCCGGTGACCTCGACCATCGCCTGGTTCTACATCTGGTTCTTCCGCGGCACCCCGGTCCTGGTCCAGCTCGTGGTCTGGTTCAACCTGGGCCTGGTCTTCACGTACATCAACCTCGGTCCGATCTACAAGGACTACTGGTCCAGCTTCATGACGCCGCTGCTGACGGCGCTCCTGGGCCTGGGCCTGAACGAGGCCGCCTACATGGCGGAGATCTGCCGCGCCGGCCTCCTGTCGGTCGACGAGGGCCAGACCGAGGCCTCGCAGGCCCTGGGCATGAGCCACGGCAGGACCCTGCGCCGGATCGTGATCCCGCAGGCGATGCGCGTGATCGTGCCGCCGACGGGCAACGAGGTCGTCAACATGCTGAAGACGACCTCGCTGGTCTCGGTGGTCCAGTATCCGGAACTCTTCCGCTACGCCCAGGACATCGGCCAGGTGTCCGGTGCCCCGGTGGAGATGTACTTCCTCGCCGCGGCCTGGTACCTGATCCTCACCTCGATCCTCAGCGTCGGCCAGTACTACATCGAGCGGTACTACGCGCGCGGTTCCAGCCGAACGCTGCCGCCCACGCCGTTCCAGAAGATCAAGGCCAATATGTTGTCCCTCTCCGGCTACCGGCGGTGACCCCCATGACCTCAGTGGAGAAGACCGACGGCACCAGCGCCAACGCCATGGTCAAGTCCGAAGGCGTACACAAGTCCTTCGGCCCCGTCGAAGTCCTCAAGGGCATAGACCTCGAGGTGAAGTCGGGCGAGGTGTTCTGCCTCATCGGCCCCTCCGGCTCCGGCAAGTCGACGTTCCTCAGGTGCATCAACCACCTGGAGAAGGTCAACGCCGGTCGCCTGTACGTCGACGGGGAGCTCGTCGGCTACCGCCAGAAGGGCGACAAACTGTACGAGCTGAAGGACAGCGAGGTCGCGCTGAAGCGCCGGGACATCGGCATGGTGTTCCAACGCTTCAACCTGTTCCCGCACATGACGGCGCTGGAGAACGTCATGGAGGCGCCGGTCCAGGTCAAGGGCTCCAGCAAGGCGCAGGCCCGCGAACGCGCCGGCCAGCTCCTGGAGCGCGTGGGCCTGGCCGACAAGGCGGCCAGCTACCCCTCGCAGCTCTCCGGCGGCCAGCAGCAGCGCGTCGCCATCGCCAGGGCCCTGGCGATGGACCCGAAACTGATGCTGTTCGACGAGCCGACCTCGGCCCTGGACCCGGAGCTGGTCGGTGACGTCCTCGACGTCATGCGCGACCTGGCCGAGTCCGGAATGACGATGATCGTCGTCACCCACGAAATGGGCTTCGCCCGCGAGGTGGGCGACAGCCTCGTCTTCATGGACGGCGGTGTGGTCGTCGAGTCCGGCAACCCGCGCGACGTCCTGACGAACCCGCAGCACGAGCGCACACAGTCGTTCCTGTCCAAGGTCCTCTGAGGTCCTCTGAGGTCTTCGAGGCCCTCTGACGACAGCCGACATGCGCAAGGGGCGGTACGAGATCCTCGTATCGCCCCTTCCCTGCTGCCGGGCCCTGTTTCCGGGCTACTTGAGCGCGAGCAGCAGGGTGTCCGAGGGCGAGCACCACACCGGACGCGCCTCCGCGAACCCCTTCTCGCGCAGCACGCGCGCGTGCCACGCGGCGGAGGGCATGTCGCCGTCGGCGTGTTCGCCGTAGATCTCGAAGTGGCGGGCGGTCGGCCCGGCGAGGGCCGGGTCCTGGGCGGCCAGTTGCCACCATTCGGCCCAGTCGACGGCACCGTCGTGTTTGGCCTGATCCATACGGGTGTGGCGCAGCGCGCGCTCCGCCGCGTTGATCCGGGGCGTGCTGTCGTCGATCATGTGGTCCGCGTTCATGAACAGACCGCCGTCGCGGACGAGCGCCGCGATCTGGCCGTAGAGGTCCGCGAGGGGTTCGCTGTGCAGCCAGTGCAGGGCGGTGGCGGTCAGAACGGCGTCGTACGAGTCGTACGGCAGCCCGCTCGTCCACCGCGGGTCCTTGAGGTCGGCGGTGACGAAGGTGACGCGGTCGTCGCCCGCGAAGGTGCCCTCGGCGATGGCGAGGAGTGCCGGGTCGAGGTCGACGCCGGTGCTGGTCGCCTGCGGAAACCGGTCGAACAACCGGGCCGTGATGCTTCCCGTGCCGCACGCGAGGTCGAGCACGCGCGGGGCGGGGCCGACGAGGGCCTCGACCATGTCGAGCATGACGCGGAACCGTTCCTCACGGTCCGGCATGTACCACTCCTGCTGCCGGTCCCAGCTCGTCTGCCACGCATTCCAGTCGGTTCCGGCGTTCGTACCGGTAGTGGTGGTCATCGAAAACCCTTCCCGTCGGCCGCTCACTCGCCCGCCCTTTCAACGCATGCGTAATACCCTGGAAGCAATGTCAGCCGTTACTTCCTCGCATCCACGACCATAGAGCGCCCTCGTAAGGACTACAAGTGGAACTGGCCTATTACTCGGACTACGCCGTGCGTCTCGTCAACACCGAGGAACCGGCACGCGGAAAGGACTCGCTGACCTCGATCGACGCCGTCCGCGACCTCTTCGGCGTCAACCAGCAGGCCGCCCGCCGCGCCACCGACGCCGACGTGACCAGGTTCCGCTCCGTACGGGCCAGGCTGCGCGCGGTCTTCGAGGCGGCGGACACCGGCGACGAGACGCTCTCGGTGGACCTGCTGAACTCACTCCTGCTGGAGTTCCCGGTGAGCCCGCAGATCTCCGGGCACGACTTCCGCAACGACGACGGCCGCCCGCTGTGGCACATGCACCTGGCCGACCACCCGTCGAACGCGACCGCCGGCTACGCGGCCATCGCCGCGATGGGCCTGGCCTTCCACCTCACGGAGTACGGCGTGGACCGCCTGGGCCTGTGCGAGGCGCCGCCCTGCCGCAACGCCTACCTCGACACCTCGACGAACCGCTCCCGCCGCTACTGCTCCGACCGCTGCGCGACCCGGGCCAACGTGGCCGCCTACCGCGCCCGCAAACGGCTGGAGGCCGACCGGTCCGACCCGACGAGCCTGGCGGCCGACAGCGCCCAGCGCAGCAGCGCCAGCGGCGAACGCACACCGGGCTTGAGCGGCCGGTAACGGAACCGGACCCTGCCCAGGATCAGATCGCGCGGCACGGTCCCGTAGTCGGTGCTGTCGCCGCCGGCGTAGGCGTTGTCCCCGAGCACCCACCAGCCGCCCTCACGGCGCTCCGCGGCCCGTTTGACGACCAGCAGGTCCTGCTGGAACGGATGGCGCAGGACCACGATGTCCCCGACCCTGACCCGGTTCCCGTACCGCACGACGAGGAAATCGCCGTGATACAGCGTGGGCACCATCGACGGCCCGGTCACGGCGACCCATCCGAAGAGCTTCGCGACCCCTGCGCGCTCGCTCTCGTGTTCGCTCCCGTGTTCGCTCTCCTGTGACAGCTCCGGCATCCCGGCACCTCCCCGGTCCATCCTCCACCAGTCCCAGTCTGGCCCCCTACTTTTGTCCTAAGCCCATGGGGGCACTCGCGAAAACCCCTCTCTCAGGGAGTAATGTCCAACCTGAGAAGACGATCACGAGGAAGGAACGCTCCATGCTTTCCCGCCTGTTTGCCCCCAAGGTCAAGGTCAGCGCACACTGCGACCTGCCCTGCGGTGTGTACGACCCGGCCCAGGCCCGCATCGAGGCG
>Ga0136846_1238400_pt1 | contig 20943 bp, 20 predicted proteins | sample HopSoiMetagenom2_FD_96841 | JGI IMG/M metagenome (GOLD analysis project Ga0136846, IMG submission 96841) | Grasslands soil microbial communities from Hopland, California, USA - 2 Assembly 2016 (version 4) | ecosystem: Environmental > Terrestrial > Soil > Grasslands | place: USA: Hopland...
ATCCCGGGCCCCAATACACTGCCCTCGTCTACAACAGATCGACTCGCTTCGCGTCGCCGATCTCAGGCCGCTCCAGGCTCATACCTGAATTGGAAAAGACTCACCTGAACGCGTCAGGGCCTTGGTCTCGAACTCCGGCAGGTCGCGATCGACGTTTCCCAGTTACAGCACAGCATCATCTTCTCGAGCGTAATCGTGGGCGCAGCCCGCTTTCTACCGCAGTGGCGAGCCCGCCGCGGGCATTCATTCCTACAGCGCTTTTTGTTAGACTCGTGAACGCAGTGGGGGGGTAGCTCAGCTGGGAGAGCGCCGCGTTCGCAATGCGGAGGTCGGGAGTTCGATCCTCCTCCTCTCCACCACCAATTGACGCCCAACCGTTCTCGGTTGGGCGTTTTCACTTCCAGACCCCGCACGGTACGCGGGGTTCACGCGCATTCTGTGTGCCAGGGGGTGGTCAGAACCGGTGTCCGTGGTGGCTAGTTCCACCCTTTTCTGCCCTCTGTTCTCTGGAAATCTCCGCCAACTTTTTCGCCGACACGCACATCGCCTTGCGTGACAACGACTTCTGCTTGTGTCGGTTTCTTGAGTTCGCCGATCGGCTTGGACGAGCAAACCATCAGGGCGAAGCGAGGTCCGGGGATGCGCGCGGCATCCAGTACACGCCTTGGCGCCGTTTGGACTTCACGAGTGCTCGGTAGGCATGCAGCGGACCCTCGTACTCCGGCTTCCCATTGTTCGCGGTCTTCGCCTTGAACAGGTCGATAGGCGGTGTTCAAAGAGCGGCTCGGTTCAACGCGAGTGCCAGGGCCGATCGCAACCGATCCACGACGGCAGGCAGGGGCTCGGGGGGAAGCTCGTTCTTCTTCAGAAACGCCAGCCACAACGACTGCCGCGAGGAATCGTGTGCAAACTCGTCCGTCAGCCCAATCGGCACTGCATTGGTCACGGACATGCCGCGCCGCTCGAAGGTGGCTTTGATCGCTTGGGCCAGCAAATCGGTGTTCAGTGTTTCTCGTTCCAGCAGCACCGACAGATCGAAGTAGTCCTTCAGGCGGCTGTTGGTCATGCCCAGCAGGGCGATGGCGTGGAGCTTTTCCGCGATGACCGTGTACGTCGGGTAGGCCCGCAACTTGGGCGCGGGAAGATCGTCCAGCAGGACCGGATAGACCGAATCCACCGGTGCCGGTGTGACGGCATCGCCGAAGCCCACATCGATCTGCGTCTTGCAGCGCGCCTTGGCTAGTTCGCCCGCGATGATCACGCGGACGCCGCCGTAGCCTGCTTCCTTGCGGATTTCCTCGACCGTGACCGAGGCGGGGTCAAATGCAATGCCGTCGTCTACAGCCACGGCAGCGATGTCGCGGAAGGTTTCGGCGACCGATGCCAGATCGCTCGCACCGAAGCCGAGCAGGTCGGCGTCGCGCGTGGCCCGGTGGGGCATGTCGTACCAGAGCGTGAACAGCAGCGCGCCCTTGAGCAGAAAGCGGTCCGCGTGCTGCGATTGGGTCATGCGATAAAGAATGCGCTCCAGCGCGAATCGCACCAGCACCTGGTTGAAATCGACACCCTGAGCTTTGGCAACGTTGAGCAGGCGCGCACGGACGGATGGGGCGACGTTGGGATTGGCGGGGTTCATCCGATGCTCTCCAGGTAGGGCCGCATCACGTTGGCCACGCGGCAGACCTTGGCGAAGCGCCAGATGTCATCGACCGATGCCTTGTTGCGGGCGCGGGCGTCCTTCAGAGCCTCCAGCGCGACGTCCAGGCCGATTTTGTTGCGGTGCTTGAAACAGTCCGCCACCGTCTTGGCCACGCCGTAGACCCGGAGCTTGACGCCATCGCGTTCAACTTCCTCGACGCCTGCCATGTAGGCTTCACCGGTGAACTGCACCATCTTGACCGGAGGATAGTCGAACCGTGGGGCATGGCTGCCGCGCGGCATGGCAATCCAGACATGGCGCGGCAGTTGGGTGGTCAGCTCGTGGAACTGCAGCGCAGTGAGGAGGCATAACACGGCTTGCGGCACCTTGGTGGCGACGGTCACCAGACTCTCATGTTCGGATCCCTGGGAGTCCGGCAGGCGGTACAGACCACGCCCAATCCGCTCCAGCAGACCGGCGGCAGTCAGGCGCGTCAGGACGACCCGGGGCGCATCAATGGCGTCCAGGTCGCTGGCGCGCAGCAGCCCTTTCTGGCTGGCCAGATCGAGGACGCGCTGAGTATGGGTACTGGAGAGCATGGGTGGAGTTTGTTCCGTTATTTCGTCGAATGCAACCTTCTGAAGACAAAACGAAACATTTCGCCCGTGTCTCGTACCCCCTTCATCGCTTTCGTTGCACGGCCAATGCGTGCACGCGGTCTGTTAGCAATCCTGTGAGCGGCCCGCTTTGCCTCAGGCGCGGGGCTGTTTTTCAAGCGATGTGGCGTTGAATTTTGCGAACAACTCGGCCTTGGCCTTTTGCATCGCCTGGGCGGCGGCCAGATCGGTTTGCACGAGGGCCTGCGCCTCCAACTGATGTAGCGTGACGCCGGCCTTGGAGCGCACCAGCCATGCGTTTGAAGGCACTTGAGTTGCTGGATGATGGTGCTCTTATTCTGTTCAAGCGCCGCTCTGCCCGCTGGGGTGCGAAATCGGAACCTGGCGACGATGATCGCAGGCCCGAACAGCCGGCCTGCTTCGTCGAACCATTGACCTGCTGGTTGAAGAGAAGGTCATGCCGCTGGATGCCATTCCGAGACACATCGGATTAGCGGCCGGGGACATCGAGGCGCTTGCCGGGCTGCCCGAAGACTACTCGTCTCTCATGGTGGAGGCGGTGGTCCTGCGGGCAGAGGTGACTGATATGGGCCTTGGAATTGGGTTGGGTTGGGTTGGGTTGGTTTGGCCCGGTGCTGCGCAATGCTTCACGTCACATACCTTACGCTTGAGTAGATTCCGACCACCGACCGCAGCCGGCGCGAACTCATCGAACGATGCGCAAGGTGGTCTGGCCTTTGATCTCGAAGGTCGGAACCTCGAGATCGGGGCGACGAATGGTTTCGTCCTGGTCCTCGTACTGCTTGATGCTGCGACCCGCATAGTCCCACTCGCCGAATTGGCAGGAGTCGTAAAACCCACCCTGCCACACGCGATCGGGCGCATAGCGCGGCAATCCTTTCGGCGCGTGAAGGACTGTGCATCCGGTCGGCGCCGCGGTCATTGCGAAGACCAGAAACTCGGTCCGATCGCTTGGGATTGGACGCCGGCTCCAGGTGTTCCGCGTCTGGTCGCGAAGATCGTCGAGCATGTCGTCCGTGGTTCGAACGATCACGAAACGTCGGCCTTCAAATGCAAAGGTCTTTATCTCTCCGGGATGCATGCCGTCGACACGAACTTCAAGCTTGGTTTTGTCCGAGTCCCCAGCAGGGGAGCCGGCCGACACCATCGTGACCCCGATACATGCTGGCAGCAGCACGGCTGCGCTGACAAGCAGAGCGCGCCGCAGATCCGACCCGGTGAATCTGGTCGTCGAATTCCAGCAGCTGAATTGCATGTTGCGCGCTCCAAAGCTGACAGCGCCGAAAGCCGTCGCCGCATCACGATAGAACGCTCCCGGCGCCTCGCAAGGACGTCGAGGCTGAGAGTATTTCGATCATGCCCGCTCATCACGCCAAAAGCCCCCTGCTCGTCGTTGCAAATGCTCGCCATTGCCAAGCTATGGCTGCGCTTTGGCGCCTAGATCAGGCGCCTTTTGACGTGCTGCTCGGACAAGTTCGAAATACTCTCAGCCTCTTCGACGACGACCGATTCCGCGCGGCGGGTACCATGCGGCTCCCTCTTTTCCGGCACTGACCTGCGTCGCCACTCGACCTGGATCCCGTGCGACGCGGCAGCGTCAGGCCGCTTTTTTCTTTTTGGTTTAGCCACCGCATGTTCAAGAACGCTCTCGTCTATCGAATCACTCAATGGGATCAGCCCGAACTCCACGTGCTCGAGGAAAAGCTGTCCGCCAACCGCTTTGCCGAATGCGGCGCATCGCAGGCCGAGTCCTTCGGCTGGGTTGAGCCGCGCGGCGAGAAGCACGGGCCGATGGTAGAAGTGGTCGGCGGCCAGCTCATGATGCGAATCGTCATCGAGACCAAGGCCGTACCCAGTTCCGCAGTCAAAACTCGCCTCGAGGCCGAGTTGGACAAGATCGAGGCCGACACAGGCCGGCGGCCCAAGGGCAAGCGTGCCAAGGAATTGAAGGAACAGATCGTGCACGAGCTGTTGCCGCGCGCATTCTCCAAGCGATCAAGCACCCTCGTATGGATCGATGCAAAAGCCAAGCTCGTCATCGTCGATGCTGCCAGCACCAAGAAGGCAGACCGCATCGTGACACTCCTCGTCGACGTGCTGGGCGGCGGCATCATTTTGAAACTCTTGCAGACCGAATCGTCGCCGTCCACCGCAATGTCGCAGTGGCTCAAGAGCAAGGAAGCACCCGCCGGCTTCAGCGTCGACCGCGAATGCGAACTCAAGCAACCCGACAGCGAGAAGGCGCTCGTGAAGTACGCGCGCCACAACCTCGACATCGACGAGGTTGGGCTGCACATCGAGCAAGGCAAGGTGCCCACGCAGCTGGCGTTGACCTGGGACAACCGGGTGTCCTTCGTGCTCACCGAGGCGATGACCATCAAGAAGATCAAGCTGCTCGACGTGGTGCTCGAAGGCGCCGCGGCGCAAGAGGGTGGCTTCGATACGGACGTGGCGATCGCCACGGGTGAGTTGAGTCAGCTGATTCCGAACCTTATCGAGGCGTTGGACGGAGAACAGGTCATCGCTTAAATGCGGGGTTTCCGACTCCGGCATAGCCCAAAAGCGACAAACCCCTCCGCGCCTGATAGCGGGAGGGGTTGGGAGGCTGACGCCTCCGGTTGAGGCTCTGGAGGGATTGAAGTCCAGGGCCTCTGGCGCGCAAAGATTGCGCCATTGCGGATGCCTGCATGCAGGCCTTTCAAACTTAGGTCATCGGTCTCGCGAGATCAAGGTTGGATTTCACTCCCCTCCCTGCGTCCCCGGACGAACGGTCAATTCTGGCGAGCCGCGCACCTGCTTTTTCATGATGTCGTCGAACACCGCCGACACGCGCCGCTCCACCTCTGCCTCCATCTTGATCGGCCGCCCCCACTCGCGCTGGGTCTCACCGGGCCACTTGTTGGTGGCGTCGAGCCCCATCTTGCCCCCCAGGCCGCTGACGGGAGACGCGAAGTCGAGGTAATCGATGGGCGTCTGCTCGACGAGCGTCGTGTCGCGTGCCGGGTCCATGCGAGTCGTGATGGCCCAGATCACTTCTTGCCAGTTCCGGATGTCGACGTCGTCGTCCGTCACCACGATGAACTTGGTGTACATGAACTGCCGCAGGAAGCTCCACAGGCCGAACATCAGGCGCTTGGCATGGCCCGGGTAGCTTTTCTTGATGCTGATGAGCGCCATCCGATAGCTGCATCCCTCCGGAGGCAGGTAGAAGTCGACGATCTCGGGAAACTGCTTTTGCAAAATGGGGACGAAGACCTCGTTCAATGCCACGCCCAGCACGGCCGGCTCGTCAGGCGGCTTGCCTGTATAGGTGGAGTGGTAGATCGGGTCGCGCCGCGATGTCATGCGCGCGATTTCAAACACTGGAAACCAGTCCTGCTCGTTGTAGTAGCCGGTGTGGTCGCCGAACGGGCCTTCCAATGCATATAAATAGCCTCCGACCTCCTTGAGCTTCACGCCGTGTTCGCTCACGCCGGTGAAACCAGTCGTCGCCGTCGGAATGCACCCTTCCAGCACGATCTCGGCGCTGGCCGGCACTTGAAGCATCAGCCCGCCCTCGCCCACTCCGGCGTCGACGACCTCGGTGCGGCTTCCTCGCAAAAGACCGGCGAACTGATATTCAGAAAGCGTGTCCGGAACAGGCGTGACTGCACCGAGAATGGTCGCCGGATCCGCCCCCAGAGCCACCGCGATCGGAAACGCCTGCCCTGGGTTGGCGAGTGCGAAGTCACGGAAGTCCAGTGCCCCTCCACGATGTGCAAGCCAGCGCATGATGACCTGATCGCGGGCGATGACCTGCTGTCTATAGATGCCCAGGTTCTGCCGCCGGCGCGGATTGGCGACCGACTGCGGGCCTCGGGTGATGACGAGTCCCCAGGTGATGAGCGGCCCGGCATCTGCAGGCCAGCAGGTCTGGACCGGAAGGATCCCCAAATCGACTTCAGTCGCTTCCCGCACCTCTTCCTGGCAAGCACCGCTTCGCACGCTGGCCGGCTTCATGTCCCACAGCGCCTTGACCATCTGTAACAGGCGACCGGCATCCTTGAGCCCCTTCGGCGGCTGCGGCTCCTTGAGGCTCGCCAACATCTGTCCGACTTCGCGAAGCTCGCTCACTTCATTCGCCCCCATGCCCAAGGCGACTCGTCTAGGTGTCCCGAACAGGTTCGTCAAGGCCGAAATTTTGTAACCACAGGGGTTCTCAAACAGAAGAGCCGGACCACCGGCACGCAGAACCTTGTCACTGAGCGCTGTCATTTCAAGCCGCGCCGATACTGGGTTTGCGAGCCTCTGAAGCTCGCCCAGCTTCTCGAGAGCGGCCATGAAGTCCCGCAAGTCGCGATATTTCATATCAAAAAGTAGTTATAAGTGAGCTTCATAACCTTGACCGGTTATGATTTGGCTTCCTAGAATTCGGCGGTTCCTGACGCAGATCAGGGATAACCCGTGCCCCGCATCCCTGGGATGCAGAGGGCCCAACGCTGCCGATAGGCTTGTCAAGGTCTGCACCGCTCTCTCGGTGCCGGGCTTGCAGGCCGATTATCACCGTCGCTCCGACACCCCCGCCAAGCAGTAGCAAAGCGGGCATTCGCCGGAGTGCGATGAAGAAAGGAAGACATGACAGCGCTATGCAGTTTGTTTGCGCAAGTCCGCCACGTTGGCAACGCCTCCATGGCATCTGCCGGAGTTTTCATCCGAGACGTGGGCCACGGCCTGCTCGAGGTCAGCCACAACACGCTCGCTCTGGTGGGCCTCCTCGCCATTGGTGCCTTGTTTTTCGTCGGCGGTCGCGCCGACCTTCGCCAAAGCATCGAGGCCCAGACCCTGGACTGGCTGCAAGCCCGCGAGGAAGCACGCACCGATCCGGCCGAACTGATCGCCGCATCGCTAGCCGATGCCGACGCTGTGTCTCGCGCCACCGCGGCTGACCCCAAAGGCCTGTCGCACCAACAAGCCGCCGTCGCGCAATGGATTTCTCGCCGATACCGTGTGGCACCGGAGCCGATCAGCCGCTTGGTCAAAGAAGCCTGGATGGTTGGTGCCCGCGTCGACCTCGATCCGACCCTCATCCTCGCCATCATGGCGGTGGAATCGAGCTTCAATCCTTTTGCCCAGAGCTCCGTAGGAGCGCAAGGCCTGATGCAGGTCATGACCCACGTCCACGACGACAAGTACGAAGCCTTTGGCGGCAACTTTGCGGCCTTCGACCCGGTCACCAACCTCCGCGTAGGTGCCCAAGTGCTCAAGGAATGCATTGCGAGGGCCGGCAGCCTGGAAGCCGGTCTGCGCTTCTATGTCGGTGCGAGCAACCTGCCGGATGACGGCGGCTACGCCGGCAAGGTGCTGGCCGAGCAAGGCCACCTGCGCCTGGTGGCCGGCGGCAAGATCGTGGCGATCAACGTGGCGCATCCGGCGCCGATCGCCGTACAGGCGAAGGTCGATGCTGCAGCCGCTCCGATCTCGGCGACGGCCGAGGAAACGCCGCAGACTGAAAAGGTCGCATTGCTCGGCAAAGGCCCGACCTGACACATCAGATGGCGCAGGCGTCGAGTAAACTCACGGCTCTGCGCGACTGGCGATGGGACTCAATCTTTCGAGTCTGAGGTGGTGAACCACCAGGAAGTGCAGACGAGGTGTCCGGCAGCTTGTGGGCACATCGTTTCAGCCGTTCGCCTGGGCAGCCTGTGACAGCGTGTCAGCCACGCTTTCAATCGCAGGTCTCTGCTGACGAAGGACTGCCAAACATGTTTGACCGTAGCCAATCTACCATTGCATCCGTAGACCCGGAAATCTGGTCCGTCATCCAGCGCGAGAACCAGCGCCAGGAAGAACACATCGAGCTGATCGCTTCCGAGAACTACGCCTCGCCCGCCGTCATGGCCGCGCAAGGCACTCAACTCACCAACAAGTACGCCGAGGGCTATCCCGGCAAGCGCTATTACGGCGGCTGCGAATTTGTCGACATCGCCGAGCAGCTCGCGATCGACCGCATCAAGCAGCTCTTCGGCGCCGAGAACGCCAACGTGCAGCCCAACTCCGGCTCGCAGGCCAACCAAGGCGTGTTCTTCGGGCTGCTGCAGCCGGGCGACACGATCATGGGCATGAGCCTCGCCGAAGGCGGACACCTCACGCACGGCATGTCGCTCAACATGAGCGGCAAGTGGTTCAAGGTGGTCAGCTACGGCCTCGACGCCAACGAAGCCATCGACTATGAGCAGATGGAGCGCCTCGCCCACGAGCACAAGCCCAAGCTGATCATCGCGGGCGCTTCGGCCTACAGCCTGCGCATTGACTTCGAGCGTTTCGCCAAGGTAGCGAAGGACATCGGCGCCTACTTCATGGTAGACATGGCGCATTACGCCGGCCTGATCGCGGCAGGCGTGTACCCAAACCCGGTGCCGCACGCCGACGTGGTGACCTCGACCACCCACAAGAGCCTGCGCGGCCAGCGTGGCGGCATCATTCTCATGAAGGACCATGTCGCCAAGCAGATCAACAGCGCGATCTTCCCCGGCATTCAAGGCGGTCCGCTGATGCACGTCATCGCCGCCAAAGCAGTCGCGTTCAAGGAAGCGCTGTCGCCTGAATTCAAGACATACCAACAGCAGGTCGTCAAGAACGCTGCAGCCCTCGCCAACACACTGACCCAACGGGGCTTGCGCATCGTGAGCGGCCGCACCGAGTCGCACGTGATGCTGGTCGATTTGCGCCCGAAGAACCTCACCGGCAAGGAAGCCGAAGCGCTCCTCGGCCAGGCCCACATGACCTGCAACAAGAACGGCATTCCCAACGACCCGCAAAAGCCGATGGTTACCAGTGGCATCCGCCTGGGTTCGCCCGCGATGACCACGCGCGGCTTCAAGGAAGCACAAGCAATCGCAACCGCGAATCTGATCGCCGACGTACTGGACAACCCGCACGACGAGGCGAACATTGCGGCCGTGCGCGCGAAAGTCTCAGCCCTCACGCGTGACTTCCCCGTCTATCGTTAAGCCCATGGGCCCGCGACATCTCATGCTGCGGGCTCTCTCCTGATGCGTTGCCCCTTCTGCAGCCACGTAGACACGCAGGTCGTCGAGACGCGCGAATCCGACGAAGGCGATGTCGTGCGCCGGCGACGGCGCTGCCCGAGCTGCGACAAGCGCTTCACTACCTACGAGCGGACTGAAATCGCGCTGCCGTCGGTGGTAAAGAAGGACGGTACGCGCGCCGAGTTCGATCCGGCGAAGATCCATGCGTCGATGACCCTGGCGCTGCGCAAACGACCCGTGAGCGTCGAGCAGATCGACGCCGCGCTCGAACGCATTCAAGACAAGCTGCTCAACAGCGGCACAAAGGAAGTACCTTCGACCAAGCTCGGCGAGTTCGTCATGCGTGAGTTGAAGCGCATCGACAAGGTGGCCTATGTGCGCTTCGCTTCGGTCTATCGCAGCTTTGAAGACGTCGACGAATTCAGGCAGTTGATCAGAGACATCTAGCTGTAGCCGACCTATAACATCCACGGCAGAACCCGATTACATCGAGAGCGATCGAAAGTGTGGGATCAGGCGCATTCCTGCAAGGCTGGCTGAATCGTTGGCCGCGAAACATGGGTACCAGCGCGCGAAGTCCTCACGCAAACGTCCGTCGAGTACGTTGGTTCGTACTTGCGGGAATGCGCCTGACCCCAGACTTTCGATCGCTCTCGTGCTGGACTGGTACCACCTGGCGCATTGACGGTGCTCGCCAGCGTCATCAACGGCAAGCCGTCCACGCGTCAGCGCAAGTACCCCCAGAGTTCCCCGCCAAAGGCTTCTCCGATCTTGAGCAAGCGCGCAGTTGGGCAGCCAGCTTCGTGCATTGGTACAACATCGACCATCGCCATAGCGGCATTCGCTACGTCAGCCCGGCGCAGCGCCATGACGGCGAAGATCACGCCCTCCTTGGCTGCGCGCCATAGCCCTGTACCTTCAGGCCCGCGAGAGCCATCCGGCGCGCTGGTCGGGCGCCACGCGAGACTGGTCGCCCACCGGACTTGTGACGCTCAATCCTGAGCGCGATTGCATCGTCCAAGGCGCATTCGACTGCGATAGACGACCAGACGTTGGCCGCATGAACAACACCACAACTCGACTTGCGCGCAGCGCACACGTTGAGCTTGTGCCGGACTCCGGGCGAGAGTGCCTGGTTCGAATGCAATTCAAGAAAATCAAAATTGTGGCAACGGCAACTGGAGCGTGGGCAACGTCTCTTCGTTGTCCATACGCAAGGCGTCAGCTGTCGAGGAGCGGTGGGCAACTGGGGCATCGGCGCAGCCGATTGTCCACAGGCTTGTCCGGTGGGCCAGCCCAGTTGCCCACCGCGGGCGCGTACACAACCACATCCTCGGCCAGCGGCGTCTCTTCCGGCAGCCGGAGTATTCATTCAGTGACCGGCTGAATAAAAGTTCGAAACGACCCAGGGACACTCAGGCCCTCCCGAGCCCAGGAATTCGGGGGTCGCCCTCTGCCGTCAGATATTCAGGCCACACAAGCGCCCCCTGCAACGCCTCCAGGGCGCGGCATTGAGCAAGTCACCCGCTTCGGTCAGGCTTGGTATTGTCTCGTTCCCCACGAAATGATGAAGAGCCGTTGCTTGGTGGTGCGTAGCGGCTTGAACCTGCATGGCAGCGAAGGCCGGAACGAAGGCAGCGGAGATAGCGATAAGACGCTTGATCAGTTTGCTCATTTGGTGCTCCAAAGTTGGTTGATGATTCATTTCGACCACGCTGATAGCCTTGCAGCCAAAGGCAGGTCTTCGTCGTTTCAATAGATGCATTGATGGCGACAGATTCAGTCTGTCTCTCGCCCGCCCGGGTCGTGGATCTCGTTGCGAAGGTATGTATGCGAATGCGAAGTTTCTGTCGCATCCAAGCCGCGGTTGCCGAGCGCCGCGCTCTAGCTTGTCGCGATGGTTTCCGACGTGCTATGCGCAGGTACAGCCGACCCCAACTCGCAACCCAGATAGGCGTCCACCAGTCTTCTGCTCACGGCGCAGAAATGCGCTCTGATCAAGCAAGCGAATGGCGAACACACGAAGGCTAGCGTCTCTAGCCTGTGCTAGCCCGGACCAAGGCCTCGTGCCGGCACTGGACACCCCCACCTGAACGAGCCTCGGCCCCCACCTCAAGGGGACGCAATACTGCGTAACAATTCGCACAATCCCGCTCTACGAAATCATTGGAGGGGACATGCGAACACATCGCACACAACGAGGCGTGACGCTCATCGAAGCGGGCGTCGTCATGGCAATCGGCATCATCACGGTGAGTTCAGCCGCACCGGGCTTCAACCGCTTCATCGAGAAGCAGCGACTCGACGGCATCGCGGCGCAGCTCGCGACCGACATCCAGTTCACGCGCGCAGAGTCGGTCATGCGAAACACCGGTTTGCGACTCAGCGTGCAGTCGCATGCGTGGGGCGCTTGCTACGTGATTCACAGCGGCATGGCGAATCAATGCACCTGCAAGTCTTCTGGCCCGGCGGAATGCGCGGGCGATGCGCAGCAACTGAAGACCGTCACGCTGCCTGCCGCGGACCAGTTCGCACTTGAGAGCAACGTGAGTTCAATTCACTTCGACCCCATGCACGGCACGAGCACGCCAGCCGGCACCTTCAAAGTGATCGCCCCGAGCCGCCGCGCGGTGCATCACGTGGTCAACGTGATGGGTCGCGTACGCACCTGTTCGCCGAAAGTCGAGACCGCGCCCGTTCCGGGCTATGCGGTTTGCTGAGGGGTGACATGAAATCCCTTCTCTCCTTTCGCAAGGCCGCAGGCTTCACCCTCATCGAAATGATGTGTGCCGTAGCACTCACAGGCGTGATCTCTTCCATCGCCTACCCGACGTACCAGAATGTCGTCTACAAAGCCCGCCGTTTGGATGCGCAAGTCGCACTCATGCAATTGCAGATGGCCGAGGAACGCTACCGATCCGACCATTCGAGCTATGGCAGCCTCGTAGAGCTCGGTTTGGCGGCACGCACGCCGTCCGGGCAGTACGAACTCACGGTCGCCTCCGTGAGCGAGACCGGGTTCCGGGTACAAGCTGTCGCAAGCGGCGTGCAAGCCTCGGATACCACGTGCCACCACATGCAGATCTTCGTCGATGGTTGGAACGTCAGCTATCTCTCCGGCCCGGACGCGGGCCTTTCCAACACCGCGGCGGCAAACAAGCAATGCTGGCGCATTTGAACCGCCGCCGAGAGCGTGGCATGTCGCTCGTCGAGTTGATGATCGGTCTGGCGATCGGCCTCGTCGTCGTTGCCGCCGCCGCAGTGTTGCTCCTCGGGCAAATCCGCGAACAGCGGGCCATGCTCGTCGAAGGCCGCTTGATGCAGGACCTGCGCACGAGCATGGACATCATCACACGCGATCTACGGCGTTCGGGCTATTGGGGCGGTGCGCCGGCGCGGATGCACGCCTCAGCCTCCACCCCCGAAAATCCGTACACCGCCATCTCTCCCGCGCTCGCTGCATCCGACGCAGTGAGTTTTCGCATGTCGCGCGACATCACCGAGAACAACAGCGTTGACGACAACGAGCAGTTCGGCTTTCGCCTTCGCAATGGCGTCATCGAGATGCTCATCGGCGGCGGAAGCTGGCAGGCCTTGACCGACGTTGGGACCATGAGCGTCGTGTCGTTCGCAGTGACACCGGAGGTCCAGGAGTTGTCATTGCAAGGCATGTGCGAGAAAGCTTGCGCGAACGGTGCCAGCGCCTGCGGACCAACGCTGCAGGTACGCAGTCTCACCGTGGCGATCACGGGGCGGGCCAACGCGGACAGCAAGGTGCGGCGCACTCTCACGAGCCAGGTGCGCGTCCGCAACGACGCAGTTGTCGGGGCGTGCTCGGCATGAGGTGCTTCCATTCGAACCAGCGTGGTGGCGCCACGTTGGCGGTGACATTGATTCTCATTTTCGTGATGACCTTGGTAGCCGCTTATGCGAATCGCAACCATCTCTTCGAGCAGCGCGCCTCGGCAAATCAATACCGATCGACGCAAGCCTTCGAGGCCGCCGAAGCGGGACTCGAATGGGCCACTGCGATGCTGAACAATCCTCGGCGCTTGAACAATCGATGTGTTGAAGGCGCGGATGCATCGGCCAGTTTTCACGAACGCTATCTGACGTCTGACCCGCCTACCGGTGCCCTGCGCCCCGTCACCGTGTCCGATGCAGGACGCGTGAGTGCATTGCGAGCAGTCTGCGTGAGAACCAGCGAATCCTGGCGCTGTGCCTGCCCTCGCGACGCCAAGCTGGACCTGTCGGCAGACCCCACCGCTTGGCCGGCATTCGCCATCGAATTCTCGCCAGACGCGCAGGCCGGCGCAGTGCACGTCACCGCCGTCGGTTGCACGAGCCTCGCGGGCGAGTGTTTTCCGGCCCGAGGCAAAACCGATGCCGTCGCGCACGTTCAGACGACGTTCGGCGCATGGCCTGCCATCGCCACCTTGCCCATCGCTCCACTCACGACGAGGGACACGGTCAACGCCGGAAACTCAAGCCTCGGCCTTCACAATGCAGACGCGGCGTCGGGTGGCTTGAGCGTTCACGCCGGGCGTTCAGTGATCGCACCAAATGCGCGGCTCACGACGGCGCCCGGTTCGTCACCGGAAGGGTCCATCGTCGAGAACGACGCATCGCTCAGCGCGCTTCCAGCCGATCGATTCTTCGTTTCGTTCTTCGGCATCGACAAGACGCTGTGGAAGCAGCAGCCTACCGTGAAGCCGCTTCGCTGCAACGGCAGTTGCGTCGATGCCATGAGCACTGCACTCTCCTCGGGCCACCGGTTGATCTGGATCGACGGCGATGCCGAACTGACCGGCCCGCTCACCATCGGCAGCCGCGAACAGCCCATCCTCATCGTCGCGACAGGATCGCTCCGCGTGACCGGTCCGGTTCGCATCGCCGGCGTGGTCTATGCCGCAAACCTGTCGTGGCAAGGCGCAGCCGGCGGGCAACTCCGCGGCGCTGCGATTTCTGAATCCACCTACGACGGCGACGCCTCGCCCGACTTCATCTACGACCCCGCCGTGCTTGCCACACTGAAGACGGGAGCGAACAGCTTCGCACGCCTGCCGGGCACTTGGAAAGACTTTTGATGCGCACCTCAACACGACGAATTCAGCGCGGCATCAGCCTCGTCGAAGCGCTCATTGCCTTCCTCGTCCTGTCGCTGGGCACGCTCGGCATGTCCAAGCTGCAGAGCCATCTGCGGCTCCATTCGGACATCGCGCGACAACGATCAGAGGCGGTGCGGATTGCGCAAGAAGACATGGAGTCCTTGCGTTCGTTCACGAGCACGACGACTGAAATGAATGAGCATTCGTACGGCGACATCTCCAGCGCCTCCGCGACCATCGCCCCAAGCAGAGAGAGATCCGGCAACACGAGCTTTCATGTCGAACGCAGCATTTCCGAGGGCAACGGCTTTCGCACGGCGTCCGTCTCCGTCAATTGGCCCGACCGGCTGGGCCACCGTCAGCACGTCATTCTGGAATCGGTGATCGCAGGCACGCCGCCGCGCCTGTCGGGCGCGTTGACTCTCGTGCAGCATCTCAAGCCGATGCGGCCTGTATGGGACCGTTCGCCTGCCATCCCCGCTCAAGCCAGGAACCTCGGCAACGGATCGAGTGCCTTCAAGCCCTCGGAAACAGGCACCCTGGCCTTCGTGTTCGACAACGCTAGCGGCCTCGTCACCTCGCGATGCGATCAGGTGGCCGCGACAGTACGGAACTCGGAACTTGATACCGCCAAGCTTGTGGACTGCACACCGATGCGCGGCATGCTTCTGAGCGGCATCGTCCGTGTATCGCTCGACGTGCCGCCCGACGCGGCACATCCGGCCGATGCCGCCCTGCTCTTTGACATGAATCTCACGATCACCGGTGCCGGCAAGCCGGAAATGCCAATCTGCGTCACCGACGCGGCAACTCGCGTCGTCGCCTACCATTGCGTCATCGCGCCTGTCGCGGGTCGCTGGTCCGGCCGCAGCAGCCTCGTGCCGCGGGGCTGGACCTTGGGCACCGCGGCCACGGACCGAAAGGTCTGCCGCTATTCCGCGGACCAGGATGGCAGCGGCGCAATCGACAGCAATGCAGAACATCCAAACGAGTACAAAGACGTGGATCGCTCGCTGATGCAACAGAACTTCCTCATCGTGCGAGGCAACCAGCCCTGCCCTGTCGCGTCCAAGGGCGAGGCCGTGTTCGCGGACCTGACCACGGTGCAACACCAACCCTAGCCATGCACGACAGCGACGAACTGATGCGGGAGGCGTTGGCGCTGGCCCAGCACGCCGTGGGCCTGAGCGAGCCGAATCCGCGCGTAGGCTGCGTCATTGCGGCATCCGACGGCCACGTGATCGGCCGCGGTCACACGCAGCATGCCGGCGGCCCGCATGCCGAGGTCATGGCCCTGCGCGACGCAGTAGAGCACGGCGAAATCGCGGCCGGTGCCACGGTGTACGTGACGCTCGAGCCGTGCTCGCATCACGGCCGCACACCGCCTTGCTGCGACGCACTGATCAACGCCCGCGTCGCACGCGTGGTGATGGCCATCGAAGACCCGAATCCGCTCGTGGCAGGCCAAGGCGCGGCGCGGCTGCGCGCCGCCGGCATCGACGTGGTGACAGGCCTGCACGCGCAGGAGTCGCGGGAGCTCAACATCGGCTTCTTCTCGCGCATGGAGCGGCAACGGCCCTGGGTCCGAATGAAAGCCGCCGTGTCGCTCGATGGCCGCACTGCACTGCTCAACGGAGTCAGCCAGTGGATCACCGGTGAAGCAGCGCGCGCCGATGGGCACGCATGGCGAAAGCGCGCAGGGGCCGTGCTGACTGGCGTGGGCACTGTGCTCGACGACGATCCACGGCTCGACGTGAGGCTGGTCGATACCCCACGCCAACCGCTGCGTGTGATCGTTGATTCGCGTCTCGAGACGCCGGCCACGGCACGCATCCTCGCGCCACCCGGCAAGGTGCTCATCTACTGCGCGCAGGCGCATGGTGATCGACAGGCAGCTTTCGAATCGCAAGGTGCCGATGTCGCTGTCGCCGCAAACGCGAACGGCAAGGTCGACCTGAGCGCCATGCTCACCGACCTCGCCCGCCGCGGGATCAACGAACTCCACGTCGAAGCCGGTCACAAGCTCAACGGCTCTTTCGTGCGAGAAGGACTGGTCGACGAGTTCCTGATCTACATGGCGCCCAAGCTGCTCGGTGCGGGCCGGGAACTCGCCGCCTTCGGCCCGTTCACGGCCCTCGAAGACAGCCTGGAGTTGCGCTACGTCAGCGTGACACACATCGGCTCCGATCTGCGCATCCTTGCCAGACCGCTTACCTGAGAGGCTGAGAGCATTTCGATCATGCCCGCTCATCACGCCAAAAAACCCCTGCTCGTCGTTGCAAATGCTCGCCATAGCCCGCTATGGCTGTGCTTCGCGCCTAGATCAGAGGCCTTTTGGCGTGCTGCTCGGACACGCTCGAAATACTCTCAGCCTCTGACGACTGCGCAACCTTTGATCGCCCACAGAGAGAAAATCGCCCCATGTTCACCGGCATCATCACCGGCCTCGGCCGCATCGTTCATGTGCAGGCGCTGGGCGCCGACGCGACCCACGGCAAGCGACTCGTCATCGAGACGCCGCCGAGCTATCTCGACGACGTGCAACTCGGCGACAGCATCGCTCTCAACGGCGCCTGCATGACAGCGACGTCGTTCGACACGACGACAAATCGATTCACCATCGACATTTCAGCCGAGAGCCTCGACAAGACCGCCGGCCTGTCGGAGCCGGGACGGGTCAACCTCGAAAAGGCGCTTCGTGCACATGACCGCCTGGGCGGACACATCGTGAGCGGACATGTCGACGGCCTGGGGGTCGTGACGCACTTCGCGCCCGTGGGGGAGTCTTGGGAACTGAGAGTCGCCGCGCCGAAGTCGATCGCGTCGTACCTCGCCTACAAGGGGTCGATCACGGTCAACGGCGTGAGCCTCACCGTCAATCGGGTGAGCGATTCATCCGAGGGATGCGAGTTCAGCATCAACCTGATTCCGCATACCTTGACGCACACGACCTTGGGTGAGTTGAAGGTCGGGCACAAGGTCAACCTCGAGGTGGATTTGATCGCGCGCTACGTGGCGAGGATGCTGGGCAAGACTGAGGTGCCGCCCGGTTGAAATCCGGGATCGGCGTTTTCGAAAGGCACATTCGCGGATTGGACCGGAGGGGACTGTGCTGCGGAATCCATGGGGAACGGCCACCACCGGGGCAATCACCCTTTGATGCGCCGCCTACAATCCCACACATGGCTATTTCCCCCGTTCCTGAGCTCATTGCCGAGCTCGCCGCCGGCCGCATGGTCATCCTCGTTGACGAGGAAGATCGCGAAAATGAAGGCGATCTGGTGCTCGCAGCCGACCACGTCACGCCCGAGGCCATCAACTTCATGGCGAAGTTCGGTCGCGGCCTCATTTGCCTCACCCTGACGCGCGAGCGCTGCGAACGGCTTCAATTACCGCCGATGGCGACCCGCAACGGCACCAGGCACGGCACGGCGTTCACGGTGTCGATCGAAGCCGCCACGGGTGTCACGACCGGCATTTCCGCAGCAGACCGCTCGCGCACGGTGCAGGTCGCGGTCGCAAAAGACGCCACCGCATCAAGCCTCGTCCAACCCGGACACATCTTTCCCCTGATGGCGCAAGACGGCGGCGTGCTCATGCGTGCCGGCCACACTGAAGCGGGTTGCGATTTGTCGGGCATGGCCGGCCTCACGTCAGCCGCCGTGATCTGCGAGATCATGAAAGACGACGGCACCATGGCCCGCCTGCCGGACCTGGAAGTCTTCGCCAAAGAACACGGACTCAAGATCGGCACCATTGCCGACCTGATCGAATACCGCAGCCGCCACGAAACGCTGGTCGAGCGCATCAGCAACCGCAAGTTGGCAACAGCGCAAGGCGAGTTCGACTGCACAGCCTTTCGCGACCGTACCGGCGGCCTGCACCTCGCCCTCACCCGCGGCCAATGGACGCTGCAAGACGAAGTGCTGGTGCGCGTACACGAGCCGCTGTCGGTGATGGACCTCCTCGACGCCGGCCAATGCGGACATTCCTGGCCGCTGCCCAAGGCACTGGCCGCATTGCACAACGCCGAGCGCGGGGCCGCCTTGCTGCTCAATTGTGGCGAGGACGTGGCATCCATGCTGGACCACATGCTGCCCCACGACGAGCGCGCCGAACGCCAGCGCGGGCAGATGGACCTTCGCACCTACGGCGTGGGTGCGCAGATTCTTCGTGAGCTGGGCATCAGCAAGATGAAGCTGCTGGGCAGCCCCCGCCGCATGCCGAGCATGGTGGGCTACGGCCTCGAAGTCACGGGCTTCGTCGAGCCGACCACATCCACCAACACCTGAACCGGGAACACCAGAATGCAAGAGGCCGACAAGGGCAGTAAAGTCGAAATCGATGGGCGCGATCTGCGCATCGGCATCGTGCAGGCGCGCTGGAATGCACCCATCACCGACAAGCTCGCGCAAAGCTGCACGGCCGAGCTGCAGGCGGTGGGCGTATCGCACAAGCACATCCGCCACGTGAAGGTGCCGGGTGCCCTTGAAGTCCCCATCGCCTTGGCGAGCATGGCCGACAGCGAAGAATTTGACGCGTTGATCGCGCTGGGCTGCGTCATCCGCGGCGAAACCTATCACTTCGAGTTGGTGGCCAATGAGAGCGGCGCAGGCGTGACCCGTGTGTCGCTCGACCACCAGATTCCGGTGGCCAACGCGATCCTCACGGTCGAGACCGAAGAGCAAGCCTGGGCGCGAGCCGAGGACAAGGGGCGCGATGCCGCCCGTGTCGCCGTCGAGATGGCGAATTTGATGGAAGACTTGTCGTGAGCCCAGAACAAAACAAGAAGCCCGCGACCAAGGCAGGCAAGCGTCCACAGGCGAACTCGACGCGACGCCGCGCGAGAGAAGTGGCGTTGCAAGGGCTGTACGAGTGGTTGATCTCTGGCGCAGATGCTGGCGTGATCGAGGCCCATATGCGCGAGCACGAAGGCTTCGACAAGATCGACACCGCGCACTTCGACGCGCTGCTTCACGGCTGCATCAACGAAGCAGCCGACCTGGACGGCGTGCTGTCGCGTCACGTGGACCGCAGGACCACCGAACTCTCGCCCATCGAGCACGCAGCTCTGATGATCGGCGCGTATGAACTCAAGCATTGCACCGACGTGCCCTACAAGGTTGCGATCAACGAGGCTGTTGAACTCGCGAAGAGCTTCGGCGGCACCGATGGGCACAAGTACGTGAACGGCGTGCTGGACAAGGCGGCCGCCGATTTGCGCAAGGCGGAAGTCGAAGCGGCACGCACGAGCCGCCGAACATGAAACTCGCCAGCCGGCTCGATCACATCGAACCCTTCTACGTGATGGAGTGCGCCAAGGCGGCGTCCGAGCTGGCGCGCAGCCCGGCGTGTGCAAATTCGCCAATGATCTTCCTGAACATCGGCGAGCCGGACTTCACCGCGCCGCCGCTGGTGCAAGACGCCGCTGAGCGAGCGCTTCGGGCCGGTCGCACGCAGTACACTGATGCCACCGGGCTGATTGCGCTTCGCGAGTGCATCAGCACCTGGTACGCCACGCGTTTCGGCCTCGACATCGCGCCGCGACGCATCGTCGTCACCGCGGGCGCATCGGCCGCCTTGCAGCTCGCCTGCCTCGCTCTCGTCAACCGCGACGACGAGGTCTTGCTGCCCGATCCGAGTTACCCCTGCAACCGGCACTTCGTGGCGGCTGCCGAGGGCGTACCGATGCTGATTCCCGCCTCTTCGGAAGAACGCTTCCAGTTGAGCGCGGCGGGCGTTGAAAAGGCATGGTCGGCCCGTACCCGCGGCGTGCTGCTCGCCTCGCCATCAAACCCGACCGGCACGTCCATCGACCCCGACGAGATGGGGCGCATCGTTCAAACTGTTCGCAGCCGTGGGGGCTTCACGATCGTCGACGAGATCTACCTCGGCCTCAGCTATGAAGACCGGTTCGGCCACAGTGCGCTTGCCTACGGCGACGACGTGATCTAGATCAACAGCTTTTCGAAGTACTTCAGCATGACTGGCTGGCGCTTGGGCTGGCTCGTAGCGCCAGAGGAACTGGTGCCGGCCATCGAACGCCTCGCGCAGAACCTCTACATCTGCCCCTCCACCGTGGCGCAGCATGCCGCCATTGCCTGCTTCGAGCCTGAATCGATTGCCGAGTACGAACGCCGCCGCGGCGAATTCCGCACTCGACGTGACTACCTCGTGCCGGCCTTGAACGCCATGGGCCTCACGGTGCCCGTCATGCCGGATGGGGCTTTCTATGCCTGGGCCGACTGCTCGCGCTACGCTGCAGACAGTTGGGACTTTGCCTTCGACTTGATGAACAAAGCACACGTGGCCATCACTCCAGGCCGAGACTTCGGACGCCATGGCAGCGAGCGCTATGTGCGTCTGTCCTATGCGAGTTCGATGGAACATCTGCATGAAGCAACCGGGCGCTTGCACGATGCCTTGGGCCTGAGAGGCTGAGAGGCTGAGAGTATTTCGATCATGCCCGCTCATCACGCCAAGAGACCCCTGCTCGTCGTTGCAAATGCTCGCCATAGCCCGGGCTATGG
>Ga0136846_1220576_pt1 | contig 20940 bp, 29 predicted proteins | sample HopSoiMetagenom2_FD_96841 | JGI IMG/M metagenome (GOLD analysis project Ga0136846, IMG submission 96841) | Grasslands soil microbial communities from Hopland, California, USA - 2 Assembly 2016 (version 4) | ecosystem: Environmental > Terrestrial > Soil > Grasslands | place: USA: Hopland...
AAAACTTCCATCTTCATTTTGCTTGCTTCTTCCGCGAACCGGCTCGCCATTTAAAATAACATCTGGAGCAACACCCCAAATTTCCTTATCCGCCATTATTTCTCCCGTTCATGCCGCTACGTCTGGACACACGCATATACCAAGACGATATCGTCATGAACATATTTATTTACCAGAATTTATTTTGCGCTGATATCTCTAAAAGTCAAGCACTCTCGCCCACAAGATGCAACTTAAATTCCGCACGCTGCTCTTCTTCGTGAAGGCGCGCCTCATGCTTGAGTCTGTAAAAGTTTACCGGCTCATCAAGCGCTAAAGCAAATCGAGGATAACTACTTGCAACAGATGTATCATTTGCCTGCATGCGACTGCTTATTTCATCAGGAATTCTCCAATCCATATGCGTCGCAAATACCGCAAGCTGCCGCTGTGTTTCTGTCACAACTGAAAGACGGGCGTGTGGACGCGCAAGCTCCATCGACTCAACCGTCTCAATACCACGAAACACTCCTGAAACAAGCCCCGTACCGGCAAGATGTGTCCCTACCGTCTCTTTAGTGGAGGTATCGTCCTCGAATACATATAAGTTCATTGCAGAAACAAGCACTGCACGCCGGCCGAACTCACGCCGCATCACATCACTTATCTGTTCCACATTGCCATCGGCCATTTCAATAAGCGTTCTTGCAGGAGGCATTTCATTGACTACCGAAAGCATTCTACTTACCTATACTCCGGATTTTCGTACCCAAAATGCTGCCCTTTTTTCCATTTTTCACTTTGGTTGCCATACGCCGGCATACCGCCCGCGTCTTTTAGCAGCTTGACAGTGTGCATAAGATTGTAGGTCATGAATGTAATATTGCGGTTTGTAAAATCGTTTTCAGGACCGCCAGAATCTTTATCAAGGTAACTTGGTCCTGGACCCACTTCGCCAATCCAACCAGCGTCCGCCTGCGGAGGAATCATATAACCAATATGTTGCAAACTGTACAGAATATTCATAGAACAATGCTTCAAGCCATCCTCGTTGCCTGTAATAATTGCGCCGCCTACCTTGCCGTAATACGCCCACTGGCCTTTTTCATTTAACTCGCCCGAGTTTGCATAAAGACGTTCGATCAGTTTTTTAGTCTGCGAGCTATTATCACCTAACCAGATCGGCCCACACACCACCAATATATCGGCAGCTTGCACCTTCTTGTAAAGTTCTGGCCATTCATCGGTTTCCCACCCATGTTCGGTCATATCAGGATAAACGCCGGTGGCGATGTCGTGGTCGATAGTACGAATAAGTTCGGTTTTTACGCCGTGCTTTTCCATAAGTTCCATGCTGGCATGAAGCAACCCTTCCGTGTTACTTACTTCGGGCGAACGTTTCAATGTTCCATTAAAATAAATCGCTCGTAGTCCACTAAAATCTGGCTCTTGCATACTATCCCCTCCTGTTTATTCCATTATAGCAACGTTTTGGTATGGATCATCAGCGTGATTCATTTCATCGAACCGTACAATTCTTCGAGGAACAAACCGATAAAGCGCATGGTGATTTTCGCCCTTTAAAAAACGTTCAAAAAATTGTCCGCCCTTACCGTATTTTGTCGCATACATTGTCGTAACTGTTTCAACCTCGCCTCTTTCCTGTACAACCGAAACTGCTCCTTCCGCTTGAATACCTATCACAGGGGCATCGCGTTTTATTGCAATAGCAATTGCGGCGTTGGTATTATCGGCAAGTTCCCTGCTATGGCGCCGCTCGGGGAAACTAAGCCAATAGAAATTACCCTTATGTAACACAAAATAGACCGTGCATATCCAGGGCTGGCCATCACACACCGTCGCAAGTTGCATAACTTTTTGTTCGTGAATGACCGATCTTTGCATGGCTTATTCTCCTTTTAAATGTTGCTCGCGGGCTTTATTTGCCCATTCGTCGGCAAGCTCGTTACCTTCGTCGTTGTTGTGGCCACGTACCCAGGTGAGAGTTGCTTTTGAGCTGCGGTACAAAGGACATACTTCTTTAACAATATCGAGATTTTTTATCTCACCGCCCTTTTTCTTCCATCCATTCTGCTCCCAGCCTACTGACCATTTCGTAATAACATTTATCCAAAATTCGCTATCGGTAAAGATTTGGCATTCGGCACCATCCGCGTCTTTCAAGGCTGCCATGATTGCCTTGCCTTCCATACGAATATTAGTCGTATCCCCCTCTTCGCTTCCTAAAATATGAGGCTGAAGGTCTTTAATAACTGAAAATCCGCCTGGGCCTGGATTAGGGCTGGCACTGCCGTCTGTATAGTACGTAATCATTCTGTTAGTATAACGTATTAGCGTTTATCGGTATCGTTTCCTAGATCACGCAGCATATCGACTATCTCTTCCCGCGATAAATGGTCGGTGTCGATTTTACTGTGTTTTGCAATCACATACCCCTGTATCATTTGCTTAATATGGATCGCGTCACCGCGCCACAGGAAGTTCACTTCAAAATGGTCAACCGAATTCATTACGCGGCTCGATATCGTCAGCGACCCGAATATTGGCCCAATACTCGCCGATACGTTCAGAATGTCGTGAATCTGTACGCTAATTACTCGCGACGACCAGAAGAAGTCGCGTTTTATAATCGTAATTTTCGTGCGGTCCATAATTATATCGTGCGGGAACAAGGTTATTGGAAAGACGGTTCGAGCAGCCGCCAACACTTCATGAGATTGCTTGACGCGCTTCTTCAGTTCGTCAATCCCTTCTACGCTCGTAGATGAAACATGAACTCTTTTCGAGTTTTTCGGCTTCACCCGTGCAATGCGCGACACATTCCGAATAAACTGCGTCGGCTGCGGCAAGGCAATTTCCTGGTTAAGAATCGTTCGTACGTCTTGGTACGTTTTTGTGGCAACACCACCCATTTTTTTGCTTTGACGTACAAGGAGTTCGTACGTGGAGGGTTTATCGACAGGCGCAGCATTCGGCTCGGATATAATTTGGCTATTATTTATATCTACGAATTCTTCGTCTTTCATAGTGTTGTACACGTCCTCCACTTATGATAGTTCCATTATAACGACTATGAACAAGCGTTACAACATACGCATCAGAGGTATCGTCCTCAAGAACAAGAAAAAACTTTTCATTTTTTTCAAAAAAAATGAACTACGCGACTATTTCAACGCCATTCCAAAATGCAACAAAATTCGTAAAGTCCGCTCCAACACGTTCAATAGAGCCATCCATTGGCTGCGGATAATACCACGCGCCAAACTCATTCATCTGACCATTCACGACAATATCGTAGTAGCTTGCTTCGCCCTTCCAGTGACAAGTAGTGTGATGGTCGCTTTCTTCAAAATACTGTCGGTTTAGTGCTTTCGGAGGAAAATACCAATTTCCTTCAATACGAATAAGACTTTCTTGTGGTGCTTCGGCAATTACCTGGTTGTTCCAAAGTGCTTTCATATACTTAGTATAGCATCTACTAGAAAACGAGCGGTTTCATTTCTTCCCTGAAAAATGCAGGCATATCCTTAGTACTTAATGCCTCGCTATAGCTATACCCGTGTCCTGTAAACGCTCGAAGACCTTCTGGCGTATCGACCCGGTTATCTATAACCCACCTCGCCATAACACCTCGCATCATTTTGTTATAAATGGGCGCTCGCCCCACCTTGCCGCTTGGACGGTTATCGTAAAAAACGGGTGTAATAATCCGTATGTCTTTTGGTAAATGAGCAGTCACAGGCTTGCCGTATTCATCGGAAGATAAATTACACACAACACCGTTTGCCTGACTAGCAACATAATCTGCTAGTTCTCTACCCCAAAAATCGTAAATATTTTTTCGCTTTCCCACGGGTATCGCCGCCTTCATTTCTAAACGATAGGGTGAAATAAGGTCGTATGGCCGAACAACACCGTACAAACCACTCATTGTTAGAATGTGCTGCTGCGCCCACTGCGCGCTTCTTTCTTCAAGCTCGTTTGCTTTCATACCTTTGTATACATCGCCCACATAGGTCCAAAGTGCGGGTTTTTGCCCCTCTTTGCCCCATGTTTCGTACATTGCATGAACATTCGTTGCAATCGTCGAACTTACTTTCATTTTTTTCTCTATTTCAGAGTGGCTTAGCCGTTTTAGCACCGCAGCAATTTTCGCGGCATCATCAATAAAAAGAGGTGTAGTTGCCGTTATTTCATAGGGTAGTTCTGTCGTAAAATCCATCGTTTTTGACGGGGCTAAAATACTGATCATAGTTGCATAATAGCATATGCTTAAAATTGACTCTTTAAGTAATATGTGTTAAAATATAATTGATCGTTCTTTGACCCCTACAGAAGGTTTGCCCATGAGTAGCGAACTCGCCACCACCAAGACCCAGCACGCCGCCGTTCGCGGTGACAGCACGCTGGTTCAGATCGACCTGGTCGAAAACCCCCGCAGCGTTCGCGTGGCAGGGCTGTCCAGCTGGGACATCCGCGACACCGTCGTCAACGACGTGATCGCGGCACTGCCCCAGAACATCGAGTGGTACCGAGCCACTCTCGTCGGCGCCAAGCACCTCATGACACTGCGTGGCCGCATCACTGAAAGCGACGAAGAGTTCATCCTCGACGTCGCCGGAGTGGCTGCTGGCTACCGTGGTGCCGGTGCCATCGACGCCAGCTCCATCCTTGCCCACCTGGGCTTCGGCCCCGACGGGCAGGAGTTCGACGCGCGCAAGGAGGCAATCCTCACCCGCATCAGCACGCCCCCGGCCCACCTCGTGGGCGCCGAAGCGTGGCGTGCGCGCTACAACATCGCACGGGTGTGGTGAAAAGAAGAGCGATTCCCGGCTCGGGCCCCGCGCGCACTGCGCATGGGGCCCGCCGGGTTCTTCTTTTTCTGATACAATACAAGTACTATGAACTTGCAGGAAATCGATGCAAAAGCCGAGGCCATCGCTCGTCAGTACAACCCAGACAAGCTGGCACCCTTTCCTTATGAAGCCATCGTCAAGGACAACGCAAACTTAGACATTATTTTTCTCGACCTCGAAGACGATAGCGTTTCCGGGGTTATTTTATATGAGGACACCGGCAAACAATTTAATATTCTTATTAATGCCACTAAACACCCCAACCGCCAGCACTTCACTTTAGGGCACGAACTGGGTCACTATTTTCTTCACCAAGATTTACTAAAAGAAGAAAAGGGTCTTGTTGACGGCGAGGGCTCTCTCGACAATACCAACATTCTCTACCGTCTCGACAACCCTGCCGAGAAAAACCGCATTGAAACTGAAGCAAATCACTTTGCCGCTGGTTTACTTATGCCCGAAGATCTCGTACGTGACGCCTGGGACGCAACGGCCGATATTGAAGAGTGCGCCAAAATTTTTAATGTCTCCACTATCGCCATGAGTATACGACTCACCGAACTGGGGCTTGTGAGTTAGCATGGCGGCAAAAACGCGTAAAAGTAGCGCTAACCAGCGTTTCCAGAAATACTACGACATACTCGATGCCGCACCTTCTTTTATTGCTCGCGCCGGCGATACACCCCACGCTGAACGTACTCGTATTTCTGATGAAATTGCCCGCGAAAAAAAGCTAAAAAATGACGATACAGAGCAAGATATTAAACTAAAGCGCATCACGCTTAACCGCTTATTTAGCCTTCTCGTTGGCGAAACAATTGTAGTATTCGTACTCGCTTTTTTACAGGCAACACATTTATTTGGTTTTGCTCTAGAAGAATGGAGTTTTAAACTTCTCACCTCAGTAACAATCGTTCAGATTACTGTTATGCTCTCCGTTGCGGTAAATTATCTTTTTCCTAAAAAACAGTAGTTATTACGCTTATATTTGACTTTATTTATTAATTATGCTATAATGACATTAACATCCGTGTTTTGCCGAAGCTAGGAGCTAACAAGAACATGCATGTCGCTCTGTGTGAAGAAACCGGTCAGGCCGTCATCGGCGTCACCAACGCCGAGTACAAGGGCCTCCTGGGCTACATCGCCAGTCACTGCGACTACGGGTTCACCCCCGAGTCGGTGCACGCCGCGTGGACTCAGAACCACCTTCGAGTCGCCCGCGACGTCTTCCAGTTCGCTCTGGACCACACCAACACCGACGACTGGATCACCGAAGCACACTGCTACGCCATGTTGCAGCTCTGTGACGAGAAGGGCATCGCGCCCTTCTTCGTCGTCATCCGCGAGCGCCGCCGCCTCATCCTGGGTCTCATTCCCGGAGTTGGCAAGGTAGCCCACGGCTACGACGACTGCCCGACGCAGAACGAGCTGAAGCTCATGGCAATGGGTATTCCGATCCCCGCCTGATTTCTTCGCACCCTGCACTACCCCGTCAACATCCGCCCCGCCCGGCGACCCTTCCTCGAAAGAGGAGTAGAGGCCCCGGCACGTGTGATGTGACGGGGTTTTCTACTTTCTTGAAGTAATTTACACCAGTAGTTCTTGCGGTAAATCTTTAAAGATGTCGCGTAGCGTCTGAACTATTTGCGAATTACCCATTAGCACCGTTGCGCTCGTAAACGGTGCCGTTTCACCCTCGAGTGTTCGTACTTCACCACCCGCTTCGCGCACTAGTAAAAATGCCGCCGCATTATCCCAAGGCTTCAAACCATTATGATGATAGGCGTCAATTCGTCCACAGGCTACCCATGCCATAATTAGCACGCCGCTTCCTGGGCAGCTTGTCCAGGGCATCGTACCTGTATTTTCATAGATACCCATGTGCCGCTTCAAATTGCGTGCCATAGCTTCGTCGTTGTAGCTATTACTCGTCGCCACACTTGCACCTGCTAAAACAGCCTGATCGCTTACGCGGATTGGCTTTTCGTTGCAAAACGCTCCTTTTTCTTCTTCAGTTTCGTAAAGCTCATCCTTATATGGATCATAGATAACGCCGCGTTGTATCTTTCCATTTTCAATGTAGCCAATAGAAATTGCCGATTCCTTCATGTCGCGTTTAAAGTTGTATGTTCCATCAATAGGATCAAGGATAAATCCCGTAAAGTCTGAAGCGAACATAGCCTTACGAGTTTCCTCATCATCTTCTTCTGAGAGAATAATCGACTCGGGATACGCTTTTTTCAGAAAATCACGAAGAATATCCTGTGATTTTATATCCGCAACCGTTACGAAATCTTTTGCATTCGTTTTTTCAGTGTGTCCGCGATCGGTAGTATTAATCATAAATAGACCAGCCGCGCGAGCTGCTTGCTTCATTATCTCAATCATTTCACTCAAAGCTGCCATCTCCTGCTTATATATGCTCTCAGTATAGCAATGATATATAAGCATTGACTAATTTAAGTAAATATAGTATTATATTCGAGCAACACTCCCGTAAGGTCGAGTGCGCAACTCGACAAATCGACCAACTGAAGGGCACTACGTTGAACGCATCAGCACTGCTCCGCACCGCCCTGGCCGGCGTCCCCGCTCTGGAGACGACGATCGTCCACCTCTCGCGACCCAGTGTCGCGCAGACGCTGGCTGTCGCCTTCGCCGAGATCGACCCGACCTACGCCCAGATGACCCACGTGTTCACCGGCAAGCGCTTCGAGGACCTCGTCCGCGAAGACTTCGCCAGGCTCGTCGAGGTCTACCGCAGCGGCAAGCTGCTCCCCCTGGAGCTCGGCGTCGCCGAGCCCTGCATGTTCGGCGCCATCGCCGGCATCATCACCAACATGGGCGAGCGCGCGCCGTTCAGCCCCGCCGACCTCCCCAGCCACGACTGTCTCGACGCGCTGCACACGCTGCACACCGTCGACGAGGCGATCAGCACCGCGCTGGACTACCGCAGGTTCTCCGCGAACTGATCCGGGCAAGCAAGAGCTCGTCATGAGCTCCTGAATTCCCACAAGGTTCGCGCGCATAAGCGGGCTGCCGGGGTGAGCGTGGCCAAGTTCGGCCACGCCCCCGGCGGTTCGCCGCTCGTTACTTGTTCCACCCTGAAGTTGGCCGGTTTGTCGAAACCGGCTTCCATAAGTACCTACTTATGCTGATGAGTCCTAAAAGGACGAAAAGCCTTTAATTCGATACTAGTTCTGAAATCGCAACCCGTTTTTGTTCGGTTGTATCGCGTTCGCGCACCGTAATGGTGTCATTTTCAAGGGTATCAAAATCAATCACTACGCAAAATGGTGTTCCGATTTCATCCTGGCGGCGGTAGCGCTTACCAATATTTCCGTTGTCGTCCCACATAACATTGCCATTCTTTTTCTTTAGCATGTCGTATACTTCCCGTGCTTTTGCAACGAGTTCTGGCTTGTTTTTAAGTAGCGGTGATACGGCATATTTCACTGGTGCAATGTGTTCTGGGAATTTCAAATAAACACGCTTCTCACCGTTTACTTCGTCTTCAGTATAGGCAGCCGAAAGAACTGCCATAACTGCACGTTCAACACCGTAAGTTGGTTCAATAACATGCGGCACGAACTTTTCATTCGTTCCCTTAATGGTGTATTCCATGTTCTTACCCGAAACACGCTGAATATTCCCAAGGTCAAAATCGGTACGGTATGCCAAACCCGAGAGTTCTTCACGACCAATAGGAAAATCGTATTCAAAATCCATAGTGCGCTTGCTGTAATGCGCGCGGTCTTCTGCAGGCACTTCAAGTTCATGCACATCTTCTTTTTTAAGCCCAAGCGCTTCGCACCACTCCCAAGTAAGTGTGCGCCATTTTTCGAATTCTTCTTCCCAGTTCGCTGGGTTAATAAAGTATTCAATCTCCATTTGTTCAAACTCGCGTGAACGAAATACGAAGTCGCGCGGACTAATTTCATTACGAAACGCCTTACCCTGCTGGCCAATACCAAATGGAAGGTCTGGATAAAAACTATCGACAACATTTTTATAGTTCGTAAAAATACCTTGGGCGGTCTCGGGTCGCAAATAACTTATCGATTTCTCGTCGGCAACAGGGCCCACATGCGTTTCAAACATCATGTTGAATGTACGAGATTCGCTTAACGAGTTACCATCAGGGCTTTTAATTCCGTGTTCTTTTATTGCCGCATCCATTTGCTCCATAGTCATACCCGTTGGGTCGACATTGTTGTCTTTAAGAATGTGGTCGGTACGGAAGCGACGCTTATTCACCATGTCTTCAACCAGTGGATCAACAAATGTATCAACGTGACCACTTGCCTGCCATACTTTTTGGTTCATAAGAATAGCCGCATCAACACCATACATATCGTCGCGTCCGTCGACGAACATTTCCCACCAAAGCTGCATAATATTGCGCTTAAGAGCGACACCAAGCGGGCCGTAGTCCCAGGTTCCGCTAAGACCACCGTATACTTCGGAACCTTGGTAAATAAACCCTCGGCGCTTTGCGAGGCTGACAATTGCTTCCATTTTTTCGTTCTTTTGTCCTGCCATAATGGTGGCTATTATAACAGAGACTTACAGAGGTTGATAGTACCTGTCAACCTCTGGCACTTACTACTTTTGTTGACATTAACGCGTATTTATGACAAAATACTCTAAGCCCACCTAGGTGGCGCTCTTTAAAATCCTATTTGTGTAAAGATCAGTCTTTCGTGGTAGCTGCGTGCGTATATAAATTATAATCATACAGCTGCCACGTAAGCCATACGTGTTTCGCACCATTGTCCAACCCGAGAACAACCGGAGTCTGCATGACACTCATCGATGCTGCCGCAACGCTCGCGGTCGACAGCCACCTCCCGCAGGTTCACTTCTGCGACACGGAGATGGCCTGTCCGGCCGCCAAGCTCGGCTTCATCCCCGACGAGGTCGCCACCGGCCTCTACCTCCCCGGCACCAGCCGGTGGGAGTCGGGCATCCTCATCGCCACCATGGTCAAGCTGAGCCAGCAGACCAACGACCCTGACGGTCGCTGGGTCGGCTTCACGCTCAGCAACACCGAGCACTTCATGGCCCTCATCGAGCTCGCGGGTCAGTTCCCGCAGGCACGAAGGAACGCCGACGAGGCGATCGACATGCACGCCATCACCGATGCCGCTGCCAGCGACCTCGGACAGGCGGGCCTCATCGAGACGAGGACCATCAAGCTCCCCGGCGACGAGGAGAACGACGGTATGTCCGTCGTCGTCATCTTCCCGACCCCCAAGCTGGTCGAGGAACTCCGCCACTGCTACGGCGGCTGATCTGACGAGCCCCACAGGGATCCACAGATAGGATTATCACCGTCCGTCGCGCACCACCCCGCGCGACGGACGGTGCAGTCCCAAAGTCTACTTTTTAAAAGTAGGTTTTGGGACTGTTTTTGTTGTTCGTCATTGAAATAAACAAAAATAATAATTGACTTATATATTGATTTATAGTATAATACTAAAGTAACAACCGGTTACGTTTTCAGGAGGATGCATGACTGCTGGATCCAGCGCGCCCCAGACCGACGACCGCAACTCCCGCGTGGGAAAGCTGGTCGCCGACTGCCTGGTGGCGCGATGCCACAGGAAGGCCGAAGCCCTCAACAAGGCTGAAGCCGCTCTGCGCCAGGAGGCGACCCAGCCCGAGTATGGGTACTACCTGCTCGCGGCCGCTCGTCGTGAACCCGTCTGGAACAGCGTCGCCTCGGCGATGGAGCTGATCCACGAAGCGGGTTCCTACCTGCCGCACAGCCTGCGGACGCTCATCGAGCAGCTCATCACCGCGGGTCACGTTCACCTCACCGAGGGGCACATCCCCGCGGCGACGGTCTACTACCTGCGTTAGTACATGCTCATGCACGCCCTCGGATTCCGCGCGCCGCACGAGTTGTGGCACGAGGTCATCGGCGGCACGCTGAACTCCCTCCGGGCGATGGAGAGCATCGAGGCACACTAGCCTCTACCCGTCTCCCGCCCAACCCAAAAAACAACCGTCCGAAGTTACAAGGCCCCGGCGCACGCCTTAAAATAGTGCGCCTTTTTCATGTCTATTTTTTCGAAGAAATTATGGTATAATATACTTAGGTATATCACTACTCTTTTCGGAGTTGGTTACAGTGGAATTTGAAATCGACCAGGTCACCGAGTTCGTTGGCCTCATTGCATGCGGAATGGCCATGCAAGAGAGCGCCGTGCACAAAATGAACCGTGGCATGACCGCCGAAGCGCGCCGGGAACTACTTCTGGCGCTCGACTTCTACGGAGTCGTCACGAGAGCGCCGCGAAAAACCGTTCTTGGTGCGGCAGCCGCCTTCTACCACGCAGCTCACGTGTACTACGCGGGCTGCCTGGCGCTTCTCGGACGAGTAGCGCTACTGGAGAAGGACTACGAGCTCGCGCGAGGCTACCTACGGACGGCCGATCTCGGGCTGCAACGCACCGGTAACGAGGTGAGACTCCCTGTGCTGATGTGGCAGCTCAAGGCTCAGGCCTGGAGCGTCAAGGGAATCAAGAACCGCATCAAACTCCTTCGGCGCATCTTCGGACTCGTCGACCCCGAGCGACAGAAGTTGCTCCTTCGAGTCGCAATCGTCGTCGACTCGCTAAACCACGAGGTTTAATCGTGCCTAGCTGTACCCACCACTCACCAAAAGGAGGTGATGTCCAACAAGGCCCCTCCCTGTCGAACATACTGTTCCAGGGAGGGGTCGCTTTCGTTTTAAATAGCTGCATGCTGGCGTGCTACCAGCCAGCATTCCTGTAAAATATCGTCAATCCCGCCCACCTGTACTAATACCTTCAGTGACTTTGCGTTAACAAGCCTAAGAAACTTCACATGATCAGCATTTAGTTCACCTTGCGGCGTTTCGCGTAGACCTTTTTCACTTATATCGTACGTGTAACGCAAATCAGATTGCAGCTTTTTACCATTTATATCGTTCGTAAGACTCAATTCATGCCCCATAAGGTTAGCAAACCGCAGGTAAAACCACGTTTGAATAAGTTTACGAGAGATTGTCAGCGTATCAAGTGCGGCTAGCACTTCCGCAAGCACATCGTACCATTCGGGCTCATCAACCATCTCACTGGCTTTTGTCACCTGTTTAACAACTTCATAGTCAAATTGTAGCGTATCGTAGTCTTCCAAAATATGTCTATAAAACTGCACTAACCGCGCGGAGGTAAGAATGCCAAGATCTCCCTTGCCCTGACTAATAACAATGTCGCAAACGGCAAACAGCTCAATTCCACCAGCAAGTTTACTTTTCTCGCGGCGCACACCACGTGCAATGACACTTTTCTTTCCTTCGGGTGTCAGTAACTGCAGTATGCGATCCGCCTCACCATAATTTGTACGGCGAAGCACGATTGCGAGGGTCCGCGCCGATGTCATGGAAGTACCTTTTTAACGCAAGCAACAAGGTCGCCGGGCAACATCGTTGTTTTATCAAGAATATAACGCACCCCATACAAAGCGACGTCTTCTGGAGTAAGTTCATCCGCACTATTCGTACAGAAGATCACAGGGATCCCAGCAAGATCACTATGAGATTGGAGTTCATGCAGCAATGTAAAAGCATTCGGGCCAGCCAGCAGTACATCAAGCACTAAAGCATCGGGCCGCACCGCATCAATAGCGTCGATCGCCGCAAGTGCGTGTGCTACATATTCACTCCGAATTCCCGCAGCTTCAAGCATTCGTTGATGTTGCTGCGCCAGCCACTCATCGTCTTCAACGATTAGTACGTAAGGCGTTTTTGTCATAGTAAACTCAGCTGTGTAGAAGCACTTAAGTCAACGTAGAAAGTCGCACCGTCACGGTGTCTCGTAGCACCAATCTGACCATCCATGACACTAGCGAACTGCCCCGCAACGTAAAGCCCCAGCCCACTGCTTTGTGGCCTAGCATGAAGCAGTTGGGTGTCAGTTCCAATATGCGATTGTAATCGGCGCCACACGTCCGCAGGTACAGCAGGGCCATAATCGCGAACACCCATACGAATTTTCGTCCCACCATCGTAAAGACGTGTGTGGAGTTCTACAGGATGTTCTGATTCACCGTAATGAAGTGCGTTGTCACCAAAGTTCAACATAATACGCCGAAGAAGATCTTTGTTGGCGACGGCAAGCACCGGACGATAGCGTGATACTACACGAATCTCACGACCACGTGCTGCATACAGTGGGCGCAGTTCGTGGGCAACCTCCTCGCATATTTGCTGCGGATTCACCGGCTCAAGATCGAATAAACTGTCTTCAAGGCGTGTCGCCCGAGTCAGATCCGTCGTAAGCCGAAGTGCACGCTCACTCGTTAGTGTTATTTGATGCACAAGGCGGTCGCGCTCGCTAGCACTCAAACCACTCGACTCAAGCGATAAAGATAATTGGCGCACTAAAGAAAGTGGCGCCTTTAATTCATGGGCTGCCGTTACTAACAAAGACAGGTCACCAAAAGGCAACCCATCTTGTCGTATTTCAGACTGTCCCTTACTCCCCTGCATTACTTCTAGTGTAGCACGGGAGAGGCCTGCCTAACTATTGAAATTAATCGTTTTTATAAGACTTTCAAAGTCGGGCTTGAACGTATCCGCATCAGTGCGAACTGTCAACGTTTTGTCACGAATCTTATAAATAACCGCTGAACCACGAATGTCTTTTGTGAAGTTTCCATCGAGTCGAGTACCGTTATTACCGTTGGCACTTACAGCGCTCGTACGAAGGTCACCCTTCTTTACAAGCGGTTCGTAGGTTTTTACCACTTGGTCGTAATCTTTAGGTTCAATAACAACACGGAGGCTATATTGAGTCGTACTTGAAACCGGTGGAACGGTCACAGGATTTAGATATGCTTCATACGAAGTACTTGAACCGTCTTTTGCTTCGTAGACACTCCATGTTTTTGGATAATCAAACGTAAGACGTCCAAAATCATCTGGCCCGACAAACTGACGGTTTGGCTCCTTTTCGCTTTGAGCAAACTTCTTTTCGTCTTCGTCGCCTTGTACTTTTTTGGCTTCAAGTGTCGCAACTCTTAACTTACCGTCAAGATCAGTTTTTGCATCGTTATAATTCAGGTACGCCCAAATTGCTGCCGATCCTGCTGCGAGGAGTAGTACAATCAATCCAATAATTGCGATAAGCGAACCGCTTACACCGCCACGTTCATATTTGTGTTGACTAGTCATGGGGCTATTATACTTACGCTTTTTTGATGTGTAAAGGGGTATACTGGTACAAATAATACGCACCCAACTTCTTAAGCGGTTCTTGCCCCGGCACCATAAATCCAAAACTAATAAACGCGAGCGGTCTTCCTAGCCTATTTGCCTCGTCGGCAACTTTTTTTGCCATACGTGCTATGTCGCGAGACTCCCCAAATGTATATACAACGGTGGTTTTTGCAGGAAGTTTAATCCGCCAAAAATCGGCCAGGTATGTGTGTACTTTATCGTCTTTTCTCGAAATAAAACGCGAAATAAGAACAAGAAGCGGATTTAGTTCATAGCCTACCGCCCTAGCTCCATGACGAGACGCTTCGCGAAGCACAATACCGTCGCCCGATCCAATATCAACGAGCAAATCGTCGTCATCAAGCTCGTAAAGCTCAGTAAACGCCTGGGCTATTTCTTTGCGTTTACTTGGCACGTACGGCGCACCGCGAAATACGACAAAACCAAAGAGCACAATAACTATCATGCACAGCCACAACCCCCACATTTACGCCTCGCTAAAACGGTCTTTTACGACTTGAATGTTATTTTTTAGCGCCAAAAGATCTTGCTCAATTTCTTTAGCAAGCTTCTCTGCTTCACTGTAACGATCGAGTGCTTTCTCAAGCTCAAATTCATCGCTATCAAACCACGCAATAAGTTCGTTGAGTTTGGCCGTTTTTTCTGCAATACTTGGATTATTTTTTGCTGACATGACGTACCTCCGCTGTTATTAGTATATCTTGTTTCTCAATTTCAATCACACTTCCCTCGGCAATGGTTCCTCGAATCAACGCATAGCCTCTTTGAAGCACTTTCGACGGATCGAGTTCACGAATCACTCGACGCAAGCTCGAAAAACCATCAAAATATTGTTCGTAGCGTGAATCGATACGCTCAAAAGCGTGCTCGAGCTGTCGTTTCACACCTGCTTGCTCTTCGGCGACAACCCGCTCAACACGAGGCAACACCGAACCTAGCTGACGCTGTACCTGACGAATAATCTCTTGTTTATCGGGCACAAGAATTTGTGCAGCATTACTTGGTGTTGCTGCTCGTACGTCTGCCGCCATGTCAGCAAGGCTTATATCGACTTCATGTCCTACGCCAACAAGTGTTGGAATACGGCTTGCTGCAATTTCACGCACAAGCAATTCGTCGTTAAAAGCGCTTAAATCGTCAGCACTACCTCCTCCACGGATAATAACAATTACCTCTGGAAGATTTTCCTGCGAGTTGAAATACTTTAAAGCTTGAACTATTTGATCGGGCGCATCAGCCCCCTGTACCTGAACATGGCCAACATCAACCTGTAGCCCACCCCAGCGATCATTGATAATCTTTATGAAGTCAGCGTATCCCGCAGCCTGAGTACTACTAATATCGGCAACGTGTTTTGGAACCGTAGGAAGTGGTCGCTTTCGTTCGTTGGCAAACAACCCCTCTTTTTCCAGCTTGGCTCGAAGTAGTTCAAAACTCTTCTTCAAACTGCCTTCCCCACTTGGTCGAACTACGCGCACAGTAAGGCTAAACTTTCCCCACTGTGTTAGTTTAGGCGTTGCCGTCACAATTACTTTCATGCCGTCCTCAATTGGCACACGCAGCTGCCATACGGTCATGAAACAACCAACACTACCACCTTCATCTTTCAAATCGAAGAATACATATTTGCCCTGGTTTACTTTAAAGCTTGCAACCTCGCCTTCAACCTCGACAGTCGGATACGCATATTCAAGTGTTTGGTTGGTAAGCGCAATAAAATCTCCAACCCCAAGTCGAAGATTATTCGTGTTTTCCATATTTCAATAATGCGTGCTGGTAGAACACGTACCCTAGAATAATTGTTCCGAGAAGCAAAATAACCCGTGTCAGTACAATACCCGCAATTGCTGTTCCCTGACTTAGTCCAGCGACGGAAAGAAATGCTACCATAATTGCCTCGTATGCGCCTGCGCCGCCTGGCGTCACCACAAAGAAACCAGCAAGCGCAGCAACACCGTAGGCGATTAAAATGGGCGCAGGGTTAACCGGAACACCCAATGCCCAAAATGTAATCATAAACAGCGCAACATCGGCGATAGTAAATACAATCGCCCATAAAAATGGCCGAAGAAGAATCCCCTTTTCGTGCTTCAAAGCAATATAATCACGGTGCATTTCTGAAAAGAATGTGTCGACTTTTCCATGGTGGAGCACCTTCCGCTTCTTTCCAAAAGTAATCTTGCGCACAAATCCATTCACAAAGCGTACAAGCCAATTGCCAAACGCTTGTATGCGCTTTGGACTACCAAGCAAGTAAATTGCCCCTAAAATTGCAAAAACCATACCCGAAACAAGTATGGAACTCATCAGAATCATCCAACGGTTAATATTGCCGTCAATCGTGATAACAATGACCGATAATGCAATAAGAACAATCAGTGCGGCAAACTGCACCGCAAATCGTACTACCTGTGACATCGTTGCTCGTCCGGCAGTAACTCCGTACTTACCCAGTCGCCATGTCATGTACGAAATCCCGCTTACTCCGCCGCTTGGCAAAATATGATTGACGAAATTCATTTCAAGCGACATGCGAGCTAGTTCTGGCGCTGATACTTTTTCGATTGATTTCTTCGCACGCAGATATGAAAATATCATTTCTCCGCCAGCATAATATACAAGAATCTGACCTGGCACTAATAAGAAAAGAATCCAAATATTCACGGTCTCCAAAAGATTCCAAGCATGAAGAAGCTCATGGCGCGAGAAAAATATGATGACCGCAATAAATACTAAGGTGATTACACTCATCCAAGCTCGAAAAGACATAAGTCTAGTATATACTAAGTACTATGTATATTGCGATTTTAGGCCGCCAACCCGCCCTTGGCATGGCCGAACTAGAAAAACTACACGGCTCAAACAATACCAAGTGGTTTTCAGACCAATCGGCACTCGTTGAGGCCGAGTCTTTTTCTATTGACCATCTTGGTGGTTCGCAAAAAATTGGCGAGGTTGTTCTTGAGCTACCAGGTGGCGACTGGCATCGTGTCAGCATGAAAATCGCCCAAAACTACGTACGCAAATGGGCCAACTTTGAAGGAAAAATTACACTTGGCATTAGCGCCTATGGCTTCGATACACCTGCTCGCGATATTCAAAAAACTGGCATCGTTTTGAAACAAAAACTCAAACAGAACAACGTAAGTCTTCGTCTCATTCCCAATCCGGAAGCAGCACTAAGTAGCGCAACGTCCCACCACAACAAGCTTGGACTTTCAGACAATAAAGTAGAGTTCATTGTCGTTAAAAACCGCAGCGGAAAAATTGTCGTTGCCGAAAGTCGCGGCGCGCAAAATATCACTGCCTTCGCACTACGCGACCAGGAGCGACCAAAACGTGATGCTTTTGTTGGTATGCTTCCACCAAAGCTTGCTCAAATTATGGTCAACCTTGCTCGTCCCACTCAACCAAAAGGTCGCGTACTTGATCCTTTTTGTGGAACTGGCGTCGTTCTTCAAGAAGCGTCTTTGATGGGCTATTCCGTTTACGGCACCGACCACAGCGAGAAAATGATTCGTTACTCACGAGACAACCTAAACTGGCTACAGGATTCACACCACGTTTCCATCGACTGGTATCTTCATGAAGGCGACGCCATGACAACTCGCTGGCAATCGCCTGTCGACGCTGTTGTGTGCGAAAGCTACCTTGGGCAACCATTTAGCGCACCGCCTTCGCCAGCTAAACGTGACGAAGTACGGAAAAACTGTAATCACATTATTGGTACGTTCCTGAAAAATATTGGCTCGCAGCTCCCCGCCGGAACACCACTTTGCATAGCCGTACCAGCATGGAAAGATACAAACGGCACTTTTACTCACCTTCGCCTCACTCACGAACTAGAAGCGCACGGTTATACACAATATTCGTTTAAAAACATAACCCCGCAAGACCTTCTTTATTACCGAGAAGACCAAATTGTTGCCCGTGAGCTATTAGTGCTCGTAAAGTCTTGACGAATAACCCCTTGTCGAGTACAATAGAACAGATTGTTTTAGAAACTATAAGGAGTTAGTTGATGTCACACGTTAAAGCAGGTGGTTCAAGTAAGAACATCCACAACAATGCCGGTCAACGCCTAGGTGTTAAGCGCTTTGGTGGCCAGAAAGTTACTACTGGTCAGGTATTAGTTCGTCAAACAGGAAGCACTAAAGTTGCTGGTCCTGGTACTTTTGTAAGCAAAAACTTTACGATTCACGCAGCAGTTGATGGTATCGTTGAGTTTAGCAAGATCAAAAAGAACCACTTTACTGGCAAGACAGTGCCTCGTACGCAGGTAAGCGTTAAGTAATTTCCCTCTTTGGAAATTAAAATAACCTCGGAAATTCCGAGGTTATTTTAATTATCACTTTTTTGTTACATGTCCAGGTGATGTTTTACACGTTCTACAACGTCGCCAATCACCACTTGCGATTTTACGAGGTAATCATCAACACCAAGCGCTTCGGCACGCTCTTTGTCTTTTGGCTGACTTAGCGCCGTTAGCATAATAACGCGAATATTCGTCGTGTCTGGCGTATTACGAAGGATATCAAGAACGTCAAAACCACTAATCTTAGGCATCATTGCATCAAGCAAAATAAGGTCAGGCTTGAATTCAATTGCAGCAGAAAGTGCATCTTCACCGTTATTTACTTCACGGATCTCAAACCCTTCAAGTTCAAGGCGTGATTTGTACACTGCCGCTAGGGCTGTATCATCTTCAACAAGTAGAATTTTTTTCTTAACGTCCATAACTTCCTCTATAGTACTTAAAGTTCACAAAAAGCACAAGCTGCCTATTGACCTAGCTTCTGCCTTGCAGCGGCCATTTGTGGGTCTCTGCCGGCATTAGCATCTTCAGCGGTAAGGCCTACTGTCTGATTTGGAGATATTCCCTCTTTAGTAATATTCTTTCCGTGGGGCGTATACCACCTTGCAACAGTCACTTTCAGTTTCGTTCCCGCGCCAAGATCTAACACCTTCTGCACTGTTCCCTTACCAAAAGTCTTTTCGCCAATTAGCGTTGCCGTGCCGTAGTCTTGCAGCGCACCGGCAACAATTTCACTCGCACTAGCACTACTGCCGTTAACAAGCAGCACCGTTGGAATTCCATCAAGTAAAGCGTTCGTCGACGATTTCAGTTCGTCCACAACCTTGCCGTTTGTACGCTCAGAAACGACCACCTTGTCATTAAGCCATAACCCAGCGACGTCTTGACCCGCTGTAAGATAACCGCCGCCATTGCCTCGAAGATCGAGAATAACGCCCTTCACATTTTGTTGCTTAAAGCTTTCGGCAGCCTTTCGGGCAAGCATACTCGTTTCACTGTCGAATCGCGAGATGGTGAGGGTTCCAATACCATCGGTAACGCTGCTTTCAACGCTTGGATTACTTACTGTCGCGCGCGTAATCGTAAATTCTTTTGGTTCAGTGCCACGCATAACGGTTAGTTTCACGGTCGTGCCCGCTTCGCCGCGAACCGATGTTGCGGTTTTATCAGCTGTCCAACCTTTAGCTGATTGATCGTTAACTCCTACGATAACATCACCCGCCTTTAATCCCGCCTTCTCTGCTGGATTGTCGGCAAGTACGCGAATAATTGTTGGCTCTCCGTTACGAACGCCGATTTCCGCTCCAATTCCTCCACCAATCTGTCCAGATAGGTCATCGTCGAAAGCTGCGGCTTCCTTGGCATCCATGAAAACGGTGTACTGGTCGCCCGCAGCGGCAACCATACCGCGCGCAGCGCCATCAATAAGTTTCTGTGTATCGAGTGTACCGTCATAATTTGCTTTCAACTGCTGATACACCGTTTGAACCGACTTAAGATCTATTGTTCCTGTTTCTACCTTGAACCCAAGTACTGGAGCGACGGCACCAAGAAGCTCACTACCACGCGTACCCGCAATAAATCCCACGACAGCAACGACAGCGATAGTAAGGAAATAGACGTTCTTCGATATACCGATGCGCTGCGTTTTTGGCTCGGCCATCGAATGCTGATTATCTACCACGAGTAAGAATCCCCTTTTTTTCATAAAACAACTTCTATAAGTATAGCGCACTCGTGGTGAGCGCGCTATAAACATGTGCATTTTACTACTTTAGAAGTAAATATACTGTTGGTACGTACCGATTGGCACTTGCATCTTACTATAGTTACCCCAACCTGGGCCACCAGCATTGTAGTAGTTGTACTGGCTAACGACCATCGTGCCGTCAGCCTGATTAATGCTTTCCACCCATACAATGTGGCCTGGGCTACCACCCGAGGTAATGACCGCAGCAGAATGTTCACGAGGCTGTGAGGTTACGGTAAAGCCTGCACGACGGCCACTTGACGGCCAGTCATAAGCGTTCCCCCACTGAATAGGCGCATAGCCAGTTTCTTTGTAAACGCGCCATGCGACGTAGCTTACACACTGACGACAGCCGTAGCCCATACCATCAGTTCCGTTGCCATCAATACCACCATGTGACCATGCATTTTGATCAACATAACAGTTTGATGCATCCCATGGATAACCACCAGAGGTACCCGGAAGAACAACACCTGATCGGCCACCGCCAGCTGCACGAATTGCGGCTTCGATAGCTGCCTGTTGCTGCTGCTGAACCTTAAGTTTTTGCGATTCACGGTCGGCAGAAATTTGTTGGTAAGCGCTTTCCTGACCTCGTGTCTGCGCTAAAATAGTACTTCGTTCTGTTTCTTTTGCAACAAGCGCTTGCTTAGCGTTCGTCTGGTCGGCCAATGTTCGCTGAACATCTGTTTTTTGCTTTTCGAGATCTTTTTTCAACTGAGTGATTGTCACAATTTTCTGCGAA
>Ga0136846_1235271_pt1 | contig 20936 bp, 20 predicted proteins | sample HopSoiMetagenom2_FD_96841 | JGI IMG/M metagenome (GOLD analysis project Ga0136846, IMG submission 96841) | Grasslands soil microbial communities from Hopland, California, USA - 2 Assembly 2016 (version 4) | ecosystem: Environmental > Terrestrial > Soil > Grasslands | place: USA: Hopland...
AGCATTGGACCAACGCCACCGAGCAGCCGGACACCGTGGCGCGCGCGATCGTCACCGGCAAGGCCGACCCGTTCGACCCGGTGCCGTACTTCTGGTCGGACCAGTACGACAGCCGTATCCAGTTCGTCGGCATCCCCGACGCGGACGAGATCGACATGGTCGACGGCGACATCGAGCGGGACCACCAGGGCGTCGCGCTCTACCGAGCCGGTGACCGGCTGGTGGGCGCGCTGGCCGTCAACAGGCCCACCGAAATCATGAAATACCGGGGACTGATCGCCCGAGGCACCTCGTGGGCGGACGGCCTCGCGTTCGCGCGAGCGCGGCGCGCATCCCGTGAAACCGCCGACGCGTGAGGGAGCAGAAGATGGCAGGCGGTCCCCTGTCCGGATGCAGGGTGCTGGAACTCGCCGGGATCGGCCCTGGCCCGTTCGCCGGCATGACACTGGCGGACCTGGGCGCCGAGGTGGTCCGTATCGACCGCCCGGGCGGCAGCGGGCTGTTCACCGGATTCGAGCACCTCGACATTCTGAACCGCGGAAAGAAATCCGTCCTGCTCGACCTGAAGCAGCCGGACGCCGTACGAGCCGTGCTGGACATGGCTGCCCAGGCCGACGTACTGATCGAGGGCTACCGCCCGGGCGTCGCCGAACGGCTCGGCCTCGGTCCCGAGGACTGCCTCGCCCGCAACCCCCGCCTGGTATACGGCCGGATGACCGGCTGGGGCCAGGACGGGCCGATGGCCCAGCTGGCCGGGCACGACATCGGATACATCGCCCTGACCGGTGCCCTGCACGCGATCGGCAGCTCCGGCGGACCGCCGCAGATTCCGCTCAATCTGCTCGGCGACTTCGGCGGCGGCGGAACCTACCTCGTCATAGGCGTCCTCGCGGCGCTGCGTGAAGCCGACCGCACCGGCAGGGGACAGGTCGTCGACGCCGCCATCGTGGACGGCACCGCCCATCTGCTGGCCGGGACCCACATGATGCTGGCGACCGGGACGTGGCAGGACGAGCGGGGCGTCAACCTCATGGACGGCGGAGCGCCGTTCTACGCGGTGTACGAGACCTCCGACGGCCGCCACATGGCGGTCGGAGCACTGGAGGCGAAGTTCTACGCCGAACTGCTCGCCGTCCTCGGCCTCGACGAGGACCCGGCAGCTCAGCACGACCGCACCCGGTGGCCGCTGCTGCGCGAGCGCATCGCCGTGGCGTTCACCGGCCGCACTCAGAGCGAATGGGCACAGGCGTTCTCGGCGTCGGACGCCTGCGTGGCACCGGTGATGAGCCTGCGCGAAGCCGCCGACCACCCGCACCTCAAGGCCCGCGGCACGGTCGTGGAGCACGACGGCGTCTTGCAGCCCGCGCCCGCACCACGCTTCTCCGGCTCGCCCACCACCCTCGGATCACCCCCGCCGGTGCCCGGCCGGCACACCGCCGACGTGCTCAAGGCGTGGGGCGTCGGCGATGCCGAAGCGCTGCTGACGTCGGGGGCCGCCGTACAGACAGCCGCGGTCTAGGAGCCGCGGACCGCTCGGGAGGGCGTGGCGGCCGTACGCCGCGTCCGGCCCTTCGTTGTCGGCTGCGCGGCGCCCTGTTCCCGCACGGCCGCAACCCCCAGCCCATGACGCACCAGTGACTGGGCGGTGCGGACGACGACGTCCAGCGAGCCCTGGCGGGGGTTCCACCATTCGGCGGCCCAGTTCAGGGCGCCCAGGACGAGCATGCGGGAGACCCGGGGTTCGAGGTCGGCGCGCAGTTCGCCCGCCTTCTGGGCGTCCTGGATGAGGGTGCGCCACACGTCCCCGTACTGGGCATCCTCGGCGAGCTGCCGAGTGCGGATGTCCTCGGGGAGCTGGCCCGCGTTCCTGATCGCGGCGGTGGCGAAGTCCGAGATCGCCAGCTGATAGCGCAGGTGTTCCTCGACGGCCGTGTCGATGCGGTCCATGGGGCCGGCGTCTGCCGGAAGCGCGTCGAGCGCCTCCACGAGGTGCTCCCGCATCCGGGCCACGCCGACCCACATGACCTCTTCGATCAGCACTTCTCTGGACGAGAAGTAGTAGTAGATGGCCGGAGCCTGGATCTGGGCCTGCTCGGCCACATCGCTCAGTCGGGTCCCCGCGTACCCTTTGCGGCTGAGGACATGTGCCGCAGCGTCCAGGATGCGCTCTCGCGTGCGTGCCGCCTTGGAGTCATTGGGCTCAGCAGGCGGCTTGCTCGCGGTTTTTTTAGGCATGAATCAATTATAGGTGTGACCTGCCGTGGCGCTGACGTGCGGTGTGTGTCATCGTCCGTCCGGGACTGGCTGTACAGGGCTGTCCATGCCGTCCACGAGGTGACGTACCGCTTTGACCGTTGCGGCCGGGCCCGTTCCGACCGGGTCCAGGTTCAGGGTGGTCACCCCGGCCTCACGGTAGGCGTGGATCCGCTCCGCGACATAGCCGGGCGGCCCGATCATCGTGGTCCGGACCAGCCATTCCCGGGGGACTGCGGCCTCGGCTTCCCGCTTCTTCCCGTCGAGGTAGAGGTCCTGGATGGTCTTCGCCTCGGCTTCGTAGCCGTACCGGCAGGCCAGGTCGCTGTAGAAGTTCTTGCCGCGGGCACCCATGCCGCCGATGTACCGGGCGACCATCGGCCGCTCCTGGTCCAGCAGGTCGTCGACCGGCAGGTTCTCGCCGACGGCGACCGGACCGCCGGCGGCGATGTCCAGCGGGGCCAGGTCCGGGGAGCGCCTGGCGGTGCCCGCGGCGAGCGCCGGCCCGAAGACCTTCGCTGCGCCCTCAGGCATGAAGAAGAACGACTGCCAGCCGTCGGCCACTTCGGCCGTCGCCTGCAGCGAGCGCTCCATCAGTGACGCCCAGTAGACGGGGATGCGGTTGCGGTACGGGTGGTTGATCAGGCGCAGCGGCTTGCCGAGCCCTGTTCCGCGGTCGGCGGGCAGCGGGAGCTGGAAGACCTTGCCGTCGTGGGTCAGGGCTTCCTGCCGCCGCCACACGCTGCGGCAGATCTCGATGGTCTCTGTGATCCGTCGCATCGGCTGCTCGAACGGCACGCCGTGGAAACCCTCGATGACCTGCGTCCGGAAGCACCGAGCCCGAGGGTGAACCGGCCGCGGGACAGGCTGTCCGCGCCGGCGGCGCTCATGGCCAGCAGGGTGGGGGTGCGGCTGAAGACATTGACGATGCCGGTGCCGATCTGGATCCGGTCGGTGATCGCGGCGAGGTAGCCGACGAGCGACATCGCGTCGAAGCCGTAGGCTTCTGGAACCCACACCATGTCCAGGCCTGCGGACTCCAGTTCGCGCACCAGCCCGGCCGTGTCCACCGGGTCACCGGTGTACCTGGACAGCAGCATCGACAGTTTCACATCGTCCTCCAGCCGGGATCCCCGGCCGGTGCGGCGCTTCGCGCGCCGGCTTTCAAGCCGAGGGTGTTCTCCAGCGTGTTGTCCAGCGAACGCCTCGTCGTTCTTGCACGAGTCAGCGGCGTACACAGCCCCTACACCAGGCCTCCCCGGCTGATCAGCTGGGCGGCGATGACATTGCGCTGGATCTCGTTGGTGCCCTCGCCGACGATCATCAAGGGCGCGTCCCGGAAGTAACGTTCGACGTCGTACTCCGTGGAGTATCCGTAACCGCCGTGGATCCGCACGGCGTTGAGTGCGATCTCCATCGCGGTCTCGGAGGCGAAGAGTTTCGCCATCCCGGCCTCCATGTCGCAGCGGCGCCCGGAGTCGAACCGTTCTGCGGCATGCAGCACCAACTGGCGGGCCGCGGTGAGCTTGGTGGCCATGTCGGCGAGATAGTTGCCGATCGACTGGTGCTTCCAGATCGGCTTGCCGAAACTCTCCCGCTCCTGGGCGTAGCGCAGCGCGTCGTCGAAGGCCGCCTGCCCGACTCCGAGCGCCCGGGAGGCCACCTGAATCCGGCCGATCTCCAGGCCCTTCATCATCTGGGCGAAGCCGTCTCCCTCCACTGCGCCCAGTACCGCGTCGGCGGGCGCGTGGTAGCCGTCGAAGGAGAGCTCGCAGCTCTCCACTCCCTTGTAGCCGAGCTTGGGCAGGTCCCGGGAGACGGTGAGCCCCGGGCCGTGCTCGACCAGCAGGATGCTGATGCCCTTGTGCCGGGGTGACGCGCCGGGGTCGGTCTTGCACAGCAGCGCGATGAGCTGCGAGCGGCGGGCGTTGCTGATCCAGGTCTTGGTGCCGCTGATGACATACCCGCCGTCCGGCCGGCGGCGGGCGGTGGTGCCCATCGCCTGGAGGTCGGAGCCGCCGCCCGGCTCGGTCAGGGCCATCGTGGCCCGGATTTCGCCGGTCGCCATCCTCGGCAGGTAGCGGTCCTTCTGTTCCTCGGTGCCGAAGGCGAGAAGCAGCTTGGCGACCACCGTGTGCCCGCCCATGGCCCCGGCCAGGCTCATCCAGCCCCGGGCCAGCTGCTCGGTCACGCCGACATAGCAGGAGGTGGACACGGGTGCCTCGCCGTAGGGCTCGGGGATGGCGAGGCCGTAGACGCCGAGTGCCTTCATCTGGTCGATCAGTTTCTCGGGGTATTCGTTGGCGTGCTCGAGCTCCCGCACCACCGGCCGCACATCCCGGTCGACGAACTCCCTGACGACGTCGACGACGGCCTGTTCCTCGTCGGAAAGGATGGGCATGCGGCTCTCCTCGTTCGGCTACCGGTCCGGCGTTCAACCGGATTATAGTCGAAATTAAATTAAATGAGAGAGGGGCTCGGATGACTGAGGACAATCCGGTGGGAGCGCGCAGGTCGTGTCTGTCGGTGCCGGGGTCGGACGGCCGCAAGATCGCGAAGGCGGCCGGATCCGGGGCGGACGAGATCGTGCTCGACCTTGAGGACGCGGTGCCTCCGGCCGGCAAGGACGGCGCGCGGGCCCTCGTGGCCTCCTGGTTGGGCCGGAGGGCGGAGATCGGCCCGCGGATCGCGGTACGGGTCAACCCGCCGCGGACTCCGTGGTGCCACGCTGACGTGATCGCCTGCGTGCGTCAGGGTGGCACGGCGTCGATCGTGCTGCCCAAGGTGGAATCGGCCGGGGACCTGGCCTTCGTGGACCGGCTGCTGGACGGGGCGGAGGCTGCCGCCGGATGCGTCGAGCCGGTCACCGTACAGGCGCTGATCGAGACGGCGGCCGGCCTGGCCAATCTGCGCGAGATCGTGGCGGCCACCTCCCGTCTGACCACCCTGATCATCGGCTACGCCGATCTGGCGGCCTCGCTCGGCCGCGCGGCCGACATCCCGGCCGAGACCTGGCTGTGGGCGCAGGACACCGTCTTGACAGCCGCCCGCAGTGCCGGCCTGGCGGCCGTGGACGGGCCGTACCTCGCGGTGGCGGCCGACGAGCGGTTCACCGAGACGGTGCGCCGCGCCGCGCAGCTGGGCTTCGACGGCAAGTGGGTCATCCACCCGCGCCAGATCCAGGCAGTGAACGAGGTGTTCACGCCCTCGGCGGACGAGGTGACGCGGGCACGGGCGGTTCTGGCCGCCCTGCAGGAGGGCCACGAGCGAGCCCAGGGCGCGGTCACCCTCGACGGCCGGATGGTCGACGAGGCCGTGGCGTCGGCGGCACGACGCGTGCTGGCGAAGGCGGGAGGATCGCGGGTATGAGCGCGGCACACACGGCCGAGGGGCCGTACTTCGACGAGCTGACGGTCGGCCAGGTCTTCGGCCGCGCACCGGCGATGACGCTCACCGCCGGCCACGCGGCGGCCCATCAGGCGATCGTGGGGGACCGGCTCCCTCTGCCGTTGGACGCGGAGCTGAGCCTGGCGGTGACCGGGCAGGCTCCCCTCGCGCATCCGGCCCTGGTCTGGGATGTGGCGATCGGCCAGTCCACGGTGGCGACCCACCATGTGAAGGCAAATCTCTTCTACCGCGGACTGGTGCTGCGGCGCGCCCCCCTCATCGGCGACACCCTGCGTACCTCCACGCACGTGGTGGCGCTGCGCCAGAACAGCAGCCGCGAGGGCCGTCGGCCGACCGGCCTGGCGGCCCTTCGGATTATCACTACGGACCAGGACGACCGCCCGGTACTGGACTTCTGGCGGTGCGCCATGCTGCCCCTGCGCGACTCGGACGCGCGCACCGGCCACGCCGCCGACCTGGACGCCGTCGGCGACCCGCCCGACAGTGACGCGCTCGCCGCGGTCGCGGCGGGGTGGCGGCTCGACCGGTTCGCGGAGCGCGTCGCCGGACCCCGGTTCGGCGAGATCACCGAGGGCAGCGTCTGGGAAGTCGGTGGCGGAGACGTCGTGTCGAGCGCCCCTGAGCTCGCCCGGCTCACGCTCAACGTGGCCAAGGCGCATCATGACCGGCGCGCGGCGGGCGGGCATCGGCTGGTCTACGGCGGCCACACGATCGGCGTGGCCCTCGCGCAGGCCGCCCGGGTTCTGCCGTCCATCGTCACCGTGGCCGGCTGGCACGGCTGCGACCACCTCGGCCCCGTGCACGAGGGCGACACCCTGCACAGCACCGTCACCGTCGAGCGCAAGCACGCGCTGGACGGCCACGGCGGGCTGGTGCACCTGCGGTCGAAGGTCCACGCCACCCTCGCCGACGAGCCGCCGCGCGACGTCCTGGACTGGCGGTACGTCGTCGTACTGGCCTGACCAGGAGGTCAGCTCGCCCCGGGCGGTTGCTCAACCGGCCGGGGCGAACCGCCGAGTTCCCTCAACGTCCCGCCATGTGACCGCGCCCTGCCCGGCCAGTACGTCCAGGTGGGCGTCGATCTCCAGTACGGCTGTCATCTGGTGGACGAGCGGCAGATCGTCGAGCCGACGCAGACGACGGGTCCATGGCAGCGCGCGCGCCACCGCGTAGGCCGTGTCGGCCCCGGACGCCACCTGGCGTACAACCTCGTCCAGGCGTTCCTCATGATGCGCGAGCAGTTCGTCCACCCTGGTGTGGACACTTCTTGTCACCGGCCCGTGGGCGGGCAGCAGCAGGGCGTCCGGCATCCCTCGCACCAGGCGCAGAGAGGCGAGATAGGACCGCAGGGGATGCCTCTCCGGCGACCGCTCGAACCCCAGGGACGGCGTGATGTGCGGCAGCACATGGTCCCCGGAGAACAGTAGACCGCCGGAGGGATCTCCGAGCACCACATGACCGCGGGTGTGGCCGGGCGTGGCCAGCACGTCCAGGCAGCGGTCAGCAAGGACGATCCGCTCACCGTCCTTCAGCCACGCGTCCGGAGGGCCGAACGGCATGTCCAGCTCGTGCTGCTCGAGCGGCATCGTCTCCACCCGGGCCGCCAGCTCGGGGGCGCCGCACCCGCGCAACAGGACGGCCTGGCGGGGGAATGTCCCGTCCGCCAGGCCGAAGTCCTCGATCGAATGACGTTCCTCCCAGCCGAGCCGCACGCGGGTGCCGAGCGACTCGCGGAGCGCCAGCGCCTGCGTGTAGTGGTCCCAATGGGCGTGCGTCACGATGATCTGGTCAATGTCCCCGAGCCGGTGTCCGAGGCTCTGCACTGCCTCGGCCAGTGCCTTCTCGGTCTCGGGCCTGGCCCAGCCGGAGTCGATCAGTATCAGCCCGCCCGGATCCTCGATCACATAGACGTTGACCGCTGCCAATCCGTCCACGGGCAGTGCCAGGGGGATGCGGTACACATGCTCCACGACGGCGTGGGCGCCGGGTTCGGTCCAGTCGTCGGGCTGTTCCAACAGGGGTAGTACCAAGACCTTGCTCCTGCACCGCAGTCGACAGAGTGGATTCTATCTTACATTAAATTAAATGGCGATGGGGTGCGGACCAGTGCCCTCCTGCCTGCGGCGGCAGCGCGAGCGAGCCTCGGCGTGCGCGGAGAGCCGGCCACCGCGGAGCGCGGCGTCCGCTTGCGAGGCGCAAGCCGTTCGAACTCGAACAGGTCCGCGTGTCCGGCCCCCTGTGCGTCGCTGCGCCGGGCCGCGCTGGCCCCATGGAGGAGCCCTCAGTCCGGGAGGGCGCGCTGCGTCGTGCGCTCTGTGGCTGCATGCTTGAGCATGCGCACCGCCCACTCCAGCGACTGTGGATCGCCGATCGATTCGGCCTGCTGGAAGCCGATGAGGATGTACATTCCGAGGTCGGCGAAACGTCCGGCATCCTCGTCGTCGCCGACCAAGGCGCGGAACGCCTCGTAGGCGACAGTGCGGCGCTCGCGGTCGACGTCCTCCTGCAGTCGCCCGACCATGGGATCGACCGTGCTCCACGCCCGGATGGCTGCCTCTGCCCGGTGGGGGAGGGTGAGGGTCGCGCTGACCAGCCTCTCAAGCTGATCGAGCGGGTCGGGTTCGGAACGGGCCAGTGTGGCGAGCCGTGTGGTTGCCTCCTCGTGCCAGTGGTCGAGGAACCTGTGGCTGAATGCGCCCCAGCTTGGAAAGTGGTGGTAAAAGGCGCCCGTCGTCACGCCCAGCCGACGGCACAGGGCTGCCAGCTTGAGCCCGCCGAAGCCCTCCGAGGCGAGGATGTCGAACGCGCAGTCGAAGTACGTGGTTGCATCCTTGCTCGTTCGCATGGCCGAACTCCTGACGGGCGAGGGGCGGGGCCGATCCGGCGTCCGCCGACGGACTCCGGTTCCGGACCCTATCTACGTAACTTGACTTATGTTACGGTCCCCGAAAGTAATCGGGCGCACTGCCTGTAAGCCGCGTCCCGCCCGATATCGCGCCGGAGTCAGCCCGTGTGGCCGCCGTCTGCTCGCCGGGCCGTGCGGGCGCGGACACCCAACCCCAAAACCGCGAGCGCCGCGACCTGGGCAGCGAATTTAATCAAATTTATATTCATTGACCGGAGTGGGGATGTCCCCGCTGAAGGAGGAGACATGGGCTTCGCCGACGCAGCTGAAGTCAGGAAGTACATCGGAGGCATCTTCGAGGCGGCGTTCGAAGACCCTGAGATCGGCCCGAAGCTCAGGGATACCGGCGTCGTGTTGCAGTTCACGTTCACCGAGCCCGACTCGGTCGTGGTCGTGGACGCCGTCAAGGCGACGGTCGGTGACAGCGCCGATGGCGCCGCGCCCGGCGCGGTCATGAGTATGGCCGCCGACACGGGCAACGCCTACTGGCAAGGCAAGGTCAATCTTCCGCTGGCGATGGCCAAGAGCAAGATCAAGGTACAGGGCAACGTCGCGAGCCTCCTCAAGCTGGCTCCGCTCGGCAAGCAGCTCTTCCCCGTCTACGTCGAGACGCTCCGCAGCGACGGACGCGACGACCTCATCGTCTGATCACGGCCCGACCCTTGAACGAAGGGGATCACTCCCATGTACCCAGGTGTGCACGCAGCGGCCAATCCCGACAAGCCGGCCGTCGTCATGGCGGGCTCAGGCCGGGTCGTCACGTATCGCGAACTCGAGGAGAACTCGGCACGGCTGGCCTCGGCGCTGCATGGGCTGGGACTGCGCGAGGGCGACGTGTTCGCGATGCTGTCCGACAACGCCGCCGAATGTTTCGAGATCTACTGGGCCGCTCTGCGCTCAGGCCTGTACATCACTGTGGTCAACCGTTCGCTGCTGCCGGCGGAGGCCGCGTACATCATCGACGACAGCGATGCCAAAGCGCTGTTCGTCTCGGCGGCCGTCGCCGGTCTCGCGGCCGAGGTGCTGCCACTGGTGCCGGGAGTGGCACATCACTTCGCCTTCGGCGGCGAGGTGACGGGCTGCCAGTCGTACGAAACTCTCCTGCAGGGCGCCGGTGACCGCCTGACCGAGCAGCCGCGCGGCTCGGACATGCTGTACTCATCAGGCACGACCGGCCGCCCCAAGGGCGTCAAGCCGCCGCTCCCCGCGATCACCGTCGACCAGCCCGGGGACCCGTTGACGGGGCTGGTGGCGGGGGTCTTCGGGGTCAGCTCCGCAGACGTCTATCTGTCGCCCGCGCCGATCTACCACGCCGCACCGCTGCGTTGGTGCGGGGCTGTCCACGCCCTCGGCGGCACCACCGTCATCATGGAGAAGTTCGATGCCGAAGGCGCCCTTGCCGCGATCGACACATACAAGGTCACCATCGCGCAGATGGTGCCCACCATGTTCGTGCGGATGCTGCAACTCCCCGAGGACGTCCGGTCCTCCTACGACCTGGGCGGCCTGCGCTCTGTCGTCCACGCCGCGGCACCATGCCCTCCGGACGTCAAGCAGGCGATGATCGACTGGTGGGGTCCGATTCTCACCGAGTACTTCGGCTCGACCGAGGCGAACGGGATGTCGTTCATCTCGACGCCGGAATGGCTCGACAAGCGCGGATCCGTGGGAAAGCCCGTGCTCGGCGTCGTGCGCATCTGTGACGACGAGGGCGTGGAGCAGAAGACCGGCGAGGTCGGCCTGGTCTACTTCGAGCGGGAGTTCATGCCGTTCGAGTACCACAAGGATCCGGAGAAGACCGCCGAGGCGCAGCATCCGCAGCACCCGAACTGGAGTGCAGCCGGCGACATCGGCTACGTCGACGGTGACGGCTACCTGTTCCTGACCGACCGCAAGGCATTCGTGATCATTTCGGGTGGCGTGAACATCTACCCGCAGGAGATAGAGAACGTCCTCACTCTGCATCCGAAGATTTTCGACGTCGCCGTCATCGGCGTGCCTCATCCCGAGATGGGCCAGGAGGTCAAGGCCGTCGTCCAGCTGCGCGAAGGCGTCGAGGCGACCGGCACTCTGGCCGACGAGATCATCGCCTACGTGCGCGACCGCCTCGCGCACTTCAAAGCGCCCCGCAGCGTCGACTTCGTCACCGCTCTCCCGCGTACCGCCACCGGCAAGCTCGTCAAACGCAAGCTCCAGGAGCTCTACCCGGGTCGGCATCTCGTGCTGTCGCCGGGCCCCCAAGAGGAGGGGACATGACCACGCAGATCACCGAGATCGAACGTACGTACGACCCGGTGAGCGTTTCGCCGCTCGCCTTCTGGGCCGACACGTGGGAACAGCGGGAAAGATCGTTCAAAATACTCCGTGACGAACGCCCGGTCAGTTGGCATCCGCCGCTGGAGGGTGCGCTCATGCCGCCGGAGAACGATGGGGTATGGGTCGTCACGCGACACGAGCACATCCTCGAAGTGAGCAAGAATCCCCAGGTCTACTCCTCCGCCCGCGGGGTGATGATCGAGGAGGTCCCTGACGACATCAATGAGGCGGCATCGTCGTTTCTCGTGATGGACGGTCCGCGGCACCTCTCGCTCAGGCGTCTGGTCAGCTCGGCGTTCACGCCGAAGCAGGTCGCCAGGATCCACGACCAGATCAGGCGCCAGGCGACGGCGATCGTGGACGGTCTCGTGGCAACCAAGGAGGGCGACTTCGTCAGCCAGGTGTCGAAGCGACTGCCCATGTGGACCATCTACGAGATGATGGGCCTGCCGGAGGATCAGCGTGAGCTCGCCGCCCACCACGCCGACGGCATGGTCTCGTGGGCGGACGAGGATGTGGCTGCCGGTCGTGAGCCGGGCGAGGTGCTCAGTGAGGCCCTTGTCACCCTGCTGCAGATCGGCATGGAGCACACCGAACGCCGCAGGGTCGAACCCAAAGCCGACCTCTGGACCAACCTGATCCAGGCAGAGGTCGACGGACAGCGTCTCACCGACGACGAGATCGCCTCGTTCTTCGTGCTCCTCTCGGTCGCCGGCAACGACACGACGCGGAACACGATCAGCCTGACGGCCCGGGCGCTCCAGGACTTCCCCGACCAGAAGGCACTGCTGCTCCAGGATTTCCCGGGCCGGATCACCCCGGCCATCGAGGAGTTCGTCCGCTACGCCACCCCCGTCATGACCTTCCGGCGCACCGCTACCCGCGACACCGAGCTGGGCGGGCAGCAGATCAAGGAGGGCGAGTGGGTCCTGATGATGTACGCGTCGGGGAACCGCGACGAGCGCGCCTTCGACGACCCTCACGCCTTCGACATCCTGCGGTCCCCGCACAACCACCTGGCCTTCGGCGGCGGCGGCCCGCACTACTGCATGGGCAACTTCCTGGCCAAGATCCAGCTGACCGAGATCTTCGACCAGTTGCTGCACCGTGCGCCGACCCTTCGGCTGGGCGAGCCCGAGTACCTGACCGGGAACTTCGTGCGTGCCGTCAAGTCCATGCCGTACACCCTTTGAGACACCCCTGAAAGGCGTCAGATGTCCGATTTCACAGGAAAGCGTTATGTCGTCACCGGAGCCGCTTCCGGTATCGGCCACCAGGTCGCCGAGAACCTGATCGCCGCCGGCGCGGTGGTCTGCAGCCTTGACCGCAACGAGCCCTCCGCGAAGGTCGAGAGGCACATCAAGGTCGACCTCGCCCACCACGCCGACATCGACGAGGCCATATCCCGGCTCGACGGTGACTTCGACGGACTGCTCAACATCGCGGGCATCCCCGGCACGGCACCGGCCGACACGGTGCTCGCCGTCAACTCCCTCGCGGTGCGGCACCTGACCGAGTCGCTTCTCGACCGGCTCACGCCGGGCGCTTCGGTCGTGGTCGTGTCATCGACCGCGGGCTACGCGTGGGCCGACCGGCTTGCGGCGATCCGGGACCTGCTGGCCACCGACACCTTCGAAGAAGGAGCCCAGTGGTTCAAGGACCACCCGCAGGAGGGCAACGCCTACAACTTCTCCAAGGAAGTCACGACGGTCTACACGATGTCCATGGCCCTCGCCCTGGGAGAGATGGGCTTCCGCATCAACGCGGTGCTGCCGGGCCCGGTCGAGACGCCCATCCTGACGGACTTCCGGAAGTCCATGGGCAAGGACCAGCTCGACGGTGTGAAGGAGCTGCTCGGCCGTCATGCCACACCGGACGACATCGCCGGAGCGGTGTTGTTCCTGCTGTCGGACGCGGCCCGCTGGATCAACGGTCACGCACTGATCGTCGACGGCGGCATCAGCGCCTCGGTCTTCTCCGGCAATGTCCCGGCTCCCGAGATCTGATCGGGAGAACTACATGACCACGGAACTGAGCACCCCTGCTTCACCTGACGCGCCGACGTCCGAGGACATGCTGGCAGCACTGAAGTCAGTCCACTCCACCGGTCGCACGCGGAGCCTTGAGTGGAGGCTGGAGCAACTCGACGGCATTACACGACTCGTGGACGAGCGCGAGGCGGACATCGCCGACGCTCTCGCACAGGACCTCGGCCGGAACGCCGCTGAGGCATGGCTGGGTGACATAGCCTCCACCAGAGGCGAAGCGGTGTACGCGCGAAAGCGCCTGCGCTCCTGGATGAAGCGCAGGAGGCAGCGCCTGCCCCTGAACCAGCGGCCGGGCTCGGGCTGGGTGCAGTACGAGCCGCTCGGAGTCGTCCTGATCATCGGTCCGTGGAACTATCCGGTTTATCTGACTCTGAGCCCGCTCGTCGCCGCAGTGGCCGCGGGGAACTGCGCGGTCGTCAAGCCTTCCGAACTGGCTCCGGCAACCTCGGCGCTCCTCGGCCGGCTGATTCCCCAGTACGTGGACCCCGAGGCGGTCAAGGTGGCCGAGGGCGACGCCGGCGTCACGCAAGGGCTGCTGGCGCTCGGATTCGACCACGTACTGTTCACCGGCGGCACGGAGGTCGGCAAGAAAATCATGGCGGGCGCGGCTCCCACGCTGACCCCGGTGACCCTCGAACTCGGAGGCAAGAGCCCGGTCGTCGTCATGGCCGACGCAGACCTGGACGTCGCCGCGCGCCGCATCGCCTGGGTCAAGCTGATGAACTCCGGACAGACCTGCATCGCGCCGGACTACGTGCTTGCCGAGCGATCGATTCGCGACGCACTGGTCGACAGGATCGCCTCCACGATGGAGGCATTCCGTGCCGACCAGGACGGCGGCCTGCGCATCGTCAACGAGCGGCAGTTCGACCGGCTCGCCGGTTACCTCGCGGCCACCCAGGGCTCGATCGTGACCGGTGGTGGGACTGACCGCGCCGGGCTGACGATCGAGCCTACGGTCATCGTGGACCCTGCCCCGGACGAACCGGTGATGACCGACGAGATCTTTGGTCCGATCCTGCCGGTGGTGACGATCGACACTCTCGATGCCGCCGTGCGATTCGTCAGCGGTCGCCCCAAACCGCTTGCTCTCTACATCTTCGCGAAATCGAAGAAGTCGTGCAACCGTCTCGTCGACGAAATCCCCGCCGGCGGCGCAGTCATCAACCACGTAGCCATGCACTGCCTTGTGCCCGCGTTGCCGTTCGGCGGGGTCGGCGAGAGCGGCATCGGCTCCTACCACGGGAAATGGGGCTTCCAGGCACTCAGCCACCGGAAGGCGGTGCTGGCCAAGACCTTCAGGCCCGATCTGAGACTGGTCTACCCGCCTTACACCGATAGGGCTCTACGGATCATGCGCAGGGTTTTCTGAAGGCCGCGACAGGCGGACCTTGCGTGCAGAGAGACCGCCTCTTCAAAGGGAGGGCCCCGGATGTCACTGCGCTGGCTGGGGTTGCCGCATCACGTGGTCGATTGATCAGGCAGCGAGCAGTTTTACGCAGGTGGCCGTGTTCACCGTTCTGGCCGCCTCGGTCCGAGGCCTGAATCGCTTGATGGCCGGCCGCCGCACGACAGTGAGATGTCCTCGCCTTCGCGGCCGGAGACCTTGCGATGGATCAAGGGACCGATCCTGAGCGCCGCGCCGGATCCGTCACTATTCCCGCGAGTCCTGTCAGCTGCACACCGCGCAGAGGGTGGCGCCCGCCGTTGCCGGGAATCCGGATGGGCGCTTGACGCGATCTAATATAATCTATATTATATTAGATTATCAGCAATTGGGGGTGACTGCCGCGATGTGCCCCGCAGATGCGTGGAACGCCGTGACGCAGTCAAGGAGTCGCCGACGGCGGCACGACGGCCTGTGCCGAGATGGCGAAGCCCGTCTTCGGGCGGATCGAGCAGCGGGACCCGGACAGCCCCCTCGCCTGACCGGACGGCATCCAGGAGCCACCATGAAGATCATCGTTGATCGGAGCAAGTGCACCGGTCTGGGCATCTGTGAGTCGCTGGCTCCCGAGGTGTTCGAGGTCAATGACGCGGGAGACCTCGTCCTGATCGCGGACACGGTGCCCGGCGGCTGCCTGGCGCAGGTCGAGGAAGCCATCACCGGCTGCCCGACCGAGGCGCTGCGGCTGGAGGGGCGATGCGCCGCGAACACCTGATGGTCGCGGGAGCCTCGAACGCGGACCTGCGCGCGATCGAGGCGTACACAAGGACGGTTTCAAGGGGCGGACCCCGCTCGTCGGAACCGAGCGGCAGCTGTCCTGCCCCCAATGTCCATCACCATTCGCATCGACTGAACAGTGAGCGTGTCGTCCGCCGACCGCGTTGTGCCGTCGCGGCAGCCGGAATGCAGCACTGTGAGGAAGGACCGTCCGACCGTGACCACTGAAGCCTTCGTCTACGACGCGATCCGCACGCCGCGAGGCCGCGGCAAGAAGACAGGATCGCTGCACGCCACCAAGCCCGTGTCGCTGGTGGTCGGACTGATCGACGAGCTGCGGAAGCGGAATCCGGGTCTGGACCCTGAGCGGATCTCGGACATCGTGCTCGGTGTCGCCACTCCGGTCGGGGAGCAGGGCCAGGACATCGCGCGCACCGCCGCGCTGGTGGCGGGCCTGCCCGACAGCGTGGCCGGGGTACAGCTCAACAGGTTCTGCGCCTCCGGCCTGGAAGCGGTGAACACATCGGCCCAGAAGATCCGGTCGGGTTGGGACGAGCTGGTCATCGGCGGCGGGGTGGAGTCCATGTCGCGGATACCGATGGGCTCGGACGGCGGCGCAATGGCAGCCGACCCGGCCACTGCCTACGACACCCGTTTCATCCCCCAGGGAGTGGCCGCCGACCTCCTCGCCACCATGGAGGGCTTCTCCCGCCAGGACCTGGACGCCTACGCCCTGCGGTCCCAGGTCCGGGCGGCGGACGCCTGGCGCGGCGGCCGGTTCGACCGCTCGGTGATCCCGGTGACGGACACCAGCGGTCTGGCCGTGCTCGACCACGACGAACATCTGCGGCCGGACGCGACTCTCGACAGCCTGGGCAGCCTGCCCGCCGCGTTCGCGACGATCGGGGAGGAGGGTGGGTTCGACGCCGTCGCCCTCCAGAAATACCACCAGGTCGAGTCGGTCGCCCATGTGCACACAGCGGGGAACTCCTCGGGGATAGTGGACGGCGCCGCGCTGGTACTCATCGGTTCGGAGCAGGTCGGAAAAGACCTCGGGCTGGCCCCGCGGGCCCGGATCGCGGCCGCCGCGACCAGCGGCGCCGATCCCACGATCATGCTCACCGGACCGACCCCGGCCACCCGCAAGCTGCTGGCCCGTACCGGCCTGACCGTCGACGACATCGACCTCTTCGAGATGAACGAAGCGTTCGCCGCCGCCGTCCTGAAGTTCGCCAAGGACCTCCGTGTGCCTCAGGAGAAGCTCAATGTCAACGGCGGCGCCATCGCCCTGGGCCATCCGCTCGGCGCGACCGGCGCGATGCTCCTCGGCACCGCGGTCGACGAACTGGAGCGCCGCGGGGCCCGCCGGGCCGTCGTGACCCTCTGCGTCGCCGGTGGCATGGGCATCGCGACCCTCGTCGAGCGCGTCTGACGGCCGTCCTCGTCCTTCACTTGGCAAAGGGAACACGACACATGAACGAGCAGGACACCATCCGCTGGACCCGCGACGAGGACGGGATCGTCGTCCTGACGATGGACGACCCCGGCCAGTCGGCCAACACCATGAACGCCGCCTACATCGCCTCCATGGGCAGGGTCGTCGACCGGCTGGAGGCGGAACGGGACAGCATCACCGGAGTCGTCATCACCTCCGCGAAGAAGACGTTCTTCGCCGGCGGCGACCTCAATGACATTCTCCGGGCGACGCCGGCGGACGCCCGGGCCGTCGCCGACCAGGGCACCCAGGTCAAGGACCAGCTCCGACGGCTGGAACGGCTGGGCAGGCCGGTGGTCGCCGCTGTCAACGGAGCGGCGCTGGGCGGCGGCCTGGAGATCGCCCTGGCCTGCCACCACCGCATCGCCGCCGACACTCCCGGTTCCCGCATCGGGCTGCCGGAGGTGACTCTCGGTCTGCTGCCGGGCGGTGGCGGCGTGGTCCGCACGGTCCGGCTGCTGGGCATCCAGGACGCGTTGCTCAAGGTGCTGCTCCCGGGCCGGCGGTACCGGCCGCGCGCCGCGTACGAGACCGGCCTGGTGCACGAGGTCGTCGACACCGTCGAGGAACTGCTGCCCCGGGCCAAGGAGTGGATCAGGGCCAACCCGCAGCCGGTGCAGCCCTGGGACGTCAAGGGCTTCAGGATCCCCGGCGGCACGCCGTCCAGCCCTTCCCTCGCGGCGAGTCTGCCTGCCTTCCCCGCGCAGCTGCGCAAGCAGCTCAAGGGCGCGCCGTTGCCGGCCCCGCGGGCGATCATGGCGGCCGCGGTCGAAGGCGCGCAGGTGGACTTCGACACGGCGCTGGTGGTCGAGACCCGCTACTTCACCGAACTCGCCACCGGTCAGGTCGCGAAGAACATGATCCAGGCCTTCTTCTTCGACATGCGGCACATCGAGTCCGGCGGTTCCCGGCCCGCCGGGCATCCGGCGTCCGCCTTCACGAAGGCCGGTGTACTCGGCGCCGGGATGATGGGCGCGGGCATCGCCTACATATGCGCACGGTCGGGCCTGGACGTCGTCCTGAAGGATGTCTCACCCGAATCCGCGGAGAAGGGCAAGGCGTACTCGGCCCGCCTGCTGGCCAAGGATGTACGGCGCGGCCGGAGCACACAGGCCGAGGCCGACCGGATCCTGGCCCGGATCACGCCCACGGTCCTTGCGTCGGACCTGGCCGGCTGCGACGTGGTCATCGAGGCCGTGTACGAGAGCCAGGAGCTCAAGCACAAGGTGCTCGCCGAGACCGAGGACGTCGTGGCACCGGACGCCCTGCTCGGCTCGAATACCTCCACTCTGCCGATCACCGGCCTGGCCCAGGGCGTCAAACGGCAGCAGGACTTCATCGGCCTGCACTTCTTCTCACCGGTGGAGAAGATGCCGCTTCTGGAGATCATCCGCGGGAAGGGCACCAGTGACACCACGCTGGCCCGGGCGATCGACCTCGCACGGCAGATCGGCAAGACGCCGATCGTGGTCAATGACAGCCGCGGCTTCTTCACCAGCCGGGTGATCGGCACCTTTCTCGAGGAGGCCCTCGCCATGGTCGGCGAGGGAGTGCACCCCGCCTCCATCGAGCAGGCAGGCGCCCAGGCCGGCTACCCCGCTCCGCCGCTGCAGCTGGCGGACGAGCTCAGCCTCGTCCTGTGGCGCAAGGTCCGTGAGGAGACCGCGGAGGCACTCCGGCGTGATGGCCTGGCCGTGCCCGAGTATGCCTCGGACGCGGTCGTCGGGCGGATGATCGAGGAGTTCGGTCGGGGAGGCCGGGCGGCCGGTGCCGGTTTCTACACGTACGAAGAGGGCAAGCGCCTGCGGCTGTGGCCGGGGCTGGGGGAGCACTTCACCAAGGAAGGCGCCGAGATCCCGTTCGCGGACATGCAGGAACGCATGCTCTTCGCGGAGGCGCTGGAGACGGTGCGGTGCTTCGACGAGGGCGTACTCACCTCGGTCCCCGACGCCAATATCGGATCGATACTGGGCATTGGCTTTCCCGCCTGGACCGGCGGCGTGATCCAGTACATCGACGGCTATCCCGGTGGTGTCGCCGGATTCGTCACCCGCGCCAACGAACTCGCCGAGCGCTACGGCGACCGCTTCCTCCCGCCGGACTCCCTGGTGGCGACGGCGCAGCGGGGCGGTACCGTCCGATGACGATCCGGCACCGAACCGATCGCGGAGGGCCCGTCCTCGACGAACCGCCCGTGTGCCGGCGCCTCGACTCGGCCCCCGCGACGTCTCGGTCGAGGGCCACACCGCGATGCACCAGGCGACCGCTTCCGGCTCCCGCTGTGTGCAGCAGTCGGGGGGCGGCCCGCTCGCTCACCCCGCGTTCGACATCGCGATGTTCCTGGAGGCGATGGTCGGATCAGCGGCCAGGGCGCCCCAGAAAGCCGGATGGCCATGCCTCTTGAGCCACCGTCAGCAAGAACTGATCAGTCACACCCGGCCCTTTCCCGGGCCGCCAGACAACCTTCGGAGGAACTGATGGGCATCGCACCCGAGATCCGAACCCCTCAGCAGGATGCCACGCTGGACACGACCGACAAGCCGACGCGTATCAGGGGCGACTACTTGACGCTTCGCTGGTCGTTGATGGGGTGCCTGGTCTACGTCGGGTTCGGCCTGGGCGGGTTCGCGGGTCTCGCCGGATTCATGCCGCCCCCGGCCGAGCACCTCAACGCCGCCGGGATTGCCGGATACTTCCATGACCGTGGCATCAGCCTGAGTATCGGCATGGTGATGCTGGCGTTCGGTGGGCCGTTCTACTACCTGTGGAGCGCCGTTCTGTCTCGGATCATCAGTCGGATCGAGGGGCCGATGGGTGTGCTTTCCACGGTGGAATTGCTCGGCGGCCTCCTGACCGCGTGGATCACGGTGATGTCGGCGATCATCTGGCTGACCGCCAGCATGCGCCCGGAATCGCGATCGCCCGAGACGATCCAGACGCTCTACGACCTGGGCTGGATCTTCTTCGACGTGACGTTCGCATTCACGTCCCTCCAGCTCCTGGGACTCGGTTTTGCGATCCTCCGTGACAAGAGACAGGCACCTCTGATCCCGCACTGGGTCGCTTGGTTGGGCTTCCTGACGGCAGCGACGAATGTGGCACTTGTGCTCATGCCATTCTTCGAGACCGGCCCGTTCGCGTGGCAGGGCCTGATCAGCTTCTGGGCGGTATTCGGGCTGTTTTTCCTCATCATCGGTGTGGTGACGCCGTACGCCTGGAAGGCGCTCAGGCGGCTCGAGGCCGAAGACCTGACGGCGGCCGGCTGACGTGGCCGCACTGACGACGGACCAGGCGGCCGAGCCGGAAACCCGTTGGAAGATTCCTGGCATCGAGGGCGTGTGGGTCCTCATGGCCGGCGACATGGTCATCTTCGCCTTGCTGTTCGGATCCTTCATGAGTGCTCGGATGAAAGATCCCGGCACTTTCGAGGTGGCTCGCCACACGCTGGACTTCGATCGTGGCGGAATCAACACCTTGCTGCTGCTCACGAGCTCGTGGTGTGTCGCCATGTCCTTGCACGCGATGAGAGCAGAACGCCGGGAAGTCGCTGTCCGTTGGCTCGGATTCGGCATTCTCGGCGGTTTCGGGTTCGCTGTGTCGAAGGTGCTTGAGTACAGCGCAGAGATCTCGGCCGGCCATACCGCAGGTAGCGGCGACTTCTTCATGTACTACTTCATGATGACGGGGATCCACCTTGTCCACGTACTCGTCGGCACCCTCGTCCTGAGCGTCTTCTGGGTCCGTTGGCGTTCCGGTCGTGAAGTCCGTGGGCTCACTGGATTCGAGAGCGCTGCCGTGTTCTGGCACATGGTGGATCTGCTGTGGATCGTCCTGTTCCCGTTGCTGTACCTGGTCCGGTGAGCCCGATGAGTTCTGACACCCTCCGACCGACTCGGCTCTGGCAGACACCGACCGTGGTGTGGGCCGCACTCATGGCCGCAACGATCACAACCACATGGATCCTGTCCAAGGACACCTTCGCCGCGACCGTGGGGACCGTCTGCACTCTCGCGCTAGCCGGGTGGAAGGTCCGACTCGTAGTCCTGGACTTCATGGAGCTGCGCCATGCCCCGTGGCCGCTCCGGATCGCATTCGAAGCGTGGTCTGTGGGCGTACCGGCCATGATCTGCGGTTTCTACCTGGCCCCTTGGTAGAGGTGAAGCAGTCGAACGCGCCTCAAGCTGGGACGTGAGGTTCCAGAGGAAGTAGCGGGCAGTCAGTACTCGACCGCCGGCAAGATCTTCGGCTAGTAGGGCTTTGTTAGGTACCCCGGTTGATCATCGTCAGGTAGGTTGTGGTGTTCTGTCAGGTGTGACGCCTGAGGAGATGGAGAGGGTCCGCCCGCGC
>Ga0136846_1237444_pt1 | contig 20935 bp, 20 predicted proteins | sample HopSoiMetagenom2_FD_96841 | JGI IMG/M metagenome (GOLD analysis project Ga0136846, IMG submission 96841) | Grasslands soil microbial communities from Hopland, California, USA - 2 Assembly 2016 (version 4) | ecosystem: Environmental > Terrestrial > Soil > Grasslands | place: USA: Hopland...
GGATGCCAGCGAAAGGAGAACAGGCGCATGGGCTCGATGCGGTCGATGGTGAACTCGAACGGCCGGCCTGCGTACGGCTCCTGGGCCTTCGCCATCTCCGCATCGACCTGGGTGGGCACCATCCGGCCGGTCATCCGCGCGCCGGCGACGAACGGCCCGTCGAAGGCGACGCCGAACCATCTGCCGAACTGGGCGGAGTCGCTGATCGCACGCCACCCGCGAGCTTGCGGAGCGCGGAGCACGACGGTCTTCTCGATGCGATCGGTGGAAGCGGCCATGCGCAACCTCTTGGTTGCGTGTCTTGGTAGCACCGCGCGGCGAAAAACACAACCCAGAGGTTGCTCATGTCGTCCGGCAAGCGGCGCTGACGCCCTAGAACACGGGGAAGCCGGCTTGGACCGCGAGGTCGCGGAGGCCGGCGGATTCGGCGAAGCCGTTCCCTGGACCTTCGCTGGGGCAGGGAACGCCGAACGGACCTTGCGGCACCGCGAACTGGGGCGGATCCCGTTGCAGCGTGAAGTCCAGCTCGAGCGCGAGATTGCGCGCGGACGCGTCGCGCATGGAGAGCGGTCGCAGGTTCCAGTTCTGCTCGATCATGCGGAGCACCGAGGTGTGATCGTACTGCTGGTGCGAGACGCTGTTCCTGCGCGCCCACGGCGCCACCAGGAGCGCCGGCACGCGGAAGCCGAGCCGTCCGTCGGTATCGCCGGCCGCACGGGTCACCGGCGGAATCGGCGCGGTGGGCGGAGGGACGTGATCGAAGAAGCCGCCCCACTCGTCGAAGTTGATGAATAGCACGGTGCTGCTCCATTGCGGCGAGCGGGTGACGGCGCTGTAGACGTCGTTGATGAGCTTTTCGCCATTGCGGATGTCCACGTGCGGGTGGTCGTCGTTGCCGGTCCCGGTAGCCTCGCCGGCGAACTGGCCATCGACGAAGGCGACCTCGGGAAGGTGGCCCGCTGCAGCGTCGGCGAAGAACTCCTGGATGGAGCGGCTGATGTTCAGGTACTTGCTGCCCCACAGCGCCAGGAAGGGCAGGTCGCTGTAGTAGTAGCGCCCGCGCAGGCCCGCGTCGGCCAGCCGATCCCAGATGGTGGGCAGCGTGCTCAGCACGAAGGTGTTGGAGATGCGATCGGCCTGGCCGGCGTGCTGGTAGATGCGGTTGGGAAAGGTCTCCGAGAGAATCGCCGGATGATAGTGGTCGAACGTCGTCCACTCGGGAACGGCCTGACCGAAGAAGGCCAGATCCGCCTGCGTATAATACCCAATCGAGTATTCGTCATTCGCGCCGGCGCGCAGCCAGCCGTCGTTGCGACCACCGTCGTATTCGAGGCGCCCGCCCGCATAGGAGTGGTCGGGATCGGGGTGGAGGCAGCCCTGGAAGTCAGGAGCCAGCGGGAACGTGGAGTGCGGCACCCCGGCGGCGTCGGGGAAGGCGAGCCCGGCCTGCTGTCCGTCCGCGCCGGGCACCCAGCCGAGGAAATGGTCGAACGATCGGTTCTCCATCATCAACACCACCACGTGCCGGATGGGCGACGGTGCCCGAGTGATCTTCTTTGCCGCCTGCAAATCCAGCGGGTGATCGCCGCTCGCGGATCCACAGGCGAGTGCAGTGCAAACAAGCGCCACCAGGACGGACGACAGGTTCTGGCGCATGGCGGACCTCCGGAAAGCGGATCTGGGCAGGCCTTGCGCCAGGTGCAATCGACGTGACGACGACCGCCAGGCTTCCTGCCCTGCACGCAGTTGGATCACGCCTTGAACCTATCGCCGGTAGGCTTGAACCGAGCGCCGGTACGCGATGGGATGGCTCGTCCCGCCACCACGGGCTGTGCCAGAATCCCCGGCATGACCCTCGCCGCATTCGCGCCGCCTCTCCTCCGTTCCATCCGTGCGGTCGCTGCCGCCCCCCTGCTCGCCACCAGCGTCGCTTGCGTCGCCGCCCATGCCGACCTGACCCAGGCTGATGTCCGCGGCCAGGAGTCTTTCCATGTGATCCAGCTCGGCCGGGCCGGCTATCTGATCGATGCGCGTACCGAGACCTGTCTGCTCATGCTCGGCAGCTCGAACTCGACGATCGCCACTCCCGTCTCGTGCGCTCTCTTGAAGAAAAGCGTGCCCGAGGCGGCGCAGTTCATCACATGGGACCCGGCGGCGACCCCCCGGGTTTGAGATCGTGGCGGGCCGCCCGGCAGCGAAGCGAGCAGGCGGCTTCCTGTTTTGAGGGAAACGACGTTCTGCGTCAATAAGAAAGGCTTGTAAATTCGTGGGCTCCCATTGTAAACATCCGCCGCCGCGGCAACACGGGGAGAGCCGCTGCATACACCCGGACCCCGACAAAAAAGAGCACACATCCAATGAATCGAGCACTCGCGTTCCTCGTGGCCGCGTTCGCCGGCTCGGCTGTCGCCGCGCCGACCCAGTACCTGGTCGTCAGCAAGGGCAACGACACCTCCGCCGCCGTGGCCGCCGTGACGGCAGCGGGCGGCACCGTCAGGTACGACCTGTCCAGGATCGGCGTCGTCAGCGCGCTTTCGGAGAACGCCTCCTTCGCCGCCACCGTCGCCGCCAACCCCGCCGTCCTCTCGGTGGATGCGGATCCCGACATCCAGTGGTTCCCCCCGGGCGAAGAAGCTGTCGAAGTCCCCGCCTCGGCCGCGGCCACCGCCCCCAATCACGAGACTTTCAGCGCGCTGCAGTGGAACCTGCGGCAGATCCACGCCGACCAGACCGCGGCCGCCGGCTTCCTCGGCCAGGGCGCGGTGGTGGCGGTGATCGACTCCGGCATCAACACCGGCCACAGCGACCTGCGCGACAACATCGATTTCGCGCACAGCCGCGCCTTCGTCCAGACCACCGCGCCCGGCGCGGCGTTCCCCTTCGAGGATGACAACTTCCACGGCTCGCACGTCGCCTGCATCATCGCCGCCGAGGTGAACGGCACGGGCGTCCAGGGCGTGGCGCCGAAGGCGACCCTCATCTCGCTCAAGACGCAGAACGCGGCAGGCAGCGGCAGCTTCTCCAATGTGATCGCCGCCATCGAGTACGCGGCCAGCCTGGGCATCGTGGACGCCATCAACATGAGCCTCGGCGCCACCTTCGACCGCATCAACCAGGGCGGCAACGGCGGCGGCGGGCCCGACAACTCCACCGGCCACTTCCTCGCCGCGCTGGATCGCGCCATCAACCACGCCACGCAGTCCGGCATCCTGGTCATCAGCGCCGCGGGCAACGACGGCCTCGACCTGGACGGCTCGCCCGCGAATGGCGGCGGCCGCATCTGGACCATCCCGGCGCAGTCGGGCAACGGCATGGCCATCGGCGCCACCGGCCCCATCGCGCAGGCGAACTTCGACCGCCTCGCCTCCTACAGCAACTACGGCTCCTCCGTGGTGAGCGTGGTGGCGCCGGGCGGCGACCTGGTGCCCCCGAAGGGTGTGGTGCAGGACCTGGTCCCGAGCTGCGGCAACAAGCGCGGCGCCACCGTCGACACGTTCTTCTTCGCGGCCGGCACCTCCATGGCCACGCCGCACGTCGCCGGCCTGGCGGCGCTGCTGGTGGGGAAGTACGGCCACGTGGGCCCGGCGAAGCTGCGCGCGCTGATCACCAACTCGGCGGTGACCATCCTGCCGACCACGCAGCAGGGCAAGGGTCGCATCGACGCGGCCGCCGCGCTGCAGTAGCGTCTTTTCCGCTCCATCTGCCGCCCGCTGGCTCCGTGCCGGCGGGCGGTTTTTCGTGGCGCCGCTGTATAGTTCCGCGAAGTGAAAGTCCGCGCATCGACTTGCGCCGCTGCGCTCGCGTTCTACGTCCTGGTCGCTGCCGGCGCCGGAGCCGCGGCGCCGGAGGAGGCGGGGGCAGCGTGCGCGACCAGCGCCGATTGCTCGCGCGCAGCCGGGTATGGCCAGGTCTGCGCGGAGGCGCGCTGCGGGCCATACCTCGATCGGCTGGACCTGCTGGAAGCGATCGGGCTGAAGAAGAGTCACGGCACGCTCGAGGCATACAAGCTTTACCCCTCGGTCATCCCCGCGCTCGGGTACACGCCGCAGAACGGGTTCGTGTTCGGGGCGACCACCCTCGCCGGCATCTACCTCGGCGATCCCCGCACCACCACCATCTCCAGCCTGGGACTCGTCGCCTTCTACACGTCCAAGAACCAGCTCATCATCCAGTCCCGGGACGTGGCCATGCTCGAGGGGAACGCCTGGCAGCTCCACGGCGATTACCGGCTGCTGATCACCAACCAGCCCACCTATGGCCTGGGCGCGAGCACGGAGAGCGCGGACACGTCGTTCACGGTGGGAGGGACCGGGACCACCGGCACGCTTGCCGGAGAGCAACCCATCGACTTCAACCTCCTGCGAGTCCACCAGGTGGTGCTCAAGCGCATCGCCGGTCCGTTCTACGCCGGCGCGAGCTTTCGCTTCGACCGCTACTTCGACATCCGCGACAACCGCCTCGACCTGGCCGCCGCCGTCCCGGTAGTGACGAGCCATTACGGCTACAGCGCGTACAACGGCTTCAACACGGGTGCCTACAACGCGTCCGGTGTGGGCCTCGAGTTGGTGCTCGACAGCCGCGATTCCACAATCAATGCGTACCGGGGCTGGTACCTCAACGCCTCGCTGCGCGCGTACCCGACCGCGCTCGGCAGCGCGAAGAGCGCGACGCTCGCATACGGCGAGGCCCGCACCTACGTCGGCCTGGACGACGACGTCCCGCGCAACGTGCTCGCCTTCTGGGTCCTCGCCCAGGGCGTCCTTTCAGGCGAGCTGCCGTACCTCGCCCTTCCTTCCATCGGATGGGACTTCGCGGGGCGGACCGGACGCGGCTACGTGCAGGGACGCTTCCGCGGTACGGCGGAGGTCTACGCGGAGGCCGAATGGCGCTTCCGGCTGACGAACAACGGTCTCCTCGGTGGAACGGTGTTCGCGAACGCCTCGACGTTCGCGCGCCCCGCCGCGACCGGGCCCGGGTCCCCGGTTTCGAGCGAAGCGCTCTTCAGCACGGTCCGGCCCGCGGCCGGGGTGGGCCTGCGCTTCATGATGAACCGCGAGGCGCGCAACAACGTGACGCTCGATTTCGCTGTCGGGCAGAACTCCGGAGGCATCTATTTCGGGGCGGGCGAGGCCTTCTGATCAGTGGATGTCGAAGCGGTATTCGGTGCCTGCCATCGCGGAAGAGCGGCTGCCCAGGAAGCCGGCCTCCAGCCGGAAGAACCAGTTGCGATCGTGGGCGTACTGCGCTCCGGCCAGCATGTTCCAGACGTTCTTGGGGTGCTTCTCGAGCGAGTACGCGACCGAGGCAGCGGGGTCAGTCCCGTTGGTCCAACCCTGGAGCTTGGCGGCGAAATCGGTACAGGACTGCTTCCGCGGATCGCGCGGGCCGAGTTGATCGCACCTCGCCTGGACGCGGTCCACCTGGTCCTGCGACGGAGCAGGCAGCACGTCGGCCAGCTTGACGGAGCCGGCGGTGTCCACGCCGATCACCTGACCGCTGGCGCCTGCCCAGAACGCGAGGGCACGCCCGGGAGGTCCGAGCTTGTAGCTGTACCCGAGGCGAAAGGAGAGGAGGTTGGCGCCCAGCAGATCGGAGATCCGGTCCACATCGGCCACCGAGGCGTTGAAATCGACGACGCCGAAGAACCCCTTGTATCCCCCCTGGAGGGTCGCTCCCAGCGAGACCACGTTCGCGCCGCTCTCGGCGGTGGTGGTGAAGCTCGTCGGAGCCGTGACCACCACGTCGGTGCTGGACGAGCCGCTCGACAGGACGCCGTAGAAGGAGAGGAAGGGAAGGATCATGATGCTGGGGCGGACGGCCAGCGCCGTCGCCGTCGCGGTCGCGTCGCCGAAGTCGATGAAGGTGGCGTCGCGCAGCGGGCCGTCGTTCACGCCCAATTTCAGGTTCTCGATCCTCACCTTCGAGCGCTGGTAGTAGTAGTTCACCATCACGCCGAAGGGCGGCGGAAGCTCGAAGCCCGCCTCGCGGACCTTGTCGCCCCAGAGCGGGAAGATCCCGTGGGCCTCCGGCGGCTGTGCTTCCTGCGCGGAGACGGAGCCCGCGGCTGCGAGCAACAAGGTGCAGAGCAGGCTCACCGTCGTCTTCATCGTCCCCCCGCGACGCGAACAAACCTGCACGCTCCGGATCACCCTAGCAGAGCGCGATGAACCGCGCGCGACAGGCGCAAATCGCGCGGGCTCGAGAGCCTCCCGAGTGAGAGCTTCGCAATTCCTGCGCGCACGCGCTTCGCATCGCGCAAAAGACCTGGTCCGATTGATTCTTGGCACCGCGCCGCCCGCTCGAGAGTCAAAGCAGACGAGCGAATCACCCGCCAAAGGAGAACCGCCTTGAAGACGACCTCCGGTCTTGCAGTCCTTGCCGTCGTTGCCCTCTCCGCTGCCTCAGCCCGAGCGTCTTCGTGGACCTTCACCAAGCTCATGCCCGGCCAGGCCTTCCTTCCGGTCGCCCCCCAGGCGCAGGGGATCGAGGCGCTCGCCTTCGAGGTGACCTCGGCCGATACCGCGGCTGTGACCGTCACGCGGATGGGCTTCATGATCACGGGAACGCTCCCCATCGGAAGCCTTTCGGACTTCGAGCTGGTCTCGTACCCCAACGGGTTGAACGCGCCCGGCGTCGTCGTCGGCAAGAACGACGGCTCGACCTGGCCGCAAGGGCCGAAGAAGTTCACCATCGACATCCCGCTCTCGACTCCCCTCGCGCTTGGAAGCTCGCGCGCCACCTTCGTGCTCCGAGCGAACGTGAAGGCTGGCGGTGCCGCGTACTTCTTCAATCCTGATCTCCACACCGTCACCGTCAGCGAAGGCGGCGTCGAGCGGCTCCTCATCGGCGAGACCGAGGACCTGCCGCTGCCGGGCGACATCTTCAACGTGAACTGACGCACCACGGCCGTTGAGCGTCGAGCCGGTTGCCTCCGGGTACCACGGGCGCGGGCGAGTACTTATCGTCGAAGGGGATGAACCCAGCCGAGCGGCTCCGGGCCGCAAAAAACCTGCTCTTGCGGTCCTGGGCAGAACGCGCTCGCGAGCGTCTGCCCCCAGCGCGCCAGAACGATTCACTTGCGCTGGTGGACGCACTCCCCCAGTTCATCGACCAGCTCGTCATCGTGCTCGCCAGCCAGTCGCCGCGAGAGGCGCTCGACCGCATGGAAAGTGCCCTTGCCGTCGAGCATGGCCGTGACCGCGCCATGCAGCCCGGCTGGTCGCTCTCCGAGGTGCTGTCGGAGTACCAGCTGCTTCGCCAGATCCTGTTCGAGGTGCTCGAAGCCGAAGGCCCCCTGGCCCGTGAAGAACGCGACGTCATCCTGGACGGCATCCAGCTGGCGGTGCGCAACGCGGTCAGCGAATTCGATCGCCTCCGCACCGCGGAGCGCGAGGCGCGCATCGCGTTCGGCGAGCAGCGGTTCGCCCAATTCGTGGAGGCGGTGAAGGACTACGCCATCTTCACGGTCGATCCCCGCGGACTCATCACCAGCTGGAACGCCGGCGCGGAGCGGATGAAGCAGTACACGCCGGAGGAGGCGGTCGGGAGCCATTTCTCGATGCTCTACCCCGAGGAAGGCAGGCGGCGCGACGAGCCGATGGGCCACCTGAAATCGGCGGCCATCGAGGGACGCTTTCGCGGCGAAGGCGTGCGGGTGCGCAAGAACGGCGAGCACTTCCTGGCGGACGTATCGATCACGCCGATCTACGGCGACGGCGAGCTGCGCGGATTCGCCAAGGTCGTACAGGACCTGACCGAGCGCAACGTGCTCATGCAGGAGCTCGACCTGTCGCGTGGCGAGGCGGAACGTTTGCGCATCGAGGCGGAATACCGCGAGCGATTCGTGCAGCACCTGACGCATGACCTGCGCTCACCGCTGTCGGCGGCGAAAGCGGCGGCCGGGCTGATCGCGCGCGCTCCGCACGAGGAGGACAAGGTCCGCACCTGGACCCAGCGCATCTCCGACGCCGTCGATCGCTGCGACCGCATGATCACGGACCTGCTCGACGCGGCGCGCCTCGACGCGGGGGAGAGGATCTCGGTCAACCTCCGGGAATGCGACGTCAGGCGCATCGCCGAAGAGGCATGCGACGAGCAGAGAACGCAACACGGAGATCGGTTCCGGATCGAGTACGAGGGCGCGACGCGCGGCCATTGGGATCCCCAAGCGCTGCGGCGCGTGCTCGATAATCTATTGTCGAATGCGATCAAGTACGGCGACCGCGGGGCACCGATTTCGGTTGCCATCCGGCGGGTGGAGGACCGGGTCCACATCCGCGTGCACAACCAGGGCACCATCATTCCGGTCGAAGAGCAGGCGAAGCTGTTCAAGCCGTTCCACCGTACGCAGGAAGCGCAGGCGACCGGGCAGCGCGGTTGGGGGCTCGGGCTGACGCTGGTCCGGGGCATCGTCGAGGGGCACGGCGGGATGGTCAAGGTGGAGAGCTATCCGAAAGAGGGCACGACGTTCACCGTCGATCTGCCGGTCGATCCGCGGCGGCAGGGAACGCCCGGCGAGGGGCGCGCCCAGAGCGCCGGTTGAACGAGCTCAGCCGCGGGCGGATGGTGCCGTACGTGCTGTGCTCTTCGTCGCAGTCGTGGCGGTGCCCTCGAGGAAACGGACGCGCCCGGTCGCGATCTCGGCCACCGCGCCCACCAGCTTGACCACGCCTTCGGCCTGTCGCGCCCGCGCCTCCGGCGTCTCGAAGATCTGACGCATCGTCCAGCGCACGTTCGCTTCCACTGCCGCACGCAGCCGCGCCTCGGCCGGGAGCGCCGCATCGATGCTCTCGAGGCCCGGCAGCATGGTCTTCAAGAGCATCTGGATCCGGCTGTGCTCCCGCGCACCGTGAAATCTGGAGTCCAGCGCCGCCTTGACGGCGCCGCAGCCCTCGTGTCCGAGGATCACGAAGAGCGGCGTCTTCAAGTGCAGGGCCGCATACTGAAGGCTGCCCGCCACTGCCGGCATGAGGACGTTTCCAGCCACACGGATCACGAACAATTCACCGAATCCGGCGTCGAAGAGGATCTCCGGCGGGACGCGCGAGTCGCTGCAACCGAGGAGCGTGACATACGGGTGCTGCGCCCTGGCCAGCGCGGCGAGGACCGCTTTCTGCACCGTCGGAAAGCGCGCTTCTCCGCGCACGAAGCGCTCGTTCCCGGCACGAAGCCTCTCCAGCGCCTGGGCGGCAGTGCGGGGACCGTGGATGACCTGCGCCATTCCGCCGACGAGAGTGTCCCGCTGAGGGAAAGGTGTCAATCGGTCCGGCCGCGCTCGCGCCGGGCTCACCGCCGCGTCGCCAGCACCTGCGCAGCTGCGTCGGAGAGGAGGTCGCGGTGCATCCGGCGCGGGTCGCCGAAGAAGCCCTCGCTCGCGCTGGCGTCGAGCAGGTGCGTGGCCAGGAGCTGCAGCTCGGAGGCCTCGTCCCAGAGCCCTTCCGCGAAGACCAGCCGCAATCCTTCGCGCTCGCCGAGCAGCTTCTCGAAATATTGCATCGCGATCTCGCCCTCGCGCGCCATGTGCGCGCCGACCACGATCACGTGCAGCCTGGAGAATTCCTGCGGGCCGAGCGTGTGGCGCGCCGCCTCCACCGCCGCGTCGAGATCGGCGATCTCGGCCGCGGCTGCGTCGAGGGCGTTGGCGAGCAGCAGCGGCGCGACCGCGCGCTCGTAGCCGGGGAGGTCGCCGGCACTGCCTATCGCCAACGAGAGCCGGATGATCTCGCGCTGGCGATCGAGTTGCGCCGGAGTGAGGCCGCGCGCCGGCAACGCGTCGAGCGCCCTCGCTGCCGCGGCACGCAGTTCAGCGAGTCGCGCCGGGTCGCCGTCCGCCTCGAAGAAGACCGAGTGCAGGCCGAGCGCGAGGTGCGCGATCGACTTGAGGTCGCTGTAGCGCGGCGGAACCAGCTCGAACCCGGCGCGCGACGCCCCCTGCAGCAGGGCGATCTGCGCGGGGCCGACGATGAGGACGGGGCCTGCATGGATCGACGCGCGGGAGCGCGCATCCGCGTACGCGGCGCGGGCGGTGCGGTTCAGGTCGGCGAGCGGATCGGCCGGTGCGGGCCGTGGGGGCGCGCCAGCGCAGGCGACGAGAAGGGCGATGGCGGAAAAGCGCATGGACGGCAGACTACCGCCCATGGAGCTTGGAACGGCAAACAAGCGCGAATGCGCAACTCCGCCGCGAGGGCGGAGTTGCGCCCAAGGACGCTTTCCTGTCTCCTCCGCGGCGCGGAGTGAGTGCGAAAAGGAGGCAGTGAACGACGAATGTCAGCCGGCCTTGCGGACGTTGGCCGCCTGCGGCCCCTTTGGCCCCTCGGTGACCTCGTACTCAACCTTCTGGCCTTCCGCGAGGCTGCGGAAACCTTCCGCCTGGATCGCGGTGTGGTGGACGAACACGTCCTTGCCGCCGCCGTCGGGCGTGATGAAACCGAATCCCTTCGCATCGTTGAACCACTTCACCGTACCTGTCGCCATCGAACGCTCCTGGCGGCGAATTGCCGCCACCCTCATCATGGACACTCACGGCGGACTCCGCGCCGGTCCCAGGCCCTCTTTGTTAACTCGCGCTCCCCAAACTGGCAGCAGGCGATCGCCCACATCCGCGCGGCGGTCGAGCGCGGCATGACCTTCTTGGACCAGCGGGCAGGCGTACGGCCCCTTGCGGGGGGCCCTCGGCACACCGCGTCATCCAAGGCTTGACGTCGCCCCTTGGACCAATGGGCTTGCGGGTCACGCTCCTGCTATGAGCGTCCGACCGCGCCGCGGGCGGAGATCGAACACTTGCTCACGGACCATGGAAGCCTCACTCCTGTCGAACGGGCGATCCGGCTGTTCACACGCGTGCGGCCCGGCGAGGGCCGCAGCGTCTTGCTGTTCTTCGCCCACGCCTTCCTGCTTCTCTTCTCGTACTACGTCGTCAAGTCGCTGCGCGAAGCCTTTCTCCTCTCCCGGTTCTCCGCCGAGGTGCGCGCGTACGCGGTCGCGCTGATCGCGTTGCTGCTGATGTTCATCGTTCCGGCCTACGGCATCGTTCGCAGGCGCCTGGACGGCGCACGGCTGTTGCGGGCGGTGATCCTGTTCTTCGCCGCGAACATGGTGATCTTCGCCGCTGTCGCGAGGTCAGGCGCGCAGATCGGCTTCGCCTTCTTCGTCTGGGTGAGCATCTTTGGTTTGATGGTCCCAGCGCAGTTCTGGGCCTTTGCCGCCGACGCGTTCAATCTCAAGTCCGGACAGCGGCTGTTTCCCCTGATCATGGTCGGCGGCAACCTCGGCGCGCTCGCGGGCGCCAAGTCGGCGCACCTCGCGGTGGCGGCGCTCTCGCCCGTCGGCTTGATGCTTGTCGCGACCGCCGCGCTGCTCTTCACGCTCGCCATCTCCGGGCCGGCCGCGGCGGCCGTGCCCGAAGGGTCGCGGGCCCTGGGCGAGGAACACGAGAGGCGGCCGCTCAATCTGCTCGGCGGAATCGGGCTCGTGCTGCGCGAGCGGTATCTGCTGCTCGTCGCGTTGCTGGTAGTGCTGCTCAACTGGGTCAATACCACCGGTGAATTCCTCCTCGCCGACCTGGTCAGCCGCGACGCGGACGCGCAGGTCGCGGCGAGCGGCGGCGCGCTGGCGAAGAGCGTGCTGGTCGCCGCGTTCTATGGCGACTTCCAATTCTGGTTCACGCTCGCGGGCCTGGCGATCCAGCTCCTTCTCGTGTCCCGCATCTACCGGCGGGCAGGCGTGTCCGGCGCGCTCTTGATCCTGCCGGTCATCGCCGCCATCGGCTATGGCTTGATGGCGTTCATCCCCATCTTCTCGATCGTCCGCATCGTCAAGATCGCCGAAAACAGCGTCGACTATTCGATCATGAATACGACGCGGCAGGCACTCTTCCTGCCGGTGAGTCGCGATGCGAAATACGAAGGCAAGACCGCCATCGACACCTTCTTCTGGCGCTGCGGCGATCTGATCCAGGCTGGCGTCGTCTACGCGGGGCTGCACTGGATGGGCTGGTCGATCTCGCACTTCGCAATGCTGAATCTCGCGCTCGCACTCGTCTGGATCGCCCTCGCCGTCGTCATCGGCAGGGAGTTCATGCGAAGGGCCCGGCAGAACGTCACCAACGTGGCGCCGGAAGCGTCCAAGCCGATCGGCGATCTGGTCTACGAGCCCGGACAGCCGTTCCGGCACGTCGTCGCCAGCGACTGCTTTCGCGACGACGACCCCGGCGACGTCCTGCGGCTGCAGGCGGAGCTCGCTGACGGAAGCCCTCTCCCGCGGTGGATGCGGTTCGACATCCGTCGCCGCACCTTCACCGGCGTCGTGCCGGCCGGGGTGTCGGAGGAGCTCACGGTCAAGGTGGTGGCGAGCGACGTGGATGGGATGGAGGCCTCGAGCTGTTTCCAGATACGACGCTTCACGCGGCTCGGCGCCTGACTCCTCAACGCGCAGGCGCAGTCAGCAAGGCATCGCGTCGGGCAAGCAACGCGGCGCGCTCGGATTCGCTCAACAGATCTCCGACGGCCTGAACCAAAGATGTCGCATCGAGCGTCGCCAGCCGGCGGCGCATCTCTGCCCCCGGACGCGGCGCCCGCGCCGGCGGGAAAACCGGCAGCGCCTTGCTCGCGCCGAACGCCCGCTCGTGCCCGGTCAAGAGCAGCATCCAGTCAGAGGCGTCGTAGAGAACGCGCTCGGGTGTGCGGCCTTCGTTGCCGATCACCGCATCGAACGCATCCATCAGCTCGAGCTGCGGCGGGATTGCGCACCAGCCGCCAACCTGCAGCGACTTCGCATCGACATCCGCTTGGCTGGCCCAGCGCGCCGGTCTCGCCTGCAAGAACCCCTGCTGCCCCTGGACCTCGCGCGGCACGGTCGCCGGCACCAGCCCGAGACGCAGGGCGCGGTCCAATCGGTAGGCGGCCAGCTCCCTGCTCATGGCGGTACCGCGCGCCTCGACGAACGCGGCCGGGACGCGAAGTCCCCCGAGCTCGACCACGACGTCCAGCGTCCCGGGTGCCCGGGTCCCGCTCACGGTGACCTTGCCGCGCGTCAGCACGGATGCGACCACATCGTCGGGAATCGGCGACGAGACGTACAACGGCTCGGCCGGAATGCCCGCAGGCGGCCTGTCTTCGTCCGCGTAGAAGACGCGTGCCGCGTCGTGCTCGAGCAGCAGCGCGGCGGGATGCCCGTGGTAGACGGCGCGGTTCATCCCCGAATCGAGCTCGATCACCGCGCCGTCGAAACGGGACGCTACGCGCTGGTCGCGGGTGGGGGTATGCCCGATGACGAGGCGCTTGACGCCGAGCCCGGCGAGCAGCGGTCTGAGGACATCGCTCTCGGCGGTCTCGTTGCAACGCGCGGCGCCCCGGGACCAGCTGGGACCGTCGGAATCGAGCATCGGGTCGCGATCTGCAGCGATGAATCGGCGCAGCACGTCCGTGCGCTCTCGCAGCGCGTTGGCGTCGGACAGGGACGCCGCCGCGAGGCGTCTTTCGGCCAGATCCGCGCGGTCCTCGAAGGGGTCGCCCGGATCCACCAGGCCAGCGGCCATCAACCCGCCGAGCGCCGAGAGGTATTCGGACAATGCGGAACGATAGCGCAGGTTGATCTCTTGCAGCGACAGGCCCGACAGGACCTGCGACGGACCGCCGTGCATGAACAGGGTATCGCCGATGACGATCGCAGCCGGAAGGCTCAACAGCCAGCGTCCGTACTTGCCCTCCTTGGACAGCGCCGCGCGTTGCCCGAAGAAGCCTGGCGGGAAATGCTCGTCGAACCCTTTCTCCGAGCCGCGCCCGCGCCGGGCGACCCATTCTCCGCGCAGGCGCTCGCGCAATCCCGGGGGCTCCTCGCCGATGTAGGCCGCGAACTCCGCGGGCGTAACCTCGCGCAAGTCGCCTACCAGATTCATCGCCTCGTGATTGCCGAGCACGACGTGCAGCGCACCGCCGGCCGCACCGGCCTCTCCCTGCAGGCGCATCAAGAGATCCATGGCCTTGCGCGACCCGGCTCCCCGATCGAGGAGATCGCCCAGGCTCACCACCCGGGCCGCGCCCGCCGACCAGCGCAGGTTCGCGTCGATGACACCGACGGACCGAAGCAATCCGGCGAGCTCGTCGTAGGCGCCGTGCACATCCGCGAAGGCGATGACGCGCTCGACCTGCGCAAACGAATCCTGCTGCTTCTGCGCACCGGTTGGCGAGGCGCAGGAGAGCAGGCCCAGCCAGAGCGCATGCAGCGCGTGCCGGCTCCGGCGCGGCGAGCCACCGTCAGAATGCAACGATCTCTCCCTTGTCGATCATCTCGAGCAGCCGCCTCGCACGTTGCCACACGTCAGCGATCTCACGGCGTGTCAGGCCCATCTGCAGCGAGGCACCGTCGCGGCGGACGCCCGAGGTCGATGCCAGATTTGCCCCCCGTGGCACGGCGACATAGTGGCCATCCTTGAGCTGCCACTGCCCGATCACCTCGAGGCGAGATCTCAAGTCGGCCTCCGTCAGCTTTCGCAGGCGCTCCACGATGTCGGCCGGGAGTCGCTTGACGCGCATCTCTCTCCACAGCTCTCCGCGATCGCTCTCCTCGGATGCGAAGGCGATGCCGTTGTCGATGGCGAACACGCGCTCACCAGGCGACCGCGCGGAGATGAGGAAGTTGCCGGCGTTGGAATCGCCGTGCCGGATGAGGTAGGTGAGCACGTTCAGCTGTCCGACGTGCCTGGCGTAGACCGCATCCGACCGGAGCAGCGCGGGGTCGAGCACGTCTGCCGTGGCGACCACGTCCTGCAGCCAATACTGCAGGACGCAGAGGACCTCGTCCGCGCCTCTGAAGGTGGGCTTGGCCGCACGGGCGTAGACCCGCACGTCCGCGAGCGGCACCATCCGCAACGAGGTCGGCGGGACGACGTACTCCGGCGCATCCAGGAGCAACTTCTGCAACTCGTACGCAGCCAGGTCGTAACGGGGGATGTTGTTGAAGGTCTCTGCCCCAGGCTCGGCGCGGCGAAGCTTGACGCGCATGGGCTGCCGGTTGCCGAACGCCACTTCTGCCTTGAGCGTGATGTCGCCCTCCGCCTTGGGGCGGCTGATCTCGGCTTTCACGATGCGCAGCGGCTCCGACCGCAACATGTGCTCCAGCTCCGCGACGCGGAGCAGGACGTTCCGGTCCTGCGCGTACGCCGGCGATGGGACAGCCAGCGCCAGCACCGCGAGCAGCATGTGGACGGCGAGCGTACGTGTCTGGACTGCGGCAGCTCCTGGCGGCGTCTTCTCACGCATATGGTCCGGATCAACCTAGCAGAGGGCGGCTGGAAGGGGACCACGCGCGGAGACCGCGAGCGTGGCGAGCGAAAGAACGACGAGGCCCGTCCCAGGACGGGACGGGCCATGCCGCCGCTCGATGCGGACTCAAGGTTGCGAGTACGCGCGGAACTCAACCGGCACGGAGTAGTCCGAGGCGGTGTCCTGCCGGAAGCTGCCCGTCGAGCCTCCGTCGCCATAGGCACCTGCCCAGCTCGAATTCATGTAGATGGTGCCCTCTACCTTGGTTCCGACGGACGGAGGGCCCTGGACGAGGCCGACGTTCAGGCTGTTGTAGAAGCCCGACTCGTTCGTCGGGTGGACTCCGTATCCCTGGGTGTCGTACGCGATCCCGAAGACGAAGCTGTCGGGAAGCGTGATGCCCGTCAGATCGAAGGTGATGGGGAAGGCGTAGCCGTTGTGGCAGCCATCGCTCGCCAACCACCGGCCGTTCGAGCAGGACGGATCGGCCGACGGCCGCGCCGGGATGTCGAAGCGCTGCGTCCTGGTGGCAAAGGGATGGCCGAGATCGCCAGGCTGGTAGAGGTTGAGGGTGATGTCGTACGAGTACGCGTCCGGCTGCCAGGTGACCATCGCGATCGTCGCCGAGGCCGCCTTGCGTGCGGTGCCGGAGAGCGTGACGGAGTCTCCGAACTCGGCGGTCTGCGTCGCCTGGAAGCTGTGGCTCACCAGGCTCGGCGGCATCTGCGCCGGAGTGGACTTGTACACGACCAGCGGCGCAGCGACGGTGACTTGAAGGTCGATGGACGAGCTGTCGTGGCCGACGTCATGGCCAGGCCCGCCGGATTCACGCACCACCAGGGTCAACTTGCAGGCTGCCGCTGTCGAAGGAGCCTTCCAACTCGTCGTCGCGGCCGTGCTGTCGAGAAAGCTCCCGCCGCAGTCGTCGGTCCACGAATAGATCAGCGGGTCCGACTCGGGGTCGCTCGCGATCGCCGCGACGTTGACCGTCTCGCCCGGAGCGGGTGGGGTGGTCGGGGTTGCGTTGATCGAGGTGATGCTCGGCCACAAGTCGAGAGCCACGTCGGGCATGACCGACTCTGACTCCTGGCCGCCACACGCCGACAAGGCAACCGCAGCGAGCGCCGCCTGCAGGATCCTCGAATGCTTCATCATCGTCTGCCACCTTTCATTTTTCAGTGGGCACATCCTTCCCATTCGGGCCGGCGCGTGAGTGCGCTGCCCGCCTTGCTCGCGATGAACTCGATGTCGTGTGACCAGTTGGATGACACGCCGCGTAAACGATTCTGCGGAACCGATCTCGCCCGCGCAGGCGCTCTGCAGGGTGGGGGGGAAAGCCTCATGATCTTCGGCGCATGTGGCGTGCCGGCTCGCCGTTCGCGACAGATTGTCGCTGGCCGCAATCCCCCGGGTTAGGAAGGACTTCCACCCGCAGCGCTCGAAGAGGTCCATGTGATCGCCATCGCCCTGGCAGCAGCGGCCGCAGCCACCAGCACTCCACTCAAGTTGCCTGCCGACGCGCCGGTGATCATGGACTACCTGGCCGTGGACGGTGACCGCGTGTGGATCCCGGCAGGCAATACCGGCAAGGTCTTCGTGCTCACGGCAGGCCGCTTCCAGACCATCGACGGCTTCGCGACGAAGAAGGGCCGCAACGATCGCCTCATGGGTCCGAGCGCGGTCACCATCGGCGAAGGCGCGGCTTACGTGGGCAACCGCGGCGATTCGCGCATCTGGCCATCGACTCGCGTACGCTCGCGAAGAAGGGGTCCGCGGAAATGCCCAGCACTCCGGATGGAGTGTTCTACGTCGCCACCACGAAGGAGGTCTGGGTGACGACCCCGCGGGACAACTCGCTGCAAATCCTGGCCGTCAAGAATGCAGGGGAGCCGCAGCTGGTCGGCAAGATCGAGTTGCCCGGCCAACCAGAGGGCTACGCGGTCGATGCAAAGCGCGGCATCGTCTATACCAACCTGGAAGACAAGGACCGCACGCTCGCCATCGACGCGAAGAGCCGGAAGATCATCTCCAACTGGGATGCCGGCTGCGGCAAGGAGGGCCCTCGCGGATTGGCCATCGATGAGCAGCGGGGAGCGCTGTTCGTGGCTTGCGCGGTAGCGGGAGTGAATGCGATCGATGCGAAGACCGGCGCCCGCAAGGGCCACATCGACGTCGGCGAAGGCGTCGACAACATCGATTACGTCGCGGCGAAAAGGCTGCTCTATGCGAGCGCGGGCAAATCCGAGAAGCTGACCATCGCGACGTTCAAGGACGACGGCAGCCTTGCGCCGCTCAAGACCGAACCCGTGGGCAAGGGCTGCCGCGTGGTGGTCGCAACCCAGGACGGAACCGCATACGCCGCCGACTCGCTGGAAGGACAGCTCTGGGTGGCTCACCCCTGAGCTGAAGGGCGCTATTCGTCCCAGCCCGGGTTTCGCCGCGCGAGGCGGCGCAGGAGGCCGGGCCAGGCGAGGCCGGCACCCTTGTTCTGCGTCACCACGCGAGCCTGCTCCTGGATGCCGTCGAGGATCGGCCTGGCGATGGGAATGAGCTCCCCGCCACCGGCCTGGGCGCGGACCTGAATCATGCACGCGGCCTCGAAGAGGTACATCGCGAGGAACGCGTCGGCCACCGTCCCACCCACCGTGAGGAGGCCGTGGTTGCGGAGCATGAGGAACGCATTCTTCCCCAGGTCGCGCACGAGGCGCGGCTTCTCTTCCTCGTTCAGCGCCACGCCCTCGTACGAGTGGTAGCCCAGTGAGGCAAGGACGAAGAGCGACTGCTGGGAGATGGGCAGGACCCCGTCTTTCTGCGCGGAGACCGCGATCCCGTTGATCGAATGCGCGTGCATCACGCAGCGTGCGTCTTCCCTGGCGGCGTGGACCGCGGAGTGGATGGTGAAGCCCGCTGGGTTGATCTCGTACGGCGAGTCCATGACCTTCTTGCCCTGGACGTCGACCTTGACGAGGCCGCTCGCGGTCATCTCGTCGAAGAGCCAGCCGTAAGGATTGATGAGGAAGTGGTGCTCGGGGCCGGGGACGCGCGCGGAGAGGTGGGTGAAGACGATGTCATCCCAGCCGAACATCGCGAACAACCGGTAGGCCGCGGCGAGGTCTTTGCGAAGCTGCCATTCCTCGGCGGAGACCTTGTCCTGGACCGAGGGCATGATGACCCTGTTCGCCATCGTCATGGCCGCGAACGTAGCGCAGCGTTCGGGCGCGCGCTAGGCGCGTGAGTCGCGGAGGCGGTACTCGCCGCGGCCCGCGCTTTCGAGAGCCGCGACCATGCTTTCCATTGCGATCATGGCCGCAGCCCGCTGCGCCGGACCGTATCGCCGTGACTCCTGGTCGAGTTGGTCGAGGCGATCCTTGAAGACCTTGAGCGCCTCGCACCTGCCAACCCAGTGGTCATCGCTGCGACCTACCACGAACATCGCGATGCCGAGCTCTGCGAGCCCAGCGGGCAGTCGCAGGATGCGGTCGACTGCTTGCTCCACGCGCGTCTTTGCATCGGCGAGGGTCATCTGCTCGTAGGATACGTACGCGTTCCTACGAAGGCTGCCCGGCAGGCGCCTGCACGCAGCGACGAAAGGGCCGGTCAGCGCGGCTTGTTCGGTTGTCCGGGCCGCGCCTGCTTGCGGACCTTCTTGATGAAGGTCTGCGTGCAGCGGCCGTGCGTGCTCTCATGATTCATGATCTCGACCAGCAGCCGCGCTTTCGCGTCCTCAGGCAACACGGTGGACTCGCGAACTTCGCCAGCCAGCTGCAGGCCCTCGGAAGTCGTCGGTCCTTTGGGGCCGCTGGGCGCAGCCTCGGCGGAGCGATAATGCGACGGCTTCGTCTTGGTCACGTCGTGAAACCTGGACGAAGTATCGGCTCGCCGTCCGGAACCGTGGCAACCCGGACACGTCGCCGTGCTGCGGCCGAGGGCGTTGCCGATCCGGCCGTCTCCGCCGCAGAGGCGGCAGACCTCACCTTCCATCGAACGCGCCGGGGAAATTGGCCTTCAGCGGATGGAACGGCCTGACTGGCATGTCCCGGACCGTAACATCAATGCTCCCGCCTCGCCCGCTCTTTCGGTCGCGAGCCGGTGGCTCGCGTTGCAAGCCGCAAGGACCACGCGGTGCGCCTCATCACCGGCTTCTGAGCCTGGCGACCGAAGAGCCGCGTGGCCGCTGGAGCGCTGCATTCCGGCGAGCGGGCGCTTGGTAATATTACTTTCGGCCACCCCACGTGGCATTGTCGCTTTCATGCCGCAATCCCCGAAGGAAACTCCGGATCGCGATTCTACCGACCAAAGCCTCGGCGTCGAGCGTGACAAAGCGGACGCCGAATTGGCGCAAAGGCCGGCAACGATCGAGGACGATGCCAACGAAGTCGTCCACCGCGCCCGGAGCCGCGCGGATGATGTCCTTCGCACGGCCCGGAAGCTTGCCGACCGCGATAGCGATGCGGGTGACGTCGTCGCGGCCGAGCGGGACTACCAGGACGACGCACTCCGGGGCGAGCGCGACGCCGAAGACGTCGCAGTGGCGGTGGAACGGGACACACGGAAACGACAGCTCGCGGACCTGCTCAAGGTGGAACGCGAACATACCGACGTACACCTCATGACCGAGCGCGCGCGGTCCGACGATGCCATCGCAACCCGCGAGACATTCATGGCCATGGTCAGCCACGATTTACGCACGCTCTTGAACGGGATCGCCCTGACGACGGCGATGCTCCTCAAAGAATCGCCAGAGAACGAAGCAGTGCGCGCACGCGCCGAGACGATCCAGAGATTCACGACGCGCATGAACCGGCTGCTCGGAGATCTGGTCGATGTCGCCGCAGTGGAGAGCGGAAGGCTCTTGATCACTCCGGAACGGCGGGAGTTGCTCCGGCTCATGCGAGAAGCGAACGAAGCCTTCCGACCCGTCGCAGCTGCCCGCGGCATCACGCTCACGTCGGAGATCATAGGGCATCCGACAACGGCAACCTTCGACCATGAGCGCATCCTTCAGGTGCTCGCGAATATCATCGGAAATGCGATCAAGTTCACGCCTGAAGGGGGACGAATTGCCATGACCGTGGCGGCCACGGACGAGGCTGTCCTCTTCCGCATCACGGATACGGGCACCGGCATCGCGGCAGAGAACTTGACCACGGTCTTCGAACGGTTCTGGCAGGTTGGAACCATCGATCGCAGAGGTCTCGGACTCGGTCTCTACATCTCGAAGTGCATTGTCGAGGCGCACGGCGGAAGAATCTGGGCGGAGAGCGAAATCGGGCAAGGAACGACGATTTTCTTCACGCTTCCGCACGCGGAAAAGACGGCGCGCTCTACGCCGCAGCGGTAAGGGTTACCTCTCTTTAGAGTCCACCAATCAACTCGCAAACGAGAGGCGCGCGTTTGACACCGGCGGAACGAGCCTTACGTTGGTCGCTGTAGTCCCCCGCCCACAATTGGGTCTCGTACTGCTGGAGCACCTCTATGGTCACTCTGCGAAGCACCCGTTTGTGCAGCGCTCTCATTGTCAGTTCCCTGTTGACCGCGTGCGGTAGCGACTCGACCCCGCCAGGTGACAATGCCGGAGGCATCGCGCCGACCGTCAGCTCGACCAATCCTTCCAGTGACGGTTCCGGCGTCCCCCTCAATGTGACGGTGGCCGCCACCTTCAGCGCGGCGATGGA
>Ga0136846_1237644_pt1 | contig 20934 bp, 15 predicted proteins | sample HopSoiMetagenom2_FD_96841 | JGI IMG/M metagenome (GOLD analysis project Ga0136846, IMG submission 96841) | Grasslands soil microbial communities from Hopland, California, USA - 2 Assembly 2016 (version 4) | ecosystem: Environmental > Terrestrial > Soil > Grasslands | place: USA: Hopland...
CGCCCCCGCCAACCGACGAGGCGCCCGACCTTGACGGCGATGTTGCTCTGCAGCCGCTGCATGAACCGGCTCATCGCGATCGCTGAAGGGGCACGTACCATTGCGTGAAAATGGTTCGAAGTGAAGATGTAGGCGAAGAGCTCCACTTCGCACTGCCGCACGGCGCGCGCCAGGATGCCGCCGATGAGCTCGTTGGTCTTTTCGCTCGGCGCCATCAGGAAGCGCGACTGGATGGTGCGGGATGTGACGAAGTAGATCGTCTGCGGGTCGAAATGTCGAACGGGATACGGCATGGCTACGGCAGCTGAGCAAGTTGAGCGCCAATTGCCCACCATACGATAGGCTCCTGCAGGCCACGCAGGGAGGGTTTCATCTTCGGAACCCGATTATGGAACACCCGTCCCAAATCGCTACAGCTGGAAATCGTGTGAGAAGTGTTTATGGCGGCTGGAAATCGTGTGAGAAGTGTTTAGGGAAGTGTTTAGAGAAGTGTTTAGGAAGTGTTTATGGCGAAGTGTTTATGGCTAGGGCAGGGCTTCGATGTACCGCCAGAGCCCGCTGTTGTTGTTCGGCGTCACCATCACCCAGTGCGAGCCATCGTACGACACGCCGCCCCAGAAGGGTCCCCAGCCGCCCATTCCGGTGGGGTTCGTGTATTGCGTCCAGGTCTTGCCGTCGCCGCGCGGCGAGCGCACGTAGTACACGGAGGCCGTGCCGTTCAGGTAGTAGTTGGTCCCGTAGAGATAGTTCGGCGTTGCGAACACGCTGCTCATGTCCTGGCCATAGACCTTGGCCCAGGTGGCCCCGTGGTCCTCGCTGCGCCACATGCCGCCCACCGACGGGCTGTAGATCACGCCATTCTGCGGATCGACGAACGACTGCGCGCCGCCGTGCGTGTGGTACGCGTCCAGCACCTTGGTCCACGCGGTGGGATCGGGCACGCCGTTCTTGCGCCCGGCCGTGGTGGTGCGAAAGGTACCGCCGGTCGCGCCGAAAGCGATGGAGTTCACCAGCCAGGTGTTGCTGTCGATGAAGTAGATGTAGTGGCCCTGGCCGAAGCCTGCGGGCGGCGTGTGCTCGGTCCAGGTGGCACCGGCGTCGAACGACTCGAGGATGCCCGTGTCGGCCTGCCCGCTGCACCAGTTCTGCTTGATGCTGACCAGGATGTGCTGGTTGTTACCCGGCTCGATGGCCATGCCGTACACGTCGGCGAGCCCCTGGTAGCAGTAGTAGACGTGCGGCGTGAAGAGCTGCACCCAGTGCGCCCCGCCGTCGGTGGATTTGAAGAGGCCGTTCGCGCCGAAGCCGGCGGCGGCATAGATCACGGGCGCTTTGTTGGGATCGCGCGCCGGATCGGGATCGATGGCGGCCGCCCAGGGCCGCCCGCTGGCCACGTTGCTGGTGTCGCTGACGCTGATCTTGGCCCAGGTCTGGCCGAAGTCGACGGACTTGTAGACGCCCTTCTCAGAGGCGAAAGCGTAGAAATCGCTGGGCCGCACCGGATCGACGAGCACGAAGGTGGCGCCGCTGAACCCGGTCGCGTCGACCACGCCGGTGACGTCGTACCAGCTGTTGAACGGCGCCACGCTGGCGATGGCCATGTCGCTCTTGCTGGCGTCGGCGTGGCTGGTGGCCACCACGTGGTAGGTGCCGCCGCCGCCCGGCGCAGTGTAGACGCCCGCGTTGACCGAGCCACCCGTGGCCTCCACCACCGACCAGGTCACGGCGGTGTCCGCGGTTCCGGTAACCGTGGCGGTGAAGGTGGAGGTGTCCGCCGGCTTCAGGCTGGTGGTGTGCGGGTCGAGCGAGACCACCACCACCGGCGTGGCCGAGACGATGACCGTCGCCGAGCCGTTCATGACCGGATTCGCGACGCTGGTCGCCACCACGTGGTACGTGCCGGCCGTGGAGGGAGCGGTATACGCGCCCGCGGCGACGGCGCCGCCCGAGGCGCCCTCGGAGACCGACCACGTCACCGAGGTATCGGTGGGCCCCGAGACTGCCGACTTGAAGGTGTAGTGCCCGCCGGGCGCCAGATAGATGGAGGCCGGGCTGACGTTGACCGCCGCTGCCGGGCCGCTGACCGCCACCGCGGCCTCGGCTGTGGCACCCCCGTTGGTCGCGATCACGTGATACGTACCGCCACTCTTTGGCGCGGTGTACACGCCGGTCGTGGCGATGGCGCCGCCGGAAGTGCCCTCGCGCACCGTCCAGGTGCAGGTGGCCGTGGAACAAGTAAAGGACTGCGTGCCGCCAGCCGCGATGAAGGCCCGCTGGGGAGCGACGGAGAGCCCGCCGGTGCCGCCGTCGGAGCCCGGCCCGCCGGGGTCGCCGGGGTTTCCGGGAGCCTGCGTCATGCCGCCCCCGCAGCCGATGGACAGCGCCGCGACGACGACGATGGGCAGCAGTTGGAGCGAGACGGATCGTGCCTTCATCTGGGCCTTCCCTTCCTTGCAGGAACCGGCCGATAGTGCGCGCCGCGAAGCGGGTCCGCAAAGCCTACCCGGAGGCACGAAGCGGAGCGTGGACGGATTTATTTAACTCGCGCGGAACAGCTGTCGAGCGCATTGTGACAAAGAGTCAATTTTCACTCTGCGGCCAGGGGGGCCTGCCCGTCGGGTCAGTAATCCGGAGTGGCATGGAGATCGGTAGCAGACTTACAAGGCCAGGCCGTACAACCCGTCCCTGTATTCGCGATCTTGCGCTGGGAAGGAGCTCGTCCATGTGTTTGCGACCTGCGGTCCGGGTCCTGCTTTGTTTTCTTGGAGTGGTCGTCGCGGCCGGCTGTAACTCCAGCAACCGCGGCGGCATCCCGCAGAACCCGGGGGGGCCTGGGTCCGACGGCGGTGGCATCGACTTTGGCGGCGACGCCTCCATCGGCGTGCAGGGCGATCTGACGAACGTCGCAGCGACGGTGCACGTGGACAACGCGCTCATCTCCTTCGACCCCGTCGACGGCGCAAAGGACTATCGCGCGTATCTCGCGCCACTGATGGCGGACGGCGGCGTCGATACCGCCGCGCTTCCCGGAGCGGACGGCGGCACGGCAATGGCGGGCGGCACCTACCGCTGCGCCGGCGATCGCGAGGCGCCCATCGTGCCCGCAGACGGGGCGGCGGTGAAGCAGGGCGACTCGGCCCACACCTGGGTCAACGGCACCGTGGTGGGCGTGGCGCGGAACACGGCCGACGCGATCCTGGGTTTCGTCTACCCGACCGCCGGCGCGAACACCGTGCCGGTGTACGTGCTGGGCGATCCCGCCTCCGGCAGCGACAACACCTGCGCCACCCAGCGCTGGGACGAGACGCGCGTGAAGCGCTACGTGACCTCGGACGCCGACCGGCAGGCCCTGATCGCGCAAGGGTTCCGCGACCTGGGCATCGCCTTCCACGCGCCGGCGGCGGGCGCGACCGGCACCGTCCAGATCTACACGGCGCTGTCCAACGACTTCGGCAAGCCCCGCCTCTACTTTGCCGACGGGCCGGAGAAGACCTCGCGCGGCGCGGGGGCCACGCCGGCCTTCCTGGCGCTCAAGACCGCAACCGCCGGCGCCGTGCCGCTCAAGCGCGTCTACTACACCATCTGCGGCAACTTCCACGACGAGCTGATGGCGGGCGATGCCCGGTTCCAGCGCGCCTGGCACCAGGGCAACACGCCGGCCACCAGGCTGCAGTGGACGGGGCTCACCGGCCCCACCAAGCTGGTGATCGAGGCGCTGGATCAGGGCTGCCCGTTCCAAGGCTTCCTCGCGGCCACTTCGGTGCCGAATCCGCCCGCTCCGCACCAGCCGTTCTTCTCGCTCGCCGACCTGCGCGCGACCGATGCCAACCGCGAGGTCTTCGTCAACGGCCAGCACGACGGCGCGCCGCGGCCGCGGGCCATCGCTAGATCGATCGTCGACCTCACGCCGGCCCCGCCGGACGCCACGCTGGACTACCGCGACGGATTCGAGACCGACCCCGGCCCCTTCACGGAGGTGCCGTTCAACTCGGACTTCGCGGCCAAGCGCTTCACGTCGCCCAAGTACGACGTCACCTTCTACCGCATCGACTTCGTGCCGCTCTCGATGGGCGTGATGTTCAACGAGTTCTGGGTGGCCTGGGCGGACGGCTCTGCCGATCTGGAGGCGAAGTTCCGACTGACGCCGAAGCAGAAGGCCACCCTGCCGGCGGACGGGTCGTTCCTGCACGTCACCATGGAGATCGACACGGTCTCGACGGATCGCCGCTATCCGCAGCTCTTCATCAGCGACCGCGACGCGCCGCTGCAAGACAACCTGCCCAACGGCGCCACCATCCTGGTGCAGGTCTTCGGCACCTGGCCCAGCCGGATGGACCTCCAGTTCTGCGACCACCGGACCTGGGGCGTGACCAACCAATGCCCGCGCTACGTCACCGACTTCTACGATCTGAGCGCGATCAACCGGCCGAACCCGCCCACGCCGAACATCGGTGAAGCGTCTGCCGTGGACCGGCGCGTGCGCTGGGACGTCTTCGCCTCCACCGATCGGATCTACGCGATGATCGACGGGCAGCCGGTGGGCTGCGGCATCCTGCCCGCGGGCCGGATGCCGTCGGGGCCTGTCAGCGTCACGGTGGGCGACGTGCTGTACCATTCGGGCGTGGACGTGCCCGATCCTCCCTACACCTTCCATTCGAACCACATGAAGCTGGAGACGCGCCGCCACATCGACGAGTTGGGCTGGAAGAGCGGCGTGGCGGCGCCGCCCTGGAACGACGCGGTGGTGTGCGCCTCGGACCCGAAATGACCGCAACCGGGCGCCTGGCATGCGCGGCCCTCGCGCTCTGCATCCTGGCCACCTGCCGCGGCCAGGCGCCTTCTGATCCCGATCCGGTCTTCACCTCCGCGGAGCGCGCCGCCCTGGAGGCGCTCGCGCCCGCGGTGCTGCCGCCGCCGCCCGCCGACTCCAGCAACCGTTGGGCCGACGACCCCGGAGCAGCGCTGCTGGGCCAGCGCTTCTTCATGGACCCGCTCTTCTCGGGCCGCCTGCTCGACGGCGACAACGACGGCAGCCCCGAGACGCTGGGAATGAAGGGCCAGACCGGGAGGGTGAGCTGCGCCGGGTGCCACGTGCCCGCCGCCGGGTTCCTCGACGACCGCACCGCCAGCAAGCAGATCTCGCTCGCCTCCGGCTGGAACCTGCGCCGCACGCCCTCGCTGCTCGACGTCGGGCAGACCATGCTCCTCATGTGGGACGGCAGGCACGACACGCTCTACAACCAGCCCTTCGGGCCCATCGAAAACCCCACCGAGATGAACAGCTCGCGGCTCTTCGTGGCCGCGCAGATCGCCGCGCGCTACCGCGCCGACTACGAGGCGGTGTTCGGCCCGCTGCCCGATCTCTCGCGCCTGCCGGCCCTGGATGCCGCCTCCACCGGCTGCGACCGTCCCCTGACCGGCACGCCCACCTGCCACGGGATGCCGGGCGACGGCGCCGAGTACGACGGGCTCTCCGCCGGAGATCAGGAGGCGGTGACGCGCGTGGTGGTGAACCTGGGCAAGGCGCTGGGCGCCTACCAGCGGCTGCTCTCGTGCGGCGCGGGCCGCTTCGATCGCTTCATCCACGGCGAGGCGACGGCGCTCAGCCGCGCGGAGCAGCGCGGCGCGTCCATCTTCGCCGGCAAGGGCCAGTGCATCCGCTGCCACTCGGGGCCGTACCTCTCCGACCAGGCCTTCCACAACGTCGGGCTGCGCCCCGAAGGCGTCGCTGGAGGCGCCTTCACCGACTCGGGCGACCGCGGTGCGGCGGTGGGCCTCGCCACGGCTCGCGCAGACCCGCTCAACGCCTCGGGACGTTTCAGCGACGGCGACGACGGCCGGCTCTCACTGCCCGGCGGCGATCTCGAAGGCGCGTTCCGCACACCCACCTTGCGGTGCGTGGGGATGCGCCCCTCGTTCATGCACACAGGCCAGCTGCGGACCCTGGAAGACGTGGTGGCATTCCTCAATCGCGGCAGCCCCTTCGGCGGCTATCCCGGCACCGGCGAGCTGCCGCCGCTGGGCCTCACCGCGCTGGAACAGAGCGATCTCGTGGCGTTTTTGCGGGCGCTGACCGGGCCTGGTCCCGCAGCCGGCCTGCTCGTCTCGCACTGAGCAAGGTTTGCCGCTGCCCTCGAGCGTCCGGTATCATCTCCGCTGGGGGAAGCAATGTCCGGAACGGGGGGCGTGGCCTACGCCGTCCTGCTTGCGCTGATCACGCTCGGCACCGTCGCAGTCGCCATCGTTGCCAACGGCAACGTGGGCGCCGCGCTGGCGCCCGTGTTGCTGATCGCGTTCCTCTATGCGCTGTGGAAGATCCCGCTCCGCTACTCGGTCTTCCTGCTCATCTTTTGCGGGCTGACGCTGGAGAACCCGTACGAGGGGTTCTCGCACGGGGTGTGGCAGTCGCCGCTGGCGCCGCTGGGGGCTGCGCTGCTCGGCAACCTCAATCGCCTCACCGGAATCCAGGCGATGAACTTCACCGGCATCGACCTGCTCGTGCCCTTTCTCTTGCTGGTCGCGGCCTTTCGGCGCGTCACGCATTCCACCATCGACGGCAAGGGCCACGTCGAGACGGCGCGGCCCATGCGCGTCTTCGCCCTGATCTCGCTGCTGGCCAGCTTCGGCCTCTGGGGATGGGGCCTCGCGCACGGAGGAGATTTCTCGCAGTCGCTTTGGCAGGTGCACCAGATCCTGGTGCTGCCGGTCTTCTTCTTCCTCTGCGACGTTTCCCTGCGCGGTCCCCGCGACCACGCGGCGCTTGCGAAGATAATTGTCGCTGCAGGCCTCGTGCGCGGTCTCACTGCCGTCTACCTGCGCTTCAACGTCAAGCCACCGCCGCCCTACGTGCACTACCCGTACGCCACCACCCACGCCGACTCGATGCTCTTCGCGGCGGCGTTCGCGGTGGTGCTGGCCATCTTCGTGGAGCGGACCACGCGCCGGAATTTGCTGTTGCTGGCGCTGACCGTGCCGGTGCTCTTCGCGGCGATGTGGGCCAACACGCGCCGCCTGGTCTGGGTGGAAGTCGGGGGCGTGGCCATCGCCGATTACCTCTTCTGCCGCCGCCGGCCGCTGGTCCGGGCGCTGACGCGCGCGGTGGTGCTGGGCCTGCCGCTCATCCTCGTCTACATGGTGGCCGGTTGGAGCTCGAGCTCGGGGATCTTCGCGCCCGTCCAGACCGTCCGCTCGATGATCGATCCCACCTCCGATAGCTCCACCGAGTACCGGGAAATCGAGAACCTCAACCTCATCTTCACGCTGGGATCCCATCCGTTGCTGGGGCCGGGCTTCGGACACGAGTACCTGGAGGCGGTGCCGCTGCCCGACATCTCCGAGACCTTCCACGCCTACCGCTACCACCCGCACAACGCGCTCCTGGGGCTGTGGGCCTTCACCGGAATGATCGGCTTCTCCGGCCTCTGGGTGATGCTGGTGGTCGCCGTTTTCCTGGCCGCGCGCGCCCACCGGCGGGCCAAGAGCCCGGCCGAGCGCGCGGCGGCGCTGTCCTGCATCGCCGCGGTGATCATCTATACGAACCAGGTCTTTGGCGACATCGGGCTCGTCTCCTGGACGGGAGTCTTCCTGGTGGCGCCGGCGATGGCCGTGGCCGGCAAGCTGGCGGTGGCCACCGGCGCCTGGCCGCGGGTCGCGCGCCGGATCTTCCCCGGCTCCGCGCCTGCCGTTGCGCCCCTGGCCGCCGGAGGCATGCAGGGTGCTTGAGGATTCGCGGCTCTCGTCTCGCTGGGTCGGCGCGGGACTGTTCGCCTGGGGCACCGCCTGCGCAGCGCTCTTCGCCTTCGTCCTCTACCGGTCGCAGGGCCTGATCGAGTCCACCGTCGATCTCAACGGATTCGGCATCCTGAGCCGCAGCCTGGCCGAGGGGCGCGGCTTTTCTTTTGGTCACGGCCCAACCCTACGGAGGGCCCCGCTCTTTCCTTTCCTCGCCGCCGGCCTGCTCAAGCTGTTCGGCGGGGGCGGCGGCTCGGACAGCGCGATCTACCGGCCCGTCATCGCCTTTCAGTGCGTGCTGCTGGGCCTGACCTGCGTGGTGGTCTGGACCATCGCGCGCCGGCTCTTCGGCGGGCGCGCTGCGCTCCTGGCCGGGATTCTCTGCCCGCTTTCTCCGCAGTCGATGCGCTACGTGGGCATGACGGAGGTGGAGCCGCTGATGGGGCTCCTCGTGGCGCTGCTGGCATATACGGGAATGTCGCTGGTGGAGCGGCCGGGAGCGGCCACCGGGATCCGCTTTGGCCTCACCGCCGCCGCCGCCACGCTCACCAAGCCCATCGTGCTCCTTTACCCGCCGGTCTTCGGCGCCGCGGCGCTCTGGCATTGGCGGACACGCACCTGGGGACACGAAGGCGCGCTGCGCGCGACCATCATGTCCCCGGATCGCCGCAAGGCGCAGGCCGTTGCGGCATTGGCGGTGGCCGTCGCCTTCGTGCTTCCGCTGGTCCCCTGGTCGCTGCGCAATCATCACGTGTCCGGCGGCCAGTTCGTGGGGATCAGCAGCAACGGTCCCGGCGAGTTCCTACGCGGCTACGTGAACGCGCAGCCCAAGTACTACCTGCTCCGGCAGGACTTCGGCGGCCACTCCTCCACGGCGGAGAAGTGGGATCCGGAGGCGAACGCGTACGAGGACCACATCCTCCGCCAGCACGGCTCCAGCTTCCGGCACTTCAACCTCGCCGGCGGGGGCCGGGTGGTGGAGGACTCGCTCGACGGCATGGACAGCGCGCAGGCCGAGGCGGAGAAAGACCGGATCGAGGGCGCGGAGATGAAGCGCCGCGTGCTGCGCGAGCCCATCTCCTTCCTCCGCAAGTTCGGCATCCAGGTGGTGACGTTCTGGTACGTGGTGGAGACGCGGACCAGGTCGCTTCTGGTCGGAGCCATGGCGCTGGTGGTGCTGGGGTTCGCGCTCGCCGGCGTCCTGCGCGCGCGCCGCGAAGGCAAGGCGGTGATGCCGGTGGTGCTGGTCATCCTCTACTACAACGCCATGTACGCCGCGTTCCTCGCCTTTGCCCGATATTCGATGCCGCTGTATCCCACGCTGATCGCGCTCGCCGCGGGCGGTGTGACCTCGATCGCCCGAAGGGAGCACGTTCGATGAATCGCTTTTGTCTGTGCACGTTGCTGGCCGCTGGATGGGCCTGCGCTTCGCGTTTCGCCACCCCGCCACCCGGCTCCGATGCCGGCTTCTCCGGACAGTGGGTCAACGCCACCTCGAATCTGGCGTCCATGACCTCGGAGTGCGGCAACATGAGCTTCCTCTCCGCGCGGCCCGACAGCGACATGCTGATCGCCGGCATCGCACAGAAAGGGCTGTGGGCCAGCGCCAACGGAGCTACCACCTGGACCGCGCTGGGGCAGGGCAGCGGCTCGGCCCCGATCACCAATCGCACCTCGTCGGTCGTCTACGATCCCGCGCATCCAGGGACGTTCTGGGAGTCGGGGCTGTACAACGCCGGCGGCGCCTACCGCACCACCGACAACGGCACCACCTTCGTGCAGCTCGGCACCACCCTGACCATGTCCCACTCCGACCTGATCAGCGTGGACTTCACCGATCCGGCCCGCGGCACGCTGCTGGCGGGCGGCCACGAGCAGAGCGCCACGCTCCATCTCTCGACCAACGGCGGCGTCTCCTGGAGCAACATCGGCGCGAACCTTCCCGCCACCGCAGGCAACAGTTCCTTCCCCCTGGTGATCAACGCACAGGCTTTCCTGCTCGGCACCTGGGGGTCATCCGGAGCCGGCATCTTCCGCAGCACCGACGGGGGCGCCAACTGGTCGCCGGTCCATGCGGGCGGCGTGGCCGCGCGCGCCTTCGTCGCCTCGGACGAGACCATCTACTGGGTGCTCGAGACCGGTGGCGTGGTCCGCAGCTCCGACCGCGGAGCGACCTGGACGCAGACCGCCGCCGCTGGGACGCTCTCGGTCTTCAACGGGGGCACGGCGATGATCGAGCTGCCGGGGAGCCGGCTGATCTCGGTGGGCGGAAACCGGCTCTTGCTCTCGACGGACCGCGGCGTCACCTGGCAGTTCGCCGGCCCCGCCATGCCCTTCGCCCCTTCGGGCATCGCCTGGTCGGCGGCGCGCAAGGCGATCTATGCCTGGCACCTGGACTGCGGGACGATCGTGCAGGCAGACGCCGTGCAGCGCCTGGACGTGGCCGACCCCGCGACCCTGGCCTTCACCGGCGAGTCGGATCCAGCTTCAGATCCAGAACCATGATCGAGTAGGGCGGCAGCCTCTCTTGAAGGCCGCCCTGCGCGGGCGGCAAAAGCGGCGGCACGGAGAAGAATCCGCCGCCGTCGCCGATGTATTCGAAGCCGCGCCGCGAGGTGACCGTGCCACACGCGCCGGCGTCGATGGTCGCGGTCGCCCCCATGGTCGGGTCGAGCTGCAGCAGCACCAGCACCATCTGCGTCCCGGAGGCGTCGCGGGAGGCGAAGACCGAGGTGAGGCCGTCGCTGGACTTCGCGGGCACCGAGAAGTCGAGGAAGCGGCCGCCTTTCCCGTCGAAGTTGCGGTAGGCGCGGAAGGCCCAGAAGGCCGGCGAGCTCTTCGGCGGCGCGGTCCAATAGAACGCCGAAGTGAGACCGCCCTGGCCGAACCGCCCCAGCGCCTCGGCGGCGGCGAGCCCGCCACTCATGTGGCCCTCGGCGCCGAAGTTCCACTCGCCGATGGAGATGCCCATGCCGGGCGCATTCTCGCGCACCCACGCCTGCATCCGCGGGATCAGCCGCACCGGCTCGTGGATCCACGACTCGTCCACGTACCTGGGGTCCCAGAGCGAGCGCGTGGCGCGGATGCGGCGGGCGGCGGTGGCGCTGTCGATGTTCCCGCCCGTGCCGATGCCGATGTTGTCGCCCTGCGGGTAGTAGTGGACGTCGACGATGTCGACGAGGTGTATTCCTTCCTTCTTCTCGTAATCCCGGACGCTGCGCAGCCACCAGGGGAGCAGCGGCTGATCGCCGTGGGCGAGGCGATCGAGGTGGGCTCCATAGCTCGGCTGCGCATCGCGGGCGGAGAAGAAGTAGGAGGTCCAGCCCCAGCCCACGAAGCCCGCGATGGTGGCGGAGGGATCGGCCAGCCGCAGCGCGGTGCCGTAGCGGATGGTGCGGTCCAGCAGCTCGTCGTAGCCCACCGGATCGGGATGCACGTCGCGATGGGTCGTATTCCAGGCTGTAGGCTCGTTGTCGAGGATGTACTGGTCCACGCTGCGAAAGCCGCTCTTCTCGCCGCTCTTCTCGCGCTCGCGGATGGCGGAGAGCCATCGGGCGATGAAGGCGGGCGGGGCCGCCACGCTGGTGCGCGAGGGCGACAACGGGGGCACCATCCCGCCATCCGGAGTCATCCCGTCTCCCACGTCGGGATTCTGCGGATCGACCTTCAGCTGCGGGCCCAGCGCGGAGACGGGAAAGGAGTACGACTCGGTGTCCTTCGCCACCCACCCGATCATGGGCACGGTCAGCGCGCTGCGGACGCCGTGCGCGGCGTTTTCTTCGAGGAAGGTCTCCCAGGCGGCGCCCTGCTGGTTGCCGTAGTTCACGTTGCGGAAGAACCAGTCGTTGCCCGCGTTCCAGGCATGGCCGTTCTCCCAGTTGTAGCGGGTGTTGGGGTTTCCGCCCCAGCGCCGGACGGGCGTGCCCGTCTCCCACCAGCTGGGGTCGCCGTGGGCCACGCCGTAGATCAGCGGGCTGATGGGGCGCGCCGTGGCGCCGCACTCGAGGGACACCCGCACCGCTCGCGTCGGCGGGGGCGGGCGCACCGGGATGCCCGGGACGAGCGCGATGGCATCGAGCAACACCTCGTCGTGTCCCACCTCGCGGAAGGCCTGGAAGACGATGCGGTTGAAGAGCGCGCCGCGGGGGTTGAGGTCGGCCATGGACACCGACACCTCGGACATGCCGTTGGCGGCCGCTGGGGGAATCCTAACGCGCACCCGCGGGAAGTGGCCTCCGCGCTGCGCGTCGAGGTGCACTTCGAGGAATTCGCCGAGCGAGGGAGGGACTCGCGCGCGGAAGGTGAGCGCGACGAAGCTTCCGGAGAGATCGGGCTTGGAGAGGATCCACCCCGCCTGTCCGGAGAAGTCGATGCGGACCGGCGCGCCGGACGCGATCTCGTGCTTTGCCCACCCCAGGTCTTCCCAGCCCGGGGCGAGGCCGGTGGGCGCGTCGAACACGCGCTGCGCTTGCTCCTTGGCCTGCGGCTCCGCCACGGCCGCGGTCGCGCCGAGGAGGACCAGCAGTGCAACGCTCTTCACGGCATCCGCGCTTCGCCCAGGATGTCGAGCTGCAGCTGCCGCACTACCTGCCACCGCTCCACCACCCGCCCGCGGCGGATGTCGGCCCAGGTGGCGCCGAGCAGCGCGAGGGCGATGCCGGCGACGAAGGCGGCGGTGAGCACGCTGGCCGGCTTGGGCTTCACCGGATCGTGCGGCTTCTCCGCGGGGGCGATGATGCTGTAGCGGTACTTGAACGCCGCGCGCGAGGTGTCCAGCTCCATCTTCGCCGAGTCGATGCGGTCGAGCAGGGCGCCGTACTTGGTCATGGCGAACTGCAGCTCGCTCTTGGCGTGCTCCACCACCGGATCGTCGCTCTCCATCTCCCGCGCTTCCCGCTCCAATTTGAGGATGTGGGCGGGCAGCGGTCCGAGGAACGATCTGGAATCGGCGTTCTGATCCTTGGGCACCGCCGCGCCCCGGAGCGAGAGCTCGTTCTCCAGATCCCGCTCTTCCTGGCGCAGGGTGGTGAGCTGGGTGGGCTGCTGCCGCTCCAGCGCGTCGATCCGCTGCTGGATTTCGATCACGGCGGGGTGGAGATCGGAATAGATGCTCTTCTGCTCCGCCAGCCGCGCCTGCAGCTCGGAGAGCTGCTTGCCGTGGAACTCCTCCAGGTCGCGGATGGCGCGGCGCTTGCCTTCCAACATGACCTGGAGCTGGGCGATCTCGGGGTTCAACCCGGGATCGCGCGCCCGCGTGCTGCGGGTGGGCCGCACGGCGCGGGTGCGCACCGTCTTCTCCTGGGGCTTGCTGTCGTTGGCACGGCTGATCTGCTCCACCGCCCCGTCGATCTGCGTGCGGAGCCGGAGCGCGTGCGCCTCCAAGAGCGAGATGGCCTCGGAGACGGTGGAGATCTCGGCCACGTGCCGCGCCTCCAGGAAGCTCTGCTGCGCCGCCTCCACCAGCATGAAGGCGGTCTCGGCATCCGGCCAGTCGAGCGAGATGGACACGGTGCCGTCGCCCACCGCGACCTTGAGCTGCGCGCCGAGGTAGCCCACCAGCCCGGCGAGCTGGTCCTCGGCGTTGATGGGACCGCGGAGCGATTCCATGGTCCGGTCCTTGAACGCCAGCAGCGGCGCGCGCGTCTGCGGCCAACGCTTCACCAAATCCGTCTGCTTCACCAGCGAGACCAGGTTGTCGTGCCGCAGCACCGTCTCGGTGGCGGCGCGGAGCGGCACGTCATCCCAGCCCAGGCTCCGGCCGGGATTGCTGAGCGCGGCGATGGTCTGGTTGCGCTGCGCCAACAGGCGCGTCTCCACGTGGTAGGTGCGCGGCAAAATCTTGAGGCCCCCCACGGTGGCGGCCATGGTGAGGATCAAGAGCCCGATGGCGATGAGCGGGTGGCGGCGCGCGGCTCCGAAGACAAATCCCAAGTAATTCCGGATCTGCTCGTAGTCGAACAGGTCGGGGTTTTCCTGTTCGGCCGCAGGCGCGGCGTCGTCCTTGGCTCCGGGCATCATCGTCACGTCCTCACAGCAAGCGGATGTACAGGTACCGGATCGACAGCAGGTAGAACAGGTTGAAGGCGAGGAAGAGGAACAGCGCCCGCTTCAGCGCCTTGGCGTGGATCCTTTCCCGCGCGGCGATGGCGGGCAGCGCGATCATCGAGATCAGGATGGAGAGGAGGAGGAGCTTGGCCATCAGAGCGACCCGTGGTCCGCGGCCACCAGCGACAAGAAGGCGGCCCATCGCGACCCCGTCTGACGGGGCTGGATGGCCTCTGCGCTCTGTTCCCAGGATCCCCGGACGCCGAGCGAGAGCGCGAGCTTGTCGAAGAGACCATAGGAAAGGTTGAAGTCGCCATGCACCACGGTCGCGCCGCGCGTCCCGCCGGTGAGCGCGCGGCTCACGCCCGCCGAGGGCCCGAAGCTGACGGCGCGGAGCGGGGAGTAGGTGGCCTGCGCGCTCAAGTCGGCCACCTGGTACACGCCGCCCCCGAACCGGTCGATGCTCGAGGTCAGCGTCCCGCGCACGCCGGCGTTGAGGTCCTGATGCTGGAGTGGAACCGTCCGGGTGATGCCGGCTCCCAGGAGCAGCGTGGGCTCCCATTTCCAGCCGGTGGGGCTGCGGTCGCCGCCCGCGCCGCCGCCGAGAGAGAGATCGGCCTGCGTCAGCCGCGAGAGCCGCGTGCGCCATTCGGCGCTCCCGACGAGGAGGGCGCTGTCCTGGTGGGCCACGCGGGCGACGTTGGCGTTGAGGTGGAAGGAGACCTCGTCCACCGGCGACAGCAACAGGCCCACGCTCGAGCCGGCGACCACTCCGTGCTGCAGCGGGAGCACGGTGCGGCCGATGGCGTCCGCGCCGCCGTTCATGAGGTAGGTGCCGTACGTTTCCAGCTTCACGTTGGGCGCCAGCTTGTGATCGTACGTGACGGTGGACTCCGAGGCGACGTACGCGAGCACCGCGAGGCGGGCCAGCTGCGGGTCGAGCGGCGGGGGAGTCGAGGAGGGTTTTCCTCCGAGCTCACCCGGGACCAACGGCGAGAAGGTCTGATCGCCATAGCTGAAGCTCTGGCTGAGGCGGAGGTGGTCGCGTGGAGAAACGAGAACGTCCCCCACCAGCGTGCCGTTGTGCAGGACGTCCGATCCCGGCGTGCCGGGGTCGGGGGTGAGGCTGAAGATCACGCGGGGCGCATACCGGAGCTGGAAGCGGACGGGTGCCGAGCCGAACTCCGCGCCAATCGACGCGTCCACCTGGGTCTCGGCGTGGGTGACGGCGGGCGCGGTGCTGGCCGCTGACGTGCCAGCGGTGCCGCGCGTCTCGATGCGGGCAAGGCCGTCCACGCCGACTGCGGCTTGCGCCAGGAGGGAAGCAAGGGCTGTGGCCAGCGGAAGTGCCATACGCTACTCGACGACGACGACGTCCCCGTTCTGGAGCACGAAAGTCGCGGCGCGGCCCTCCGCGCGGGTGATCGCCGCGTAGGTGAAGCGGATGCGTTCGGGCGCGGGCGTGTTGCGGATGACGAAGATGCGGTCGGAATGGGCAAAGTCGTTGAGCCCACCGGCCTGCGCGAGCACCTGCGCCACGCGGGTTCCCTGCTCGATCTGGACGATGCCCGGCTTGACGACCTGGCCCAGCACCGAGATGGTGGTGGGCCTCCCCTCTTCCACCGAGACGGTCACCACCGCCAGGTTGACGAAGGCCTTGAGCCGCGTCTGCAGCTGGTCGGCCAGCGTGCTCGGCGTGTAGCCCGCCGCCTGGATGTCGTTGAGGAAGGGCAGGGAGATCTTGCCGTCGCTGCGGATCCTGCCGCGGGTCGACATGCCTTCCTGGTTGTAGACGCGCACGCTGATCAAGTCGCCGGTGGCGAGGATGTATCCGCCGGGTGTCGGGCGCGCGGGCGCCTCCGGCAGATCGTCGACCCACACGTACTTGCCCACGTTGGCACAGCCGGCCATTCCAAGGATGAGGGCGCAAACCAAGCCTGCCCGCCGCTGGAGCGGAACCCACGACGACATTTTCCTGAATCCCCCTGTAGCTTCGAGGGCGAGGATATACGCGAGGTGAGGGTGGGTGCAACGGCCGTCGCCGCCGGGTGCTGGCGTATACTTGCCCGATGGGGGCGGACACGGAAATCACGGTCGTGATCCCCACCTACAACCGGCGCGCGCGCCTTGCGCTGGTCCTGGATGCGCTCTCACGCCAGAGCATCGCGCCCGGCCGTTTCGAGGCGGTGGTGGTGGACGACGGCTCCCAGGACGGGACGCTGGCCTGGCTTGGTCAGCAGTCCTTTCCTTTCGCTTTTCGCGCCGTCTCGCAGGCCAATGCGGGACCCGCGGCGGCGCGCAACCGCGGGTTGCGTGAGGCGCGCGGCGAGCTCTTGCTCTTCCTCGACGACGACGTCGTGCCGGGGCCGGCCCTGATCGAGGAGCACCTGCGGTCGCACCGCCAGGAGACCGGCATCGCCGTGATTGGCCCACTGCTGTCGCTGCCGCGTTACCGGCAGCCGTGGGTCGCGTGGGAGCAGGACAAGCTGGAAAAGCAGTACGCCGCCATGCTGCGCGGAGACTGGAAGCCCAGCTTCCGCCAGTTCTGGACCGGCAACGCCTCGGTGGCCCGCGGCCTGGTGGTCGAGGCCGGCGGGTTCGACACCTCGCTGACGCGCGCGGAGGACATCGAGCTGGCGGCGCGTCTGGCGCTGCGCGGGCTGCGTTTCCGCTTCAATCCCGCGGCGAGCGGGGTGCATCACGCCGAGCGCTCCCTGGAGTCGTGGTCGCGGATGCACCGCTCCTACGGTCAGGTGGAGGTTTCCATCCATGGGCGCCTGGGCCACGAGAACGCGCTCGACACCCTGGCGGACAACTGGAGCCACCTGCACCCGGCCACCAAATCCCTGGTCAAGGCCTGCATCGGGCGGCCGCGCCTCACCGCCGCGGCGGAGCGCACGCTGACCGCCGGCATCCGCGGCGCCGCGGCGGCGGGGCTCGAGAGGGCTGCGCGCGCCGGCTGCAGCCTGCTCGCCAACGTCCTCTATTGGTCCGGGGCGGGCCAGGCGCTCGGCGTCGAGGGTGTGCGCGCGCTCTTTTCGCGCCCGCTCCGGCCGGGGTTCGGAACTTGACCGCGACGGCTTCGAAGATCCCGGTGCTCTTCATCAACTCGCCCTCCAAACCGGGAGCGGACACGCAGATCCAGGCCCTGATCATGCGCGCCCTGGATCGCGAGCGCTTCGACGTTCACGCCGCCTGCACGCCGGGTTCCCCCGGTGCCCCTTCGGCCTCGCTGGAGTTGCTTTCGACGATTCCCGACCTGCGCCTGCGGCCGACCGGCTTCGGGCCTTCGCTCTTCGGCCGGTCGGCGCCGGAGCGGCTGCTCCAGTTGCCGGCGATCGCGGCCGCCGGCGCGAGCCTGCTGCGCCTGGCGCTCTACATCCGCCGCAACGGTATCCGCATCCTGCACTCCAGCGATCGGCCGCGCGACGCGGTGCCCTGCGTCCTCCTCTCCTCCCTGACGGGGGCGAGGTCGGTCATCCACCTCCACGTCGGGTGGGGAGACTGGATGACGCGCGAGGCGCGCTGGGCGCTGGGCCGCGCGGATGCGCTGATCGGCATCTCGAAATTCGTCGCCGGCACCGCGCTGGCTCGCGGTTTTCCGCCGTCGCGAACGCACGTGGTGCTGAACGCGATCGACATCTCCAGATTCGATCCCGCCATCGACCCGGGACCCCTGCGGCGCGAGCTGGGGCTGACAGCGGATGTGCCGGTGGTGACCAGCATCTCCCGCCTGTTTCACTGGAAAGGCCATGCCGATCTGATCCGCGCGTTCGCGGTGGCCCGGCGCCAAGTTCCCGGGGCGAAGCTCCTCATCGTCGGCGAAGAGGACAAAGCCGCCGGCGGACAAGCGGGGTCCAGCTATCCGGAGGAGCTGAAGGCGCTGGCCCGCGAGCTGGACGTGGCCGACGACGTGCTCTTCACCGGTTTTCGCGCCGACATTCCTCAAGTCCTGGCCGCATCCGACGTGTTCGCGCTGCCGTCCTTCCAGGAGCCCTTCGGCCTGGTCTTCCTCGAGGCCATGGCGATGAAGAAGCCGGTGGTGGCGCTCGACAGCGGTGGCGCTCCCGAAGTCATCGAACGCGGCCGGACAGGGCTGCTGTCGGCGCCGCGCGATCTCGACGCGCTGGCAGGAAATCTGTTGGCGTTGATCCGCGATCCCGCGCTGCGGGCGCGGATGGGCGAAGAGGGCCGCGCGGCGGTGCAAGCCCGCTTCAGTCCGAAGCGGATGGCCAGGGACACCGAGAGCGTCTATGCCTCGGTCCTCAAGTTTCGGGGACACCTTACGTAACCTGTCGTATGGTGTCCCCGAAACTCAGCGGCGGCTCGCTCGCGAGCTCCCGCAACAGTCCCTGGAGCTGCGCGGGCGTCCGCGCCCCCACCAGCGCCACGGAGACCCCTTCCAGCGCCGTCACATAGCGCATCGCAACCTGCGCCAGCGTGCAGCCGCTCTCCGCCGCCTGCTTGCGATACGTGACCAGCTGCGCGGCGCGCTCCTCGGCTTCCTCGGGTGACGCGCAGTAGCGCGACAGATCCACCTCGTCCTTCACCAATAGCCCGTTGGCCAGGCATTCGCGCGCGATCACGCCGACGCCCCTGGCCCGCGCCGCCGGCAAGAGTCCCACCATCCGCTGGTCGAGCAGGTTGATGCGCAGCTGCAGCGAGGAAACGCCGGGAAGCGAAAGCGCTGCCAGCGCCGCGTCGGCCGCGTCGCAGGAAACGCCGTAGTGCAGGATCTTCCCCTCGCGCTTGAGCGCCTCCAGCGCCTGCACCCACTCGCCTCGCGCGACGATCTCCGCCGGCGGGCTGTGCAGCTGGAACAGCTCGATCCGATCCGTCTGCAGCCGCCGCAGGCTGCCCTCCAGGGAGCGCTTCAAGTACTCCGGGGAGAAGTCCTGGCTGGGCTCACCGCGAACCGCCGCGGGCAGGTTCTCCCGCCGCAGGCCCAGCGCCCTCGCCAAGGGCCGCAAGAGCGGCTTCAGCCGCCCGGCCAGCCGGCGCTGCGCCGGCAGCCGGTAACCTGCCTTGGTGGCGATGACCACGCCGTCGCGGCGCCCGCGGAGCGCGCGTCCCAGCAGGATCTCGCTCTCGCCCTGGCTGTACATGTCGGCGGTGTCGAAGAAGTTGATTCCGGCGTCCAGCGCAGCGGAGAGGACGTCGAGAAAACCCGCTGCCTCCCCCTGGAACACGCCGCCCAGGCGGGCGCACCCGAGCCCGATCTCCGAGACGCGCAGGCCGGTGGGGCCGAAAGGACGGAGCTCCATCCGGCAGAGCATCCATCGGTTGACCCGATCCGTGCAATCTGGTGTCTACGGCGCGTGGGGGAATCGCGCAGGGTGGTGGTGATCGGCACCGGTCCGGCCGGCGCCGCTTCAGCGTGGACGCTGGCGCGCGCGGGCATCTCCGTCACCGTGTTGGAGGCAGGGAGCCGGGACTCGGCGCGCGGCTGGACGGTGCGCGCGCCGGGCATGACGCTGCTGCGCAAGCGCCGGCAGCTGCCGGACCCATCTCCCCCCGACGCGGTCAGCAGCGGCGAGCCCGCCCGCTGGTTTCGCGAGCTTTCGGCAGGGGGCCTCTCCAACCACTGGACCTGCGCGGTGCCGCGCTTCTCGCCCGAGGACTTCACCGACGGAGACGCGCTGCACGAGCGGTTCCGCTGGCCGCTTGGCTACGCCGATGTCGAGGGCCACTACCCCGCCATGGAGCGGCTCTTGCGCATTGGCGGGAGCGGCGAGGACGTGGAGCACCTGCCGGGCGGCGTGGTCAGCCACCGCCTGCGCCTCGGGCCCGACTGGCAAAGCGTGGGCGAGCAGGCGCGCGCCCGGGGCCACGGCCTCACCGCGCTGCCGCTCGCCTACGGCGCTGCCTGGACGGTGACCCGCAGCGGCACGCCGTTCAACGCGTTCGTCCGCATCGTCGAGGGCATCCCGCCCTCGCCGCGCTTCGAGGTCCGCTTCGGGGCGCGGGCGCTGCGCCTCGAATGGTCGGGCGCGCGCCGGCGCGTCACGCGCGTGGTCTACCGCGACGCGGCCACCTCCGCCGAGCAGGCCATCGAGGGGGACGCGTTCGTCGTGGCGGCCGGGGCGCTGGACTCCACGCGGCTCTTGCTCGAATCGCGCTCCGCCGATTTCCCCGAAGGCCTTGGCAACGCCGACGGCGTCCTCGGCAGCTACCTGCACGATCACCCGCTTGGCAAGGTGGGCATCGACCTGGGACGCCCCATCTCCATCCATCCCGGCGTGTACATGACGCGCGGCCCGAGCGAAGAAGGGTCGCGGTTGCGCGGGGTGGGCACCGTTCTTTGGAGCGGCACCGCCGGCCGGCTCCGGTCGCTGGCGACTCGCACGCCCGGCAGATCCACCAACGTAGGGTTCAACCTCTTCGGGATGTTGCCGCCGGAAGAAGCGAACCGCGTGTCGCTGGCCCCCGGAGGCGCATTGGACATCTGCCTTCGCTTCGGCGACGAGACGCGCGCCATGCTCGAGCGCGCCCGGGATCGGCTGCTGGAGATCCTCGATGCCGCCGGGTACCGGCCGACGGTGCGGTCGTGGTTCATCGAGGCGCCCGGGACGTCGGTCCACTACGGGGGGACGGTGCGCATGCACCGGTCGCCCCGGTACGGCATGCTCGACGGCGACTGCCGCCTGCACCGCTGTCCCAACGTGCTGGTGGTGGATGCGAGCGCGTTCACCACCGGCCCGGAGAAGAACCCCACGCTGACGGCCATGGCGCTCGCCTCGCGCGCCAGCGATCGGCTCGCGGTGGAGCTGCGAAGCGCGGGTGGGGTAGCGAACCGGACTGCCTGACGGCCTCAGGCCCGGGGCACGAACAGCAGCTTCTGGCGGTCCACCGGCGTCCGCATCCCTTGCGCGAAGCCCTCCAGGAACGCCGCGATGCGGGTGAAGCCGCGCGGCTTGCGCAGCTTCAACAGATCGAGCACCGGCGGCCACAGCGCCTCGGAGGTGAACACCCAGGCCGGGAGCACGATCGAGCTCCAGTACCCGGCCCGCAGCGGCTTGGCGCAGACCGCGCCGATGGCGTACCAGTCGCGGCGGGCATGCGCGCGGCCCTGCGCGAAGGTGCGAAATCCGCTGTGGACGGTGAAGACGGTCGCGCCTTCGTAGGCGTGCCAGCCGCGAAGCAGGAGGCGGTGAGGGA
>Ga0136846_1235373_pt1 | contig 20930 bp, 23 predicted proteins | sample HopSoiMetagenom2_FD_96841 | JGI IMG/M metagenome (GOLD analysis project Ga0136846, IMG submission 96841) | Grasslands soil microbial communities from Hopland, California, USA - 2 Assembly 2016 (version 4) | ecosystem: Environmental > Terrestrial > Soil > Grasslands | place: USA: Hopland...
AAGCCGTCAAGACGGTACGGGAGATGCACGAGCGGGTCCTCAAAGTCCTCGACGACTGCCCGTGGCGCGAGACCCTCGACTCGGACGGCTATCAGGAGGCCCTGTACGCCGTCCTGGAGTTCCTGAAGGAGGGCGAACCCGATCTCCAGCCGGGCAGGCCCACGCGCCGACAACTCTTCATGCACTACGGCAAGCTGCTGGCACAGGCGTTTTCCCTCTGCCCGACCCATCCTGGCGTGCAGGATCTCCTCCCGGACATCCAGTTCTTCGCCACCGTACGCACCTCGCGCGAGAAGCTCGACGTGGACGGTCTCAAGGAGCAGGGTCTGGCCACCGCCGCCGACCAGCGCCGCCTCATCGAGCAGCTCAACGCGGAGGCCGTCGTCGCGGACGGCGTCGTCGACATCTACGACGCCGCCGGCCTGACCAAGCCCGATCTGTCGCACCTGGACGAGGAGTTCGTGGCTTCGCTCAAGGCGAGCCGCCACCCCAACCTCGCCCTGGAAGCCCTGCGCCGCTCACTGTTGAAAGAGATCCGCGACGCCAACCCCGGCAACATCACCCGGCAGCGCGCCTTCACGGAGCGGATGCAGGAGACCATGAACCGCTACCACAACGGCCTGGTCAGCACCGCCCAGACGATGGACATACTCGTCGAGTTCGCTCGCGAGGTCTCTGCCAGCCGCGCCCGCGCGGCCGAACTCGGCCTGAGTGAGGACGAGTTGGCCTTCTACGACGCGGTCGCCGCCAACCCGTCCTCCCTGGAGATGGGGCAGGGCGTCCTCAGCGACATCGCCCGCAGGCTGTGCGAGCTCGTCCGCAAGGACGTCACCGTCGACTGGCGGGTCAAGAGCCAGGCCCAGGACCGCATCCGGGCCAGGGTCCAGTTCCTGCTGGACTTCTTCGGCTACCCGCCGGACAAGGCGCCTGACGCGATCGACCGCGTCCTGAAGCAGACCGACGTCATGGCGGAGGAGTGGGCGTGAACCGTCGGCAGTCAGGAGGAGCGGGCATCGCCCTTGACCGCCTCGACGAACGACCGCCAACCAGGCGCCGGGAACACCACGGCGGGGCCGTACGGGTTCTTGGAGTCGCGCACGGGGACGCCGGAGGGGTGGTTGTCGAGGACCTCCAGGCAACTGCCGGCCTGATCGTTGCTGTAGGAGGACTTACGCCAGCCCCTCAGCCCTGCCGCGTTCGGGATGGTTCGGTCGGTCATGGCGTTCGTAGTCCCTTGCTGTTGCCCTGAGTTGAGCCAGGGATTCCTTGAGGGGCAGGGCGTTGCCCAGTGCGAAATCGTAGCGATGCTGGAGTTCCTGGACGATGGCTGGGGTGTCATGAATCCTCCCCATCCACAGGCCCTCGCCGTATGCCATGGGCGGCTGGTCCTCGAACCACATCAACGTGAGCATATTGCTCAGCAGCGGGTGGGCGCCCAGCGCGAACGGCAGCACGTACACCTGGACCCTGCCGATCTCCGTGAGGTGTACGAGGTGGTCGACCTGCTCCGACATGACGTCCGGGCCGCCGATCTGACGACGTAGAACAGCCTCGTCCAGCAGCGCCCAGACCACTGGCGTATCCGGATCGTCGAGGAGCTTCGCTCGTTCAAGGCGTGTGACAAGTCGCCTGTCACGCTCCTTCTCACTCACCCGGGGGAACGACGTGGTCAGAACCGCACGTGCGTATCCCGGCGTCTGGAGGATGCCCGGAACGAACGACAGGGCGAACTCCCGAATCATCACCGCCTGTTTCTCTAGTTGCAGCGCCGCCTCGAAGTAGTCAGCGACCGCCACATCCTCGTCCGGCAAAAAGCTGCTCAGCACATTCCCCGTGCCCAGCGCCCGGTCCAGCCGCTGCGCGTCCGCTTTGGACGGCACCCGGCGCCCCGCCTCGATGTGGGCGATGTGCGACCGCGTCATGAACGCCAGGTCGGCCAGCTGCTGCTGGGTCAGTCCCGCCGCCTCGCGCCGCTCCTTGAGCCAGTCGCCGTACTTGGTGCCCACTGGATCAACTCCTTTGTGCCAAAAGCCCTGTCACCTGCTCCCCTCTGGCGAGGCTAGCCCGGACCGCCGCACAGTGTGATCAGTTCGCTACAGAAAGCGAGAGCCCTCGCGACCGAGCCACCGGTCCGAGGGCGTGGTCATCAACAAACGCAAGGGAGCTGACGACATGGGGCACCGTATCGTCCGCCGTTTCCTCGTACCAGTGCTACGGCTACTGCTGCCCGCGACGGGACGCCGACGGCAACCGCACAACGCCGGTCGGGAGGAGAGCCGGCCCGTCGCCGCGTACCTCCACAGCCGTACCGCGCGCCGCCCCTGGGAACGCCCCCTGCGAGGTGAGGACACCCCACTGGTCCGTCCCTACCTCGTCGCCCACGAGCGACGGGAGCAGGAGCGGCGGCAGCGGGCCCGGCGGCGCACGCTGCGGCTCGCCGTCCACGGCGTCGACATCCGGCCCCGCGTAATCCACGTCCCCGGAACGAAGGTGCCGGCGTGAGCGACCTCGACACCGCGCGGCTGCTGCCCTGGAGGACCCCGGAGGGCAAACCCGCCTACCTCATCTCTGACGGAACCGGCCGCGTCTCCCGGCTCGCCGACACCGTCGAGGCCGTGCAGCTCGACATGGCGGGCGATCTCCTGGACCACGTGGCCGATCTGCTCGACGACCACCGGACGACACCCGCCCAGCTCCGGTTCGTGCTGGCCCGGATGAGCGAGGCGCTGACCGACGTACGCCGGATCGCGGTGAGCCGTGGCGCCCGGCCGTGAACCCCGGCCCTGCCCCACTGTCGGAGCCCCGTGAGAGGCTGACCCCGCTCAGCGCACGAGACAGCACGAGGACACCACGAAGGCAGGGGGAGGGCAGGTGTACATAACCGGAATCGGCTTCGCGAACATCAGGGGCTTCAGCGGTGAGCGGGCCGTGCACCACCTCCCGCTGCCCGTGCCGCCGGACGGTGGAAGCTGGACCGTGATCGCCGGCCGCAACGGCTCGGGCAAGTCCACGCTTCTGCGTGCGCTCGCCCTGTGCCTGGCCGGGCCGCACGTAGCTCGCACCCTCGTGCCCGACTTCGGCGGCTGGATCACCAGCGGCGAACGAACGGCGTGGGCGCGGGCGTACGTCCGGCCCGACCCCGCCTTCGACCGGCTCACCGGGCGTGGTGAGGCACCCGACAGGCTGGTTTCACTGGGGCTGTCCTGGACCGCGCACGAGGACGTGGCAGGAGGTCCACAACGGCGCCCCGGAGGTTTCGGGAATCCGCCACAACCACAGATGTCGTCGTACGACGGCCAGGACGGCACCAGCGAACCGGACACCGAGCGGATCGCCGTACGCGGCCCTTGGACGTCCGGCGTCCCCCAGGGCTGGTTCTGCGCCGCCTACGGGCCCTTCCGTCGGCTGACGGGCGGCAGCGACGACGCACGGCGGCTGATGCTCGCACCTGGGCCTGCGGGACGTATGGCCTCCCTCTTCCACGAGGACGCCTCACTGTCCGAGGGTGTCTCGTGGCTCAAGGAGCTGCGGCTGCGTGGTCTCGAAGACCAGCGGGACGCGGGCGAACTGCTGCGAACCGTCCTGGAGCTGCTGTCGGACGGACTGCTCCCTGACGGCTACCGCGCCCTGCGTGTCACCGCCGACGGGTTGTGGGTGGCACCCGGCGGGAACCCCGAACGCGCTTATCCGCTGCGGGAGATGAGCGACGGGTTCCGTACCGTCGCCTCCCTCGTCCTCGACATCGTGCGGCAGGTGCAGAACACGTACGGAACCCTCGACCTCGCCTCCGACGCCGAGGGACATCCTGTCGTCCGGATGCCCGGCGTCGTCATCATCGACGAGGTCGACGCCCATCTCCACGTCACCTGGCAGCAACGGATCGGGGAGTGGCTGCGTACGCACTTCCCCCGGATCCAGTTCATCGTCACCAGCCACAGCCCCTACATCTGCCAGGCCGCCGACCCCGGTGGGCTCATCCGTCTTCCCGGCCCGGAGGAGACGGACCGAGGGCCCGAGGTCATCGATGACGCGCTGTACCACCGCATCGTGTACGGCAGCGGCGAAGACACCGTCCTGTCGGAGCTGTTCGGGCTGGAATCGCCCTACTCCAGCCGGGCCGAGGAGGACCGCCGCAGGCTCGTCCAACTGGAGAAGAAAGTGTTCGCGGGCGAGGCCGACGACCAGGAAGCTCTGGAGTTCCGGGAGCTGACCGCGAGGTTGAGGAGTTCACGCTCCTCCCGGGCCCGTGAGGTGGCGGCCCGGCTCGGAAGCGGCCAATGATCCCACTGCTCCGAACCGCCCCGACGGCACGGCTGACCCGCCTCTGCGACAGCCGTACGCTGAAGATCAAGGCACAGGGCGCCACCAGCGAGGCGGCTGCCGAGCAGTGGAGCAAGGCCGACGCCGCGAAGGACGAGATACGTTCCCTGCTCCAGGCCATGGCCCCAGGGCGGAGACGGTGCATGTACTGCCTGGACAACCTGGGCACGGACATCGACCATTTCAGACCCAAGTCGCTGTTTCCCCTGCTCGCGTTCGAGTGGGAGAACCACCTGCTGGCCTGCTCGCACTGCAACAGCAACGAGAAGCGAAACGCGTACCCCACCGACAGCAGCCTTCGGTGTCTCCTGGTGAATCCTTCCGAGGACGCCCCTGCCGATCACCTGACGCTGGACCTGTCGAGCGGAGAGTACGAGGGCAGGACAGCCAAAGGGTGGACCTCGATCAAGGTCTTCGGGCTGAATCGGCCCGACCTGATGGAGGGGCGGCTGGACGCCTACGACTTGTGCTGCGACCACCTGCCCCTCTGGCACACGAAAGTCCGGGGCGGGGACCTGCTCGGCGCCGAACGCACAGCGAACGCGCTGTGCCGCGAATTTCCGGACGTTCTTGGCGCCCTGGAGCAGCTACCCGACACGGCGGGCTCACGGATGGCCCTCGGTGATGCTCTGATCGACGCGCTGACGGCCTGGACCCGGGCCGCCTGACCGATTCCCGGGTCCGATCGCCGCGCCCCCCCTCCGGGGCCCCTCAGGTACTCAGAACGGGAAGACGCTCCGCCCGTGCTGCACCGAGATCCACTTCCGCGTCGTGAACGCCTCCACCGACGCCTCGCCGTTCAGGCGGCCCATGCCCGAGGACTTCTCGCCGCCGAAGGCGACCAGGGGCTCGTCGTGGACCGTGCCGTCGTTGACGTGGAACATGCCCGTGTCGATCCGCTTGGCGAAGGCGATGCCGCGTTCGACATCGGCCGTGTGGACCGCGCCACTGAGGCCGTACGGCGTGTCGTTGACGAGGCGGACCGCCTCGGCCTCGCCGTCGAAGGGGACGAGGAGGGCCACCGGGCCGAAGATCTCCTCCTGGAGGAGGGGTGAGTCGGCGGGGAGGTCGGTCAGGATCGAGGGCTCGACCAGGTTGTCCGTCGTCGCGCCGTGGAGCAGGGCCGTCGCGCCCTCCTCCAGCGCCCGGCGCACCACGTCCGAAATCTCCTCCGCCTGAGAGGAGTTGATGACCGGGCCAATCACCGTCGCGGGGTCGCTCGGGTCGCCGACCTTCAGGGACCGCACCTTGGTCACGAACTTCTCGGTGAACTCGTCGGCGATTCGCCGGTCCACCAGGATCCGGTTCGCGGCCATGCAGACCTGGCCCTGATGGACGTACCGGCTGAAGACCGCCGCGTCGACCGCGTAGTCGATGTCCGCGTCGTCCAGGACCACCAGGGCGCTGTTCCCGCCCAGTTCGAGGACCACGTTCTTGAAGAGGGGCGCGCAGACGGCGGCGACATGGCGGCCGACGGTGTCCGAGCCAGTGAAGGAGATGACCTTCGGGACGGGGTGTTCGATGAACGCGTCGCCGATCTCCTCTATGTCCGTGATGACGACGTTCAGGAGGCCGGGCGGCAGGCCCGCGTCCTCGAAGATCTTCGCGACCAGGGAGCCGCCGACGACCGGGGTCTCCTGGTGCGGCTTGAGGACGACGCCGTTGCCGAGCGCGAGGGCCGGGGCGACGGACTTGAGGGCGAGGAGGAAGGGGAAGTTGAAGGGGCTGACCACGCCCACGACGCCCACCGGGACGCGGTAGACGCGGTTCTCCTTGCTCTCGACCGGCGACGGGACGATCCAGCCCTCGGGGGTCAGCGCCAGGCGGATCGACTCGCGCAGGAACTCCTTGGCGAGGTGCAGTTCGAAGCCGGCCTTGAGGTGTGTGCCGCCGAGTTCGGCGTTGATCGCCGCGGCGATATCCGACTCGCTGTCCTCGATGACCCGCAGGGCCTTCTCCAAGACCGCGCGACGGGCGTACGGGCTGGTCGCGGCCCATTCCTTCTGGGCGGCGGCGGCGGCGCGGTACGCCTCGTCGACCTCGTCGACCGTGGCGATCGTGATCGAGGCGAGCTTCTCGCCGTCGTAGGGATTGAAGTCGATGATGTCCCAGGAGCCGGTGCCCGGCCGCCACTCACCGCCTATGTACTGCTGCGCGAGGTCGGTGAAATAGTACTCAGGCGCTGGCATGTGACCCCTCAAATCCCTCAATGCCGCATCACGGTCTGATCGCACGTCATCGTACGTGCGATCAAAGGGAGTTGGGGGATCATCCGGGGGCCCCGGTCAGGAGAGTTGCAGCAGGCCCCTCAGCAGGTCCCGGCTCTCGTCCGGCCCGGGGCTGTCCTGCTGCAGTTCCTTCATCGCCTTCTCGTACTGGGTGACGTCCTCCGCCTTGTCCAGGTACAGCGCGCTGGTGAGCTGCTCCAGGAAGATCACGTCGGACAGGTCCGACTCCGGGAAGCTCAGGATCGTGAACGCGCCGCTCTCGCCGGAGTGGCCGCCGAAGCCGAACGGCATGATCTGCAGCCGTACGTTGGGCCGTTCGGAGATCTCGATCAGGTGCTGGAGCTGGCCGCGCATCACCTCGCGGTCGCCGTACGGGCGGCGCAGGGCGGCCTCGTCCAGGACCACGTGGAACTCCGGGCCGCCGGTGGACAGGAGGTACTTCTGCCGCTCCAGGCGCAGCGCGACGCGGCGCTCGATGTCGGCGGGGCTCACGCCCTTCATGCCGCGTTCGACGACGGCACGCGCGTACGCCTCGGTCTGCAACAGGCCGTGCACGAACTGCACTTCGTAGACGCGGATCAGTGAGGCCGCGCCCTCCAGGCCCACATAGGTGGGGAACCAGCTCGGCAGGACGTCCGAGTAACTGTGCCACCACCCTGCGACGTTGGCCTCCCTGGCCAGGGAGAGGAGCGCGTTGCGCTCGGCCTCGTCGTTGACGCCGTACAGCGTCAGCAGGTCCTCGACGTCCCGTGTCTTGAAGCTCACCCGGCCCAGCTCCATACGACTGATCTTCGATTCGGACGCACGGATCGAGTAACCCGCCGCCTCCCGCGTGATGCCCCGTGCCTCACGCAGTCGCCTCAGGTGTGATCCGAGCAGCATGCGCCGCACCACCGATCCAGGCTCTCCCGCGCTCACGTTCGCCACCCTCCCCAACCTCTCCAAGGGCCGCAGTCTGCCACTAAATCACTCCGAGCAGTACTCGTCCGGTTACTCAAATGGGAAGACGTCAGAGCGTACGCACAGGACAAGGCAAGGGGAAGACCGGCCAGAGGTGAAATGTTGGCGGAAAAAATGACCAAGAAGCGGTACGGGAGGGTCCAATTCAGGCGCGTGCACGTGCATCTGCCCTTGCATCCGCAGGGAGCATCCGAAACCATGGTCTCGCGCCACCGCTGCATCGCAATGACTGCATCGCAACGACCGCGATCTCCCGGGAGTGCCTCGCATGGGGACGAATGGATCGACCATGCTCGAGCCTTTAAGGCAGGGGCTTCCGCCACTGGATCCCTCGACCGTGTCCAACGCGGCGTCGTGCGCACTGCCCGCCCGCTACGAAGCGGTGCGCGAGGCCCGGCAGTTCAGCCGTAGAACACTCGCCCAGTGGGACATCGGCGACCGTTTCGACGACGTCTGTCTGGTCGTCTCCGAGCTGGTCACCAACGCCCTGAGGCACGCGCTGCCCACGGACGTCGCGCACGCGCCGACCCATGAACCCCTCGTACGGCTGCACTTGATGCGCTGGACCGAGCGGCTGGTGTGCGCGGTGCGCGACCCGAGCCGGGAGTGCCCGGTGGCGTACGACGCCGAGGAGTTCTCGGAGGACTTCTCGGCCGAGTCGGGACGCGGTCTGTTCCTCGTCGACTCGTTCAGCGACAGCTGGGGCTGGCACCCGCTCTCGGGCACGCTGGGCGGCAAGGTCGTCTGGGCGCTGTTCGGGCTGCACTCCGCCGAGTGAGGCACCGCGGCGCTTCTGCGCGCCGCAATTCTACGCGCGTCACCCTGTGCGATACGACGATGACGCCCCGTTTCGTCCGGCGCGGGGGCCGGGACGACCGCGGGGCGGTCAGCTCGCTGTCAGATGGTCGAACTCGCCGTCCTTGATGCCCAGGAGCATCGCCTCGATCTCGGCGCGCGTGTAGACGAGCGCCGGGCCGTCGGGGAAGCGCGAGTTGCGCACCGCCACCTCGCCGCCGGGCAGCCGCGCGAACTCCACGCAGGAACCCTGCGAGTTGCTGTGCCGACTCTTCTGCCAGGCGGCGACCCCGTCCAGCAGCGGGGCGGCCATGCCGTTGTACACGCCGGACCCATCGGCTGCGCCAACGCCGTACACGTCGTGGTCCACAGGTCGCTCCCTGGTGGTGCACTGGCTGGTGAGGCCATTGGTGCGGTGGTCAACTGTGCCGGGATCATAACTCTGTTCACGTGCAGAGGCATGGACGAATACGCGGGCATATGCATGTGCAGGAGCATGAGCAGATGCACGTGCACAGCGGGTGTTCGCTCCGCTACACACCTTGACGCACACGCGGCCCCGAGCGTTCCCACCCCCCACCTGCACCCCCGTCTCCTGGGGCCTCTGGAGACGGGGGTGCAGGTGGGGGGTGGGGGCGGGGGCTAGCGGGACACGTACGGCAGCAGGGCCATCTCGCGGGCGTTCTTGATCGCGCGGGCCAGCAGTCGCTGTTGCTGGGCCGAGACCCGGGTGACCCGGCGGCTGCGGATCTTGCCGCGGTCGGAGATGAACTTCCGCAGCAGATCCGTGTCCTTGTAGTCGATGTACGTGATCCTGGCCGCGTCCAGCGGGTTGGGGCGGGCCTTGAGGGGCTTGCGTTCGATCTTGCGGGGCATGGCGGGGTCAGACCTCCAGGAGGGTGTCGAAGGCGGGCGGCAGGCGTTTCCAGGCGGTGCGTCCGCCGGCGTACTCGGCGTCGGTGAGCAGGCAGGACTCCAGGAGCTGTTCGAGTCCGTCGCGGTCGAGGCCGGGTGACGTGAACACCAGGTGCTGGCAGCAGTCGCCGTGCTCCGGGTGCCAGTCGAGGGCGGCGGCGGCCCGGCGTACGGGCTCGACCATGTCCCAGGCCGCGTCCGGGAGCGAGGCGAGCCAGGGGCCCACGCTCTCCACGCACAGCGCGCCGCCCGCCGCGTCCCAGTGGAGCAGCGTGTCGGGGTGGTCGGCCAGCCAGAACCGGCCCCGGCTGCGCGCCGCGGCGCAGGTCAGATGCTCCAGCGCCTCGTACAGCCGCTCCGGGTGGAAGGGGCGGCGCCGGTGCCACACGAGCGTCGACACGCCGTGCGCGTCGGCCTCGGCCGGCAGCAGCGCGCACGCCGGATGCTGAGCGGCGGCGGCGGACTCGACGTCGAATCCGGCGAGGGCGGCGGAGGCGAGGGGCGAGAGCCCGGAGGCGTCGGGCGCGCCCGCCAGTTCCCCTGGGTGGCCGCCCGCGACGGGGACCTGGCGGGCTGTCGGGTGGAGCTGCGCGAGCAGCTCGCGGTCCTCGTCGTCGGCCTCCGGGGAGTCGACGAGGGCGAGGACGGTGGCGTACTCCAGCTGGCGGGCGAAGGTGTCCGCGACCGTGCGCTGGTCGGTGGCCGCGGCGGCGAGGCCGCGTTCGGCCAGGTCGTCGCCGTTGCCGAGGTAGGGCAGCAGCAGCGCCGGGTCGACGGCCGTGATGACACCGGTGACCGTGAGGCCGCCGGCCGTCACCACCTCCGCCATCGCCTTGGGCTCGACGGAGTCCCACAGCTCGACGATCGCCAGCCGGGTCAGCCCGGCGTCCGCGAGCCGCCGCAGCTCCGGCACGAGGTCCTCGCGCAGGGCACAGCACGCGCAGTCGTTGACCAGGGGCGCCTCACCCGCGGAGAGGATGCCGGTGGCGTCACTGACGGTCCGCACGACCGTGCCGGCCACGGCCGTGGCGAGGTCGTGGTGGAGTACGACGCTGCCGGGGACGTCGGCGAGCAGCCGCGCCACGGTCGCCTTGCGAGCGTCGGTGTGCAGCCCGCCGACGATCGCCACGGAGAGTTCGTGAGCCCCGGAGGGCCCGTGCTCATGCACCTGCACGTGTGTTCCCTCAGTCCTTCTTGCCGTACCGGCGCTCGAAGCGCTCCACGCGGCCCGCCGTGTCCAGGACGCGGGCCGTGCCGGTGTAGAAGGGGTGGCTGACGTTCGAGATCTCGACGTCGACGACGGGGTAGGTGTTGCCGTCCTCCCAGTCGATCGCCTTCTCGCTGGTCATCGTGGACTGGGTGAGGAAGGCGTGGTTCGCGGCCCGGTCGCGGAAGACGACGGGCCCGTACGCCGGGTGGATTCCTTCACGCATGGCGGCTGATCAGCGCTCCTCTCGGAAGTCGACGTGCCGGCCGGCGACCGGGTCGTACTTGCGCAGGGTCATACGGTCCGGGTCGTTGCGGCGGTTCTTGCGGGTGACGTAGGTGAAGCCGGTCCCGGCCGTGGACCGGAGCTTGATGACCGGCCGGAGTTCGTTGCGAGCCATGCTGATATCTTACTGAAAACGACTTCCATTTGCATAACTGGACCGAGAGAGGTGCGTCACCTTGTCCGCCCACTGCATGCTGACCGGCGCCCAGCCGGGCTTCGGCAACCACATCAGCCACTCCCACCGGCGTACGTCACGTCGCTTCAACCCCAACATCCAGTCGAAGCGGTACTGGCTGCCGACCGAGGGCAGGCATGTCCGGCTGCGGCTGAGCACGAAGGGGATCAAGACCGTCGACACGATCGGCGTCGAGGCGGCGGTGGCCCGGATCCGGGCCCGTGGGGTCAAGGTCTGAGGGGGGGGCGAACACCATGGCCAAGAAGAGCAAGATCGCGCAGAACGAGAAGCGGCAGGAGATCGTCGCGCGGTACGCGCGGCGGCGGGCCGAGCTGAAGGAGATCATCCGGCGGCCGGCGTCGACGGACGCGGAACGGACGGCCGCGCGGCGGGAGCTGGAACGGCAGCCACGGGACGCGAGCGCCACGCGCGTGCGTAACCGGGACCAGGTGGACGGACGGCCCCGCGGATACTTCCGGGCGTTCGGGCTGTCCCGGGTCGGCCTGCGGGAGCAGGCGCACGCGGGGTTCCTTCCAGGGGTGCGCAAGTCCTCCTGGTGAGGCCCCGAAGACCGGTCGCGCACGGCCTCCGCAGGCCTGACATCCCACCCGTCAGGCGGTAGGCCGGACAACCCGCTTGTCCGACAACGCGATACTAGGCATGCCCCTGCGGCTCTCGGACCGCTGCGGGCAGGGTATTCAACGGCTACTGGTGGGGAGCTTCGGTGACTTCGGCGACTTCGGTGACGTACGCGCGCGTGCTGGCGCGCAGGGCCGGTACGGCCTCGGTGGCCGGAGTGGCCGCCGTGCTGCTGCTCGCCGGGTGCGGTGACGGCGGGGGCTCCGACGAGGGAGCGAAGGTTCCGGGCTCGGACGCCTCGTCGCCCTCCGCCGACCCGGCCACGGGCACCGGGGGCACCAGCGGTACGACCACCGGGGGCAGCGGGCTGACGGGCAGCTGGCTGACCACCAGCAAGGGCAGTGCCGTGGCGCTGGTGATCAACGGGACCAAGGCCGGGGTGTTCGCCACCGGCGGGACCATGTGCGGCGGTACGGCGGGCAACGAGGCGGGGATGCGGATGATCCGCCTCACCTGCGCGGACGGGAACAAGGACCGGGCCGAGGGGATGGTCGACTCCGTCGGCAAGACGTCGATGAAGGTCACCTGGGAGAGCTCCCTCGGCACGGAGACGTACACCAGGGCCGAGGACGGCCAGCTTCCGTCGGGGCTGCCGACGGCCGGGCTGGGATCCTGAGGGTCGAGGAGCTCCGTACGCGTCAGGCGTCCGGGAGGCGGGGCCGGGCGTGCAGGGCCGCCCGGTCGGCTGCCGCTGTGCCCTCGGTCCAGCCCGCCTCGTCCGTGACGCCCCGCAGGCGCGTCGTCGTGGTCGTGGGGAACATCTCGTCCAGGTGGGCGGTCACCGCGAGGTCCCGGGTGGCCAGGACCGGGAGCAGGGCCGCCGAGGTCCGCGCCGCTGCCGCGTCCGCCGTCTCCGCTGCCGCCGCGGCCGCCAGTCGGGTGCCCGTCTTGTGGGCGTAGGCGGCCACGAAGGACTGGCGGAAGGTCTTGGTCCGCTTGCGGCCCTTCGCCCGTTGGGCGGCCTCCGCCTTGGTCATCGCGGTCGTGGCCTGTACGAGCAGGGACGTGTAGAGGAGTTCCACCGTCTCCAGGTCGGGTTCGAAGCCCACCACCGTGGAGAAGCCCAGGGCCTCGTTCCACACCGCTTTGCACCGGTTCGCGTCGGCCACCGCGTGCAGGAGGACCGCCTTCGCCTCCTCGTACGGGGCGTCCACGCCCAGGCGCCGCGCGCGCGGGGCGTCGGGTGCCGGGGCGCCGGCCGCGAGCAGGGCCTCGTCGATGCTGTGCCGGGCCATCAGTTCCTGGGCCTTCGCGCTCAGCGCCTCCGCCTCCTCGGGGAACCCGGTCGCCTCCGCCTTCGCCAGCAGCGCGCGGACGCGGGGCAGCATGCGCGACTCAGGGCGCGACTGACGGGCGCCCTCCCCCGGCCTGGCCGACGGCTCGTCCAGGGGCTCCAGTGTCGGCAGGGTCAGCAGCAGGCGGTACAGCTCCAGAACCGTCGTCGCGTGCGTGAAGCGGTCCGTGCGCGGCGGCGCGGGGATCGCGGTGAGGTCCGTCAGCTGGTCCGTCCAGCGCGGGCCCCGGGGTCGGTCGTTCGGTGCCTGGGTGGTGATCAGCGTCGAGACGAGGCGTACGTGTACGTCGTCCAGCTCTCGTCGTACGAGGCGTACGACGTCGGCCGGCTGCCAGCCGCGCCGCCAGGCCGACGCCACGAACTCCTCGCCGCGCCGGGCGAGTTCGGCGTCCGAGGCCGGGTCTGCGGCGAGCAGGGACGCGCCGGCGTCGAGGGTGTCGTCCGTGTCGGCGTACAGGGCGGCCTTGAACGCTCGTTCGACGGCTGTGCTGGGCGGGCTGCTGGTCACCCGTCGATCGTGCCATGTCCGCCGACCCCAACTGTCAACTTTGGGTTGACACCCCTCTTGCTGCCAACCTAGGGTTGACACATGACGACCAATCAGCCCGTCAGGGCCTCCGTACGCCTCGACGACCTCATCGAGGCCATCAAGAAAGTGCACACCGACGCTCTCGAGCAGCTCCAGGACGCGGTGATCGCCGCCGATCACCTCGGCGAGGTGGCGGACCATCTGATCGGCCACTTCGTGGACCAGGCGCGGCGTTCCGGTGCCTCCTGGACCGACATCGGCAGGAGCATGGGCGTCACCCGGCAGGCCGCGCAGAAGCGGTTCGTGCCGAAGGCCGAGTCGGACCTCGACCCGAGCCAGGGCTTCAGCCGCTTCACGCCACGGGCCAGGAACGTGGTGGTCCTCTCCCAGGAGGGGGCCAAGGCCGCCGGCAACGACCAGATCCGCACCGAGCACCTGATCCTCGGCCTCCTCGCCGAGCCGGAGGGCGTCGGCACGAAGGCGATCACCGCGCAGGGCGTCTCCCTGGACAGCGTGCGCGAGGCCGCGACCGCCGGCCTCCCGCCGAGCGGCGAGAGCGTCCCCGCCCTGATCCCCTTCGACGCCGACGCGAAGAAAACCCTCGAACTCACCTTCCGCGAGGCCCTGCGGCTGGGCCACAACTACGTCGGTACCGAGCACATCCTGCTCGCCCTGCTGGAGTTCGAGAACGGCGAGGGACTCCTGTCCGGCCTCGGCCTCACCAAGCCGGCGACGGAGGACTACGTCACCGCGGCCCTCGCCAGGATCAAGGTGGAGTTCGAGGAGAATGGCTGAGCGAGCAGCTCTGCCAGCGGGGTAGAAAAGCGCTGGTCAGGGGCGCTGTTCGGGGGCATTGTCAGACCCGCCTGTCACACTCTCGGACATGGCAGGCGTGGCGGAGACGGCCGAGCGGTGGGCGCTCGCTCCGGCCGAGGACGGTGGCGTGGAGATCGCCCCCCTCGGTCCGGACGGGCTGCCCGCCGGGCCGGTGCGCCGGGAGGGGGATCTCGGCGCGGCGGTCCGGGGCCGGCCGGAGGTCACGCGGTGGGTGTGGCGGTCCACCGTCGAGGTCTATCCGCGACTGCTCGCCACGGGGGTGCGAGTCGAGCGGTGCTACGACATCGAGGACGCCGAGACGCTGCTGCTCGGACACGAGGGGCGGCTCGGCGAACCCCGGTCCGCGGCGGCGGCCCTCGCCCGGCTGCGCGGTGGTCCCGTACCGCCGGATCCGCCGCAGCGGTCCGCCGAACCCGGCGCGCAGTCGCCGCTCTTCGAGCCGGGGCCGGTGCACGTGCCGCTGGCGGACCTGCTGGCGGTGTACGCCGACCAGCAGCGTCGGCACGACACCACCGCGCACCCGGACCGGATGCGGCTGCTGACGGCCGCCGAGTCGGCGGGGATGCTGGTGGCCGCCGAGATGAACGCGGCGGGGCTGCCGTGGCGCGCGGACGTCCATCGCGATCTGCTCCACGAGCTGCTGGGCGAGCGGTACGCGGGCGGTGGTGAGCCCCGGCGGCTCGCCGAGCTGGCGGACGAGGTGTCGGCGGCGTTCGGGCACCGGGTGCGGCCGGATCTGCCCGCCGAGGTCGTCAAGGCCTTCGCGCGGGCCGGGATCAAGGTGCGGTCGACGCGGAGATGGGAGATCGAGAGCATCGACCATCCGGCGGTGAAGCCGCTGATCGAGTACAAGAAGCTGTACCGGATCTGGGTCGCGCACGGCTGGTCCTGGCTCCAGGACTGGGTGCGGGACGGCCGCTTCAGGCCCGAGTTCCTCGCGGGCGGGACGGTCACCGGGCGCTGGGTGACCAACGGCGGGGGCGGGCTGCAGATCCCCAAGGTGATCCGGCGGGCCGTGGTCGCCGACCCGGGATGGCGGCTCGTCGTCGCCGACGCCGACCAGATGGAGCCGCGGGTCCTCGCCGCGATCTCGCGTGACCCCGGGCTGATGGAGGTCGCGGGGCGGGAGAGCGACCTCTACCAGTCCGTCTCCGACCGCGCGTTCTCCGGCGACCGGGACCAGGCCAAGATCGCCGTGCTGGGCGCGGTGTACGGACAGACCTCCGGCGACGGCCTCAAGAACCTCGCCGCGCTCAGACGCCGGTTCCCGAAGGCGGTGGCGTACGTGGACGAGGCGGCGCGCGCGGGAGAGGAGGGGCGGCTGGTGCGGACCTGGCTGGGGCGTACGTGTCCGCCGGCGGTGCGGGCCGACACCCACGACGACTCAGCGGAGGAGGCCGGCATCCCGTCCTCGGAGGACGAGGGTGGTGTCGACCCCGCCGGGGGCGCGGGCGGGACGGGGGCGCAGGAGTGGGTGCCGGGGTACGCCTCCTCCAACTCCCGCGCGCGGGGCCGCTTCGCGCGCAACTTCGTCGTCCAGGGCAGCGCCGCCGACTGGACGCTGCTGCTGCTCGCCGCGTTGCGCCGGAGCTGTGCGGGGATGGCGGCCGAGCTGGTCTTCTTCCAGCACGACGAGGTGATCGTGCACTGTCCCGAGGAGGAGGCGCAGACGGTCGTGGCGGCGATCCGGGAGGCGGCGGAACTGGCGGGGCGGCTGACGTTCGGCGAGACGCCGGTGCGGTTTCCGTTCAGTACGGCCGTGGTGGAGTGTTACGCCGACGCGAAGTGAGGGGGGCGCGGTGAGGTGTGTCGGGGTGAGGTGTGTCGGGGTGAGGTGTGTCGCGGGTCTGCTCGCGGAGGTCACAGAACGGGCGGGCGGCCAAGTCGGGTCAGTTTCCAGACCGTTCTCCAGCGCATCGGGCGGCGTTCGCCGGCCGGTTCGCGCAGGCCCTCCGTGAAGCCGCCGAACCAGGCCCGCAGCGCCCCGGTGGAGCGGGCGCGCAGGACGGTGATCGCGATCCACACGCCCAGGTGCACCGGGATCAGCGGCAGCGGCAGCCTGCGGCGGGCAAGCCAGACCCGGTTGCGGGCGGTGACCCGGTGGTAGATGGCGTGCCGGGCGGGCGAGGTGCTGGGGTGGCGCAGCAGAAGACGCGGTTCGTAGAGGATCTTCCAGCCGGCGTCGACGGCCCGCCAGGCGAGGTCGGTCTCCTCGTGGGCGAAGAAGAAGGCGGCGGGCCAGTCGCCGGTCTCGTCGAGCATCGTCATGCGCAGGGCGTGGCCGCCGCCGAGGAACTGGGTGACGTATCCGCCGAGCATCGGGTCGCCGGCGCCGGGCCGGGGTACGTGGCGGCGCTGGGTCACCCCGTTCTCGTCGGCGATGCGGAAGCCGACGATGCCGAGCCGGGGGTCGGCGGCGTACAGGTCCCGTACGCGGCTGAGCACATCGGGGTCGATGAGCAGGCCGTCGTCGTCGAGGTCGACCACGACGTCGATGTCGCCGAACTCCCGCAGCCGGGCCAGGGCCACGTTGCGACCGCCCGGGCAGCCGAGGTTCTCGTCGACCTCGATGGTGGTGACCTCGCCGGAGAGACCGGGGAGTTCGGGCAGCGGACAGCCGTTGCCGACGAGCACGATGCGGTCGGGGGCGAGGTCCTGCTTGGCGATCGACTCCAGCAGCGCGTTGAGCGCGACGGGCCGGTTTCCCATGGTCACCACGGCCACCGCGATACGCGGCTCCACCGCCATGCCACCCACCAGACCCACCTCGTTCCGGCCGCCGACGTGCATCATCGCGGTCGGATGCTATCTGTTTACAGTAAGGATGTATTAAGTACGCATTGAGTACGTCTCTTCCGCGTAGCACCCTACGGCGTGCGTTCGGAGTCGGACCCCAGCCCAGTGCACGCTACCCAGCGGACCGGAAGCCATGCCTGGACGACCTTGCATGGACGATCACCACCCTCGCCGCCGGGTACGGCTTCGTCTCCCCGCTGTGGGTCGGCGCGGCGCTCGCCGTCGCCGGGCTCGGGGTGTAGATGTCCAGGGGCGTCAGGCCCGGAGCGGGTTCACGCGGGTCGCCGCCAGCAGGTACCAGGCGGTCGCGCCCGTGTGGCGGTACGGGTAGTAGCCGAAGCCGAAGCCCGTGTCGAGGGGGCTGCTCGCCGAGACGACGCCGGCGCGTTCGGGCAGGGGGCTGCCGCCGACGGTCTGGCCGGTGCCGAGGAGCTCCTGGGCCCGCTCGATGGAGGCGATCAGCCGGTGGGCGCGTGCCTCGTCGCCGTGTCCGGCGCGGTCGCGGAGGGCGAGGGCGAGGTGCGCGGTCCCCTCGAACCAGACGCCGTTGCGGTCAGGCTTGGGCTGGAACTCGGCGATGGGGGCGTCCTCGTTCGCCAGCGGGCTCGCCGAGCTGAAGGTGACTCCGTCGTACGACTGGCCCACGGGCACCGTGCTGTTCGGGCGGTCCGCCCGGTCCCGTACGGCCAGTTCGGTGGCGGCCCAGTCCAGCGAGCCCGAGTGGCGGCGGGAGCCGAGGGCGAGGTGGGTCCAGGTCTGGGTGTCCTCGGGGATCGGCGACTTGTTGACGGTCACACCGTCGTTGGTGCCCGTGTAGAAGAACCCGGCGCCCGAGGTGCCGGCCGGCTCCCACATCTTCTCGACGAACGCCCGCGCCGTCACCCGCCGTCGCCGCCACACCGGGTCCCCGGTGAGCAGGGCGAGCTGTCCGAAGAGGGCGACCAGGTCGGTGTTGTGCTCGGTCGAGCTGAACGGCAGTTTCGCGTTCGCCCCGTCGACTCCGAACCGGTAGCCGCCGAGGAGCTGGTCCGTGGAGCCGTTCACCTCGATCCAGGTGCCGATCCGTACGGCACCGTCGAGGAAGCGGCGCTTTCCGGTACGCCGGGCCAGCGCGGCGAGCGCGATCCCGGCCCAGGCCATGTCGCCCACGGCGGTGCCGGTGAACCCGAACTGGGTGCCGACGTTGGCGGTGCCGTCGGCCCGCACGAACCCGTCGGGCTGCGCGACGCCGTCGAAGAAGACGTACGGTCCGACGTTGTAGGCCTGCCGGAGCCTGCCGTCGTCGTACGCCGGGTCGTGGGTCTGCGCGTACAGCAGGGCGTCCCCGAGGGCGACGGCCCGGCGCCGGCCCGTGTCGGTGCGGGTGGCGAGGTGGGCGAGGATCGCGAGGGCGTTGTCGTAGGTGAACGCCGTGCTGAACAGGCCCGCCTGGTCGGTGTAGCTCTGGGTGAGGCTGAGGTCGCCGTGGTCGGGGTAGGCGTCCATGGCGGCGGTGAGGAAGGCGTGCGCGCGGCGCCGCGCGGAACTTCCGGCGCCGGTGAGGGTGCCGGTGGCGCCGGCTGGGCCCGAGGCCGCCGCCGTGAGCGCCACGGCACCGAGGCCGGCGGCGCCGATGAGCGTACGGCGGGTGAGGGCGGGGCTCCGCACAGCTGACCTGTCGGACGGATCGGAGCTGCCGGGCCTGCCGTTCATGGGTCTCCTCTGCCGGGCTGGGAGCGCTCTCATGAACGCGTGGGGCTCATTCTGGTGGTGCTCCGGGTGCGGGTCAACGTCCGTGAGGTGTACGTGGGTTGGACTGTCCGTTGGCCTGTCCGTTGGCCTGTCCGGGGAACGGGGAAACCCCGGGCCACGAGGGTGACCCAGGGTTTCGGCCGAGCGGCGGTCGGCCGGTCAGGATGTGGACGAGGCGTTGCGCAGCCGCGCGAACGACGTGTCCAGCCCTCGCTTCATCAGCCGCGCCAGAGGCGCTTCCACAAGCTTGTGGACCAGCCAGCTCAGCACCAGGAAACCGGCGATCACGGACACGATGAGGAGCCGGGGGTCCATGGTGTCGCGGAGCCTGCTGATGATCGTCGTACCGACGACGTAGTGCATCAGATAGAACGGGTAGGTCATCGCACCCGCCGTGACCAGCCACTTCCAGCGGACGCGGTCGGTGTGGCCGAGGGCGACGGCGACCATGAACAGCAGGAAGACGGTGAAGATCAGCACGCTTCCGCGCCAGCTGGAGACCCGTTCGATCGTGTCGATGCGGTGCCCGATTTCGAGTTGGCCCATCATCCACGACAGGCCGAGGATGCCCCACAGCAGCAGGTCGGGGCCGAAGCGGTGCATCAGGTAGAGGGCGAGGCCCGCGATGAAGTACCAGGAGCCTTCCGGGTTGATGATCAGCGTCGCGGGCTGGAAGCCAGCGGCCGGGGCGATCATCGAGGCGGCGCCCCAGAGGCAGCAGAACACCACGACCTTGCGGTACGTGAGTCCCGTCACGACGACGGCCATGAAGAGGAGGTAGAAGCGCAGCTCGGACCAGAGGGTCCAGTACACGCCGTCGACGTTCCCGACGCGGGAGCCGGACTGGAGCATCGTGAAGTTGATCAGCACCTCGCGCGCCCGGCCCCGCTCCCACACACCGGGCATGGCGACCAGGGCGGCCGAGGTGAAGATGATGGAGAACCAGTACGCGGGGTAGAGCCGGATCACGCGCGAGGTGAAGAACTGACGCGGGGTGCGGCCCCAGCACGACATGCAGATCACGAAGCCGCTGATCACGAAGAAGATCTCGACGCCGATCCAGCCGTACGCGGAGAACCGGAACCAGTTCGGCATGATCTCGGACACCGACCGGCCCCAGATCGCGTTGCCGGGCTGGTCGAGGCGCCGGGTTCCCGCGTAGTGGTGGACGGCCACGAAGAGGGCGGCGAGCAGGCGGAGGCCGTCGATGGCGTAGAGCCGACGGTCACCGCGTCTCGGGACGGCGGCGTGCTTCGCGGACGCGCGGGTGGGCTTCCGTGGCGTCACGGCGGGTCCGGACGCCTGCTCGGTCGTCGCGAGCGGGAGGGGCTGGCGCGGCGAGGGGATCACCTTGTGCATCTCGTCCACGACTCGCCCGCCGGTCGGCGGCCCACTGTCCGCGCCGTGCATCGACACCTGATTCCTCCATCGGAAAGCTGACCCACGTATCCCCACGCACCGGAAACGTCGAGAGCAGCCGACGGTGGAACGGCGGACGCGTGCCCAACAGGAGTCACGGCAAACCCGCGAGCACCGTAGAACCTCATGGCCCACACAGGTCCACACACGTCCACACAGGGACTGCCGACTCAGATCCAGAGTTGTAGAGAGTAACGGCCAAATTCCGCGAGAAAGTAGGAGATTTAGGTCTCATTGGTATTTGATCTAGGTTCGGGCTTGCCCAACGATTCACGAATGCGGGAATTTTGGCCGCATAGGCTCAGCCAGGAGTGTCGGATGTCACCTCGACGCCGCGCTTCCGCAGCAGGGACATCACGAGGTCACCGCGGTCCCGGACACGCGAAAAGGGCGGCCTCCCGAAGGAGGCCGCCCCGGTGTGGGTGCTACCAGGTCCAGCGCTGGTCGTTGTTCGTCGAGCACGGCCACTGGATGACCTTGGCGCCTGGCGCGGTGTCGCTGGCGGGGATCGCGAGGCACTTGTCGCTGTTCAGGTTGCGCAGCCGGCCGACGCTGTCCTGGAGCCAGACCTGCTCGGTGCCGGTGCCGCAGGGCCACTGGATGGCCTGGGCGGCGTCCTCCTTGCTGGCCGCGGGCATGGCGAGACACTTCTTGCTGTTGCTGTTCCGCACGCGGTAGCGGTCGCCGTTCCCGCCGTCGACGTGCTCCAGGCGCCACTGCTGCTCGGCGCCGGTACTACAGGTCCACTGGATCAGCGGGATGTTGTTGCCCGTGTTGGCGGCGGGGACGGCCAGGCACCT
>Ga0136846_1231900_pt1 | contig 20914 bp, 14 predicted proteins | sample HopSoiMetagenom2_FD_96841 | JGI IMG/M metagenome (GOLD analysis project Ga0136846, IMG submission 96841) | Grasslands soil microbial communities from Hopland, California, USA - 2 Assembly 2016 (version 4) | ecosystem: Environmental > Terrestrial > Soil > Grasslands | place: USA: Hopland...
CTGGGCGGATCGGCCGACGTCCGCGGCGCCCGGCCAACTGCCTACAGCGTCCAGCCGCGGGCCTTCGCGCTCGGCGCCCTTCCCGCCAGCGGGACACGCACCCTGACGGTCGCCCTGCGGGTCTGGCTGGGGGCGCCGGGATCCAAGAGCCCCGGTGTCGGCGGCCTCCACGTGGCGCCGGTCCTGGGCGACCGCGCGGGCGTCGACGCCATCGTCCAGGGCCAGTGGCTGCAGACCTTCGAGGGCTATGTGGTCGACGCGGTCGAGCCGGCGCTGCTCCTGGTGCTGGCGCTGATGCTGGTCCCCTTGATCTCGAGCGCCCCGGCCGGTCGCGCCCGCGCCGCATTGGCCGCGGCGCTGGTGATCCTCGCCCTGCTGCGCCTGCAGCAGGTCCTGCTGTTCTGGACGCAGTGGGAGAGCCAGCGCGCCTACGACGTGATCCGCAACGTCATCCTGGCGCCGCTCACCCTCGGGGCCTGGATCCTGGCCTGGCGCAGCTGGTTCGCCCAGGGTCGGTCGCGGGTGTTCATAGCCATCGTCGCCGCGCTCACCGGCTTCTATGGCGTCGTGCAGCTGCTTGGGCGGTCCTGGTGGCCGCCGGCCCAGGCTCTGGGATCCGTCGCCCCCGCCCACGCCGCGGCGACCTGGATTCGGCTTGCCCTGCTGGTCGCCTACGTCTGGGCGGTGGCCCCCGGGTTCGCGCGGATGCGCAGCCTGGCGGGGGGTCTCGCGGTTCTCGCCGCCGTCCTGGCCGGGGTCGGCTTCTTCGCCGAGGAGCTCAGCAACCTGCATCTCAAGGGCATCTGGTTCCCCTGGGGCGTCGGGGTCTCCCGCACCCAGTACGCCTATGCCGGCCTGATCGTGGTCCTGTTCGCCCTGATCCTGGCGGAGGTCCGGCGGGCGGTGCGGGCCAAGGCCTAGCGGAAGCCCCCCGCGGCCCGGCTACCCCGACCGCCAGTGGCCCCCGACGAACGCCCGCAGGTCGCGGTAGCAGATGGTCTCCACCTCGCGCAGGGCGGCCAGTTTCTCGGCCGGGCCGCCGGTGTCGAACCGGGCGCGGGCGTTGGAGAGGGCGGCGAGGTAGGCGGCGTAGCGGGCGGCGTCGCGGCCCAGCAGGCGGTCGTCGTTGACCACGCTGAGGGCCGCCGCGGCGACGATGGCGCCCACCGCCACCTCCAGGGCGAGCTTCACGTCGGGGTCCCGCGGCGCGCGGCCCATCGCCGCCACCAGGGCCACGGCGACCACGGCGGCGGCCACCGCCGCGCCCCGCAGCAGCCGGCGCAGCCACCGGACCACCGCCGCCCGCTGGCCCGGCGCGCCCAGCGAGGCGCTGAGCTTGCGCTCCACATAGTCGATCTGGGTGTTCAGCCGCTGCCCGCGCAGCAGCGAGAGCAGCAGGTCCAGCTCCGCCGATGGCTGGGGCGGCTCGGGCGCGGCGGACCAGGCCGGCGACACCCAGGCCTCGGCGTCGTCCCCCACCGGGCCGGCCAGCTGGGGGATCAGCGCCGCCAGGTCGTCCGGCTGGGGCAGGTCGGCCAGCAGTCGCGCCCGCGCCGCCTTCCACTGGCCCAGCGCCTCGTCGTCGGCGATGGCGCGCGAGGCCAGGTCCAGGTTGTTGACCACGGCCTGGAAATAGAGGGCCCGGGCCCGCTCGGCGGCGAACCGGTGGGCCAGGGCGCGGGCCTTCGACGCGGCGCCGAACCGGTGCACGGCCATGATGGCCAGGCCCGCAAGCACCAGGGCGGCCGCCACCACCTCGATCACTGGCCCCACTCGGACCGCCAGCGGCGACAGCGCCGCCAGCCCCAGGCCCAGCGCCGCCACCGCCACGGACAGCAGCCCCAGCCGGCGGTCGCGCTGGCTGTGCCGGGTGGCCGGCGGATCGTACTTGGCGAACAGGGCCCGCAGCTCCGGCCAGTCCAGCACGCGCAGGCTGGCCGGGTGCCGCGCCCGCAGCGCCGCGCGCGCCTCCTTGGTCTGCAGCACGTCGTCGTTGGTCCAGTCGGCCAGCGCGTCGTGGAACAGCCCGTGAGCCTGCTCCGCCCTGGGATCGGCGGACTGGCTGGCCGTACTCATGGTGGTGTCCCCCGACCCGTCCGCGACGCTCTCCGGGGACTATAGCGACGCCGCAAGGATCGGGCGCAATGTTCCGCATGGCCCAGGGTGTGGGAGCGGTGGATTGACCGTGTGTGCGGCAGCGACGCCCCCACCACCGCTGCTGGGGAAACCAGCGCCCCCTCCACCACTTCCGAGGAAACCAGCGCCCCCTCCACCCCTTCGGGGTCCCCCTCCCCCGCAAGCGGGGGAGGAACTGGAGAGGTCAGCGCGGCTAGTTCCTCCCCCGTGCAAACGGGGGAGGGGGACCCCGAAGGGGTGGAGGGGGCGCTGGCCTCGCTGAGGCGTCGGGCGCGCTGAGGCGCTTGGCCCTCCGGTCTCAGACGTCGAACGTCACCCCCTGGGCGAGCGGCAGGGTCTTGCCGTAGTTCAGGGTGTTAGTGGCCCGGCGCATATAGGCCTTCCAGCTGTCGGAGCCGGCCTCGCGGCCGCCGCCGGTCTCCTTCTCGCCGCCGAACGCCCCGCCGATCTCGGCGCCCGACGGGCCGATGTTGACGTTGGCGATGCCGCAGTCCGAGCCGCGCGCCGAGATGAAGAGCTCCGCCTCGCGCATGTCGTTGGTGAAGATCGACGACGACAGGCCCTGGGGCACGTCGTTCTGCAGGGCGATGGCCTCGTCCAGCGTCCGGTATTTCATCACATAGAGGATCGGCGCGAAGGTCTCCCGCTTCACCACCTCCACCTGGCCCGGCATCTCCACCAGCGCCGGGCGGGCGTAGAAGGCCTCGCCCATCTCCACCCGATCGCCGCCGTGGACGCTCCCGCCCGCCGCCTTGGCGTCGGCCAGGGCCTGCTGCATCGCCTTGAACCCGGGCTCGTCGATCAGCGGGCCGACCAGCGTGCCGGCCGCACGCGGATCGCCCACCTTCACCGAGGCGTAGGCGGCCTTCAGGCGCGGCACGAAGGCGTCATACTGGCTCTCGTGCACGAACAGGCGCCGCAGGGTGGTGCAGCGTTGGCCGGCGGTGCCCATGGCCGCGAAGGCCACGCCGCGCAGGGCCAGGTCCAGGTCGGCCGAGGGCGCGATGATCCCCGCATTGTTGCCGCCCAGCTCCAGCAGGGCGCGGGCGAAGCGCCCCGCCAGCCGCGGGCCCACCGCCCGGCCCATGGCGGTCGAGCCGGTGGCCGAAACCAGCGGGATCTTCGGATGGTCGACCAGGGCCTCGCCCACCTCGCGCCCGCCGATCACCACCGACGACAGGCCGGCCGGGACCTCGCCGAACTTCGCGGCCGCGCGCTCGAACAGCGCCTGCACCGCCAGCGCCGTCAGCGGCGTCTTTTCCGACGGCTTCCACACGCAGGCGTCGCCGCAGACGAAGGCCAGGGCCGCGTTCCACGACCACACCGCCACCGGGAAGTTGAACGCCGAGATGATCCCCACCACGCCCAGCGGGTGCCAGGTCTCCATCATCCGGTGGTCCGGGCGCTCGGTCGCCACGGTCAGGCCGAACAGCTGGCGCGACAGGCCGACGGCGTAGTCGCAGATGTCGATCATCTCCTGGACCTCGCCCAGGGACTCCGACGTCACCTTGCCGGCCTCCAGGGTCACCAGGGCGCCGAGGTCCGCCTTGGCCGCGCGCAGCTCCTCGCCGAGCAGCCGCACCAGCTCGCCGCGCCGCGGAGCGGGAACGTTGCGCCAGGTCAGGAACGCCGTGTGCGCCGCCTCGATCGCCGCGCCGACCTGCGCGGGCGAGGCGTCATGCACATGGGCCATCACCTCGCCGGTCACCGGCGAGCGCACCGGCCGGCTCCCGCCGGTCCAGAGCGCCGGGGCCACGCCCAGCCGGTCCAGGACGCCGGCGGCTTCCGCGGCGGCGGAGGAGATCTTCGATTGGACGGTCATCATGGCCTCAGGGATTACTCGGCGGCGGCGCGAAAGGACACCTCGTCCGGGGCGTAATAGCGGCCGAACCGGTTGGCGAGGAAGGCGGCCAGCGGGATGTCCTCCTGGCGGATGAAGCCCGTCTGCGGCAGCTGCCCGCCGGCCAGCATGTCCACCACCGCGCAGGCCGCGCCCGCCGTGGTGATCTGGATCGCGCTCTTCATCTCCCCGGCCACGGGCTGGGCGTAGACCTTGTTGACATAGGTCTCCTGCATCAGCCGCCCGTCCTTCATCCCGGAGACGGTGACGAACACGATCACCACATCCTGCATGGTGGCCGGGACCGAATTCTCCAGGATGTCCTTCAGCACCTCGCGCCGGTTGCGCAGGTTCAGGTCGTTCAGCAGCGCCTTCATGATCGCCGCGTGGCCCGGATAGCGGATGGTCTTGTAGTTGAGGTTGCGCACCTGGCCGTCCAGGGTCAGGCACAGGGTGCCGAGGCCGCCGGAGGTGTTGAACGCCTCGTAGGTGACGCCGTCGAGCGAGAACTCCTCGCACTCCTCCAGCGCCGGCGTCTCGCGCAGGGCGCCGTTGACGATGGCCTCGCACGGCTCGCAGTACTCGTTGATCACCCCGTCGGTGGACCAGGTGAGGTTGTAGTTCAGCGCGTTGGACGGATAGCGGGGCAGGGCGCCCACCCGCAGGCGCACGTCGTGCAGCTGGTCGAAGTGCTTGATCAGGTCCCAGGCGGCGATGGTGATGAAGCCGGGCGCCAGGCCGCACTGCGGGATGAAGGCGGTCTTGGCGTCGGCCGCCAGCTCGCGCACCACCCGGCTCGCGGCCACGTCCTCGGTCAGGTCCAGGTAGTGGGCGCCGGCGGCCTTGGCGGCGCGGGCCACCGAGGTGGTCAGGTGGAAGGGCGCGCAGTTCACCACCGCGAAACAGCCCTCCAGCGCCTGGGCCAGGGCCTCCGGGGCGTCGATGGCGCGCTCGGCGGTCGTCACGCCGGTCCGATAGGCGAACGGGGCCAGGGCCGCAGGCGACTGGTCGACCAGCACCACCTCATAGGCCCCGGATCCGACCAGAAGGTCGACCACGGTCGAGCCGATCTTGCCGGCCCCGACGACACCCACCGTCTTCATGCTGCTTCTCCTGCGCGCGTCGGGAGAGAATCGGCCGGGCCGCTGTCGTTATCAATTGGCGCCCCGGCGATATGCGGGGCTAATCTGGGCGAATCGCCGCCCTTGTTGGACGAACCGCCGATGGACGACCTCGACGAACACCTGCTGGCCCGCCTGCGCGACAACGCCCGCGCGCCCGTCGCCGAGCTCGCCCGTGCGCTGGGCCTCTCGCGCACCACCGTGCAGAGCCGGCTCGCCAAGCTGGAACGCGCGGGCGTCATCGCCGGCTACGCCGTGCGCCTGGCCGGCGCCTACGAGGCCGGCCGCGTCCACGCCTTCGTCATGCTCACCGTCGAGCCCAAGCAGGCCGCCGCCGTCACCGCGGCCCTCAAGCGCATGCCGGCCGTCCGCCGCCTGCAGTCGGTCAGCGGGCCCTTCGACATGATCGCCACCGTCGAGGCCGCCGGCGTCGCCGAGATGGACGCCGCCATCGACGAGATCGGCGCCCAGAAGGGCGTCGAGCGCACCAACACCTCCCTCGTCCTCTCCACCAAGTTCGACCGGTGATGGCGCGCATCCTCGCCCTCCACGCCCATCCGGACGACGTTGAGTGGCTGGCGGCCGGGACGCTGGCGCTGCTGAGCCGGGACGGCCATGCGGTCACCATCGCCACGGCCACCGCCGGCGAGGGCGGTTCGGCCGAGCACGATCCGCAGCAAACCGGGCGGATTCGCCAGGCCGAGGCCGCGGCCGCCGCCGCGCTGATCGGCGCCGACTACTTCTGCCTGGGCTTTCCCGACCTCGGCGTGTTCAACGACGACCCGTCGCGCCGGGCGGTGACCGAACTCATTCGCAGCCTCGCCCCGGACATCGTCATCACCGCCTCGCCGGTCGACTACCACCCCGACCACGAGGCGATCAGCCAGCTGGCCCGCGACGCCTGCTTCGCCGCCCCGGTGGCCAACTACCGGACCGGCCCGGCCCCCGCGACGCCGGCCATCCCGCACCTCTACTTCATGGACCCGGTGGGCGGCCGCGACCGCGCGGGCGCGCGCGTGCTCCGCGACTTCGGCGTCGACGTGGGCGAAACCTTCGCGCTCAAGCAGGCGATGCTGGCCAGGCACGAGAGCCAGGCCGCCTGGGTCCGCAAGCAGCACGGCATCGCCGACCACCTGGCCGACATGGAGCGCTGGACCCGCCGCGTCGGCCGCGACCTCGGCGTCGAGCTGGCCGAGGGCTTCCGCCAATACCGCCACGAACCCTATCCGAAGACCCCCCGGCTACAGGACCTCCTCGGCGAGGCGGTCCTCAGCGCCTGAACAGGCCGCATCGTAGCGCGCCCACATCGGTCCGCACTCCACCACCTGGCGGGTCTCCATGGCCTGGTCGATGGCCATGACGGTCAGCCCGGCCTCCATCGACTCGTACGGGGTCACCGGGAACGCCGCCCGGCCCTCCAGCGCCGCCAGCAGGTCCCGCGCCATCTCCTGGTCGGCCCCGTTGTGCGCGTCGGCGGTGACGCCGCCATAGTCGATCCGCTCCGGCTTGCCGCGGAACAGCGCGCGCCGCGCCATCAGCCGGTTGCGCACCAGGTCGGCGATCAGCGTGCCCTCGGTCCCGGCCACGTACCAGCGCCGCTCGCCCAGGCCCACGTGGCTGTTGGCGTGGAACGACAGGCGCACCTCGTTCTCATATTCCACCATGGCCACCTGGTGGTCGGTGACGTCCATGTCCGACTGGAAGGCGTCGTTGGCCGCCGCCCAGCCGGCGTCGCGCAGGGCGTAGGCGGCCGAGCCGTCCTCATAGGCCCGTGGCCCGTCGCCCCGCTCCGGGGTGAAGATCCGCCGGCCGCCGAAGCTCGCCACCCGCGCCGCCCGCGCCCCGGCCAGCACGCCGAAGATGTCGAAGTCGTGCACCACCTTGTCCAGCAGGTAGGAGCCGCCCCACGCCTGGCGCCGCCGCCAGTTGCGCGCCAGGTAGCCCCCGTGCTCGGGCGGCAGGTGCTCGGTGGCGTCCAGCGAGACCACCTCGCCCAGGTCGCCGGCCCGCACGCGCCGCACCACCTCGCGCACGATGGGCAGCGAGCGCATCACCAGCCCCACATGGACCGGCGGCGTCCCCGCCCGCGCCAGCCGCCGCGCCAGCACCTGCGTCTCCGCCTCGGTGCGCACGATCGGCTTCTCGGCGAAGATCGGCGCGCCCGCCTCCAGCGCCACCAGCAGGTGCTCCAGGTGCAGGTGGTTGGGCGCGCCCAGCATCAAAAGGTCGTAGCGCCCGCGCGCCAGCAGCTCGGCCGGGTCCGCGCATTGCCGGCCCAGGGGGATCTGCGCCGCCGCCAGGATCGGCGCCCCCACCGGCGCGGGGTCCACATAGGCGGCCAGGTCCAGGTCCCAGCCCACCTCCTTCATCGCCGCCAGCACATGGGCGATCCGCTGCCCCAACCCGATGACGCCGATGCGATAGGTGCTCATGGCGCCCATGAAAGCGGCGCCGATACCGCGACGTCAAATCCCCAGGCCTCGCCGCCGCGGCCATATCCCTATGAAAAAGCAAGTTTTACCCCGTCTCAACGAACCTGGTTCAAAAGTGCCCGATTGATGTGGTCCCACGGACGATGAAAAGCCTCTCGCGCAGCTTCCTGATCAGCGTCGGCGTGATGTCGCTCGTCATCACGATCCTGAGCGCGCTCGGGGCGTTCGTGGTGTTCCAGCGCGAGCTGTCCACGCGCCAGATCACCTTCCTGGAAGACTATGTGCGCGAGCGGGCCAGCAACGTGGACCGCCGCTTCTCCAACCTCACCGCCCTGCACCACGCCGCCAGCGCCGAGCTGGAGCGGCGGATGAACAAGCTCACCGACGCCGACGTCGACCGCCTGGCCGACCTCTACTTCCCGCGCCAGCCCGACGGCACGCGCCGCAGCCGGGACAAGTACTTCGACGGCGCCCTGGAGAACGGGGCCTACACCTACGGCATGGGCGCCCTGATCGGCCACGCCGACACCCTGCCGCGCGACCAGAAGCGCGCCCTGGTGGCCGCCTTCGGCCTGGTGGCCAACTTCGGCCAGGCCGCCCGCGGCGACTACGACAACTTCTACTTCTTCATCCCGCCGCAGACCCGGCTGGTGCTGTACGGCCCGGAGCGCCCCGACAAGCTGATGTTCTATCGGCACGAGGCTCCCGCCGACCTCGACATCTCCAAGGAAGAGATGTCCACGCTCACCGGCCCGGACCTGGATCCCTACGGCCTCACCCGCTGCACCAACCTGCAGCGCCTGATCCAGGACACCAAGGGCGAGCGGCTGGCCACCGCCTGCCTGACGCCCGCCTACGCCAATGGCCACTATGTCGGCGCCTTCGGCTCCTCGATCGAGCTGACCGGCTTCCTCGCCAATGCCGTGAAAAGCTCGCTGCCGGGCGCCTCCACCCTCTTGCTCACCGGCAAGGGCGAGCTGATCGCCTATCCGGGCTTCACCGTGCCGGGCAAGGCGTCCGAGGCGGTCGTGGCCCAGTACGAAAAGCGCCTGGGCCTGAAGGCCCTGGTGGAGGCCCTGGCCAAGGACGGCCGCAGCCACGGCGTCATCGTCAGTCCCGACGGCAAGGACATCGTCGCCTACGGCCTGCTCAGCGGGCCCAACTGGTACCTGGTCCTGACCTATCCCAAGGCCCAGGTGGCGGCCACCGCGGCCAAGTCGGCTTCGTGGGTGCTGGTGCTCGGCGGCCTGGCCACCGCGCTGCAGACCCTGCTGGTGGTGTTCCTGGCCCGGCGCACCATCGTCTGGCCGCTGCGGCGCCTGGCCCAGTCGTGCGATCCCGAAGCCTTCGGCGCGGCGGTCCAGCCTGACGTGAGCGCCGAGGAGCGCCGCAACGACGAGGTCGGCGTCCTGGCCCGCTCCCTGCGGTCCGAGCGCGAGAAGGTGGACGAGGTCATGGCCTCGCTGGAAGACCGGGTGCAGGAGCGCACCGCCCAGCTGGAGCGCGCCAACACCGAGAAGAGCCGCTTCCTGGCCAATATGAGCCACGAGCTGCGCACGCCCCTCAACGGCGTCATCGCCATTTCCGAGACCCTGTCGCGCCAGCAGACCACCGACAAGGGCCGCGAGCTGGCCGAGCTGATCGTCTCCTCCGGCCGCCTCCTGGAGCGGGTGCTCACCGACATCCTCGACTTCTCCAAGATCGAGGCCGGCGAGATCAAGCTGGCCCACGACGACTTCGACATGACGACCCTGGTCGGCCGCATCGCCGAGCTGCACCGCGCCTCGGCCGAGACCAAGGGCCTGGCCTTCTCCTGGTCGGTGACCGGCGACGCCGACCGCCGCTTCAGCGGCGACACCGTGCGCCTGACCCAGGTGCTGTCCAACCTGCTCTCCAACGCCGTGAAGTTCACCGAGGCCGGCGAGGTGCGCCTGGACGTGGACCTGACCGCCGCGGGCGCCGTGCGCTTCTGCGTCGCGGACACCGGCATCGGCTTCGACGAGGACGTGCGCCAGCGCCTGTTCCGCCGCTTCGAACAGGCCGACGCCTCGATCCGCCGCCGCTTCGGCGGCACCGGCCTGGGCCTGGCGATCAGCCGCTCGCTGATCGAGCTGATGGGCGGCGCCATCGAGGTGGCCTCGACGCCGGGCCAGGGCTCGGCCTTCACCGCCGTCGTACCGCTCGAAGCCGCCGCCCAGGCGCAGGCCGAGGCGGTGGAGGCGGACGACCTTGCGCCCCTGGACATCTCCGGCGCCCGCATCCTGCTGGCCGAGGACCACCCCACCAACCAGAAGGTCGTCCAGCTGGTGCTGGAATCGGTGGGCGTCGAGCCCATGATCGTGGAGAACGGCGCCCTGGCCCTGGCCGCCCTGAAGGCCCAGCCCTTCGACGTGGTGCTGATGGACATGCAGATGCCCGAGCTGGACGGCCTCTCCGCCACCACCCAGCTGCGCGCCTGGGAGCGCGAGCAGGGCCTGCCCCGCACCCCGGTGATCATGCTCACCGCCAACGCCCTGGACGAACACATCCGCGCGAGCCTCGAAGCCGGCGCCGACCAGCACCTCTCCAAACCCATCCGCGCCGACGCCCTCATCGAAGCCATCGTCGTGGCCATGTCCGGCGCCGACGCCCGCGAGGAAGCCGCCGCCTAAGCTGGGCGGGCCGATCGCCGACACCCTGACCCTCGCCGCCGGGAGGCGCCGCAGGCGCGGCGCAAGCTCTTACCTCCCCCGCGAAGCGGCGGGAGGGGGACCGTCCGCCGAAGCCGGCGCGAGCCGGCTGAAGAGCGGATGGTGGAGGGGGCGAGCCCCATCCACTGAGCCTACAACCGCCAGGTCGATCCGCTGAGCCTGAGGCTCGCCCCCTCCACCAGTCGCTCTCCGCTACGCTCGGCGACTGGTCCCCCTCCCGCCGCTGCGCGGGGGAGGTAGGAAAAGCCCCCCTCACTCCACCCAGATCGGGTTGCCCAGCAGCCAGAGCGAGCCGTCCGGGCCCAGCACGTCCACCCGCAGCCAGCCCCTGGCTCCCGCGCCCAGCGGCAGGCTGAGGAGGGTGTCGGCGCCCAGGGCGTCCGGCGTGGACAGCCCGTCCGCCGCCGGCCCGGCGAACCGCAGCCGCCCGCCCGCCGCATGGGCCACGTGCACCGTCAGGGCCACCGCCTCGCCGTTGCTCGCCAGCCGGTCGCCCATCTCGGCGTTGCGACCGCCGGCGTGGGCGGTCACCTCCAGCAGCCGGTCGGCCGAGCCCTCGGCGTCGACGAACACATGGCCGGCGCGGATCGCCGCCAGGATCGCGTCCTGCGACAGGTTCTCGGCCCGCACCACCGTCGTGGGCCGGCCCACGTTGCGCTCCGGCGGCAGGCTGGCGTCGTGGTTGTCGGAGCCGCCCACCGCGGTGACGTGCAGGCCCGCGTCCAGCCGCGCCTCCCAGAAGGCCAGCCCCGACAGCGGGCCATTGGCGTTGGCGGCGTTGACCACCTCGATCGCCGGGATGCGCGCGAAGTCGGTCTCCGCCGTCCAGCCGCAGCCCATGCAGGCCTCGCCGGAGGGCAGGGCCGGGTGGTTCAGCGAGGCCACCCCGTGCGCGGCCTCCACCTCGTCCAGGATCCGCGCGATCGTCGGCGCACGCCGCCCGCCCAGCTGGAAGTCCAGCGGCGCGGTGACGCCCCAGACGTTCATATGCCCGTGGAAGGTGGTGATCTCCCGGCCCGGGATCAGCAGCAGGTCGTCATAATAGCCCTGCAGCTCGGCCAGGTCCTGGAAGTGCGAGCTGGTGTTGTGGTCGCTCACCGCCACGAAATCGAGGCCGCGCGCGGCCGCCGCCTCCAGCGTCCGGAACAGCGGGCACGGCGTGCGCTTGCCGGTGCGGCTGGGACACGAGCCGTCGGAGTGCTCGGTGTGCATGTGCAGGTCGCCGCGGTACCAGGCCAGGCCCGTCCTCAGCGGCGCGTCGGCGAAGCCATGGAAGGTCGGATCGCGGCTGAGGGTGATCCGGGCGGTGTAGTCCGCGTGGCCGTCCTGGCGCAGGTTCGGCACGCCCAGGATCAGCTTCCACACGCCCGCGGGCAGGGGGCCGGGCAGGTACGACGGCGTCGCCCAGGTCTCGGTGACCGTGAACCGCGCCTTGTTGCCGCCGCTCCAGCCGCGGAACCGCTGGGTGTCGCGCAGGCCCAGGTCGATCACCGCCTTCTGGTCCTTGCCGGTGTACTCGAAGGCGACGGTGACCCCGGTGGTCCCGGGCGGCACCTTGAACGGGATCTCCCGATAGGTCTGGTGGTCGGCCCCGGTGAGGACGCCTGTCAGGGTCAGGGTGCGGGCGGCGGGCGCGGCGGCTTGGGCATGGACGGTCCCCGCGACGGCCAGCGCCGCCGCGAGGAACAGGCCGATGAGTGTCGCCGCCGTTCGCCTCACTAGAAGCGATATAGCACGGCCGCGCGGAAGGAGCGGCCCAGCTCGGGCCGGCCCAGGTAGAACTCGGAATTGGCGTCGTCGGAGATGAACTGGCCCGCCCGCGGGTTGCGTTCGGTCAGGCCGACCTCATTGGTGAGGTTGGTGCCATAGACGAACAGCTGCAGCTGGTCGGTGACGTTGAAGCGCACCTGGGCGTTCACCAGGGTGTAGTCCGGGATCACCGTCAGGTTGGCCAGGTCCGAGTAGCGGTTGCCGAAGTACTGCACGTCCAGCTCGGCGCGCAGCCGGCCGTCCAGCAGGTTCACGCCCGGCGTCGCCCTAAGGCTGACCTTGGGCGTGCGCACCTGCTGGTGGCCGTCGAAGTCGAACCGGCGCAGGCAGCTTGAGCCCGCGGTCGGGGTGTCGGACGCCAGCGGGCAGGCGCCGCCCACCTTGGCCACCGCCTGGTTGAAGATCAGGTTCTTGACCTGGGAGTCCTGCACCGTCGCGGCGAAGGCCACGTCGAAGAACGAGGTCGGCCGGATCGTGGTCTCCAGCTCGAAGCCATAGGCCCGGCTGGCGCCGAACTGGGTCGTCGAGATGAACGAGTTGGTGGCCTGGTCGTAGCGGGTTTCCGAGAAGCTCTGGCTGTTGAACTTCGAATAGAACCCCGTGAGGTAGGCGCTGTAGAGCGGCTTATCGATCTTCAGCCCGGCCTCGGCCAGGTCGAACTTCTGGGTCCGCGGCGCGGTGTTGGTCGGGTTGGTGATGAAGTCGCCCAGCGAGGGCAGGCGGAAGGCGCGGGTGTAGCGGACATAGGCCCCGACGTCGGGCTGGAACTGGTAGTTCACCGCCGCCGTGCCGGACCAGCCATGGAAGCTGCGGTCCAGGGCGTCGAACACGCCGGTGCCGGCGATCGCCTGGTCGTCCGCGAAGCTCGCCGTCTGGCCCAGGTTGATCGTCGCGCTGCGCTCGTTCTGGCCCGAGAGGTCGATCTTCTCCCAGCGCGCGCCCAGGTCGATCCGCAGCTTGTCGGTGAGCCGCCATTCGTCGGCGGCGTACAGCGCATAGCTCTTCGACCCGCCCGAGGCGTTGTTGAACTGCGAGCCGTAGCGGGAGAAGCCGTTCTCGGTGAAGTCGGCCACCACCTGGCCCGCCGCGTTCAGGCCCTGCAGGTTCAGGAGCCGCGCATTGTCCTCGATGTCGATCAGGACCTGCGAGCCGCGCTGTTTGAAGCTCTCGTCGGCCTTGGCGTAGTAGAAGCCCAGGCTCACGTCGTGGCTCTGGCTGCCGAAGTCGAACTTGTGCTGGAAGCGCAGGTCGTCGATCCACTCCTTCAGGGTGATGTCCTGCTCGCGCACGGCCGCGTCCATCACCAGGCCGTTGCCGTTCTGGGTCGGGCTGAAGGCGCCGCCGCCGTTCACATAGGTCAGCCGGCCGGACACCACGCCCAGCGCCGCGCCGCGGCCCAGGTCCTGGGCGATGCGCGCCGCGCCGCTGATCGGGCTGTTGGGGAACAGGGCCGCGCGGCTGAAGTCGGTGTCGTGGTAGCGCAGGCCGTTGGAGATGGTCCAGCCGCCCACGTCCACGTGCGCCTTCAGCGTGTACTGCGTCAGGTCCACGTCGGAGCCGCGGGTCTGGTCGAAGTCGAACGGCCCCTTCTCGGTGCGAAACATCAGGTGGGCCGTCTCCGGCCCCGCGAGGGTGCCGAAGTTGGGGTCGAAGCCCGGCAGGCCGGTCGCGTCGCCGCTGGAATTCTTGGTCAGCGGGACCGGCAGGTAGAAGATCGACTTGTCCTTGATGTGCTTGACGTCGAAGTCGAAGCCGCCGTGCTCGAAGTCGCGGCCGATGGTGCCGCGGATCTGGCCGCCCTTGTCGGCCGTCCAGCCCGGATCGCGGATGCCGTCGTCGCGCCGGTAGAAGCCGCCCAGGCCCACGCGGAAGCCGGCCAGCGGCCCGCCGATCCAGGCGTCGCCGCGATAGAGGCCGTAGTCGCCGACCTCGCCCTTCACCACGCCGGTGACGTGGTCCTCGGAGCCGCGGCGGGTGATGAAGTTGACCACCCCGGCCGGGGCGTAGGAGGCGAACACCGACGAGGGCCCGCCGCGCACCACCTCGACCCGCTCCACCGTCTCGTCCAGCCGGAACGAGAAGTCGGTGTTCAGGAAGCCCAGGCCGCCGTCGTGCTGGATCGGCAGGCCGTCCTCCTGGATGCCCACCGCCGCATAGCCCTCGATCGGGATGCCGCGGGCGCGGATGTTGGCGCCGCCGACGCCGCCGGAGGCCTCGACCCAATAGCCGGGCACGTTCTTCAGCACCTCGGCGACGCTCACCGGCGCCTGCATCTGCAGCTTGGCCTCGCCGATGGCGGTGATGGCGTAGCTGGCCTCCACCTTCTTCTGCGCCAGGGTGCCGGCGCGGCCGGTGACCACCACCTCCTGGACGGCGTTGGCGCTGTCCGGCGCGTCCCCCGCCAGGGCGGGCAGGGCGCAGGCGAGCGCAGACGCGGCGGCCGCCGCGAAGAGGACGGACTTCATCGAGAACCCCCATCGTGCATGTCGAGGAACCCCTTAGGCTCCGATGTTATCGATTACATGACATGACTATGGAATATGCAATCCATTCGTTGATCGCTTTGGAAATATTCGTTCGTGTCAGTTCCGCCCCTCGGGGGCGCAGGCCGGCCTTGCCGGAGGCGACCCCGGTCAAGACCGTCCCGGCCCTCGAATCAGTCAGCCGTCACGGCCGTGTCGCGAGCAGCTTTCTCCTCACCCGCAGGGGGAGGGGGACCATGCGCAGCATGGTGCGGTCGATAATCACCGGACGTCGTCCGCCTGAGATCGCAGAAGCCGGCGAGATACTCACAGGGGCGCCTGCGCCGCGGCGGCTACGAGCCGGTGGCGTTCAACCCGTACTCGGCGGTGCGGGGACTGACGTTCCAGGGCCCGGATGGCTATCAGGTGGCGCTGGAGAACGGGGGGCGGGACGGGTAAGGGGGTCGGCCAGATTCTCGACCGCCGCGACGTAGGCTTCAGCCTCCTTCGCCCAGCTAAATTGCCGGCTGGCCCTGTCTCGAGCCTTCTGCGCAAACGCCAGACGTCGGACGTCGCTTCGAAGCATGGCTTCGAGCTCGTCAGCGAGCGCTTGTGCGGTGTCGTTGGAGGTATATTGGGCGGCGTCGCCCATCAGCCGACGGGTGCCTGGTAAAGGCGTCGCCACGATTGGAAGGCCCAATCCGGAGTACGCGAAAATCTTGTTGAGGCTGATGCGTCGCGTGAAGCGATTTAGCGGATCGCATGCAACCGCGATATCAAAGGCGGCCACGGTTCGGTCTCGGGCTTCACCCTCTAGGAACCCGAGGAACTTGACGCAGTTCTGTAGCCCTAGCCCCCGGCTAAGCTCGCGCAGGCTTGCCGCCTCCGGGCCATCCCCAACGACCTGCAGTTCAAACTCCGGCAGGTCAGTCTTCGCTCGGAGGATGCTGACAGCCTGGAGCAGCGAGGCCACTCCGTCCTGGGCCCCGAGTATGCCCAGGTATCCGATGCGAAGCGGACCCGGTGACCTCGGCGACGGCCTATTCGCCACAAACTCCGGATAGCTGTGGATGGCGATAGTAGGTTTCGACCGCCACCTCCGTCGGCCCAGGCGGATGGCAATGCGGCGATAGTCGTCATTTGAGGTGATCACCAAGTCGGCCCGACGGAGTACTGCGCGATTGATGGCGCATAGAGCGCGATAGGCGATATCCCGTCGCGCGAACTTGGCTTGATACAGACGGGGCGTCAGGTCCGCCAAGTCGAAGACAAGCTTCGCGCCGAGGGGACGCAACAACAAGGCAGCGAGTGCGATCCAATCTGGCGGATTGACGACGTGCAGGACGTCGACGCGCTCCTTAAGGAGCTCCCGTGACAGCGCCCATCCTATGACCAAGGCGGCAAAGGCGTACTCGATGAGAATTCCCGCTCTGCCGCGGCCCTCGAATGGCTGGGCAAAGCGCACGATCCGGATGCCGTCCTGGCATTCCGTTTCGCAGGCGCCTCGCCGTCGGGGACAAAGCACGCGGACCTTCCAGCCTTGTTGGGCGAGCGCGCGCGCCTGTTGCCAGGTGCGGCGCCGCGCCGGCAGCGGCGCCGCCTGCGAGATATAGAGGACAGAACGCGACAAGGCCGGGACTATGCCTGGACGAGCTCCGCCCGGCTCCGAAGCTGCGCTGCAGATGTTTCGACGAGTGAGTCGAAGAAGATTTCGGCAGTTGTCTGGAAGAAAGGGTCGTCCGGACGCACGTAGTCCAGGTGACGCACCATCGGCGCCACCTTCTCGCATGGATTGACCGTGATGACCTTCAAGCCCGCCGCCCGCGCCTGCTTGACGACGCTTCGCCGGTCGGCAGCCACACCGACCACAAGCAGCCGTGGGCTCTCGAAGACGGCTGGATACACCTCATTGAATACGCCGCTCCCTCGGGTCCGTTCGAAGGGCACGTTGACCTTGCTCAGCAAGTTGTCGACGTTGTCAGTGAACACCTTGCGGATCGCACCACTGGCATGCAGGTCAGCGATATGTCGCATTGCGACGCTAGGGGCCGCCCTGAGTGCGCCGAAGTGCACGGAGCAGAACGCTCCGACGCAACCCTCAAGGTCGTCGGCCAGCCGGGCGGGCAGATCATCTTCTTCGCCGACAGCGAACTGCGTGCACGTACTGTTGTCGACGCCAAATGCCAAATGCATGTCGCAGAGTGTGGGAAGGCCAGCCTCATAGGAGAGCCCGGATCCCACGTAGATGTCGGCTGGCAAAGTGGTGCTCGCCAGCGCGAGGGGGAGAGGCTGCGGCAGGACGATGTCCGGGAGCCTTCGGCGCGGCCGCCGCAACTGCAGCCGTCGAACCCGATCGCGATCAGCAGTCGTCGGAGCCCCAAGCTCGAGGCGCAGGTCCGCACGTCCGTCGGGAAGAGCGGTCACCTTTAGGCACGTCACATAGGCGGTCAGTTCGGACGCTTGAGCGAGTCGATCCGCAATGCATCGGATGGCTCTGGCGTCCGCCCTGTGGCGGTAGAAGAGGTACCATCTCGCAAGCAGCACTTCGTCGCCACGATGTCCGAGCTCACCTCCGAAATAGACGGCTCGAAATGCGCTGCCGACGTCGCGTTTCCACCCCCAAATGAGATTTTGGTTGCCGCGAGCAAGTTCGCCCGCCGCATCAACCACGGCGCCTAGGCTGAAGCGTCCGTCGGCGAGCCGCCGAGCGCGGCCGGCAGGAAGCGCGGATACCATGACCAATTCTCCGTGTCGTCGAGACCGAGGGCGCCATGCATCCGGGTCGACACCATTGAGGTGTCTCGGGCGACGGCGGGGTTTTCTTCCGACTTCGGCGCCGGCAGTTGTGTAAAGCCAAGCGGTGCGAGGGCCGAAGCGAAGAACTCGGCGATGCTCATCCGTGGACCGGCGACATGCAACAAGCCGGCAAGCCGCTGCTCCACGGCTCGCGCAATGCCCTCGGCGAGGAAATTCACTTCCGTCGGACTGCGGTACACGTCATGCGGCCAAACTTGGTGGGATAGCCGCTCGGGCTCCTCCACTAGCGGCGCCAATCTCTTGTCAAGCCGGCCGCCTGCCCATCCGAAGATGAAGCTCGTGCGAACGATAAGAGAGTCAGGAGCGCTCGCCAGAATGAGCTCGTCGACTTGCGCCTGTGCCCGCCCGTATGGCGTTAAGGGATCGGGGGCGTCAGCTTCGGCGCGGCCCCCTTGGCGACCGGAGAAGACGGCATCCGTCGACAGCTGCACAAGACGCGCGCCGCGTAGGCTCGCGATATAGCGGGCGACCGATTCTGCGCGCTCTGCTGGGCTCGAGTCCTGAAGCAAGCGAGCCAGTGGGAAGGCCCCAATAACGGTGCGAGTCTCTGGCAGCTGGCCCCCCGTCCGGAAGTCGAAAGCTATCGACCCAGCAGACGGGCAACGATGATGAGTCGCGACCGCGCCGGGAAGGCGGGCGTGGAGGGCCGAGCCCAGGTGGCCAGAGCCGCCGACGATGACGATCGGGGTCATCGTGCGCTCACACGTAGCGGAACCATGCCGGCCTTCCATTCGCTTGCCGCAAAGTCGACGTGCAGCCGATTGTCGTCCGGGTCGCGGAGATTGACCGTAACCAAGCCTTCGTTGGGTCTGTGGCTCAGGTTGTAGGCGATCCCGTGATCGTCGAGCCTTTGCATTAGACCGCGAAGGTCGATGCCTTCGAAGGCGAAGTGCTCGATGGGGGGATGCGCCGGCTGGTCGACCTCAGTCGCTTCAATTATATGCAGAAAAGTCTGGGTAGCGGACCCGCACGCGAACCCGGCAGCCTTCGCACTGTCCCTAGGCACAGCCGCCAATCCCAAAGCTTCCACGTAAAAGCGGCGGCTCCGCCCGAGGTCACGGGTACGGAGATTGACGTGGTCCAGACGCTGTATGCACACAAGGGGTGCCCCCCCCGCACCTAGTCGCGGCAATCGACACGTCCAGCTAGTGCTGGTCAAGTTTGCTCGCCTTTCGGGCGAGCGGCCTGTCCGCGCGCGACGCCTTATGCGCTAAATGATGGGCCGGCGAGCCGCAGTGCCAAAGCACCCAACCTAGGGCCACCCTTGCAAGCGCACTTCTCCGATCAACAGTTCCCGTCCTCCGCGACCGGGAATCGGAAAATCGTGATCTCTGTTGTGATCCCGCATCGCGACACGCCGAAAGCACTCGCGCGCTGTCTTGCTGGTTTTGAGCTCCAGAACGTCGATTTCGACTATGAGATCATCGTTGTCGACGGCTCCAAGGTGCGTCCGCCGGGCGTCGAACTCTACCCGTATGCCGAACTCATCTTTGACGCGGCAAAGGGCCCCGGGCCAGCGCGGAACGCGGGCGCAGCTGCCTCGCGGGGCGAGATCATAGCCTTCATCGACGCCGATTGCCTGCCCGCTCCTGGATGGCTGCGGTCATTGCGGGACGCATTCAGCCATAATCCCGAAGCCGGAGCCGTCGCAGGTCGAGTGGACGTCGAACCCGTTGAGGGCCGCAATTGGACGCCCTGCGGAATATTCGAAGCCACATTCGCCTACCAACAAGCACGCAATGTTCGTCGCCTGGGCGTTGCGGCTACAGCAAACCTGGCGGTTCGCGCTTCGGCGTTCGCTCAAGTCGGGGAATTTTCCGGAGTCGACTTCTTGGAGGATTTCGAATGGTGCCAGCGCGCTGCGCAAGCTCGGGTGCCGCTGGTTTACGCTGACGAGGTGCGGGTGCGACACGAACCGCGGGAGACGTTCGGCGCACTAGCCGCCAAGTGGCGACGACAGGTCTATCAAGAGCATAGGTCTCATCGAAAGTCAGGGAAGGCAGCCTCGTTGTTCGCGTGGAAGGCGATGAAGCTGGCATTTCTGACGCCTGCGGTGACCGGCTATCTCCTGACGCGCCGGGAACATTCATTCGCAGACAAGCTTAGGGCTATCCCGATACTTTGGAGGATCCGGGCCTTTCGGGTGACCGAGATGATCAGGCTGCTCCGCCAGCCCGACAGTCCGCGGCCACCCTGGAGCGCGCCCGAGCACGAATAGTCCGAGCGTGGCCGCGTGCGTACCCGACACCAATCTTGGATAACGGTGATTGTGGGCCGCTGATCTGGGATGCAGGCTCGACGACGAGAAGGGCGCCATCTGCGTGCCGCCCAGAATCTTCCCGCCCTTAAGTCTCACGGTGGAGGGGGGGACGCGACAAGCGCCGAGTTCGGCGTCGCTCCCCCTCCACTCCCCTTCGGGCGGTCCACTCCCCCCTGCGGGTGAGGAGAAGACCGTGCTGCGCCTCGATCGCTTACGGCGCCTCGTTGGAGAAGATGATCGTGCCGGAGGCTGCGAACATGCCGCCCACGCCGTGGCAGACGCTGACCTTCGCGCCCGCCACCTGCGCCGGCGCCACGCCCCGCATCTGCCGCACGCTCTCCTGCAGGGCGTACATCCCGTACATGCCCGAGTGCATGTAGGAGAGCCCGCCGCCATTGGTGTTCAGCGGCAGCCGTCCGCCCGCCTTTCCATCCTTAGGGGGTGCGGTGTTCCGCTCCCGGATGAACCCCGCCGCCTCGCCCGGCTTGCAGAAGCCCAGGTCCTCCAGCCCGTACAGCGGCAGGTGGGCGAAGGCGTCGTAGATCATCAGGTGGTCCACGTCGGCGTGGCCGATGCCGGCCTCCTCGAACGCCTTCTTCCCCGACACCCGGAACGCCTTGGAGGACGTGAAGTCCTCCATCTGGCTCACCATCGGCGTCTCGACGCTCTCGCCCGTACCCAGCACGTAGACCGGCCGGGTCGGGAAGTCCTTGGCCCGCTCCGCCGACGTCAGGATCAGCGCCCCGCCGCCGTCGGTCACCAGGCAGCACATCAGCATGCGGAACGGCCAGGCGATCATCGGGCTCGCCAGCACGTCGTCGACGCTGATCGGGTCCTTGAAGCTGGCGCGCGGGTTCTTGGCCGCCCACTCGCGCTGGATCACCGCCACCCAGGCCAGGTCCTCTTCCGAGAGGCCATAGGTCTTCAGGTACCGCAGCACCGGCACGGTGAACATGGTCGGCGGGCTGGTCACCCCATAGGGCATCTCGAACTGCCCCATCAGGCTCGAGGCCGACCGCGCGAACCCGCCGGCGCCCACCCGGCTCTTGCCGCTCTCGCCGTGGGTGATCAGGATCGTCTTGGCCAGCCCCGCCTCGATCGCCGCCGCCGCATGGCGCACGTGCAGCATGAACGAACAGCCGCCGACGCTGGTCCCGTCCGCATAGGTGGGCGTGATCCCCAGGTAATGCGCCAGCTCCACCGGGCTGATCCCGGCGGTGGCCACCCCGTCGATGTCCGACGGCGACAGCCCCGCGTCCGCCATGGCGTTCAACGCCGCGTCGGCATGCAGGCCGATCACCGACTGGTCTGGAATCCTGCCCATCTTCGTGGTTTCGGCAGCGCCGACCACCGCAATCGATTTGCGTTTCATGGCGCTTATGCCCC
>Ga0136846_1213855_pt1 | contig 20909 bp, 11 predicted proteins | sample HopSoiMetagenom2_FD_96841 | JGI IMG/M metagenome (GOLD analysis project Ga0136846, IMG submission 96841) | Grasslands soil microbial communities from Hopland, California, USA - 2 Assembly 2016 (version 4) | ecosystem: Environmental > Terrestrial > Soil > Grasslands | place: USA: Hopland...
CCGAGGAACGCGCCGGCGATGAAGGCGATGGTGCCGACCGTGCCGTTGATGGTGCCCAGTGACTGGTTGTCCAGGCCCAGGCCACCGGCGCTGCGCGGGTCCAGCATGAACAGCGGCCCGAACTTCTCGATGAAGCCCTCGCCGAAGCGGTAGAAGAAGACGACGGCCAGCATCGTCCAGATGTGCGGCTTGCGGAAGAACGTCACCCACGATTCGCGCAGCGCGGGCCACGCCGCGCCCAGGCCCTGTCCCTGCAGCGCCGACGGCGCGCCGGGCGGCAGCACGCGCAGGTGCCACAGGCCGAAGGCGCCCATCACGAGCGCGGTGCCGGTCATCACCGCCATCCAGCAGTGCACCCACGACCAGCCGAGCCCGCCATGCAGCCAGCCGGTGAGCGAGACCAGCAGGCCCGACGCGATCACCGCGCCCATGTTCCAGCACATGCCCTGCAGGCCGGCATAGCGCGCCTGGTCGCGCAGCGGCATCGTCGTCATGAACACGCCGTCGGCCACGATGTCCTGCGTGGCCGACGCGAAGCCCGTGATCCAGAAGAAGGCCAGCGAGGCGCCGAAGAAGCCCGGCAGCGGCAGGCAGAACGCGACCAGGCCGAGCGCGGCCATCATCACGAATTCCATGCTGATGACCCACCAGCGCTTGGTGCGGAACGGCTCCAGCAGCGGCGACCAGACCGGCTTGAGCACCCAGGGCAGGTACATCTGGGAGGTATAGAGCGCGATGTCCTCGTTGGAGACGCCCAGGTTCTTGAAGATGATCGCGGCGACCACGCCGACCGTCACGTTGGGCAGTCCCATCGCGAGGTACAGGCTGGGCACCCAGGTCAGCGGCGAGCGGGCGGAAGCGGAAGTGGTCACGTTGGCAGGAAGCGGTTCAGGCCGGCAGGCCGCGGTAGATGAAGTCGCGCACGCGGACCTGGCCGGTGCCGGCGGCGTGCACGGCGATCTTCAGGCTCAGGAAGCCGCCGAAGACGTTGTGGTGCATGCCCGAGGTCTCCATCTGCCAGGGATGCTGCACCCAGGGGCCGCCGTCGAGCGCGTAATGGAAGGTGACGACGTGGTCGCGGTTGGTCACGCGCACGCGCACGCGCCGCGCGGCGGCAGGCGTGCGCATCCAACGCTGCTCCTCGCCGTAGTTGAACGTGGCCATCGTCGCGCCGTCGAAGCCGAGGCCGCAGAACATGCGCTCGTTGTAGAACAGCGTGAGGCCGGCCTGCGCGCCGCCCTCGGGCTCGAGCGTGACCTCGGCCTGGTAGCGGTGCTCGCCGACGAGCATCGTCAGCGGCGACGTGTCGGCCGGCGTCGCGCCCTTGGCGGCGATGACCAGCGCATGCGGCTCGCGGCGCACGCGGTCCATCTCGCGCGGGCCCGGCGCGAAGAAGGTCCACTGGGTGCCGAAGCGGTCCGTCGAGAAATCGTCTGACAACGCCATGCCCGACGCGCCGGTCGACCGCGGCACGGGCTTGCGCAGCGGCTTGGCGAGCGTGCCGCCGGCGGCGCGCGGCCAGCCGTCGGCCGTCCAGGCGAGCGGCTCCAGCAGCGTCTGCCGGCCGAGCGTGCGAAAGCCGTTCTCGTAGCCGTGGTAGACCAGCCACCAGTCGCCGCCCGGCCCCTCGACGGCCGTCGCATGGCCACGCGACCACCACGGTTCGTCCGCGCTGCGCGTATGCACGATCGGGTTGTGCGGGCAGTCGACCCAGGGGCCGTGGATCGAGCGCGAACGCGCCACGATCACCATGTGGCTGGTCGGCGGGCCGGAGGTGCCCCCGACGGCGGACATCAGGTAGAACCAGGCGCCGCGACGGAAGATCTTCGGCCCCTCGGCCGCGAACATCTCCACCACCCAGTCGGCCGGATAGCGCCACGGGTCGTAGACGTGCGCGAGCTCGCCCACGGTGGACAGGCCGTCGTCCGCGAGCCCGATGCGCCGCACGCCGTTGAAGAAGAGGTAGCGCCTGCCGTCCTCGCCGACCGCGTGGCCGGGGTCGATGCAGCCCTCGACGTGCAGGTCGACGGGCTCGCTCCAGGGCCCGCGGATGTCGTCGGCATGGATGACGAAGATCGACTGCCGCTCGCCCGGGTTGGCGGGGATGTAGATGAAGTAGCGTCCGTCGTGCTTGACGAGGTCCATCGCCCAGACGGTGCCCAGCGGCTTGACGAGCGCCGGGCCGATCGGCGTCCAGTTCACGAGGTCGCGCGAGTGCCAGATCACGACGCCGGGGTAGGAGAAGAACGACGAGAACGTCATGTAGTAGTCGTCGCCGTCCTTGAGCACCGTCGGATCGGGATGGTCGCCCGGCAGGATCGGGTTGACGTACGTGCCGTCGCCGCGGTCGGCGCGGCGCTGGCCCTCGATGCCGCTGGCCGACGGCGTGGGCGCGCTCGCCGCGGGGTTGCCGCCCGCCACGAGCGCGCCGGCCATGAGGGTCCTGAACGCGTCGCGGCGCGTGGGCGAGGTCATGCCCTGCGCCTGCGTCAGACGGTGCCGCGGCGCGCCTCGAGGCGCGTGCGGATCTCGTGCATGCGGCGCTCGGTGAGCGGGAAGCGCAGCGCGATCAGCAGGGCGATGACCAGGCTCGCGACCGGGATGCCCGACAGCAGGATGCGGATCATGAGGATCGCATGCTCGCTCTGCACCGGCAGCTTCGCGTTGAAGCCGGTGAACTGCAGGATCCAGCCCGAGCAGAAGACGCCGGACGCGATGCCGACCTTGGTGATCCAGGACTGGCAGGCGGCGAACGAGCCTTCGCGCCGGGCGCCGGTCTCGAGCTCGTCGGCATCGACCACGTCGGCGATGATCGAGCCGGTCAACACCCAGAACCCCGCGCCGGTGAAGGCGACGCAGCCGCAGGCGAGCAGCTGCAGCGCGGGGTGATCCGGGTCGTAGAACCACCAGTCGCCGACGAAGGCGGCGATGGCCAGCGCCAGCACCGTGCACAGCGCGCGCGGCTTGCCGAAGTGGCGCGCGATCCGGTTGAAGAACGGGATGCCGGCGAAGCCGAAGGCCATGCCCGCCACGCCCATCTTGAAGTTCCACGCCGCGCCCAATGAAACGTCACCCTTGCAGACGTAGTAGACCGTCGCGTAGTAGCCCAGGCTGCTGACCATCGCCGTGCCGATGCTGTAGGCCAGCGCGACGGACAGCATCTGGCGGAACGGCCGGCAGCGCAGCGTGCGCCAGAGGGTGTCGGCCAGGGGGATCTTCTGCTGCTTGCGCGCGACCAGGTGCTCGTAGTAGCGCTCGCGCGTGAGCAGGAAGATCACCACGGTCACGACGACCATCACCGCGCCCAGGGCGGTGCAATAGACCTGCGCGCCGCGCAGGATGTCGGGCTTGCCGCTGGCGTCGCGGAACATCGCCAGCGTCGTGAACTGCGCGGCGAAGAACAGCCCCAGCTCGGGCAGCTTCTGGATCGCGTTCTTGATCGACATCACGCTGGTGCGCTCGTGGTACGCGGGCGTCATCTCCGAGCCCAGGCTGACCCAAGGCATGTTGAAGCAGCTCATCACCGGCACGTACAGCAGCGTGGAGGCGAGCATGAACAGGAAGTATTCGGAGTCCGTCCAGCCGCGGCCGACCGCGAACATCAGGGGCAGGCCGACGCCCGCGAGGATGCCGCCCACCAGGATGTAGGGCCGGCGGCGGCCGAAGCGCGTGCGGGTGTTGTCCGAGGCCCAGCCGAACAGCGCGTCGGAGGCCGCGTCGACGAAGATCTTGATGGCCTGCGCCGTGGAGATCAGCCCCGGCGACATGCCCAGGAACACGTTGTAGACCTGCCACGCCAGCGACGGGTAGAGCCAGTGGCCCCACATGTCCAGGACGGACCCGAGTCCGTAGCCCACCTTCTGCGGCAGCGGCACCCGATCCACGACCGCCTGGGGCGGCGGCGCTGCGGACGGTTCATTTATCGATAAATCCATGCTGGCCATCGTGTTCGGTCTGTGAAGGGAATTCAGGAAATGGTGATGGAAGCGCCGCGCGGCGCGGCCAGCGACTGCCCGAGCACGATCTCGGTCGGCAGGACGATATTAGAGGGCCCGCGATAGATCGTGTCTCGGTGTTTTGCCTCGATGCGGTCCATCAGCAGCCGCACGGCGCGGTGGCCCATGTCGCGCAACGGCTGGCGTACCGTGGCCAGGTGCGCGGAGCGCGCCAGCATCGTGTCGTCGAAGCCGACCACGGAGATGTCCGCCGGCGTGCGCAGGCCGCGCGCCGCCAGCGTGTCCAGGCAGCCGATGGCGATCGCGTCGCTGGCCGCGAAGATCGCCTGCGGCAAGGGCTCGCCGCGGTGGCGTTGCAGCCAGGCCTCGAGCTCCCGTCGACCCGAATGGGTGGTGAAGTCGCCGGGAATGATGTAGTCGTCGGGCGCCTTCACGCCCGCCGCCGCATGCGCGCCGAGGTAGCCCGAGACGCGCCGCATGGCGCCGATCGAGTCGGACGGGCCGCCCACGTGCAGGATGCGCCGATGGCCGATCTCCAGCATGTGGCGCACCATCTCGAAGGCGCCTTCCTCCTCGTCGGATTCGAGGTTGACCACGTTGGGCATCTCGTGGTTCGCGTGCACCGACACGATGGGCGTGTGGTCCGGAAGGTACTTCGCGGCTTCGGTCTCCATCAGCGGCGCCAGCAGGATCAGGCCGTCGATGCGGCTGTCGCAGATGGCGGGAATGCGGCTCGCGCCTTCCTTCCAGTCCGGCACGGCGAAGACGGTGGTGTTCTGCTCGAACTCCGCCGAGGCCTCGATCACGCCGTTGAAGACTTCCAGGAAATACTGGTTGAGCTCGTTGCGCGACAGCGTGGTGGCCACGCCGATGGCGTTCATGCGGCGGTCGACGAGCGCGCGGGCCGTGGCGTTCGCGCGATAGTGCAGCTTCTCTGCGGCCGCCAGGATGCGAACGCGCGTCTCGTCCGAGATGCGCGACGAGGTCTTGGCCCCGTTCAGCACGGCCGAGGCGGCCATGATGGAAACGCCCGCTTCGCGTCCGACGTCGGCCAGCGTGGCGGCGTGTCGGGCGCGGGTGGACTTGGCGGGCGGTTTGACCATGGTGGTTCAGACGATGCAGCGGGTGCGGATGGTGTCGGCGTAGTAGCGGGCGGACAGCTTGGGCGTGCGCACCTGCGTCTCGAAGTCGCAGTGCACGATGCCGAAGCGGCGCTGGTAGCCGTCCTCCCACTCGTAATTGTCGATGAAAGACCACAGGAAGTAGCCGTCCAGCGGGACGCCGTCCGCGATCGCGCGGTGCATCTCCCTCAGGTGGCTGCGCAGGTAGTCGCGGCGATGCAGGTCCAGCACCTCGCCGTCGACCACCGGTTCCTCGTTGTAGCCGCAGCCATTCTCCGTGATGTAGACCGAGCGGTGACCGTACTCCTCGTGCACCATGCGCGAGGCCCAGTAGATGGACTGCGGCACAAGGTTCAGCCACGGGCTGTCGGCGCGCGGGTAGTGGGCGGGCAGGGGCAGCGCCTCGGGGTGGCCGTCGCGGCCGGCGCGCACGTACGTGGCCGTGTAGATGTTCAGGCCGAGGAAATCGGTGGGCAGGCTGATCAGGTCGAAGTCGCCCGTGCGGACGACGGGAGCGTCGGGGCCGGTGCGCTCGAGATAGCGCGGTGCATAGCCCTTGCCGTGGATCGCGCCCAGCACGTGCAGGTTCTTCTCGATGAACCAGGCGCGCGCCGCGGCGATGTCGGCCGGTGTCTCGGTGACGGGCACGCTCACGTCGCAGTTGTCGGTCAGGCCGACGCGCGCGCCTGCGCCGCCGTGCTCGCGCACCGCGCGCACGCCGTGGCCGTGGCACAGGAGCGCGTGGTGGAAGGTCTGGTTGACGACGGCGGCGCTCTCCTTGCGGCCCGGCGCCTTGGTGCCGGCGCCATAGCCCAGCCACGTGAAGCAGCGGATCTCGTTGAGCGTGATCCAGTCCTTGACGACGTGGCCGTATTCCTGGACGACCGTGTCGGCGTAGCGCGCGAACGCGTCCACCGTCGCGCGCGAGGTCCAGCCGCCACGATCCTCCAGCGGCTGCGGCAGGTCCCAGTGGAACAGCGTGACCCAGGGCTTGATGCCGTGACGCGCCATGCTCGCCAGCAGGCGATGGTAGAACTCGACGCCGGCAGGGTTGATCTCGCCATCGCCGTCCGGGTACAGGCGCGGCCACGCGATCGAGAGGCGGTAGTCCTTGACGCCGAGCGAGGCCATCAGCGCGAAGTCCTCGTCGAAGCGGTGGTAGTGGTCGCAGGCGACGTCGAGCGTGTCGCCGTCATGGATCGCGCCGGGCACGCGGGCGAAGCGGTCCCAGATGGACTCGCCCTTGCCGTCCTCGAAGGCGGCGCCCTCGATCTGGGCGGACGCCGCGGCCACGCCGAAGACGAAGGAGGACGGAAACGGGCTGGAGTACGTGAGCATGGAGGAGTGGTTCTGGAACGACGGAGGGAGTGGGGCGGCGACGGGCGGGCCGTCGCCAACTGGGGAATCCTCGGCGAGGGACATCGGCGGGCTCACGGGACTGGCCTCCGCCCTGCGGGCTGCGGCGCGAGCGCGCTTCGGAGCGGCCGGGCGTGCACTCATGCACCCTGCCGCGGCTTGCCGACGATCACGCCGCGGCCGTGCGGCGCCAGGTACACGGTGCCGTGTTCGAGCGGGTCGGCCGCCAGCGACAGCAGCAGGCCGTAGCGATGGCGGTCGTCGTCGATGCGCGTGAAGCGCGCGCCGGCGTCGTCCGAGCGGAACAGGCCTTCCACCTGGCGGTCGCCGACCTGCAGCCTGCCCCACAGGTAGACGCAGTGGTAGTCCTGGCCGGGCGCGGCCTTGCCGAGCGCCACCTTCCAGCACTCGAGGACGTTGCGGATCGTGACGGCGGGCCTGTCCGGGCCGGGCAGGTGCAGCAGCGTGTCGTGCAGCGCCAGCCACAGGTCGCGCGCCGCGCCGGGCGCCGCCACGAGTTGCGCCGACTGCCAGGGCGCGAGCTTGGGCAGGCCGGTGACGCTGGCGCGGAAGCTCAGGCCGCCGTCGACGCTCGTGAGGATCTCGCCCGCGGCGCGATCGTGCGCATGGAACACGCCCTCGACATGGCGGTCGGCGACGGGCACGGCGTCCACCTCGCCGCGGGGCCAGCCGGCGACCTCGACCCAGGTCTTGCCGTGGTCGCGCGAGCACAGCGCGGGCTGCTTCTCGGGGGCCCAGACGAACGAGCCTCCGCCCGCCGACACCGCGATGGTGCCGGCCTCGAGGTAGCGGCCGGTCGCCGACCGCGTCGTTCGCGCCGACTTGCCGAACGGGCGCCATGTCACCGAGCCGTCGTTGGACCACCAGCCGCCCGTCTCCGCCTGGTCGGCGGTGCGCGCGAGGATGGCCGGGCGCAGTTGCGCGAAGTCGACGGACCGGTTGGTCTGGTTGGAGGGCGCGAACAGGCCGTTGCGCGGCGTCCTGCCCACGTCGTCCCAGGCGGCGCCGCTGACGTCGCCCATCGCCCCGAGCAGCGTGGCGCCGCCCGACGGGCTGCGGATCTCCAGCGTGGCGGTCTCCTCGAGGTTGGAGACGGCGAAGTCCCACTGCACGGTGCCGCCCTTGTGCGCGGCGCCGAGGTTGTGCGTGAGCCACAGGCCGTAGCCGGTGCCGTAGATCGCGCGCTCGCCGTCGAACGGGTCGAGCTTGACGTCGGCCAGCCAGTGGCCCATCTTGTCCTCGCCGCGCAGGTAGTTCACGAGCCAGGGGTACTTGCTCGCGTCGTGGCGCGAGTGCGCGCCCACGGCGGTCCAGTGCGCGCCGTCGTCGGTCGACACGAACACGTCGTCGCCCACGCTCCAGCGCTCGATGGTCGAGACGACGAGGCGGCCCGGCACCTGGCGGTCGACGTCGATGCCGGAGTAGCCGAAGCCGTGCGGGTCCTTGGCGGGATCCTCGGGCGTGATGTCCGTCCACTTGCCGGACGGGCTGCGCTTCCACACGCTGCCGCGTTTGGCGTAGCTCGGGTTGCAGGCGACGGGGCCGTCACCGGTCGCGAAGGCGACGTACAGCGTTCCATCGTTGCCCAGCACCGCGTGCTGCGGCGCCTGCGCGGGCGTGGCCGCGTCGCGCTCGAAGCTGCGGCCGGCGTCGCGCGACACGTACAGGCCGGGCTTGTCGTGGCTGCCCACCCACAGCACCTGCGAGCCCTTGCCCTTGCGGCCGCTGCGCGGATCGAGCAGCACCAGCGAGACGTGGCGCGGCTCGAAGCCGAGGGACGTGAAGCTGCGGCCGCGGTCGGTCGAGACCATCAGGCCGTCCTGCGACGTCCCGAGGTAGAGGATCTCGCCGTTGTCGGGGTCGACCTGCAGGCGTTCCCCCGACCCGCGCCCCGGCGAATTGCCGCCCAGCCTGATCGGCAGTTCGTTGATCTGCCAGGTCGCGCCGCGATCGGCGGAGGCCAGCAGCGCCGCGTTGCGCGCCGACGGGACGAGGTACAGGCCGCCGGCCACGAACACGCGGTCGGGGTCGTTCGGGTCGAGCGCCAGGCTCAGCACGCCCGACAGGTCGGTCTGCGACTTCGTCAGCTGGTCCAGCAGCGGCACCCATGAGCGCGTGCCGGCCTCGAAGCGGTAGGCGCCGCCGATGTCCGTTCGCGCATAGAGCAGGCCCTTCTCGCGCGGGTGGAACACGAAGCCGTCGACGAAGCCGCCGCCGCCGAACGGGATGCTCTTCCAGTCGTAGGGCACGTCGCTCCCGGCCGCGGCGGCGGTGGCCGCGGTGAGTGACGCGGGCAGGCCGCCACCGAGCAGGCCCAGCGCGCCGGCCTGCCCGATGAAGCTGCGTCTTCGAATCATTTCATGTCTCCAGATGAGGCGATCGGTGGCGCGCGCCGGCGCCTCCTGCGTCGTCGCCCGCTTCAGTAGCGGCCCATGCGGACCTTGAGGATCACCGGCGCGGCCGTGAAGTTCAGCCCCCAGTCCGTCTGGTCGCCGTTCCAGTTGCGCTCCATCACCCAGTGGCCGGACGGGTCGAACCGGCCTTCCTCGACGCGGGCGAACATCGCGCCGTGGCCTGGCGGCATCGCCTGGGCGGGCGCGATGCGCACGCGCGCGTGCTGGCCCGTGATCACGAATTCGTCCGGCCCGACCTGCGCGATCGCCACGCCGCCGCTCGGCTTCTCGGTTCCGGGCGGCACCTCGGTGGGATGCCCGGGCCACGACTTCTCGCCGAATTGCCACTCCTGGAACGACACCGTGGCCGACCACGGGCCCAGCGCGATGGTCTGGTCCTGGCGGTCGTCGCCCTCGCCGACGCCGTGCGTGCGGCCCTCGAGCGCCCACCGGGCCCACAGCGAGCCCATCGAGCCGAACACCGCGTAGCTGGCCGCGAACGGTTCGACGAGGGCCGGCCTCGCGGCGTCCTTGGCACCCAGCGGGAAGTTGCTGTAGTTCGTGTAGTCGATGCCGAATGGCGCGATGCCCAGCGCGCCGCGTCCCAGCACCTCGTAGACGATGCGCCCATAGCCGGGCGCCTGGCTCATCTCGGGAACCCAGAGCGGGTTGTCGGGGCGCTGGAACCTGGCGAGCGTCGCCTCGATCTGCGCCGACGCGGGGTTGTACAGGTCGGGCCCGGCGATGTCGATATGCGGCGCCGCGGCCTTGTAGACGCCGATGACGTCGTACGTGGGACCGCCGCTGGCGAAGTTGGAATGCCACGGCGCCAGCGGCTCGACCGCGTCGCGCAGCGCGTTGTTCACGTACATCGGCAGGTCGAGCACCTTGCGGCCGGCGCTGGCCACCTGCTCGATGTAGCTGGCGATGGCCCAGGCGTGGAAGTATTCGTCGGCATAGTCGCCGTAGACCTCGCGCCACGTGCCCGAGGCCGCGCGCTTGACGGGGGCGGGCTGGCGCGCGAGCACCTCGGCGGGCACCGGCCTGTCGAACGCGGCCTGGGCCTTCGCTCCGAAGTCGCGGACGAGACCGTAGGTGCCGACCTCGTTCTCCACCTGCATCATGATGACGGTGTGGCGGCTGCCGTCGACCTGCGCGAGGTGGGTCATCAGCGCGACGAAGGCCTTGCGGTCCGCCGCGAGGGTCTGCTCGCCGAACGGCGACAGGCAGTAGCTGGCCTTGCCGTCGCGGTCGACCATGCGCGGGAAGCGCCGGTTGTCGAACTTGACCCACTCGGGCGCGTACGACGGGCCCGTGTTCTTCCAGGTGCCGAACCACAGCAGCACCAGCCGCTTGCCGTGCTCGCGCGCCTGCGCCAGCAGCGTGTCGACGTAGCCGAAGTCGAACCGGCCCTCGATCGGCTCGATCTGCTCCCAGGCGACCGGGATCTCGAGCGTGTTGGCGTGCATGTCCTCCAGCGCCGGCCAGACGCGCGGGAGCACCGCCGGGTAGTTGCTGGAGTTGTTCGCCTGGGCGCCGAGGATGAGGAAGGGGGCGCCGTCGACGAACAGCGCGGTGCGGCCGTCGCGCGTCTCGAGGTGCGGTGCCGTGCCGGCGGCGGACGCGGCCTGGGCTGCCATCGCGGACGCCAGCAACACCGCCGTGCGGCGGCATCGAAGGCGATCGCGGATTGTCTTGACCATGTCTGGACCTTGTCGGATGGGAGGCCGAGGCCCTCCCGCGCGCCGGCAGGGCGCGCGGGAGGATCGGCAGGAGCGTCAGAACGAGTAGCGCGCCGTCAGGGTATAGCTCGGCCCGGTGGAGAACCAGGCGCGGCCTTTCATGCCGATATGCTGCTGCATCAGCTGGCGGTAGGTGGAGTCCGTCAGGTTCGTCCCTTCGAGGCCGAGCGTCAGGTTGTCCATCGCCTTCCAGAAGATGCCGGCGTCCAGCTGGCCATAGCCGTCGGCCCAGGTCGGCAGGCCCCAGCCGATGTTGTGCTGGCCGGCGGTCGGGCTCGCCGGATTGCTGTCCGTGCCGTCCGAGCCGCTGGTGCCGTTGACGTTGACGGCCTGCAGGTACTTGGAGCGCCAGCTGTAGGCCACGCGCGCCGAGATCGGGCCGCCGTCGTACATGAGTGCCAGGTTGAAGGCGTTGCGCGACAGGTTGGCCAGCGGCAGGTTGCCGAAGGTGCGTCCGTCGGTGTCGCAGCCGTTCAGGTTGAGGTTGAGGTTGGTGGCGCTGTTGCCGCCGTTGCAGTAGACCGAGGTGATGGGGTTGTACAGGTGCGTGTGGCTGTCCACGAACGTGTAGTTGGCCTGCATGCCGAAGCCCGACAACCAGCCCGGCAGCTTGTCGAAATAGGTCTGGAACGCGACCTCGAAGCCGCGCGCCGTGCCGCGCGCGCCATTGACCGGCGCCGTCGTCGCGAAGTTGACCGTGTTGCCGCTCGTGTCCGTCAACGGGATCTGGTAGACCTGGTTGATGATGACGTCCTTGAGCTGCTTGTCGAACGCCGCCACGGTGAAGGAGCCGGTCTTCGAGAAGTACCACTCGGCCGTCAGGTCGAACTGGTTCGACTTCGTCGGCTTGAGCATCGGATTGCCCGAGCCCGTGCCGGTGTCGGAGACCGAGTCGACGATGACCTGGGTGCCCACCGTGTGCTGGGTCGTGGTCTGGCTCAGCGACGTGTAGGCCTGCAGCTGCGTGAAGTCCGGCCGGGTCATCGCCTTGGCGAACGCCAGCCGGAACTGCAGGTCGTTGCTGGCCTTCATGCGCAGGTTGAGGCTGGGCAGGAAGTCGTTGTAGTCGTTCTTGAAATCCTGCGCCTTGGAGAAGTTGGCGATGCTCGGCACCGGCGTGCCGGCCTGCGTGCCGCCCGGCGGGATGGTGGGATTGCTCGTCGAGAAGACGGTATAGCCGTGCGCGGTGCCCTCGGTGCGCACGAAGCGCAGGCCGACGTTGCCGTCGATGGGCATCGGCAGGTCGTCGAAGCCGAAGCGCAGCTGGCTGTACAGCGCCTGCGTGCGCTCCTCCTGCTGGTTGCTGCCCGCCGGATCGGTGCCGAACGACACGGGCTTCCACGCCGGACAGGCGCTGGCGTCGCCGCCGTGCTGCTCGGTGCACAGGATGTCGTGATAGTGGTGCAGCGCAGCGTAGCTGTCCGGGTAGCCCGCGGCGGTCGACGTGTCCGGGAAGATCAGCGCCGGCACGGATCCCTTGCCGTTGAAGAAGTTCGGGAAGTCGTACAGGTGCGTGTTGCCGCTGAAGCGCGGGTCGCTCAGGTAGGCCAGGTGGTTGATGTCCCAGCCCTGCTCCCAGGTCTGCGTGATCGCCGCCCAGTTGTAGCTGGGCACCGAATTGATCGTCGTCGCGTCGCGGTCCGTCAGGCGCAGGCCGAATCGCAGGTCGCTCAGGATGTCGCTGTCGAAGCTGTACTTGGCATCGAGCTTGAGCGTCTTGTCGGTCGCGTCGCTGCGATCCTTGTGCTCCATCGTGAACGCCCAGTAGTAGTTGGACGGATCGGCGAGGGCCGCGCGGTCGGCGTCGTCGAAGACCAGGCGGGGCGTCGAGCCCGTCAGGTCGACCTGCTCCTTGGCCATCTGGATGCCGGTGGCCACGGTCGAATCGAAGCTGTGGGTGCCCGCCTTGACGAACTGCAGGTCGCCCTTGAACGCCCAGTGGTCGCTCGCCTTCCACGACACGTTCCAGGAGATGTCCTGCGTGTCCGAGACGCGGTTGGCCGTGCGGGTGTCCGCGCCGAAGTTGATGCCCTTGTCGACGTCGTCGCGCAGCGTCCCGGTCAGCAGGGCGCCGTTGCTGTCGTAGGTCGCGCCCGGGTCCACCGTGATGTTGTACGGGCTGGACTGCGCGAACAGCGCGTTCTCGAACCAGCTCATCTTGTACTTGGACTTGAAGTACGTCAGGGCAGACTCGACGTCGTTCTTCTTCCATTGCAGCGCGGCATAGGCCCCGTCGCGCTTGCGGTCGAAGGTCAGCGTGCGCCACTGGGAGCCCTTGGGGATCCACACCGAGGCGCCGGTGTTGGTGTCGGTGAGCGGGTAGTACGGCTCGACCTGGTAGGCGTCGGTGCGCGTCTTGCTCTCCGAATGCGCGAGGTCGATCAGCACGCCGAACTTGCCGAGGTCGGTCTCCCAGCTGTTGGAGAACAGGCCGGAGGCCGAGGGCGCGGCCTTGGCGCGCAGGCTCGAATAGCTGCCCGAGGCCGACACGGCGATCTTGCGCCCCGGGAAGTCGAACGGCATGGCGGTGCGCAGGTTGACCAGGCCGCCGATGGCGCCTTCGGTCTGTTCAGCCGACGGGTTCTTGTAGACGTCGACGCCCGCCATGAGCTCCGGCGGCACGTCCTCGAAATTGAGGGCGCGCCCGCCGTTGGCCGAGAACGATTCGCGCCCGTTCAATTCGGAGCGCACGTACGACAGGCCGCGGACGTTCACGCCCGAGCCCTCCACCGAGAAGTGCTCGGGGTCGCTCTTGGCCATGGTGCGGTCGATGGTGACGCCCACGATGCGCTGCAGCACCTCGGTGACGGAGCGGTCCGGCAGCTTGCCGATGTCGTCCGCGACGATCGAGTCGACGATCTCGTCGGAGTTCTGCTTGATCTTCTGCGCGGATTGCAGCGCGGCGCGCTGCCCGGTGACCACGACCTGGGCGACGCCCTCCTGCGCGGGCGGCGTGCTGGCGGGGGCCGCCGGCGGGCTCGCCGATTGCGCCATCGCCACACCACTCCACAACAGGGCCGCTTGCGCGGCCGCGGTTGACAACGCTGTCTTCTTGAATTGTCTCATGTCGTTCTACTCGTTCTGTTGACGATGAACCCCGCCGATGATGAGCGGGCGCGGTGGGTCAGTCAAAGACTGCCGGGGAAAGCTGCTCGTTCAGTGCTGCGCTCGGCGAGCGGAGTGGCTCGCTGGCGCCGCACGCGGGACGCGGGGACGCGTCCCGTGGCCACGATCCGACGCGACGAGCGCGCGTGGAGCGACAGGCCGGGATGCCGAAGGGCGCGTGTCGTCTGCCAAGGTGGTGGGCCTCCTTGTCTCAATTGCCGCAGAAGCGGTTGACGAGGTTCTCGAGCGCCTCCTGGCGGCCCGAGACGGGTGGGACGTCGACGTTGGCGGCCAGCACCTGGTCGGCGAGTTCGGCGAGCGACACCTGGCCCGCGAGCACGGCCTGCCCGCGCGCGGTGTTCCAGCCGGCATAGCGCGCGTCGACGGCGGCCTTCAGGCGGCCGTCGAGGATCATCTGTTCGGCCACCAGCAGGCCGCGCGCGGCGACGTCCATGCCGCCGATGTGGCCGTGGAAGAGGTCGACAGCGTCGATCGACTGCCGGCGCACCTTGGCGTCGAAGTTCAGGCCGCCGCTGCCCAGGCCGCCGGCCTGGAGGATGTGGTACATCGCGAGCGCCGTGTCGGGCACGTTGTGCGGGAACTGGTCCGTGTCCCAGCCCAGCTGCGGGTCGCCGCGGTTCATGTCGATGCTGCCCAGGATGCCGAGCGCGCCGGCAGTGGCGATCTCGTGCTCGAAGCTGTGGCCGGACAGCGTGGCGTGGTTGGCCTCGATGTTGACCTTGACCTCCTTGTCCAGGCCATGGCGCACCAGGAAGCCGTAGACGGTGGCGACGTCGAAGTCGTACTGGTGCTTGGACGGCTCGCGCGGCTTGGGCTCGATCAGGATCGTGCCCTTGAAGCCGATCCGGTGCTTGTGCTCGACGACCAGGTTGAGGAAGCGGCCCATCTGGTCCAGCTCCTGGCCCAGGCGCGTGTTGAGCAGCGTCTCGTAGCCCTCGCGGCCGCCCCACAGCACGTAGTTCTCGCCGCCCAGGCGTTGCGTGGCCTCGAGCGCGTCGCGCACCTGCGCGGCGGCCAGCGCGAAGATCTCGGGGTCGGGGTTCGTCGCCGCGCCCGACATGAACCGTCGATGGCTGAACAGGTTGGCCGTGCCCCACAGCAGCTTCATGCCGGTGCGCTGCTGGTGCTCGCCGAGCACGTCGACCATGCGCAGGAAGTTCTCGTGGCTCTCGCGCGGCGTGGCGCCCTCGGGGGCGACGTCGCGGTCGTGGAAGCAGTAGTAGGGCGCGCCCAGCTTCGCGAAGAAGTCGAACGCGGCGTCGGCCTTGATGCGTGCGAGCTCCATCGGCGACCCGCCCTCGAACCACGGGCGCTGGAAGGTGCCGGCGCCGAACGGATCGAGCCCGTTCCAGCAGAAGGTGTGCCAGTAGCAGACGGCGAAGCGCAACTGCTCCTCCATGCGCCGGCCCAGCACCAGGCGGTCCTTGTCGTAGTGGCGGAACGCCAGCGCGTCGTCGCTGTCGGGGCCGCGGAACGGGATCGGGGCGATGTCCTTGAAATACGAAGTCATTGAGGTTCTCGGTCGGGGTGATCGTTGCCGCGCTCAGGCTGCGGCGGGCCCCCACAGGGGCTTGAGTTGCTGGTAGATCTGGCGGAATCGCTGCAGACGCGGCTGGAGCTCGGCCCGACGAACGGGGTCGGGCAGGAAGCGCGCGGCGACGGCCGGCTTGGCGCAAGCCTCGGCGGCGGTCGCTCCGGCTGCCATCCAGCCCAGGCGCGCGGCGCCCAGCGCGGCGCCGGCGTCGGCGCCGCGGTGCACGACGATCTCGACGTCCAGTGCGTCGGCGATCAGCTGCGCCCACGACGCGCTGCGCGCGCCGCCGCCGACCAGCGAGAGCCGGTGCACCGCGGTGCCGGAGGCCTGCAGCGCGGCGAGGCCGTCCGCCAGGCCGAAGGCCACGCCCTCGAGCACGGCGTAGCCGCCGAGCGCGCGGCCGCTCTGGTGCGACAGGCCATGGAACACGCCGGTCGCGAACGGGTCGTTGTGCGGCGTGCGCTCGCCGGCGAGGTAGGGCAGGAACAGCGGCGCCGCGGCGAGCGTGTCGGACGACAGGCCGGCCACCTCGGCCAGCAGCGCGGCCTCGTCGGCGGCGCCGCTGAACTGCACGAACCAGCGCAGGCAGCTGGCCGCCGACAGCATCACGCTCATCTGGTGCCAGCGCTGCGGCAGCGCGTGGCAGAACGCATGCACGGCGGAAGCCGCGTTGGCGCGATGGCGGTCGTCGACGACGAACAGCACGCCCGAGGTGCCCAGCGAGATGAAGCCGTCGCCGGGCTCGGTGGCGCCGACGCCGATCGCGCTGGCCGCGTTGTCGCCCGCGCCGCCGGCCACGACGACCTCGGGGCCCAGCCCCCAGGCGCGCGCCAGCTCGGGCCGCAGGACGCCGGACGGCGCGTTGCTCTCGACCAGGCGCGGCATATGGCTGCGGTCGAGGCCGCAGGCGGCCAGCAGCTCGTCCGACCAGTCGCGCCGGGCGACGTCCAGCCACAGCGTGCCCGCCGCGTCGGACGGGTCGGACACCTTCTCGCCGGTGAGCTGCAGCCGCAGCCAGTCCTTGGGCAGCAGGACGCTGCGCACGCGGTCGAAGATCCCGGGCTCGTGGCGCTTGACCCACAGCAGCTTGGGCGCGGTGAAGCCGGGCATGGCCAGGTTGGCGGCGACCTCGCGCAGCCGCGGGGCGCGCGCCATGAGTTCCGTGCACTCGGCGTGGCTGCGGCCGTCGTTCCAGAGGATCGCGGGACGCAACACGGCGTCGTCGGCGTCGAGCAGCACCGCGCCGTGCATCTGCCCCGACAGGCCGATGCCCTGCACGCGCGCGAATTTCAGCGGATACGCCGCCCGCAGGCGTGCGACGGCCTCGTTGGTGGCCTGCCACCACTGCTCGGGATGCTGCTCGGACCACAGCGGCCGGGGACGCTCGAGGTCCAGCGGCACGCCGGCCTGGCCGACGATGCTCCCCTCGGAGTCCAGCAACAGCAGCTTGACTTCGGAGGTGCCGAGATCGATTCCGAGGAACATCAGCGCGCTCCTCTAATCGGGCGCAGGGACAGGCGGGTCATGCGAAAACCTTGGTCGAAGTGGCGGAGATGAGAGGTCGGGTCATGCGGTAGCGCACCAGGGCGGCGGCGCCCATGGCCACCGCGTCTGCGCCGTGGCGCGACAGGCGCACCGTGGGCATGGGCAGGTCGGCAGCCGCGCAATGCGCGCGGAGCGTGCTCAGGGCGGGCTCGACGAAGCGATCCCCCAGGGCCACGCCCGCGCCGCCCAGCACGATGCAGGCCGGGTCGTAGGCGGCGGCGAGGTTCTGCAGCAGCGTGCCCAGGTGGTTGCCCGCGAAGGCGACGGACTGCAGCATCTCGATGTCGCCCGCGGACAGGCGCGCCGCGATGCTGGCGACCGTTGCCGCGCGACTGCCCTGCGCCGCGCCGCCGGGGGGCGGCAGCATGGCCCGCATGCCGATCAGCGCCTCCGCGCAGCCGCGGCGTCCGCACGAGCACAAGGGCCCGCCGGGTTGCAGGATGGTGTGGCCGATCTCGCCCGCGAAGCCGCGGCTGCCGATCAGCAGGCGGTCGCCGACGATCACGCCGGCGCCCACGCCCTGGTTGATGCTCACGTACAGCAGCGGGTCGGCGGCGCCGTCGGCATCGAACTCGAGTTCGCCGAGGGCCGCGACATCGGCCTCGTTTTGGACGAACAGCGGCACGCCGGCGAGCGCGGTGCCTGCGAGCGCCGATTCCAGCAGCGCGCCGATGGGCACCTCGCGCCAGCCGAGGTTCGGCGCGAAGTGCAGGAAGCCGCTCGTCTCGTCGACGCCGCCGGGCAGGCCGATGCCGATGCCGAGGACCTGTCGCGCGCTGTCGCCGATCTGTCGATGCAGGGCGGACAACGAAGCGGCCAGGCGCCCGATGCAGGCCTGCGCGCCGGGGCCGGCCTCATGCTGGATCTCCAGGCGGCCGAGCACCTCGCCCAGCAGCGACGTGGCCACGAGGCGCGTCGAATCGATGCCGATGTCGACGCCGAGCAGCACCAGGCGCGTCGGATCGATGTACAGCGGGGTCGGACGGCGGCCGATGTCTCCCGTGGGCACGCAGTCGCGCTCGTGCAGCCAGCCTTCGGCGATGAGCTCGCGCACCAGCAGGCCGACGGTCGACTTGGTGAGCCGCACGCAGGTGGCGAGATCGGCGCGCGACAGGCCCGGCTTCACGCACAGCTGGCGAACCAGCGCCATGCGGTTGATGCCCTTGAGCAGGCGTCGCTGGCCGGTCGGATCCTGGCCTTCCGCGGGGCGGGTCGCGGTCGGGCCCGCGTGCCGTGGCGCGGCAGCGGACGAGAACCACAGGCGGGGGAGATCGGCCAGGAAAGTCAAGGAGATTTAACCTTAAATGTGATCGGTTGCGCGGACGTGATTTAACCTTAAATCCATTGCACTCCGTGCGCAGGCTTCCAGGATCCCGGAAGCGGACGAGTCCTTCGATGCGCGCGCCGGCTCGCTGGAACCGGCGGCGTGAGGAAATTATTAGTTTGATCGATGCACGAATAAAGCTCGTGGAAACACCTAGACGCGCCGGGCCGGTTCGGCGGCAAGGTCCCGAACCGAGTCGCCGCGATTCGGAAAGGCCCCCGTGAACGACAGGTCGTTGCGCAAGATCGTGATCATCGGCGGCGGAACCGCCGGCTGGATGGCCGCGGCGCCGCTCGCCCGGATGCTGCGCAACGGCGCCGGCGCGCCCTGCGAGATCGTGCTCGTCGAGTCGCCCGACATCGGCACCATCGGCGTGGGCGAGGCCACGCTGCCGCCGATCCGCGCCTACAACCGCAGTCTCGGCATCGACGAGGCCGACTTCATGCGCCGCACGCAGGCCAGCTTCAAGCTGGGCATCGAGTTCCGCGACTGGGGGCGCCTCGGCCACCGCTTCTTCCACGGCTTCGGCGACTTCGGTCCGCCGATCGACAAGCGCTCGTCGTTCATGCATTGGCTGCGGCTCTCGCGCGGCGGCGAAATGGCGTCGTACGAGGACTGGTCCACCGCCACCGTGATGGCGCGCGCCAACCGCTTCACGCCGCCGCAGGGCGACGTGCCGTCGGCCGCGAACGGATACACCTATGCGTATCACTTCGACGCCAGCCTCTACGCGGCGTACCTGCGGGAGTACGCGACCCGGCACGGCGCACGACGCGTCGAGGGCACGGTCGTCGACGTGCGACTGCGCGCCGGCGACGGCTTCATCGAGTCGCTTCGGCTGAGCGACGGACGCCGCGTCGACGGCGACCTGTTCATCGACTGCTCCGGATTTCGCGGCCTGCTCATCGAGGGCGCGCTGCACGCCGGCTATGAGGACTGGAGCGATCTGCTGCCATGCGACAGCGCGCTCGCCGTGCCGAGCGCGCGCGCCGGCGCGTTGACGCCGTACACGATGTCGACGGCGAAGGCGGCCGGCTGGCAATGGCGCATCCCGTTGCAGCATCGCACCGGGAACGGCCATGTCTACTGCAGCGGCTTCACGAGCGACGACGAAGCGGCGCGCACGCTGCTCGAGGGCCTGGACACGCCGCCGCTCGCCGACCCGCGCCCGCTGCGCTTCACCACCGGCCGCCGGCGCAAGGCCTGGCTGCGCAACTGCGTGGCCCTCGGGCTGGCCGCCGGCTTCGTCGAGCCGCTGGAATCCACCAGCATCCAGCTGATCATGGACGGCGTCGGCCGCCTGGTCGAGAACTTCCCCGACCGCGACTTCGCGCCGCACCTGGCAGACGAGTACAACCGCCGCGTCGCGCTCCAGTACGAGAGCATCCGCGACTTCATCGTGATGCACTACAAGCTCACGGCGCGCGACGACTCGGCGTTCTGGCGCCACTGCGCGGCGATGCCCGTCCCAGATTCGCTGCGGCACCAGATCGAGCTGTTCCGCTCGTCCGGCCGCGTGGCGATCCTCGATCGCGACGGCTTCGCCGAGCCGTCGTTCATATCGATCCTGTTCGGCCTGGGCGTCGAGCCGCGCTCATGGGATCCGTTCATCGACCGCATCGACGAACAGGCGCTGCGTGCCCATTTCGCACGCCTGCACGGCGCCATCGCCGGTACGGTCGCGGGTATGCCGGACCACGCCGACTACATCGACCGGCACGCGCGCCCGGAGGCGCCCGGGACCGCCGCGGCGCCGCAGCGAATGTCCTACACTGCGCCTCCGCGCGAAATGGAACTGCTTCCACGATCCGCCGATTCGCCGGTCGCGGGAGACGGAAGGCCGCCCCGGGCGCATCGTTAGCCCGATGAGGGAGACCTCTTCCGATTTAATGTTAAATCACCTAGACTGCGCGCAAGCTCGAACAACCCGACCGATCGACGACCTATGAAATTCACGGATGGACAATGGCTGCTGCAGCCTGGGGTCACCGCGCACTACGCGGCCCAGGCCTACGCGGTCGAGGCGTACCCCGACCGACTGGTCGTGCTCGCGACGACGCGCCCGATCCGCCATCGCGGCGACACGCTCCAGGGCCCGACGCTCACGCTGACGCTGAGCTCGCCGATGCCCGGCGTGATCCGCGTGAAGACGGAGCACTTCAGCGAGTCCGACCCGCCGCGACTGGGCATCCCGATGCCGGGCGCCGGACGCCCGGACGTCGTCGTCGAGGACGGCGCGACGCGCGCCACGCTGACCTCGGGCGGCCTGTCGGTCGACGTCCTCAAGGGCGACGACTGGGGGCTGGTGTTCCGGGAAGGCGGGCGCGTGCTCACGCGCAGCGGCTGGCGCGGCCTGGGCTATGTCCAATGGGCGGGCAAGGGCAACTTCGTGCACGAGGGCCTGGGCCTGTCGGTGGGCGAGACGGTCTACGGCCTGGGCGAGCGCTTCACGCCCTGGGTCAAGAACGGCCAGGTCGTGGAGAACACCAACCGCGACGGCGGCACGGCCTGCGAGCAGGCGTACAAGAGCGTCCCGTTCTACATGACGAGCCGCGGCTACGGCGTGCTGGTGAACGAGGCCGGGCCGGTCTCGTTCGAGGTCGCGTCCGAGAAGACCGCGCGCGTGCAGTTCAGCCGCGAGGGCGAGAGCCTGGACTACCTCGTGATCCAGGGGCCGACCCCCAAGGACGTGGTGCGGCGCCTGACCGATCTCACGGGCAAGCCGGCGCTGCCCCCTGCCTGGACCTTCGGCCTGTGGCTGACGACGTCCTTCACGACGAACTACGACGAG
>Ga0136846_1225718_pt1 | contig 20907 bp, 26 predicted proteins | sample HopSoiMetagenom2_FD_96841 | JGI IMG/M metagenome (GOLD analysis project Ga0136846, IMG submission 96841) | Grasslands soil microbial communities from Hopland, California, USA - 2 Assembly 2016 (version 4) | ecosystem: Environmental > Terrestrial > Soil > Grasslands | place: USA: Hopland...
GCGTGCAGGACATCCTCGATCCGAAGATCCTTCGCCAAAAGATCGAAGTCGCGCTCGCCGAGAAGAACCTCTGGCTCGAGCGCGTGTACGAGAGCGAGCCGTTCCAGCTCGAGACGGTGGCCGCCCAGTACGAGAGCTACGCGCAGCGGCTGCGACCGTACGTCGCCGACACCTCGCTGTACGTCGACAACGCCCTGCGCGACGGCAAAGACGTCCTCTTCGAGGGTGCGCAGGCGACCCTGCTCGACCTCGACCACGGCACCTATCCCTTCGTGACGTCGTCGAACCCCGTCGCTGCGAACGCGGCCACCGGCGTCGGCATCGGCCCCGGCCGCATCGACCGCGTCCTCGGCGTCGCGAAGGCGTACGTGACGCGCGTCGGCGAGGGCCCGTTCCCGACCGAGATCGAGGGGCCTGACCAGCAGCGCGTCCAGGAGCTCGGCGGCGAGTTCGGCACCGTGACGGGCCGCACGCGGCGCTGCGGCTGGCTCGACCTCGTCGCGCTCCGCTATGCCGTCCGTCTGAACGGGATCACCTCGCTCGCGCTGACGAAGCTCGACGTGCTCTCGTCGTTCACCGAGGTCCCGGTCTGTGTCGCCTACCGGCTGCGCGACGGGAGCGAGACGTTCGAGTTCCCGGCGCACCAGAGCGACTTCCATCACTGCCGGCCCGTCTACGAATCGCTGCCGGGGTGGGAGGAGCCGATCACCGACGGGCTTCCCGACGCGGCGCGCGCATACGTCGACTTCGTCGAGCAGGCTCTGGGCGTCGAGATCTCGCTCGTCGGCACCGGTGCCGAGCGCGAGCGCGTCGTCGCGCTCCGCTAGTCCAGCGCGAGCTCGTACAGCAGGCGGCATTGCCCCTGCCGGGGCGCGCTGCCGGCGACACGCCGGAACCCGTGCGCCTCGTACAGCTTCTGCGCCGCGACCATCCGCTCGCTGGTGTCGAGCCGCACCGTCTGCTTCTCGTTCGCTCGCGCCCAGGCGAGCGCGACGCCGAGCAGCTGTTTGCCCGTGCCGTGGCCGCGTGCGCCAGGGCGTAGATACATCCGCTTCAACTCGACCGCCCCGCCGTCGACCTCCCGCAGCGCCACGGAGCCGACGACCTCGTCGCCCTCCACGGCGACCCACAGCGCCGAGTACGCAGCGCCGGGGTCGACGAGGTCGGTGTCGAGCTCCGGATCGGCCTCGAAGTCGAACTCGCGCAACGTCTCGACGACGAGCGAGCGGAACCCGTCAGCGTGTGCGGCGGCGAACGGCACGATCGTCATGCCGTCGCCAAGCCTAGTTACGGCGCCGCGTACTCCTCGAGCACGAACTCGTAGACCGAGCGGTAGCCGTTGACGGCCGCGCCGACGTCGCCCGGCGAGACACTGTCCGGATCGTCCGTCAGCAGCCGCGTGATCTCGCGTGCCGCGAGGAACTCGGCGACGACCTCACGACCCTCTCCCTCGCGGGCGACCGGGTCGTCGAGCGCGAAGTTGCGCTCCTCGAGCATCTGCGCGACCAGGAGGTCGAGTTCCGGCAGAACGTCGCGCGGGGAATCCTCCAGCTCCTCGGCGAGCGACTCCCAGCGGCTCTCCCATTCGTGGCGGTCTAGTCCAGGTTCGAGCATCGCCCCCTACCTTCGCCGCGCGAGCGTCTTTCGAAACCGCCGACCGCCCCGGTTAGATTCCCGGTGTGAAGGTGCTGCTGGTCGGGTCCGGCGGACGCGAGCACGCGCTCGCCTGGAAGCTCAGCCAGGCGGAGAGCCTCGACGAGCTCCATGCCGCGCCGGGCAACCCGGGCATCGCCGCCCTCGGGCGCTGCCATCCCGTGCGTGCCGACGACGCCGAGGGCCTGCTCGACCTCGCCGGCGCCCTGGAGGCCGACCTCGTCGTCGTCGGTCCCGAAGCGCCGCTCGTCGCCGGCGTCGCCGACGAGCTGCGCCACCTCGGCATCGCGGTCTTCGGGCCGAGCGCCGCGGCAGCTCGCATCGAAGGGTCGAAGTGGTTCGCGAAGGACGTGATGGCTGCCGCAGGCGTACCGACGGCGCAGACGCTCTCCGTCCCGCGCGCGCCGTGCGTGGTGAAGGCCGACGGCCTCGCAGCCGGCAAGGGCGTCTTCGTCTGCCACACGCAGGCCGAGCTCGACGCCGCGGTGGTCGCGGCGGCGGCGTTCGGCGACTCGCTGGTCGTCGAGGAGCTGCTCGAGGGCGAAGAGGTCTCGGTGTTCGCTCTCTGCGACGGCGCGCGCGCGGTCGCGCTCCCGGCCGTGCAGGACTTCAAGCGGGTCGGCGACGGGGACGAGGGACCGAACACCGGGGGAATGGGGTCCTATTCACCGGTCGCCGGGCTCGGTGCGCCCGAGGCGCAGGAGCTCGTGGAGCTGGTCCACCAGCCGGTGCTCGACGAGCTCGCGGCGCGCGGAATGCCTTTCGTCGGGGTGCTGTTCGCCGGCGTGATGCTCACCGCCGACGGCCCGCGCGTGCTCGAGTTCAACTGCCGCTTCGGCGACCCCGAGACGCAATCGCTGCTGCCGCGCCTCGAGGGGGACCTGCTCGAGCTGCTGCTGGCCGCCGCGCACGGCGATCTTTCGTCGGCCGGCGCGGACGTCGCGGACAGCGCCGCCGTCACGATCGTGATCGCTGCCGGCGAGTATCCGGCCGCCGGCGACGTGGGCACGCCGATCGGCGGGATCGCAGACGCTGAAGCGGCCGGCGCGCTCGTCTTCCACGCCGGAACCGCTGTCCGAGGCGGCCGGATCGTCACGAACGGCGGGCGAATCCTGAACGTGACGGCCGTGGGGCCGAGCGTGTCGGAGGCGCGTGAGCGCGCCTACGAGGCGTGCGACCTGCTTTCTTTCCCGGGAATGCGCTTCCGCCGCGACATCGCCGCCGTGACACATGTCTGATCCGCTCGTCGGGATCGTCGTCGGCTCCGAGTCCGACCGGGAGCGGATGCAGCCGGCGCTCGACGAGCTCGAGGCGCGCGGGATCGCGCACGAGTTCGAAGTGCGCTCGGCGCACCGCCAGCCGGACGCCGTCGCCGAATACGGACGGAGTGCGCGCGACCGCGGACTTCGCGTCCTGATCGCGGGCGCCGGGCTCGCCGCCGCGCTGCCGGGCGTGCTCGCGGCGCACACGGATCTGCCGGTGATCGGCGTCCCCCTGCGATCGTCGAAGAGCGTCCTCGACGGCCTCGATGCGTTGCTCTCGATCGTGCAGATGCCGCCCGGCGTGCCCGTCGCCTGCGTCGGCGTCGACAACGCGAAGAACGCGGCTGTGCTCGCGGCCAGGATTCTCGGCCCGCCCTCCTGACGGCTCTCTAGAATCGGCGCGGTGATTTCCCGCTACGCCCGCCCGGCCATGGCCGAGATCTGGTCGGACGAGAGCAGGCTCGCGCGCTGGCTCGACGTCGAGCTCGCCGCGCTCGAGGCCTGGGCGGAGGTCGGCGCCGTCCCCGCCGAGGACGTCGCGGACGTCCGTGCCCGCGCCGTGCCGCCGTCGCCGGAACGCGTTGCCGAGATCGAGCGCGTCACCGACCACGACGTCGCAGCGTTCGTCGACGCCGTCGCCGAGCAGCTGGGTCAGGCCGGTCGCTGGGTGCACTACGGCCTGACATCCTCCGACGTCGTCGACACGGCGCTGTCGCTCCAGATCCACGATGCCGGCCGGCTCATCGTCGAGGGCATCGACCGTTCGCTCGACGCGGTGGTCGCTCAGGCCGAGCGGCATCGCAACACGATCTGCATCGGACGCTCGCACGGAATCCACGCGGAGCCGACCACGTTCGGCTGGAAGCTCGCCGGCTGGGCGTTCGAGCTCGACCGGGCGCGGGCCCGGATCGCGACCGCGCTCGAGACGAACCGCGTCGGACAGCTCTCCGGCACGGTCGGCACGTACGCACAGGTCGAGCCGGACGTCGAGCGGAGCGCGTGCGAGCGCCTCGGGCTCGAGCCCGATCCCTTGTCGACGCAAGTGATCGCACGCGACCGCCACGCCGAGCTCCTCACCGCGCTCGCGCTCGCTGCGACGTCGCTCGAGCGGTTTGCGACGGAGATCCGGCACCTCGCACGCACCGAGGTGCGCGAGGTCGAGGAGCCATTCGCAAAAGGCATGAAGGGCTCGTCGGCGATGCCGCACAAACGGAATCCGAAGGTCGCCGAGCGCATCTGCGGGCTCGCGCGCGTCGTTCGAGCGAACGCGCTCGTCGGGATGGAGAACATCCCGCTCTGGCACGAGCGCGACATCTCGCAGTCCTCCGCCGAGCGCGTCGTCATCCCGGACTCGTTTCTCGCACTCGATTACATGCTCGACCGCTTCCGCTGGATCGTCGACGGCCTCGTCGTGCACCCCGAGCGGATGCGACGCAACCTCGAAATGAGCCACGGCCTCTTCTTCAGCCACCGGCTGCTTCTCGCCCTCGTCGAGTCCGGTTTCCCGCGCGACGAGGCGTACCGCACTGTGCAGACGCATGCGATGCGCGCCTGGGACGAAGAGACGGACTTCACCGAGCTCGTCCGCGGCGACAGCGCGCTTGCCGCGAGCGTCGACCTCGACGCCGTCTTCGACCTCGACGCGACCGTCCGTCACGTCGACACCGTGTTCGACCGCCTGCACGCCCTCGTCCGAAAGGAGGAACCGGTTCATGCCTGAAGCCGCCCTGCACGTCGGTAGTGGCAAGGTCCGCGAGCTCTACGCGCTCGACGACGACCGGCTCTTGCTCGTCGCCAGTGACCGCATCTCCACCTTCGACGTCGTGCTCCCGACGGAGATCCCCGACAAGGGCCGCGTCCTGACGGGGCTGTCGGCGTTCTGGTTCGCGCGGACGCACGACATCTGCGCCAACCACCTGCTCGCGCTGCGCGCGGACGGCCGTTCGACGGAGTGCCGGCGCCTCGAGATGCTCCCGATCGAATGCGTCGTGCGCGGCTACCTGTCGGGCTCCGGGTGGAAGGACTACACCGCGACGGCCGCGGTCTGCGGCCACGCGCTGCCCGCTGGCCTGACCGAATCTGCCGAGCTCCCACAGCCGATCTTCACCCCGGCGACGAAGGCGACCACGGGCCACGACGAGAACATCGACCGTGAGCGCGCCGCCGAGCTCGTCGGCGCCGAGCTGTTCGACGAGGTCGAGCGCGTGTCGATCGCGCTCTACCGCTTTGCGGCCGAGCACGCGCGCGCGCGCGGCATCATCATCGCCGACACGAAGTTCGAGTTCGGCCTCGACGACGAGCGGCGCCTCGTGCTCGGCGACGAGGCGCTCACGCCCGACTCGTCGCGCTTCTGGCCGGCCGACGACTACCGGCCCGGGGGCGCGCAGCCGTCGTTCGACAAGCAGTTCGCGCGCGACTACTGCGAGACGCTCGGCTGGGACAAGACCGACCCCGGGCCGGACCTGCCCGAGGACGTCGTCGCCGGGACGCGAGCGCGCTACGTCGAGGCCTTCGAGCGACTGACGGAGATCGAGTTCGACGACTACCTCGGCGATCCGGATGTGGTGCTCCGGTGAGAGCGACCGTGCTCGTCCGCCCGAAGCAGGGCATTCTCGATCCGCAGGGCCAGGCAGTCGAGTCGTCGCTGCGGAAGCTCGGCTTCACGGTCGGCGAGGCGCGAATCGGCCGCGTGGTCGACCTAGAGGTCAGCGCGGCGGACGCCGCGTCGGCGCGCGTCGAGGTGGAGCGCATGTGCGAGCAACTGCTGGCGAACCCGCTGATCGAAAGCTACGAGATCGAGCTGGTGGAGCAGTCGGCGTGACGAGCCCGCAGCCCCGGATCGGCGTGCTCCGCTTTCCGGGCGCATGCGACGACCGCGATGCGCTCTGGGCACTGTCGGCGCTCGACGCCGAGGCGGAATTCGTCTGGCACACCGAGACGGAGCTGCCTGAGCTCGACGCGGTCGTCCTCCCCGGCGGGTTCTCGTACGGCGACTACCTGCGCTGCGGTGCGATCGCGCGGTTCGCGCCGGCGATGGAGGCCGTCGTCGAGTTCGCCGCCGACGGTGGTCTCGTGCTCGGCATCTGCAACGGGTTCCAGATCCTCTGCGAGGCCGGGCTGCTGCCGGGTGTTCTCCGCCGCAACGAGTCGCTGTCGTTCGTCTGTCGCGACGTGCCGCTCACCGTCGAACGGAACGACACGCCGTTTACGACCCGCTGCGAAGACGGGCAGCAGCTGACCATCCCGGTGAAGCACGGCGAGGGCAACTGGTACGCCGACGACGAGTTGTATGCCGAGCTCGAATCGCGACGACAGATCGTCCTGCGCTATGCCGAGCCGGTCAACGGCTCTCGTGGCGATGTGGCGGGCGTCGTGAACGAGCGCGGGAACGTGATGGGCCTGATGCCGCACCCCGAGCACGCCGTCGACTCGCTGCTCGGCTCGGCCGACGGGTCGTTGATCCTGTCGTCGCTCGTCGAGGCCGCCCGCGACCGCGCGCTGACCGCCGTCTAGGCCTCATCGCCGAGCAGCGCCTCGGCGAGACCCGGGTGCTCGCCGAGCGCGGCGCGCAGCCGCTCCAGGTCGCGGAGCTTCAGCGTGACCGGCCCTCGTCGCGCGGTGCCGCCGGTGGTGTAGGCAAAGCGCACCAGGCGCTCGCCCTTGTCGGTCTCGAGGAGCTGCACGACGGAGGCGAAGCGCTTGTCGCCCGCACGCTGCTGCAGCGTCAGCTGCTCGACGGGATGCGCGGCGCCCCAGGGCGTCGCGATGGTCTTGGGTCGTGGGGTCGTCGTCTCCATGGCAGGCAACGTACAGCGGAAGATGTGACGTGTGTGTGTCCGCTTTGTGCCGGATGTGTGACTACGAGAGGCCCGCGCGACGCGCCTCGTCGGCGATCGTCGCGGCACCGCGGCGCCAGGGCTCGCCGTGGCCCGTCAGCACGGTGCCGGCGCCGGTCGCCGCGATCGCGTCGAGGGACTGCAGCGCCTGCGCGCTGTCCGCGGTTGCACCGCGCGCGACGAGCTGTGGCCCGGTCGACGCGGTGTACGGGTTGAGCATCACCACCGCGTCGCCGGCGATCAGCGTGTCGCGGTCGGGAAAGTGGAGTGCCACGTGGCCGTAGGTGTGGCCGGGCGTGAAGACGACCTGCGGCGAGCCCGGCACCGCGAGCGCCCCGTCCTCGAAGGGCTGAACGGACTCGATCGGCGTCGGCCAGAAAGCACGGCGACGGAGAAACCCGAGGACGATCGGGAGCGCGCGCGGCTTTGTTGCGACGTAGTAGAGCGGCGTCCGCTCGCGGTCGTAGTTGCGCGGGTGCTTCGTGAGCTCGACGTCCTTCGCATGCACGAGCACCGGGACCCCCAGCTCGCGCCGTGCGCGCTCGGCGAAGCCGATGTGATCGAAGTGCGCATGGGTCAGGACGAGCGCGCCCACGTCGGAGGGCGACCGACCGAGCGTGCGGAGAGCCTCGTGCAGCAGCGGCCACGACGTCTGCGGCACTCCGGCGTCGACGATCGTCAGTTGCCCGTCGTCCTCGACGAGGTACCAGTTTGTGTGGGCATCCTCGATCCGGTGGATGCCGGGCGCGACGTCTCGCTCGAACATCGCGACAGGCGTAGCCGGTTCGAGCCGCGCTAAACCGTGGACGGGCTAGGCTCCCAAGCCGTGCGCATCGGCTCGATCGTGCTGCGGGTCGACGACCTCGAGCGTCAGGCGGCGTTCTGGCAGGCCGCGCTCGGTTACGCGCGGCGCGAGGGAGACGACGACGACTGGGCCCTGCTCTACCCCGCCGACCGCGCCGGGCCCAATCTGGCGCTCGACAGGCACCGCTCCGAGCTGCAGATCCCGCCGCGCTTCCACCTCGACCTGTACGCGGACGACCAGGCCGCCGAGGTGCAGCGGCTGCTCGGCCTCGGCGCGACGGAGGTGCACTGGGACAAGCGTCCGCCGGACGCCGACTACGTCATCCTGGCCGACCCGGAAGGCAATCGCTTCTGCGTCGTCGACGCTTCGGACACGTCAGGCTGATCGCAGCTCTTCGAGGCGCTCGAGGCTCTGCGGCGGCCACAGCTTCCGGGTGTCGTAATAGGTGGCGAACGCCGGCGTCGACTCCGGCAGCACGAGCCACGGGACCTTCGAGCGGGTGAAGATGTGCACGTCCGGCTCGACGGCGGACGGGTCGTCGAGGGTTCCGGCGCGGACGAAGAGGACGTCTTTCCGCGTGAAGGTGCTCCAGACCGCCGTCTTGCACCTGGCACAGCGGTAGACCTGCTGCCGCTTCGTCGAGGGCGTGCGGGGAACGGGCACCCGCTCCGGCTCGCGCCCGAGCGACTCGACGCGGCCCCGCTCGATCAGCACGTTGATCACGAATGCGCTGCCGGTCTGCCGCTGGCAGTTGAGGCAGTGGCAGCAGTGCACGAAGAGGGGCGGCGAGCCGAGCCGGTACCGCACCTCGCCGCACGCGCACCCGCCCTCCATCACGAGGCAGCCTACGGAATCGGCGGCTATTTCCCGCTGCGGTCGATCAGCTCGACGCGGTACTGATCAGGGTCGCGAACGAAGCAGATCAGCGAGCCGCCCTCGCGCACGCGATACGGCTCGCGCTCGGGCTCGATGCCTTGCCCCTGGAGCTCGCCGAGCGTCTGCTCGAGGTCGTCGACGGCGATCGCGATGTGCCCGTACGCGTCGCCGAGCTCGTACGTGCGGCCGTCGTGGTTGAACGTCAGCTCGAGCACGTTCTCGTCGTCGCCCAGCGAGAAGAAGTAGTTGGTCGCCTCGCGCTCGCCGTTGCGGACGATGTCCATGTCGCGGCTGAACATGAACCCGAGCGCCTCGTAGAACGCACGGCTCTTGTCGGGATCCGTGATGCGCAGCATCGTGTGCAGGTACTCGGCCATCAGTCCCAGGTCACTCCTCGGTCGAAGGTGACGACGAGCTTACGGATGGCGCCGTCCTCCGGCGTGACGAACATCTCCCCCGCCGCGACGCCCGGGTCGGCCTGCCACGCATAGCGAGCCTCGATCCGCCCATTGATCTGACGTTGCTCGAGCACGCGCATCTCGTCGTCGGGCGGCTGCTCACGGTACGCGGCGGCGATGGCGTCCCTGCCGACGAACGGCCCGACGGGCACGCCGCGGAACTCCATCTCGGCGTCGTCGACGAAACCCGCGACCATCGGCTCCCAGTCGCCGGTGCGCACGCCGGCGTTGAAATTATCGACGTGGTCGTCGAGGACGCCTCCCACGCGTCGGGACCTTAACGCCCCGGTCCCAAGCGCGACGCCCGCAAGGATCAGCAGCAAGCCGCCGACGGCCGACGCCGTGACCGGCTCATCGAGGAAGACGGCGCCGTAGCCGAGCGCGAGCGCGGGCACGAGGTACGTCACGAGCGCGGCGTACGGCGCACCGGAGCCGGCGATGAGCGTGAAGTACAGGAGGTATGCGACCGACAGGCCGGCGCCGCCGAGCGCGACGATCGACGCGATCACCTTCCAGCTCGGCAGCTCGCCGGGTCGCTGCGCGATCCCGAGCGGGAGCGTTGCGAGCGTCGCGAAGCCGAGCGCCCCCAGCGAGGTGACGAGGGCGGACGTCGCGCGCAGCCGCACGCCCGCGTAGACCGAGGACCCGGCATAGAGCACGGCCGTGAGCAGGACGGCTAGCGCCGGGACGACGTCGCCGCTCGGCTGGACGCCGACGAGCATCAACACACCGAGGAAGCCGACGACCACACCGACGAGGCGCAGGCCCGTCACGCGCTCGCTGCGCGTGAACACGTACGCGAACAGCGCGGTGAAGAGCGGCATCGACGCCTGCAGCACGGCGGCGAGCCCGGAGTCGAGTCGCTTCTCGCTCCACGCGAGCAGCCAGAACGGCACCGCGGCGTTGAAGATCCCGAGCACGAGCAGCGGCCCGGCGAAGCGCCGCAGCCCTGCCCACGTCTTCGCCCAGCCGCCGAGGAACGGCACCGCCACCAGGAGCCCGAGCGTCCCGACGAGCACGCGGCCGAACACGACCTCGCCGGGGGTCACCTCGCGGACGGCGACCTTGATGAACATGAAGGAGGAGCCCCAGATGGCCGCCAGGGCGAGGAGCATCGGCAGCGGTCGGCGCATCACAGGCTTCGAAACGTACCGAGAGGCCTGTCTGGGCCCCCGGCTAGACTCGGGCCCTTGACGCAGGTCGCACCGGAACAGCCGCTGCACCGCGCACTGGGCTTGACCGACGAGGAGCTCGACCGCATCCGCGAGCTGCTCGGCCGCGACCCGAACCACTTCGAGCTCGCCGTCTTCTCGCTGCTGTGGTCGGAGCACTGCGGCTACAAGCACTCGGCGCTGCTGCTGAAGCGGCTCCCCTCGTCGGGCGAGCGCGTGCTGCAGGGGCCGGGCGAGAACGCCGGCGTGATCGACCTCGGCGACGGCGAGGCGGTCGCGTTCAAGGTCGAGTCGCACAATCACCCGTCCGCCGTCGAGCCGTTCCAGGGCGCCGCCACGGGGGTCGGCGGGATCCTGCGGGACATCGTCGCGATGGGCGCGCGTCCGATCGCGCTGCTCGACGGCCTGCGGTTCGCCGAGCCCGACCACCACTTCCGGCAGGCCGTCGCGGGCATCGGCCACTACGGCAACTCGGTCGGCGTCGCGACGGTCGGCGGCGAGACCGTCTTCGACGAGGCGTACCGCGACAACTGCCTCGTCAACGCGATGTGCGTCGGCCTGCTCCCGGCGGACCGCGTCACGCGTGCGCGCGCGACCGCGATCGGCGCGCACGTTGTGTTGTTCGGGGCCCACACCGGCCGTGACGGGATCGGTGGGGCGTCCGTGCTCGCCAGCGCCGAGCTCGGCGAGGACGATCCCGACAAGCGCCCGTCGGTGCAGATCGGCGACCCCTTCACCGGCAAGAAGCTGATCGAGGCATCGCTCGAGCTCGTCGAGAGCGGGCTCGTCGAGTCGCTGCAGGACTGCGGCGCCGCCGGCCTTGCGTCGGCCCTCGCCGAGATGGCGCGCGACGACGCCGGGATCGACGTGCACCTCGATCGCGTGCCGCTGCGCGAGACCGGCATGGAGCCGTGGGAGATCATGATCTCCGAGTCGCAGGAGCGGATGGTCGCGGTCGTCCGGCCGCAGATGCTCGACGCCGTGCTGCGCGTCTGTGCGCAGTGGGAGCTGCCGTGCACAACGATCGGCGACGTGACCGATACCGGCGAGCTGCGCGTCTTCCGCGCGGGCGAGCTCGTCGGCGAGATCCCGGCGGCGCTGCTGACCGACGAGTGTCCGCGCTACGAGGTCGAGCGCGAGCCGCACACGCTCACGCACGTCGACGTGTCCCCCGCGAACACGGAGTCGAAGTCGTGGGTGTACGAGCAGTACGACCAGCTCGTCGGGTCGCGCACGGTGCGCCGCCCCGGCCTCGACGGCGCCGTGCTGCGCCTGCGGCCGTCGCTCCGCGGGCTCGCCGTCTCCTTGCAGGGACCTCCTCCCGGCGAGCGCGACCCGTTCCGCGCCGGCGTACTCGCCGTCCTCGGCGCCGCGCGGAACGTGGCGTGCGCCGGCGGCCGCCCGCTGGCGCTCACCGACTGCCTCAACTTCGGCAACCCGGAGAAGCCCGAGATCGGCTGGGAGCTCGAGCAGGCGATCGCCGGTCTCGCGGCGGCGGCCGACGCGCTGCGCATCCCGATCGTGTCCGGCAACGTCTCGCTCTACAACGACACGGACGGCCGGTCGATCCCGCCGACGCCCGTCGTCGGCTGCGTCGGGCTGGTTCCCGACGTGCGTTTCGTCCCCGGCCGCTGGCAGCCCGGCGACGCAGTGCTCGTCGCGACTGCCCCGGGCGACCTCGACCTCCTGGCGGAGGCCGCGCTCGTCCGCTTCGTCTGGAAGGCTGCTCCCGTGCTGACGCTCGCGCACGACGTCTCGGACGGCGGCATCGAACAGGCGCTGCGCGAGGCCGAGGCGTACAGCGGCGTCGCCGCGCAGGTCGACGTGCCCACGACGGCCGCCGGCGGCCAGGTGCTGCTCGCATGCGCGCCCGACGACGTCGAGCGCCTCGGGAGCAAAGGCCTGCAGCGGATCGGGACCGTCGCCTGATGTGCGGCCTCTTCGGCGTCCGCTCGCTCGAACGTGACGTCGCGCGCCTGACGTACTTCGGCCTGTTCGCCCTGCAGCACCGGGGACAGGAGTCGGCCGGCATCGCCGTGTCGGACAACGGCCGCCTGACGACGCTGCGCGACATGGGCCTCGTCACACAGGTGTTCGACGAGCAGAAGCTGCGCGGGCTGCGCGGCGAGCTGGCGATCGGACATACCCGCTACTCGACCACCGGTTCGTCGCAATGGTGGAACGCGCAGCCCCTCGTGCAGCACGGCACGGCTCGCACAGTTGCGCTCGGGCACAACGGCAACCTGACGAACGCCGGCGAGCTGCGCGACGAGCTCGCGGCCGACGGGCACCGCCTCGCGACGACCGCGGACACGGAGGTGATCGCCGCGCTGATCGCCAACGACCCCGCGCCGCTCGCGGACGCCGTCGCCAATACGATGCGCCGCCTCGACGGCGCGTTCTCCGTCGTGCTGCTGAGCGAGGGGAAGCTTCTCGCCTTCCGCGACCCGCGCGGCATGCGGCCGCTCTCGCTCGGCCGCCTCGATGCCGACTGGGTCGTCGCGTCCGAGACGTGCGCACTCGATCTCGTCGGCGCAGAGGTCGCGCGCGAGGTGCGCGCCGGCGAGCTCCTCGTCATCGACGACGAGGTGGAGTCCCAGCAGGTGGTCGCCGAGGACGACGGCGGCGCTCTCTGCATCTTCGAGTTCTTCTACCTCGCACGGCCGGACTCGCGCCTGTCGGGCGTGGAGGTGCACGGTGCACGCGTGCGCATGGGCGAGCGGCTCGCGCAGGAAGCTCCCGTCGACGCCGACCTCGTCATGCCGATTCCCGACTCCGGCACGCCGGCCGCGATCGGCTTCTCCCGCGCGCTCGGCATCCCGTTCAGCGAAGGGCTGATCAAGAACCGCTACGTCGGGAGGACGTTCATCGAGCCCGACCAGGGTTTGCGCGAACAGGGCATCAGGCTGAAGTTCAACCCGCTCGCGGAGGTTTCCGGCAAGCGCATCGTCGCCGTCGACGACTCGATCGTCCGCGGCAACACGACACGGCAGATCGTCCAGATGCTCTTCGACGCCGGCGCCGCGGAAGTGCACGTGCGCGTGTCCGCGCCGCCGGTGATCTCACAGTGCTACTACGGAATCGACTTTGCCGACCCCGACGAGCTGATCGCGGCGAAGAAGACCGTCGACGAGGTGCGCGAGCACATCGGCGCAACGTCGCTCGCATACCTGTCGCTGGAGGGGCTGCAGGCGTCGACGCGCAGGCCCGCCTCGCAGTTCTGCCGGGCGTGCCTCACGCGGGACTACCCGACGGCGATCCCGCGCGAGGCACGCAAGCTTCAGTTCGAAGCCGTGTAGCTACTGCTCCAGAACGCGCGACGCCTTCGCGATGCCGCGCGAGATCAGGTACGCGAATGTCAACGCCGTGAACGAGGTCACGAACGCGCGCGAGTCGACCCCGTCGGACGCGAGCGCGATGATCGCTACCAGGATCGTCGCGAGGATCCAGACGACAGCCTCGGCGTTCCCCGGTGTGACCGGCAGAGCGCTGAGGTTGAAGTTCACGTTCGGCCCTCCGCCGGGGCGGTCGTACCCGCCGCCGGAGCTGCTCGGGGGCTGATCGGGGGGTGTGGTTGACATCCTCCTCCTTTCGCTAGGCCGCTGTGAGGCCTGGCACATGGACGATCTCAAGCTTAAGACCGTCGGGATCGAAAAAGAAGACCGCGTAGTAGCCGGTCGTGTACGTGTACTCCTGCGGCTCGCTCTCGAGCTGCGCGCCACGCGCACGCAGCCACTCCGCGCGCTCGTCGACGTGCGCGCGCGACGGGGCCTCGAAGGCGAGATGGTGCAGGCCGACGCTGTAGCGGTCGTACTCGGCGGCGGCCGGCGTCTGCGCTTCGCGCAGGCCGACGGTCGTCCCGGGCCCGCCGACGTACCAGATCGTCTCGCCGCGTTCGCCCTCCACCTCGGAGACGCGGTGGAAGCCGAGCGGGCCGAGGAGCTCCGTGTAGAACGGCAGGCTGCGCTCGATCGAGGAGACGACGAGGTCGACGTGGTGGATGCCGGAGGAGCGCACGGTCGGCGCTCCGAGGTTCAGCGCGTGCGGCCCAGTTCCTGCGCTCTGCCGTAGCGCACCGCGCGCTTGACCGTACGCGGGTCGAGGCCCCGCTCGAGCAGCTGCTGGCGAAGCTCGCCCTCGCTCGCCATCCGCAGGAAGAGCCACGCCAGCGCGACGAGCGTGACGATCGAGCCCTCGATCATCATCACCGCGCCGGCCACGCCCTGGTCTTCGAGCGCCGTCATGCCGAACACCCGGTTCTGGTGGGCGTAGACGACGTAGAAGACGCTTCCCGACCAGAAGAAGACGTTGCCGAGAATCGTCTCGACGATGCGGACGACCGCGATGTAGCCCAGCTTCGCGCCGGTGCCGAACCACTCCGGCGCCGGCAGCGTCTCGAGCACGGGGAGCCACATGATCGTGCCGCCGGCGAAAAAGCAGAAGTGCTCGAGCGCGTGCACCGAGTCGTGCCGGACCGCCGCGTCGTACAGGAACGGCAGGTGCCAGACGTAGAGGTTCGCCGCCCACAGCGGCAGCGCGATCAACGGGTTCGCGAGGAAGCGCAGCCGGTGCAGCCACTTCAGGGCGGGGCGCAGGATCGGCCCGGTGAGCCCCGCCAGCAGCGCGAGCGGCGCCAGGTCGCCGAGCAGAACGTGCTGCAGCATGTGGAACGAGAACATCCGCTCGCCGAGGGCGTGCACCGGCGAGACGAACGCGACGAGCAGCGTCACGATCCCGAGCGCGAAGAGCGCGATCCGCCAGACGGGCACCGGCGTCCCGCGATCGCGCAGCGTCAGCACGCGCCGCGCGTAGAGCGCGGCGACGAGGAGTGTCGGCACGATCTGGAGCGGATCCAGCGTCCAGCTCGTGTTGGGCGCGAGGTGAGCGATCATGTCGGGCGTGAACCTCTTTCATTACCACCTCGTCACCAGCAAGGTGCGGGAGGTGGAGGCGCGGTACGTCGGCAAGCTGGGCTTCACGCTCGTCGCGCGCCACGGCCGGATCGGCGAGGACACGACCTCCTTCGAGGCCGGCTACGGCTGGGACGAGCTCGACCGCATGGGGTTCAAGCTCCGCCTGACGGAGCTCGAGCGCGGCGCCGTCAACGTCGTCGTCCAGCCCGGGCAGTGGGATCTGCCGCGCGTCGACCACCTCGGCTTCGCGCTCGACGAGGAGGACTTCGTCGCGACGCTCGCCCGCGCCGAGGTACGCGAGCTGCGCGTGCAGGAGCACGGTGGGCGCCGGACGTTCGTGTCCACGAACGCGGGCTACCGGCTGGAACTGCATCCCCCGCGCGACTGGCTCGACGACCTGCTGGCCGCGTCCTCCGACCTCCAGCTCGCGGAGCTGCATCTGCGCGCCGACGATCCGGAGCTGAAGGCTGCGACGCTCGGGGAGCTGCTCGGAGCCCCGTACACCGAAGACACCGTGGTCGTCGGCGAGACGATCGTGCGGTTCGTCCCGGACGGCCCGCAGGGCCGCCCGCAGCTGCACGCCGAGCTGTTCGTTTGAGCCTGCGCGCAGCCTGACACTGTCCAAAACTGCGAATTGACGGTGCGGCACACGCGCTGCATCCTCGTCCGCATGACTCGAATCCTGATCTTCGTGATCGCGTGTGCGTGCGCTGTGGCCGTCGTCGCACTCGCGCAACCCGCGCCGGCGTCCGCCGGGTGGTGCTGGCCGACGTGCTCGGCGTACGGCTACCTCGGTCCTGGAACGTCGACGAACACCGGCTGCTGGTACTCGAGCGGCGAGGTGTGCGGCTACTACGGCAACTGGTTCAACGTCGGAATCTCGAAGACGTGCTATCCCGGCTGCGACTGGAACTTCAACACGACCGGCGTCGTGCTGTACGGCTTCGAGAATCACGACCGCATTCGCGGCCGCTACACGGCGAAAGGCGCCGAGACCGTGTACGTCCGCCCGTACGAGCTGGGCATGAGCGGCACGCTTCGGGCTCAGGTGACGTGGTACGGCGGCCCTGCATCGCAGCTGAACGCGGCGGGCATCGGATGAGCGGCAAGCGGAAGGCCGCCGTCCTGCTCGTCGTCGCTGCGCTGGCGATCGTCGCAGCCGTGCTCGTCACCCGTGGCCGGGCCTCGCAGGACGGCGCACGCATGTCGAACCGCGGCGGCCCGGCGATCGCCATCCGCGGGCTCCGCATGAAACTGGCCCCGATCAGCTCCGGCCACCTGCTCGCCGTGCGCCACGGCCGGGCCCTCTATCGCATGCAGCTCGCCGACGGCACACCGTGCTTCGGCGCCGGGCGGGCGGCGGACCTCGGCACCCCCGGGTCGGTGGTCTGCGGGCACGGCGGCTTCCCGAGCGGCGGCGATCCCGTGCTCGACATCTCGGTGTACGAGGGAACTCGCCGCGACGTCCGCGAGCTCTCGCTCTTTCGCGCCGAGGGCTTCGCCGCCGACGGCGTCGCGGCCGTGCACTTCCTGCGTCCGAACGGAGACGTGGCGCTGAGCATCCCCGTCTCGGGGAACGTGTACTCGGCCTCGAATGTGCCGCACGGTCCGATCGCCGGGGTCTCGGCCGTGGACAAGGACGGCAAGCGCATGTGGCGCTCGCCATGACGTAGCCGTGGCGCCCGCGCGGCCGAGCCGCGCGGGCTCTGTGAGGCGCCGCCGAGTCGGCGCCTCGCCGCCCGCCACGGCCTCTAGACTCGTGCTCTCTTGACCGGGAGCGCGAAGACGACGTACGAGGCCGCCGGCGTCTCGCTCGCGACAGCAGAGTCCATCGTCGGACGCCTTCGCGCCGCCGTCGAATCGACCGGCGCCAAGGCGTTCGGCGCGTTCGCAGGCCTTTATCCGCTCGACGAGCGCCGGCTGCTCGCGGCGTCGACGGACGGCGTCGGATCGAAGCTGATGCTCGCGCGGCGTGCGGGGAAGCTCCGCTGGGCGGGAATGGATCTCGCTGCACACTGCATCAACGACGTCCTCTGCAGCGGCGCCGAGCCGCTCTTCCTGCTCGACTACGTCGCCGCCAACCGCATCGACGAGGAACAGGTCGCGGACCTCGTCGAAGGCGCCGCGGCGGTTTGCCGTGACGCCGGCTGCGCCCTGATCGGCGGCGAGACTGCGGAGCTTCCGGGCGTATACCAGCCGCAGGAGCTCGACTTCGCAGGCACGTGCGTCGGCATCGTCGATCGCGACGACGTGATCGACGGCTCGCGCTGCGAGGCTGGCGACGTCGTGATCGGGCTGCCCTCGAGCGGGCTGCACACGAACGGCTTCACCCTCGTGCGCGAGCTGCTCGGGAACGACGAGATCGACGCGGAGCTGCTGCTCACGCCGCACCGTCTGTACCTCCACGACGTGCGTGAGTTGCGCGCGCGCGCGGATGTGCGCGCGCTCGCGCACGTGACGGGCGGCGGCATCCTCGGGAACCTCTCGCGCGTGGTGCCGGACGGTCTCGAGGCGCGGATCGACTGGGATAGCTGGCAGCGGCCGCCGGTCTTCACGTGGCTCGCCGACCGCGGCGTCGGCGAGGACGAGTTGCGGCGGGTCTTCAATCTCGGGATCGGGATGTGCGCCGTCGTGCCGGACGCGCCGCCCGGTGCCACGGTGATCGGAGAGCTGGCTTGATCGGCGTGCTCGTGTCGGGTGAAGGGACGAACTTGCAGGCGCTGGTCGACGCCGGCCTGCCGATCGCGGCGGTGGCGTCGAACCGCCCGCACGTTCGTGCGCTGGAACGCGCGGCGGCCGCGCGGATCCCTGCGCGCGTCTTCGAGCTCGACCGCTACCCCAGCCGTGATGCGCGCGATCGCGAGATGGCGGACTGGCTAGCCCTTCGCGGCGCCGACCTCGTCGTGCTCGCCGGGTACATGCACCTGCTCACAGCGTCCTTCCTCGACCGGTTCCCGGACCGCATCGTCAACGTCCACCCGTCGTTGCTGCCCGCCTTCCCGGGCGCACGCGCGATCGACGACGCTCTGTCCGCGGGCGTGGAGACCACAGGGGTGACCGTCCACTACGTGGACGAGGGCCTCGACACCGGGTCCGTCATCCGCCAGGAGCCCGTCGACGTCGAGCCGCGCGCGACGCTCGTCGAGCGGATTCATGCGGTCGAGCACCGGTTGCTGCCGGAGGTGGTGCACGAGCTGTGCGTGCGCTGATCTCCGTCTACAACAAGGCGGGCCTCGAGGAGTTCGCGCGCGGGCTCGCGGACCTCGGCTGGAGCATCGTCGCGAGCGGCGGCACGGCCGACCTTCTGGAACGGGAGGTCGGGCTCGACGTCGATCGCGTCGAGGACCTCACGGGCGTCGCCGAGATGCTCGGAGGTCGCGTCAAGACGCTGCACCCGCGCATCCACGCGGCGATCCTCGCGCGTCGCGACCTCGACGAGGACCTCGCAACGCTCGCGGAGGAGCAGATCGAGCCGTTCGACCTCGTGTGCGTGAACCTCTACCCGTTCAGCGAGGTAGCGGCCCGCTACGGCGTCCGCGACGCCGACGCCGTGGAGATGATCGACGTCGGCGGCCCGTCGATGCTCCGCGGCGCCGCCAAGAACTTCGCGCATTGCGCGCCCGTGTGCCGGCCCGAGCAGTACGACGCACTGCTGCAGGAGCTGCGCGAAAGCGGCGCGCTCTCGCTCGTGACGCGACGCGCCCTGGCCGCCGACGCGTTCGCGAGCACGGCTGCCTACGAGGCCGCGATCGCCCACTGGTTCGCGGACGTCGAGGCGTTCCCGGAGACGGTCGTGACGGCGTTCACGAAGGTCGCCGAGTTGCGCTACGGCGAGAACCCGCACCAGCGCGGCGCTTTCTACGCCGAGCAGGGCGCACGGGTTCATCTGCTTTCACGCGTGGAGCAGCTGCACGGCAAGGAGCTCTCGCTGATCAACTTGCTCGACCTCTCGGCCGCGCGACTGCTGCTGCGCGAGTTCGCGCTGCCCGGCTGCGTGATCGTCAAGCATGCCAACCCGTGCGGCGTGGCAGTTGCCGGGACGATCGAGGAGGCGTACGAGCGGGCACTCGCGTCCGATCCCGTGTCGGCGTTCGGGATGGTGTGCGCGGTGAACCGGCCCGTCTCCTCCGGGCTGGGCGAGGCGCTGGCGAACCGCTTCGTCGACGTGCTCTTCGCGCCGGAGTACGACGATGCCGCGCTCGAGGCGCTGCAGCGGAAGCAGGCCATCCGGATCCTGCGCGACAAGGAGCGCCGCGGTTTTCCGCGCGGCGAGCGCGACTTCAAGCGCGTGCTCGGCGGCCTGCTCGTGCAGGACCGCGACTGGGACATCGAGGACCGGGAAGGCATGGAGGTCGCTTGCGGCGACACGAGCGAGGAGCTCTGGGGCGACCTCCTGTTCGCCTGGCGCGTGTGCAAGCACGTCGGGTCGAACGCGATCGTGATCGCGAAAGACCTGGCGACGATCGGGATCGGCGGTGGTCAGACGAGCCGCGTCGACGCCGTCAAGCTCGCGCTCGACAAGGCCCGCGAGCACGGTCACGACGTCGAGGGCGCGGTGCTCGCATCAGATGCGTTCTTCCCTTTCCCCGACGGCCCCACGGCAGCGCTGGACGCCGGCGTGACGGCGATCATCCAGCCCGGCGGCTCGCGCCGCGACGACGAAGTGACCGAGGCCGTGCGCACCGCCGGCGCGACGATGGTCCTCACCGGCCGCCGCCACTTCCGGCACTAGAGCTCGTCCGGCGGCGCCATCCGGTAGAAGAACGGCCCGCTCGCCTGCGAGATGGCGAAGATCAACCCGATTCCCTCTTCCTGGACGGCCGCCTTGTCGAGCCCACCGGCGGAGACCGGCTCGTAGCCGGCGTCGCGGTTCAGCTGCTCGACCGTCTCGCGCGCCCCGTCGTCCCCGCACCAGATGTTGCACGGCCGCGTCTGCGCCTGATCCAACTGGTCGTACAGTCGCGCGAAGTTGAGGTTGAACGACTTCGCCGTCGGCCCGTTCGTCTTCGACTTCACGAACTCCGCGTTCGACGAGAACCCACCGGGTGGCTCGGCGCCGATCAGGTTCGTCGCGTCGATCACCGTCTTCCCATCCCAACCGCTGACGGTTTCGAACACGTCCGCGAGGGAGCCGCCGGGGACTGCGATGAGCACCGCGTCCGCATCGGACACGTCGCCGCCGTCCTTACCGATGCGCGTGACCTCGTGCCCCGCCGACTCCCAGCGGTCGGCGAGCCCGCCGCCGACGTTGCCCTTCCCCACCACAGCGACCTTCATCACAGCTCCCCTCGTCGTTTCCCGACACTATTCCTCGCTCGCCAGGGGCTACGTCGAGCAGGACTAAGCTTCCGCGGATGCCCCGGGACTACCCCTCCGTCCTCGAGCTCGTCGGGAACACGCCGATCGTGCAACTGCATGCTCTCGGCCGCGGCGTGCAGCCGCGCCTGCTCGCGAAGCTCGAGTACCTGAACCCCGGCGGCTCGGTCAAGGACCGGATCGGCCTCGCGATGATCGAGAAGGCCGAGCAGGAGGGGAAGCTCAAGCCGGGCGGCACGATCGTCGAGCCGACGTCCGGCAACACCGGCGCCGGCCTCGCCATCGCCGCGGCGCAGAAGGGCTATCGCTGCATCTTCGTGATGCCGGACAAGATGAGCCAGGAGAAGATCTCGATGCTGCGTGCGTACGGCGCGGAGGTCGTGATCTGCCCGACCGCGGTCGAGCACGACTCCCCGGAGTCGTATTACTCCGTGTCCGACCGCCTCGCCGAGGAGATCCCCGGCGGCTTCAAGCCCGACCAGTACTCGAACATGTCGAACCCCGAGGCGCACTACCTGGCAACGGCGCCGGAGATCTGGGAGCAGACCGGCGGCGAGCTCGATGCGATCGTCATCTCGGTCGGGACGGGCGGCACGATCTCCGGCGTCGGGCGCTA
>Ga0136846_1235300_pt1 | contig 20905 bp, 20 predicted proteins | sample HopSoiMetagenom2_FD_96841 | JGI IMG/M metagenome (GOLD analysis project Ga0136846, IMG submission 96841) | Grasslands soil microbial communities from Hopland, California, USA - 2 Assembly 2016 (version 4) | ecosystem: Environmental > Terrestrial > Soil > Grasslands | place: USA: Hopland...
CACAACGCCCGCTTCGAGCAGTGGCTCACCGCCACCCCACCCGTCGACGTGGACGTGACCGTCACCCCCGTCCCCGCGACCCCCACCCACCGCGCCGTCTCCTTCGGCCCCCGAGCCAGGGCCACCGTCGAACTCGCCACCGCCTACCCGCCCCCGGCGACCCGCCCCACCCCCTGGCCCACCGCCCCCACCACCGAAACCGAACGCATCCCCGACCACGCCGCCGCCCAGCTCTATGCCGAGCGCTGGATGTTCCACGGCCCGGCGTTCCAGGGGGTCACCGAGCTCACCGCGCTGGGCGAGGCGCACGTACGGGGAGTCATCACGACCCCGCCCGCGCCCGGTTCGCTCCTCGACAACGTCGGACAGATCCTCGGGTACTGGATCATGGCGACCCGCACCGAGCGGACCGTCGTGTTCCCGGTCGGGATGCGCGAGATGCGGTTCTACGGGCCGCATCCCGAACCCGGCACCGACGTCGACTGCTTCATCCGGATCACCTCGCTCACCGACACCGTCCTCGAAGCCGACGTCCAACTGACCGTCGGCGGCCAGGTCTGGGCCGTGCTGAGCGGCTGGCAGGACCGGCGCTTCGACAACGACCCGCAGACCAGGCCCGTCGAACGCTTCCCGGAGCGCAACACCCTCTCCCAGGCGCGGCCGGGCGGCTGGGTACTGCTCAACGAACGCTGGCCCGACCTCGCCTCGCGCGACCTCATCATGCGCAACTCGCTTGGCGGCGACGAGCGTTCACAGTACGAGCGGCACGCGCCGCGCGGTCGCCGCCAGTGGCTGCTCGGCCGGATCGCGGCCAAGGACGCCGTACGGCGGTGGCTCTGGGAACGGGAGGGCGAGGGTGACGTGTTCCCGGCGGAGATCCGGGTGCACAACGACCCGACCGGGCGGCCGTACGTCACCGGGGTGCACGGCCGGCCCCTGCCCCAGCTGGACATCTCGCTGGCCCACCGGGCCGAGGCGGGCGTGGCGATCGTACGGCCGCACCGGCCCGGATCCGCCACGGGAACAGGGACGACCACCGGGCCGGGGATCGACATCGAGGAGGTCGTCGACGTGGACGCCTCGACCCTGACCACCTCCCTCGACCAGGCCGAACTCGCCCTCCTGCGTGCCCGATCCGCCGCCACCGGCGAGTCCGAGGCGCTCTGGTTCACCCGCTTCTGGGCCGCCAAGGAAGCGGTCGCGAAGGCGGAGGGCACTGGATTCGGCGGCCGGCCAAGGGACTTCGTGGTGCGGGCGTCCACGGACGGGGGCACCCGCCTCACGGTCTCCGGGCGGCTCGCGCCCGCCTACACCGTGCACTGCGAGCAGACCGGCAATCCCCCCGGATTGCCTGACCGGGAGTACGTCGTGGCCTGGACAACCGGACCGGCCGAAGAAGTCGCGGCCGGACAAGTTGCAGCAGAACAAGGGGAGTTGGAGCGATGACCAGCCTCAACGGGCACAGAACCGGAACCGGTGTCGAGGGTCAGGAGGCGGTGCTCGCCGACATCACGGCCATGCTCGCGACCCTCCTCGACGAGTACGGCCTCGACGACGTCGAGATCCGGATGGACACCACCTTCAACCGCGACCTGGAGCTGGAGAGCATCGACCTGGTGGCCCTGGCCGGGCTACTGGAGGAGAAGTACGGCAACCGGGTCAACTTCGCGGAGTTCCTGGCTGGCATGGAGTTCGACGAGATCATCGAACTCACCGTCGGCCGACTCGTCGAGCACGTCGTCGCCAGTCTCAAGGCGACGGAGGCGAGCTGACCATGGCGATCGTCGATCTCGGCGGCGGCCTCAGGCTGCACGCCCAGCGCATCGGCCCGCGCGGCGGCCGTCCCGTCACCGCGACCGCCGTCCTCGTGCACGGCCTCCTCACCGACAGCCTGGCCAGCTACTACTTCACCGTGGCACCGGCGTTCGCCGCCTCCGGCATCGACGTCGTGATGTACGACCTGCGCGGACACGGCCGCTCCACACGCCCCGCCACCGGCTACACCCTCGACGACAGCATCGACGACCTGGAGGCCCTCCTCGACCGTCTGGAGGTGACCGGCCCGGTCCATCTCGTCGGCAACTCCTACGGCGGGACAGTCGCGTTCGGATACGCCGCCCGCCACCCCGAGCGCACCACCAGCGTCACCCTCATCGAGTCGGAACCGGCCACCGCCGCCTGGGCCGGCAAACTCGACGGCATCCTCGGCCGGGTCATGCACGAACTCGCCCACAACGAGGCCGACGCCATCGCCTGGATCACCGCCAACCGCAGCCAGAACACCGCCCGCCTCGCCAAGGGCGCCGCCCGCCTGGCCCGCGAGACGACCCTCGCCCAGGACATCCCGGCCAGCCGCGTACTGACCGAGGCCGAGATAAGTTCCGTACGCTGCCCGGTACTTGGTGTGTACGGGGGCGACTCGGACCTGGCCGGACTGGCCCCCTGGATGGAGTCCGTGCTGCCCGACTGCCGGACCGTCGTCGTACCGGGGCACGAACACTCCGTGCTCGTCGAGGCGTCGGGGACGGTCGGCGGGCACATCCTGTCGCTCATCCTCGGGTCGGCCGCGCCGGTGCAGCTGGCGGGGGCGGACGCGCGGTGAGCCGGTTCCTGTTCGTCGTGCCGCCGCTCGTCGGGCACATCAACCCGGCTGTCGGTGTAGCCGCCGAACTCGCCGCACGCGGACACGAGTTGGCGTGGGCGTGCGCCGATCCGGGACTGGTGAAGAGGCTCGCCGGTCAGGACGCCACCGTCTTCCCGTGCGCCGGGCCCGTCCCCGGCGCCGGGGACGGCGTACGGCCGCCGGACATGCGGGGACCCGAGGCGCTGAAGTTCCTCTGGGAACGGTTCCTCGCCCCGCTCGCCGAGGAGATGGCCGCCGGAGTCGCCGCCGCCGTCGGGGAGTTCGCACCGGACGCCGTCGTCGCCGACCAACAGGCCCTCGCCGGGAGCCTCGTCGCCGAACGGCTGGGCCTGCCGTGGGCCACCTCGGCCACCACCTCCGCCGAGTTCACCGACGTCCTGTCCGGCATGCCCAAGGTCGCCGAGTGGCTGGACGAGCTGCTCGCCGGGCTCCGCATCCGGATCGGCGATCCCGCGAGCGCCGCCGATCCCCGATTCTCCCCGCACCTCGTACTCGCCTTCTGCACACCGGAGTTCGTCGGCCAGGACGCCCGGACGGGCGACCAGATCCGTTACGTCGGCCCGTCCGTCGCCGACCGCCCCGCCCCGCCCGGCTTCCCCTGGGACTGGCTCGACCCCGCCCGCGCCACGACCCTCGTCACCCTCGGCACCGCCAACACAGACGTGGGCACACGCTTCCTGACGGAGTGTCTGACGGCGGCGCGGGAGCGGGCGGACCGGATGCAGACGGTGATCGTCGACCCGGCGGGCACACTCGCGAGCACCCGGGACGGCGCGGGCGCGAGCGACGACAAGGGTGTGCTGATCGTCCCCTCCGTCCCCCAACTCCCGCTCCTCGAAAGGGTCGACGCCGTCGTTTGCCACGCCGGGCACAACACCGTGTGCGAGGCGCTCTGGCACGGTGTGCCGCTCGTCGTCGCGCCCATCCGGGACGACCAGCCAGTGATCGCCGGACAGGTCGTGGAGGCCGGGGCGGGCATCCGCGTGCGGTTCGGGCGGGTCACCGCGCCGAAACTGGGCGCCGCGATCGACGCCGTACTGCACGAGCCCGGCTACCGCTTCGCCGCGGCCCGGATCCGTACCGCCTTCCGGGCCGCCGGAGGCGCTTTCGCGGCGGCCAACCACCTCGAACAACTCGCCATCGGCGCGCCCGCGAAGGAGACGTCATGAGTGACGAAAGGCAAGCGCAGGACAGCGAGAACACGGCGGGCGAGGCGGAGGCACCGGCCACGCCCAGCCGTACCGAGCAGGTGGCCGCCCTCCGGCCCACCTACCAGGCCGACCTGGCCTTCGGCCTCGAACGGTTCTTCGAACCCCCGCGCACCCGCTGCACCTGGTGCGGCTCGGACCGGCTTCAGACGCGGCTGCGGACCACCGACCTGCTCCAGCACAAGCCGGGACAGTTCGTGCTCGACCGCTGCCAGGACTGCCGGCACACCTTCCAGAACCCCCGGCTCAGCGCCGCCGGGCTGGAGTTCTACTACCGCGACTTCTACGACGGGCTCGGCGAGAAGCAACTCGGCAACACCTTCGCGAGCCGCGGAAAAATGTACGAACAGCGGGCCCGCGCCCTGCTCCCCTTCGACGACGCGCCCAAGAAATGGCTCGACGTCGGCACCGGGCACGGCCACTTCTGCGAGTCCGCCCGGGTCGTCCATCCCGGCACGTCCTTCGACGGGCTGGACTTCACCGACGGCGCCGAACTCGCCGAGCGGGCGGGGCGCGTCGAGCGCGGCTACCGGGGGAGTTTCACCGAGCTGGCCCCCGAACTGACCGCCCACTACGACGTCGTCAGCATGTTCCACTACCTGGAGCACAGCACCGAGCCGCCCCTCGAACTGGAGGCCGCCCGTCAGGCCATCCGGCCCGGCGGACATCTGGTGATCGAAGTCCCCGACCCCGACAGCCGTTACGCCCGGCTGCTCGGCCGCTGGTGGCTGCCCTGGCTCCAGCCCCAGCACCTGCACTTCGTCCCCGTCGACAACCTCCGGCAACGGCTCACCGAACTGGGCTTCACCGTCGTCCTGGAGCAGCACGCCGAGCCGCACGACCCCGTCGACCTGCTCGCCGCCGTCTGGCTGGCCCTCGACAACGCCGCCCCGCGCGACAACCTCCCGTGGCTGCCGCACCCCCCGAACGCCCTGCGCCGCATCCTGCGCGGAGCCCTGCTGCTGGCCGGCGTCCCGGCGCTGATCCTGGGCACCCTGCTGGACCGCTTCGCCGTCCGGCCGCTCTCCCACCGCCTGGGCGTCTCCAACGCGTACCGTCTGGTGGCCCGCCGGGACTAGGGCGTGTTTCGAAAGTCCCGTCTGCCCGGCGACGCCTGGCACGCACGCTCGCCGCTGACGCCGCCAGGCCCGCCCTCCGGGCGGACGACGGGACTTTGCGGACACGACCTGGCCGCGCCCCGCGTCGCAGCACCGCCGCGCGTCACAGCACCTTGGCGCGCACCAGCATCGACAGCACGAGGGCGCCCGGCAGCAGCGGCAGCCAGACCGTCAGGACGCGGAAGCCGACGACGGTCGCGGCGGCCAGGGGCAGCGGGGCGCCCAGCGCGGCCAGCGCGAACACCAGGGCCGCGTCGACGGGACCGATCCCGGCCGGCGCGGGGACGGCGCCGACCGCGGCGCTCGCGGCGAGGTAGGCGAACAGGACGTCCGGCCAGGCCACCGGCAGCCCCAGTGAGGCCCCGACGCTGGCCAGCACGGCCGCCTGGCACAGGGAGAAGCCGGCGGATCCGCCCCAGAGCGCGATGACCCGGGCGGGCCGGGTGTGCAGCTGCCGCGCGTCGGTCAGGGCGGTGCGCAGACCGCTGAGCAGGGGGCGCCGCAGGGGACGTACGAAGGTCACCAATAGCGTCCCGACGACCACCGTGCCCGCCACGCCCACGACGATGGGGACCAGGGTCCCCTGGTTCGGGAACAGGTCGGTGGTGCCCAGGGAGGTCGGGAAGGTCGCCAGGAGCGCGAGGATCACCAGGAGCTTCGCGACCGGTTTGACCAGCGAGTACAGGGCGAGGGACGCGGTGGCCCGGGCCAGCGGGATGCCACGGCCGGTCAGGAAGCGCAGGGTGACGGCGTGGGCGCCGAGACCTGCCGGAAGGACGTTGTTGGCGGCGCCGGCGGCGAACTGCGAGGCCAGCAGCAGCCCCGGCGGCAGCCGCTCGGGGATCGCCCCCTGCCGGGCGAAGGCAGCGGACACCCAGCACAGGAACGTGAACGCGGTTCCGACCGCCAGCCAGCCGGGGTCGGCGGTGGTGAGCCGCCAGGCCCCGTCGTGCAGGACCCGCCAGTTGTCCGCCGCCCAGATCCCGATGAGCACGAGCGGCAGCACACACAGCACCCGGCGGGCGTGCCGGGCAACGGGGAAGCGGGAGAAGAAGGAGGAGCCGGCAGCCACGGCGGGACAGTCGGCGGCGCCCAGGGCAGGGGGCTGGACCGTCGGAGCGGGCGGGGCTATGGGCACTATCGGCAATGAGGACACAGCGCGCGTCGTCCTTCCACGGTGCGCCCACGCGCTGCGGGGGCGGACGGGGGGAGTTGAAGAGCGAAGCAAGGGGGGACGGCAGGAGCGTTCCCAGTCCGCGTGACGGGGTGGTGTCCAGGAAGAGGCGGGGTGAGGGCGGACGGGCGACACCGCTGGTGCCTGAAGCTTCTGTCAGAGTCTCCCCTCATCGTCTCCTGTCAATACGTCCTTTTCACTACGTCTGTTCAACGCCTTCGCGCGGTCGCCGGTTCCCGCGGTTCCCCCGCCGGTAACCCGACGGTCGCGGTGCCCGCCGAACTCGCTCACCGCACCCTCGACGATCGCCTCCAGCCGCGCGTGGTGCGCACCCCGCCAGTACAGACGCGCGCACTCCACGCACTGCGCGAACACGTCGTACGTACGCCGCGTCCCGTCCTCCAAGCGGTCGCCGAGCGTCTGCTTGTCGGCCTGCTCCAGCCGCCCGTTGCAGGCGGTGCACCGGCTCCACGGGGCGAGTACGGGCGCGAACCGGTCGAGGACGTCCCGGAGCTGGTCGTCCGGACGGTCGCTGTAGACGTACGCGCCCGCCCACAGCTCCCGGCGTCGCAGCAGCCCCCGGTCCCGGGAGAGCAGCACGCGCCGCTCGGCCGCCGACAACGCGGCCAGCGCCGGATCGCCGATGTCCTCGCTCTCGTACGCCGCGTCGACGCCCAGGAGCCGCAGCCGACAGGCGAGCGTGCCCAGATGCACGTCGAGCAGGAAACGGAGCGGTGCCCCCGGCACCGACTGCGGTCTGACGACGGCGCCGACCTCCACGCTCTCGCCCGCGCCCGGCACATGGGACACCGTCACGTCCCGGCCGTCGACGAGCAGCCGTCCGGCCTCGGTGAGCGGCACACCCAGCGACTCGACCACGTGACCCAGCGAGGACGACCCGTCGGTGACCAGGGCCGTCGGCCCGGCGCGCCGCTCGGACGGAACGAAAAGCCGCAGCTCAGGGGCGAAACTGATGACGATCTCCGGTCTGCTCACCCCGCCAGGATGCCATCCGCCGGACAGGGCACGCCCGGCGTTTTCCGGTGCACTACTCTCGGCGCTCAACACCCCGATCCGGCACTCCGACCGGGCGGTGGGCGTCGTTGGTGGGGGAGCCCGGCAGCATGCAGTTCGAACGTACGGGCGTGCCCGGTTACGAGGTCGGCGAGGTCCTCGGCCAGGGCGGGTTCGCCACCGTGTACCGGGCCCGCCAACTGGCCGTGGGCCGCGAGGTCGCCCTCAAGATGGACAGCCGGGTACTGGCCACCGACCGCGACCGGCAACGCTTCCTGCGCGAGGTCACCGCCGCCGGCCAGCTGTCGGGCCACCCGCACGTGGTCGCGGTGTACGACGCCGGAGTGCTCGACAACGGCCGCCCCTACATGGTCCTGGAACTGTGCCCCGGCGGCTCGCTCGGCGACCGCCTCCACCAGCGGGGCCCGCTCCCGGCCGCCGAGGCGCGGGACATCGGCGTACGCATCGCCGACGCGCTGGCCGCGGCCCACGCCTCCGGCGTACTGCACCGCGACATCAAGCCCGGCAACATCATGATCGACCGGTACGGAAACGTCGGCCTCGCCGACTTCGGGCTGGCCGCGATGCCCCGCCCCGGCCAGGAACTGTCGGTCACCCGGGAGGCGTTGACACCCGCGTACGCCCCGCCGGAGGCGTTCCGGCTGGCCGAGCCCACGCCCGCCGGTGACGTGTACTCACTCGCCGCCACGATCTACGCCCTCGTGCACGGCAGGCCCCCGCACTTCCCGGCGGAGGGCAGCCTCGGCATCGCGGAGGTCATCGTCCGGCACACCTGGCCCCTGCCGGACCTCCCCGGAGTGAGCCCGCGCCTCACCGAGGTCCTCCGCCACGCCATGGCCCCGGACCCGGCCGACCGCCTCCCGAGCGCGGCGGCCCTCAGGGACGCACTGGCCGCCCTCGACCTGTCGGACCCGGGCCGCGCCACCCCCGCTCCCGTGGCCGCTCCGCCCTCCCCGCTGCCCACCACGGTGTCGCCGTCCACCGCCTCCCCGCGCCGGAGAAAGGTGAGGGTGCGGGTGTCGGTGGCGGCCCTGGCGGTGGTCGTCGTCGGTACGGGCGCGACGGTGGCGTACGAGTACCTGCCGCCCTCGACGAGCCAGGCGCCCACCGCCGGACGGTTCCCATCCGACGGGATGACCAACAACCAGCGGCAACTGGAGAACCACCCGGGCGGGAAAACGCTCTGCTCACCCAAGGTCCTGGCCGCGTCCAGACAGGGCGACGCGCGCGACATCGCCCCCGACCGCTGGACCATCGACGTGCTCCCGCCCACGCAGACCCAGTACGCCGACGGCCTGCGCGTCATGCGCTGCGTGGCCACGATCACCGGGGAGGAGTCCACGGGGGCACACTTCCGGCCCCGGACGTGAGAGTCGCCGGGTGCCTGATCATGCTGTCCGTCGTGCCATTGACCTGCTCGGGCAACGAGACCTAGCGTGGAATACGTTTACACGCCCCTGAGCCCCGCCCCGGTCCAGTGCGCCTCCGCACCGAAGCAGGAGTCCCATGCCCCCCATGCCTCCCGAGCCCCCCATGCCCGCCGCGCCCCTGCCTCACCCCCCGGTCGCCCTGTTCGCGATGGACCCGGTGCACCTGCCCGAACTCTTCCCGCCCGCCCTGATGGAACGGCTGCTGGAGCTCGCGCGGATCGATCCCACCCTGGTCGTCCGGGACTTCACCGCCCCCGGCGCCGTTGCCGCACTGGCCGAGGCGGAAGTCCTGATCACCGGCTGGGGCTGCCCGCGCGTCGACGCCGGAGTCCTGGCCGCCGCACCCCGGCTGCACACCGTCCTGCACGCCGCGGGCAGCGTCCGCTGGCTGATCGCCGACGCGGGCTGGGAGCGCCGTCTCACCGTCTCCAGCGCGGTCCAGGCCAACGCGCTCCCGGTGGCCGAGTACACGCTGGCCGCCGTCCTCCTCGCGGGCAAGGACGCGTTCGGCCTGCGGGAACGTTTCCGCCGCGAGCGGGTCCCCCCGGCTCCCGGCGACTACGCGCGGGTGGGCAACCTGGGCCGCAGGGTCGGCGTGATCGGCGCATCGAGGGTGGGCCGCCGGCTGCTGGACCTGCTCCGCCCGTTCGAACTGACGACCACGCTCTACGACCCTTACGTGGACGCCGACGAGGCCGGCACGCTGGGCGCGACCTCCCTCTCCCTGGAAGAGTTGCTGCGCACCAGCGACATCGTCACCCTGCACGCCCCGGACATCCCGGAGACGTTCCGCATGCTCGACCGCGACCGGCTCGCCCTCATCCCGGACGGTGGCGTCCTGATCAACACCTCCCGGGGCGCCCTGGTGGACCACGAAGCGCTCACCGCCGAACTGGTCTCCGGCCGCCTCAGCGCCGTACTGGACGTGACGGAACCGGAGCCCCTGCCCGCGGGTTCCCCCCTGTACGACCTGCCCAACGTGTTCCTCACGCCGCACATCGCCGGCTCCCTGGGCAACGAACTCGCCCGTCTGGGCCGGACGGTGGTGGACGAACTGGCCCTGCTCGCGGCGGGGTTGCCGCTCGCCCACCGGGTGCGGCACAGCGATCTGGCGAGGAGCGCGTAGGCGCGGGCGCGGGCGTGGCCCCGGCGTACTCTTCCGAACCCTCCCTGGATATGTAACCGTTTTCACACGAAGGTTTCACACGGAAGGGGGAGTTGCCGCACAGCGACCGATCGGCGCACCGGCGGTGCAGTAGCGTCGGCACGTGACGGAGAACGGAACCGAAGCCCGGAAACCGGGGCCTCGTGCCACCTCGGGCAGGCGCAGACGGAACGCCGCCGAGGGCGACCGGCCCAGCACGATCCGCGATGTCGCGGCCAAGGCGGGCGTCTCGGTGGCAACCGTTTCCAGGGCCCTGGCCGGCAGCCACCCCGTCTCCGCCGCGACCCGCGCCCGCGTCATGGCGGCGGTCGATTCCCTGCACTACGTGGTGAACGTCCACGCCAAGGCGCTGTCCGGCGGTGTCGCCGGCCCGGTCGCCCTCGTCATGGACCAGATCATCGGCCCGTCGTTCGCCGAAGTCGCCGCAGGAGTCGAACAGGAGGCCGCCGCCCGAGGCCGACTGAGCCTCGTCTGTGCCACGCACGGTGACCAGCAGCGCGAACATGACCTGGTCCAACTCATGCGGGAACAGCACGCGGCGGCGGTCATCCTCGTCGGCGGCGCGGTACTGGACGAGGCGTACCACGAACGGATGGCCGAATACGTCAGGGCGCTGGACGCCGCCGGCTCCCGCCTCGTCCTGTGCGGACGCCCGCCCCTACCGGGCGATCTCCCGGTGACGGTCGTCGACTACGACAACCGGGGCGGCGCCTTCCAGGCGGGCGACCACCTGCTCACGGCCGGCCACCGGCGCATCCTCTTCCTGGGCGGCACCCCCACGATGAGCACCGCCGAACTGCGCCGGGCAGGCTACCTCCAGGCGCTGCGCGCCCACGGCGTCCCGTACGCCGAGGAACTGGACATCCCCGGCAACTACACCCGCGCCTCGGGCTACGACCGAATGCGGGACGCCCTGAAGGCGGACCTCGACTTCACGGCGGTCTTCGCGGGCACGGACATGGTGGCCACGGGAGTGCTGGCGGCCCTGCGGGAAGCGGGCCTGGACGTCCCCGGCGACATCTCGGTCATGGGCTTCGACGACGTCCCCTTCGCGGCCGACCTGTCGACGTCACTGACGACCCTCCGGGTGCCGTACGAGGACCTGGGGCGCACGGCGGTCCGACTGGCACTGGACGGCGAACGGCGCGCCACGGGGGGCGATCACGTGATCCTGGGGACGCAGTTGGTCGTACGGCAGTCGGTGGGGGCGCCGGGGACGGGGCGGGGGCGGAAGAGGCGGACGTGACGGGGGACCGGCACGACTCCCCGCCGAAGTCGGCATGGTCGTACGCGGATTGCCCGCGCAGGGGGAAGTGTCTCGGACGGGAACGAACCAGCTGCCGGGGCGGCCCTACGGGGCTGGCACGAGGGAGGGCAGTTCCAGGCAACCGCGCGTGCTGGAGGTTGTGTGGGACGTCACTTGTAGATCTTGCCGGGCTCTGCCTTGGACGGAGCGAGCAGCTGGGAGACGGTCACGAAGGTGTAGCCCTGCTTGCTGAGCGCCTTCAGGATGGAAGGCATGGCAGGCACGGTGCCCTTGTGCAGCGGGTGGAGCAGGATGATCCCGTCGCGGTCGACGCCGTCGAGCACGCGCTCGGTGATCAGCGCGGTGTTGTCCGTCTCGTAGTCCTTCGCGGTCACCGTCCACAGCACCTGCGCCATCCCCAGCTCTTTCGAGACCTTGGAGACGCGGTCGTCGGTGCGGCCCTGGGGCGGGCGCATCAGCGTCGGCTCGGTGCCGGTGAGGCCGGAGATGGCCCGCGCCGTGCGGCGCAGCTCGTCGCGGATCTGCGCGTCGGAGACATCGGTCAGCACCGCGTGCGTCCAGGTGTGGTCGCCGATCTCGTGGCCGTCCTTGGCGATCCGCCGGACCACATCCGGGAACTTGTGGATACGCCGGCCCTCGAGGAAGAACGTCGACGGCGCCTTGTACTCCGCCAGCAGGTCCAGCAGCAGGTCGGTGGGTTCGCCCGGGTTGCCGTCGAAGGTGAGCGCTATGCACTTGACCTTCCGACAGTCCACCTGTCCTGAAGGAACGTTTACTCCGGAGGAGGCCCGGTCGCGTTCCTCGTGGGGGGAGACCGTCTCCATCTTGTTCGCCCGGATGACGAGCACGACGGTCACCGTCACGGCCACCACCACGGCCAGGGTTATGAATATGAGCAGGCGACGCCGAGTCTTGAGGATGTTCACCTAAAGGAGAAGATTTCGGCGCCGGAAGGGTTGCCCAGTGGCGTCGGATAGTGAGGCAGAACACGTATGAGCAGCACGTTTCCCGCAGAGACGGGCTGCGCCCGCCAGCGACGGACGTGTCGCCGGCGGCCACCCTGCTGATCGCGGGCGGCCTGTACGCCCGTTGGGCTCGAGCCGGCCGCCCCACCGGTATCGAGGATGTGGAAGCGCGGGCGGAGACGCTCTGATCGCAGGGATCGCAGGGATCGCAGGGATCGCAGGGATCGCAGGGGACGCAGGGATCGCAGGGGACGCGGCCCCCGCGACCTTTCGCTTCCGGCGCCACGCCCCGGCCGGACGACGGACCCAGCGAAATTCTCCGCCCTGCCCCTGGCACCACGCCCTGCCCCTGGCACCACGCCCTGCCCCGCCGGTCGGGTCGTGCCGGCATCCCCGATGCGCCGGACCGACGTGCCCCCGCGCTGAGCGCGGACCGGGGTCCGGCCGTCTTGCTCCTGGCCGGACCCCGGTGATCGTACGGGTGGTTCTACTCGGCGATGGCGATCTTCCCGTTGGCCTGGGCGGTCGTCTTGGGCGTCTTGGGTGCCTTGGGTGCGGGCTGCGCGACGCTTCCCCGCTGGGTGACGTTCTTCAGCAGCTCGGCGAGGTCGACTCCGGTGGTGGAGCTGAGGAGTTCGACGCCCTGAGCGACGTTGTCGGCGACCGTCCGGGTGAGCTGGGAGGCGCCGTCGGTGGATATGACGGTCATCTTGTCGATGGCGCTGAGCGGCTCGGACGCCTTGGCGACCACGCTGGGCAGGACCTCGACGAGCATCTGCAGTACGGCCGCGTCGCCGTACTCACCGAACGCGTCGGCCTTCTTCCGCATGGCCTCGGCCTCGGCCGAGCCCTTCGCGGCGATGGCGGCGGCCTCCGCCTCACCCTCGATCCGTACGGCGTCGGCGAGCGCGGCACGGTGCGCCTTCTCGCCCTCACCGGTGAGCCGGGAGCGCTGGGCGTCCGCCTCGGCCTGCTTGACCAGGGCGATCCGGCGGGCCTCGGCCTCCTGCTCGGCCTGGTAGCGGGCGGCGTCGGCGGGCTTGCGGACCTTGGAGTCCAGCTCGCGGTCGGTCAGCGCGGCCTGGCGCTCGGCGACCTTCTCCTGCTCGCTCAGCACGTCCTGCTGACGGGCCGCCTCGGCCAGCGGACCCGCGGCGGCCGCACGTGCCGCGGCCTCGTCCGTCTCGGCCTTGATCTCCGCCTGCTTCAGCGCGAACGTCCGCTGGGCGACCGCGATCTCCTCCTCGGCCTTCAGCCGCGCCTGCTCGGCGGCCCGGCGGGCCACCGCCTCGGCGATGTCGGCCTCCTGCTTGGCACGGGCGGCCTCCGGGCGCCCGAGGTCCTCCAGGTAGGAGCCCTCGGTGGTGATGTCCTGGATCTGGAAGGCGTCCAGCACCAGGCCCTGCCCGGAGAGGCTCGCCTCCGCCTCCTCGGCGACCTGACCGGCGAACGCGGCCCGGTCGCGGATGATGTCCTCCACCGACATCCGGCCCACGATGGCGCGCAGCGCGCCGGACAGCACTTCCTGGGTGAAGCCGACGATGCCGGCCTGCTGCATCAGAAACCGCTGGGCGGCGGCGCGGATGGAGTCCTCGCTGCCACCGACCTTGACGATGGCGACGCCTTCGAGATGGGCCTTCACCCCGCGCAGGGTGACCGCGCCGCGCACGGCGACCGGGATGTGCCGGGAGGACAGGTCGAGGGTGAACTTCTGCTGCACGAACGGCACGACGAACACCCCGCCGCCGACCACGACCTTCTGCCCGCTGTTGTCGGTGAACACCCGGCCGGTCTCCGGGTCGGTGGCCTTCTTGCCACGCCGCCCGGTGACGATGAACGCCTCACTGGGACCGGCCACCTTGTAGCGGGTGACGACGACCAGCGCCAACAGGACAAGGAGTACGACGACTCCCACGACGGCGATGACTACTGAACTCATGGCGATTTCCCCCTCAGCCCGCCCAGGGGACGGCAGATCGAATCAGATGGTCGTACGAAGGTGTGTGCCAGGTGATGGAAGGGCGCCGGCGGGTGGCTCAGCGCTCAACAGGGCGTACGTCGACCGAGGTCGGCGACAGGGATGCCACCACCCAGATCTCGGTCCCGCGCTCCACCGGTGTTCCGCTCCTGGCCGCGAGTTTCACCGGCTGGCCCGCGAGGCGCACCAGCACCTCGCCGTAGCCGTCGGCCGGGATCGCCGTGACCACGGCGCCGGAACTGCCGACGAGGTCGTCGCCGCGCGGCGCCGGCGAGGTCTGATCGCGTATCAGGGCCCGGCTGAACTTCCAGGTCAGCCAGCCCACGCCGATGCCCGCACCCGCACCTACGACGGCAGCCGGGCCGGCACTGAGACCGGTCGTGCCCAGCGTGATCGCGCCGCCGAAGCCGAGCATGGAGACGAACCCGGCGATGACCGGCAGCGACAACAGCCCGTCGAAGAGTCCGTCCAGCACCCCGAGTCCGTCGAAGAGTCCTTCGAGCACCCCGTCGAAGACGAGCGAGAGCAGGAGAAGGACGACCCCCGCGATGCCGAGACCAAGAAACACGGTCACCGCATTCACCTCCCCGTTGACACCGGTCGTTGCCGGCGCTGCTCCCGCTCGTCCGGTCGGATGTTCCCATGAGGGTGACGCGACGTTCATTGCCGGTTTCCGGCAGTCTTTACGCGTCTTTGATGCCGGTCCCGCTCCGGGACCGCCGGTCACGCCAGGGCGAAGCAGCGCAGCGCAGCCAGACGTAGCCGAGGGAGACGGCCACGGTGACGGCGGTGACGGCGGTGACGATCAGGCCGGGCTCTCCGAGAGGTGCGGAGGGGAAGCCGTGGGCAGCGTCGCTTCTACAATTTTGTAGAGACTCGGCGGGTGGCAGCGCACGCGACTCCGCGGCCGAGGTGAGCCATGGCGGAAATCCTTACGATGTACCGCCGGCGAAGCGCGAGTTGGCGGAAGGGAGACAGGGCATGGCGGATCGGCGCCGGCGTCCCCGGCGGGGACAGGGCGAACTGGAGGGGCTGGTCCTTGAGACCCTGAAGGGGGCGGACGGCCCGGCGAGCGCGGGCTGGGTACAGGAGCGTCTCGGCGGCGACCTCGCCTACACGACCGTGATCACGATCCTGACCCGGCTACTGGCCAAGGGCGCGGTCGCCCGGGAACGCACGGGCCGGTCCTTCGCATGGACACCGGTGTCGGATCAGGCCGGGCTCGCCGCACACAAGATGCGCAAGCTGCTCGACGGCGAGACGGACCGGCAGGCCGTGCTGGCCAGCTTCGTCACCTCCCTGGACCCGGACGACGAAAGCCTGCTGCGGCATCTGCTCGCACAGCCCCAGCCCCAGCCCGAGCGGGATGGGACAGACTGACGCCGCATGGGGGTCTTCGTCTTCCTTCCGCTGGTCCTGCCGCTCACGGCATGGCCGATCGCACGTCTGGCCGAGCAGCACCTGCATCCCCGCACCGCCACCCGGCTGCTGACCACCCTGGCCGCGGTCATGGCGGTGTGCAGTTCGGTGTGCCTGGGCCTGCTGATGGTGGTCGGCACCGCCCAACTGCCCGGCAACCCGCTGCCGGACGGCTGGTCGGACCCCGAAGTGCGCGCAGCGGTCCCCCACGACGAGGTCGCCGGCCGCGCCGCCATCCCGGCGCTGCTCGCCGTGACCGTAGTGTGCGGACGCACGCTCCTGCGCCATCGCCGCATACGCCGCCGAGCCCACCGCGCCCTTGCTGGGCTGCCCGTCACCGAGGTGGCGGTCCTGCCCGACGCTTTGCCCTACGCCTACGCCTACGCCTACGCCCTGCCCGGCGGCAGACGTGACCGGGTCGTGGTGACCACGGCCCTGCTCGCCTGCCTCGAGCCGGCCGAGCGCAGGGCGCTGTTCGCCCACGAGCGCGCCCGCCTCGCCGCCCGCCACCACCGCCACCTGCTCGCCGTCCAACTCGCCGCGCACGCCAACCCGTTCCTGCGCCCGCTGCGCACGGCCGTGACCTGCACGACCGAGCGGTGGGCGGACGAGGAAGCGGCCCAGCGGATCGGCAGCCGGCAGACCGTGGCCCGCGCGATCGGCAAGGCGGCCCTCATCTCCCGTACCACCCCCACGCCGACACTCGCCGGCCTCACCGCTCCCGGCCCGGTCCCACGCCGGGTCACCGCCCTGCTCGGCCCGGCGCCCGCGCCACGCAGCTGGCCCTCGGCGTTCACCGCGACGGGGATGGCGGTGTGGACCGCGGCTGCGGGAACCGCCGTATCGGCGATGTCCTCCGCGAACTCCGCCCTGACCATGGCCCTCATCCTGCACGCGGCGACACCGCTCTGAGCCGGGTCCGCCACGGGGGAGAGCGCCGCCGAGGAGGGAGTTCCGCGCACGGGGCCCTTCGGCGCGCTGGGTGCGCGGCCATCGCTTGCCGCTGCGCGCACCCGATGGCAAGGGCCTTTGCCCTGAGGGGAGTTGCCGCCGGGACGAGACCACCTGCGGCATCGTCCCGACAGGCGTACCGTCCTCGCTCAGAGATCGAACTCGTGCGGCGGCAGGTCCAGGGTGAAGCAGGCTTCCCTGACCACGGCCTGCTCGGTCTTGTCGAAGTCGCCGTCGGCACCGCCGATGACGATGCCGATCTGGATGACCGCCCGGGCCTCGGCAGGCTTCTTCTTCGCCTTGGCGATCTCCTGCAGCACACTGACCTTGCCGAAGGCGAAGTCGGCGGCCAGCTTGTTCAGGTTCTCGTCGAAACGCCGCTGCAGATCCATGGCGTCGAAATTCTGCAGCACCTCGTTGGTGGCGATCAGCTGAGCCACCCGCTGCCGCTCCGAGGGGTCGATGGTGCCGTCGGCGGCGGCGACCAGCGCGCACATCGCCATGCTGGCGTCACGGAAGGCGCCGCTCTTCAGGTCGTTCTTCTTCGCCACGAGCTGGGTCTGCATCGTCGATGCGGACTCCTTGAAGCGGTCCCACAGGGCCATGAGAGAACTCCATACCGGTCAAATCGAAGGCCCGGCCCGCCCCGTCGGCGGCCCGACACCCCGTCAATATCTACAGCAACGTAGAAACTAGCGGCACCGCGGATAAGTTCCGGCCGTCCCAGGCATGTTCAATGTCAGGGCGGGGCGCACCGGCGGATACGGAAGATTCCGGGCGAGGACCCCGCAGCCGTCGTCGGGTGCGGCTGCGCACGAACCTCCCGAAGCCGCCCAAGGGCGTGCACAGGGCGGCCGGCAAGGGGCGTCTGAAGCCGGGCCGGCACTGGCTTTACCACGGCGGCCTGGTGCTGCCCGCAGTCATCATCCTCCCGTACTTCCTCGCCGACCAGCTGTCCAACAAGCTCGACTGGCTGCTGACCTCGAACGGGATCGCGAGCAGCGGCGCCGGCGGGCTGCCGAGCGCGAGACGAACGGACAGCACGACGCCGATAACCGCCCGCGCGGCCAGGAACCGGCCGACGGTGTCTTCGACGGGTCTTCGAAGTTGAGCGGTGCAGGGTTGGTGGTCGCTGACTGACCGTCACGGTGTGCCGCGTGTATCGCAGATAGTGCGTGAACACTGAGAGACAACGAGAAAGAGCGGGAGTCGGTGAGGCTGACTCCCGCTCCCTCATGTCGGCATCCGCCCAGCTCAGCGCTTGATTCTTGCTGACTGTGTGGCGAGTGCCCCCGGCAGGATTCGAACCTGCGCACACGGCTCCGGAGACCGGACAGTTCCGAACTTCAGTCTGATGCTCGTCAGTTCCGCCGTATGGGGAGCCGTTTCGGGGCGCGCGGGCAGGTCCTGCGGCTTCTCTTCCTGATGGCCGGGGTGTGTGCCCATGCCGAGTTTCCGGCTTCCGGGGGCCGATGACTCAAGGCCGACCCGGCTGTATGTAGGCGTGGGTATTGTCATTGATCGGGCGGGCGGTGTGCCCTCAGATCTTGATGACGGTGACGCGCCCGCGGCAGAGCGTGGCGAGGTCCTCGGGGTCAGAGGTGAGAACGGTGACGGGTCCGGGGGCGGCCAGCGCCGTGGCGCTGAGCATGGCGTCAATGGCGTACTTGTGGCCGTGCAGGCCGACGTCGGCGAGCAGTGCGGCGGCGTGACGGGCGATGGGCTCGGTGACCGGTTCGATGACGAGGCGGGACAGGGTCCATTCCAGTGCTGGGCGATTGATCCGTGGGTGGATCACTTCCACGAGGGTGGCTGCGGAAGTGATCACCCGCAGGTCGTCGGCGCGGGCGAGGGCGAGCCAGCCGGTGACAGTACGCTCACGCAGGACGGCCTTGGCCAGCCCTTCGCTGTCGAGGACCAGGGTGCCGCCGGGGACGGCGGGGGAGGGGGTCACGCGGCGTTCGCCCCGCCTTGGGTCTGTTGGTCTCGGGCTTGGTGGAGTTGGTCGCGTAGAGCCTGAATCTCTTCGTCGGTGATGGGGCCGTGTTCGGCCTCCGCCACCGTGATGAGTTCGTTCAGGTTGTCCCGCTCGATCTGGCGGGCGACGGCTGCGGCGACGTAAGCGGACAGCCCGGAGGGCCCGCTGCGGGCCTTGGCGGCTTCGGCGATATCGCGCGGCATGGTGATCGAGTACTTGCCGGTAGGCTCGCTCATGCTACCTATCCTACCTCGCATCCTCCCCTGGTCGGATGGAGCTGGCAGAGACAGTCGCCGCGGGTCTGGTCCGACGCGAGCTCGCGCGACGGCATCCGCCCGGAACTCAGGCGAGTACTTCGACGTCCCCAACGGGAACTCCTGTTCTTCGGATCCTCACGATCCAAATGATCAGGGTGTCCACGATCAAGGGGTACCGCCCGACAGCCGGGCGTCGAGCGCGGCAGGATGCGGCCTGTCCTGATCCACTTCTCGCGGCCCGGGGCCGCTCCAACGCCCGCGTCGCCCGGGAGACCGGGCTGCACCTGGACACCGTCCGCACCTGGCGGGGCCGGTTCGCCGGGAACCGACTGCTTGCCCTGTCCGACCGCAAGCGGTCCGGGCGTCCCGCTCTGGCCCCGGGCCAGGCCAGGGCAATGCGGGTGAACCACACCTACGGCCGTGGCGGCGCGCTGGCCTACCCGGCCGCCTACGACGTCCACCACGCCACGGTGTTCGGCCGCTGCGAGCCGACTATCGACATTGACCCGTTCATGGCCCTGGTCGCCTTGGTCGCCCAGGTCATGAGCAGGAGCCCTATGCGAACGCCAAGCGGGTGCTCTGGGTCGTCGACAACGGCTCCTGGCCTCCACGGTCCGGTGCGGGTGGCCGAGCGCCATCACTTCGCGTACGCCGACGGCACCCGGTACCTGCCGATCGGAACCACCGCGTACGCCTGGACGCACCAGGCCGAACGCCTGCGGGCCGCGACCCGGCGCACGCTGGCGGCAAGCGGCTTCACCAAGGTGCGGATGTGCCTGCTGCCCAAGGCGTATGCCTACAACACCGACGAGCCCGAGCTGTACCCGTTCCCCGGCTCTGTGGCGGCCGGCTGGGACACCACCCGCTTCGACCCCCGGTTCTTCCGCCGCTTCGAGGAGGAGGTGCGCGCGCTGCGGGAGCTGGGGATCGAGGCGGACGTCATCCTCTTCCACCCCTACGACCGGTGGGGCTTCGCCCAGCTCGGACGCGACGCCGACGACCGGCTGACGCGGTACGCCGTCCGGCGGCTGTCGGCGCTGTCGAACGTGTGGTGGTCGATGGCCAACGAGTACGACCTGGTGGAGGCCAAGAACGAGGCCGACTGGGAGCGTCTGGCCGGCATCGTGGCCGAAGAGGACCCGCTCGGTCACCTGACCTCCATCCACAACTGCGGCCCGTTCTACGACTACGCGAAGCCGTGGATCACCCACTGCAGCATCCAGCGCGTCGACGTCTACCGCACCGCGGAGAACACCGACACCTGGCGGGAACAGTGGGGCAAGCCCATCGTGATCGACGAGTGCGGGTACGAAGGCGACATCGACCAGGGCTGGGGGAACCTCACGGGTGAGGAACTTGTGCGGCGCTGCTGGGAGGGCGCAGTGCGTGGCGGGTACGTCCAGCACGGCGAGACCTACCTCAACGACGCCGAGGAACTGTGGTGGTCCAAGGGCGGCGAGTTGGCCGGGACCAGCCCTGAACACATCGCGTTCCTGCACCGCGTCATCCGAGAGTCCCCCACCAGCGTCTTCGACCCCCTGCCCTCTGACTGGGATGCCCCCGCGGCGGGGTCCAGGACGCGTGCGAACTCATCTACTTCGGCTTCAACCGCCCACGGTTCCGGGACATCAGCGTGCCCGCCAACGGGCGCTACGCGATCGACGTGATCGACACGTGGGCCATGACGATCGACCGTGTCGGCGTGACGGCGGACTCCAGCGCGCGCGTGGAGCTGCCGGGTCACCCGTACATGGCCGTCCGTCTGACCCGTTTGCCGGACGACGCCGAGACGGGGGAATCCGGGGAGGCACCGTCGGTGCTCACCTGACCCGTGGCGCGGGTTGGACGAGGCCGGTCTGACAGGCGATGACGACGAGTTGGGCGCGGCCGCGGTCGTTCAGCTTGGTCGTGGCGCGGTGGGTGCGCGTAAGGATGCTCAGCACGCTGAGGGTCAGTTCCTTGGCGATCTCTGGCGATCTCTGGCGATCTCCGGGTTGGACTTGCTTTCGGCCGCCAGGGCGGTGACCTGCCGTTCCTGCGGAGTGAGGTCCTGGAGCTTCTCCGGGGGCGCCAAAGGCGCGGAGCAGCGACCGCTACGAAGACGCCCTCGACTGCGCCTGCCACCTCCACCTCGCCACCCCCGACATCTGGCGCAGCCACAAACGGCCCCGACTCCGAAGTCAACCCCTGAAGGACTTCCGGAACAGACCACTAATAGGGCTTTGTTAGGTGGCCTCGGTGGTTGGCCGGGAGTACGGTGTGATGTCCTGTCAGGTGTGACACCTGAGGAGATGGCCGAGGTCCGCCCGCGCCTGG
>Ga0136846_1209033_pt1 | contig 20898 bp, 23 predicted proteins | sample HopSoiMetagenom2_FD_96841 | JGI IMG/M metagenome (GOLD analysis project Ga0136846, IMG submission 96841) | Grasslands soil microbial communities from Hopland, California, USA - 2 Assembly 2016 (version 4) | ecosystem: Environmental > Terrestrial > Soil > Grasslands | place: USA: Hopland...
GCCCTCGCCGAAGGAGGGTTCGATCGCGTCGGTTGGCGCCAGGGCAAGCGCGTTGGTGCCGGTGCCGTGGCGGTCGGGGACGATCGCGACGTAGCGCTCGAGCATCCAGGTCAGCAGGCGCTGTAGCTCGCGCGGGTCGAGCAGCGGGCAGTCGCCGGGCAGGAGGACGGCGCAGGGGGCGCCAAGTTCCCGGGCCCGCGCGAGACCGGCTAGCGCCGCCCCGGAGTGTCCGCCCTGGTCTGGGTCGGCAAGCAGCTCAGCACCAGCCGCGAGCGCCAACCCCTCCGCCCGTGGCTCGCTGGTGACGACGATCGTGCGCTCGATCGAGCTGGCCGCCGCGATCGCCTCGAGCACGTCCTCCAGCATCGCTGCGACCAGATCGGAGCGATGCTCGTCGTCGATGCCGCCCGCGAGCCGCTGCTTCGCGGCGGCGAAGCGCTTGACTGGGAGGACGGCCGTTGCTCTCAACTCGTGATCAGGCTAGCGGCGTAGTCGAGCACGATGCGCGCCACGCGGGCCCGGCCGGCCGGGCCCTCCATGAGGGTTGAGACGGCGTGGGTTGGGATCTCCGCCGGCGGAGGGTCGGGGTCGCCCTCGTCGACGACCATCGCGTCGATCAGCCCCGTGTATAGCGAGGCGACGCCTGCCGCGGTCGATGGGCGGCCGAGAGCCTGCATGAAGCGCTCTGTCGGTCCCTTGACGACTTGGCCGGCGACAAACGGGCTGACGGCGACGACGGGAGCGGTCGAGGCGGTGATCGCTTCGGTCATTCCCGCCACGGCAAGGATCGGGCCGATGCTGATCACCGGATTCGAGGGCCCGATCACGATTGCCTCAGCACCGCGCAACGCCTCCAGTACTTTTGCGCTCGGCTCTGCCGCCCCGATTCCCTCCAGCTCGACCCCGTGCACCTCGGGCTCGCCGCGGTCGACGATCAGGTACTCCTGCAATCCGCGCACGCCCGCCATCGTCAGCACCTTCGTGCGAACCGGCGCCTCGCACATTGGCAGCACCCCCGCTTCGACCCCAAGAGCGCGGGCGATTTGAGCTTGGGCGTCGGTGAGGCTACCGCCCTCCTCGAGGAACTGGCGCCGGTAAAGGCAGGCGGCGAGGTCGCGGTCGGAAAGGCCGAACCAGTCCGGCGCACCGAGCTTGGTAAGGCGCTCGAAGACGGTGAAGCTGTCGTCGCGCAAGCCCCAGCCCCGCTCCTCGTCGATTTCGCCGCTGAGCCAGTAGGTGACGAGGTCGGGGTCGGGAGAGACGTGGACCCCGAGCGCCTCGATGTCGTCGCCGGTATTGGCGATCACGGCCAGCTCGGAGCCGATCTCCTCCTGCATCCCGGCGGCGAGCTTGGCGCCCCCCGTGCCTCCGGCGAGCAGGACGGTCCTCATCGTCGACCGCCTAGACCGGGGAGTGCGATCCTCACCACGGGCGTCTAAGCCCAGTGGTCGGTGTCGGGCAGACCGGTGAGCTGGATGCCGGCATGGGCCTTGTAGCGAGTGTTGACCGAGATGAGCATCGGCGTCAGCTGCTCGACGATCCGCGCCATCTCCAGCGGCCCGGCATTGACCGCGCGCAGGCCGGGGATCAGCTCGATCAGCCGCGCCACTCGGGCCTTGTCGGCCTTGCGATCGCCGCAGACGAGCACGTCCTCGCCCAGCTTGGCTTCGCCGTCGGCCAGGGTCGGCGCGCCGACGGTATGCAGGGCGGCGACCACCGTGACGCCCTCGGGGACCATCTCCTGCGCCTGTTGGGCGGCCGATCCCTGCCAAACGCCGAGCGAGCGTGTCGCCTTGCCGCTCACTGCGGCGGCGAGCGGGACCGTGCAGTCGACGAGGATCTGGCCCGGCTGCAGCGCGTCACGCAGGTTGTTGAGGTTCTCCGACTGGTTGCGGAAGGGGACCGTGAGGAAGACGATCTCGGCGCGCCGGGCGGCGTCCTCGTTAAGCAGGCCCTCGACGGCGGCGCCAGGCACCTTCTCTCGCAGCTTCGCCGCTGCCTCCTCGGCGCGCTCGGGCGAGCGCGAGCCGAGCACGATCGTCGCCCCGGCCTGAGCCCAGCGCAGCGCCAGGCCGGCGCCGAGGGCGCCGGTGCCGCCGATGATCGGGATGGTGGGCGGATCGGCCACGAGCGCGCCAGTCTAGGGCCTCGGCCCTTATGCTCACGCCCGATGCGACTGGAGGGACGAAAGGCGCTGGTGACCGGCGGTGCAAGCGGAATCGGCGCCGCGATCGCCGCGCGTCTGGCCGCTGAGGGCGCCGAGGTATGGGTCGGCGATATCGACACCGAGGGTGCTGAGCGCGTCGCGGGCGAGGTCAACGGTCACGCGGTCGAGCTCGACGTGACTGACCTGGAGTCCGCAAACGCCGCTGTAGAGGCGGCGGGCACGCTCGACATCCTCGTCAACAACGCCGGCACGGACGAGTTCGGCTTCTTCACCTACACGACCCCCGAGCAATGGCAGCGGGTGCTCTCGATTAACCTCGGTGGCGTCCTCAACTGCACCCACGCTGCGCTGCCGGCGATGCAGCAGGCGGGGTACGGGCGAATCGTCAGCATCTCCTCGGAGGCGGGCCGGGTCGGCTCCAAGGGCTCGGCGGTCTATTCCGCGGCCAAGGGCGGCATCGTCGCCTTCATGAAGGCGATCGCACGTGAGAACGCCCGCTACGGAATCACCGCGAACTCGATTGCCCCTGGCCCAATCGAGACGCCGCTGTTGATGGGCGCCAAGGAGTTCGGCGAGATCGGCGAGAAAGTGATCGAGACGATGAAGTCCGCTACCCAAATGGGCCGCCTGGGCCAACCGGACGAGGTGGCCGCAGCAGCCGCCTTCCTAGCCTCCGACGACGCCACCTACGTAACAGGCGAGACCCTGGGCGTAAGCGGCGGCCTAGGCATGGTCTAACCCCCAATCCCCACCCCAAGGGGGGGAGAATTCAGCTGACTGCGCCATTAACCACACGATGGCGGGGTCAAAGGGACAGTCAGTGGACGAGGTCGTGCTGAGGTTGGCTTCGCGACAGCATGGAGTGATTGCTCGGCGGCAGTTGCTGGACTTCGGGCTTGGTCCTAGGGCGATTGAGCACCGATTGGCCCGTGGCAGCCTGCATGTGCTGAGACGAGGGGTTTACGCCGTGGGACGTCCGGAAACGGACCGGGACGGGCGCTGGACAGCCGCCGTGCTCGCCTTGGGGGAGGGTGCTGCGCTCAGTCATGGAAGCGCTGCGGAGCTTTGGGGCATCGCCAAGGAGACGCCCGGGCGGATCGACGTGTCGGTGCCGTTCGAGTCCCGCAATCGGCGCCACCAAAGGGTTCGGGTTCATCGTCGCTATGGCTTGCGGCCCGCTGACCTGACCCAGGTTCGCGCAATCCCGGTGACGGCTCCAGTGCGGACGCTTCTCGATCTTGCCGCGCAGCGCAAGCCGGCGATCGTGGAGCGGGCGGTCAACGAAGCGGACCGCCTCGATCTCGTCACCCCCGACGGACTGCGGAGCGCTTTGGATGGCTATGCCGGCGAACGGGGTGTTGCCCGCCTCCGGACGCTGCTCGATCGCAGGACGTTTCGGTTGACAGACTCCGAACTGGAGCGCTGGTTCCTTCCCCAAGTTCACCAAGCGGGATTGCCACTGCCCTTGACCGGGAAGCGCCTGAATGGATTCAAAGTCGACTTCTTCTGGCCCGATCTGCGGCTCGTCGTCGAGACGGACGGGCTGCGCTACCACCGCACCCCAGCGCAGCAGGCACGGGATCGCGTTCGCGATCAGGCGCATCTCGCCACGGGTTTCATCCCTCTTCGCTTCACCCACTGGCAGGTGCGCTACGAACGAGACCACGTGCGGACGACGCTGCTTGCGGTGGCCAGGCGTATCGAAGCGGGGCGAGCACCTAAGCTGCCGTCGTGACCGAGTTGCCGAGTTCTGTCCGCATCCGCGAGGTTGGGCCTCGCGATGGCTTCCAGAACGAGCCGGAGACGATCCCGACTGCGGAGAAGATCCGGCTGGTCGACATGCTTTCGGAGAGCGGACTGAAGCGGATCGAGGTGACCTCGTTCGTGCGTCCCGAGGTGATCCCGCAGCTCGCTGACGCCGGGGAGGTGCTGGCGGGTGTGCAGCGCCGCGACGGAGTCGCCTTTTCCGTGCTCGTTCCGAACGAGCGGGGGCTGGAGCGGGCGTTGGGACTGCGTGACCGCTTCGACGAGGTCAACGTCTTCGTCTCCGCCTCCGAGACCCATAACCGCAAGAACGTCAACCGCACGATCGAGGAGTCGCTGAGCGGGCTGGAGCGGACGCTGGCAGCGGCGCGCGAGGAGGGGCTGCGCTGCGAGGGGGTCATATCGACGTCCTTCGGCTGTCCCTACGAGGGCGAGGTGCCGCAGGATCGGGTCTTCGGGATCGCCGAACGGCTTGCTGCGGCAGGCTGCGCAGAGGTCGGCTTCGGCGATACGACCGGAATGGCGAACCCCCGCCAGGTCGGCGGGTTCTTCGCTGCGGCGCGTGGGCGCCTGGCCGGGGTAGAGCTGACCGCTCACTTCCACAACACCCGCGGTCAGGGGCTGGCCAACGTGCTCTCGGCACTCGAGCAGGGCGTTGACTCGTTTGAGTCCAGCTTCGGCGAGCTGGGCGGCTGCCCGGTGCCCCCGGGCGCCACCGGCAACATCGCCAGCGAGGATGTTGTCTCGATGCTGCACGAGATGGGGATCGAGACGGGGATTGACCTGCCGGCGCTGGTCGGCGCTTCGCGCGAGGCGCAGGAGGCTCTCGGCCGACCACTCGGCTCCCACGTGCTGGTTGCGGGTCCGGTGGACTGGCGCCGTGACGCGCCTGACGGCGGCCGGCCCGGCGCGGCGCGGCGTCCGCGGTCGACCGATTAGCCGCGCCTGACGGCGGCCGGCCCGACGCGGCGCGGCGTCCTCAGTCGGGCCGATTAGCGCTTTCTGGCCCGCCCCGGGCGCCCTTTGCCGCTTGGGCCGGCGCTCTTCAGTCATGCCCCCGGATAGGCTCCGCTCGCCATGACCGACTTCGCCAAAGCGCTCGAGGCCGCCCTCGCCGGGGGTCCCCAGCGCCACCATGAGAAGACTGCCGAGCAGGGCAAGCTGCCCGTGCGCGAGCGGGTCGAGCGCCTCGTCGACGGCGGATCCTTCGCCGAGGAGGCGGCGCTGGCGAACTGGGACAAGGAGGGCCTGGGCGCCGACGGCGTCGTCACCGGGCTCGCCACGATCGATGGCCGCCGCATTGCGCTGATGGCCAACGACCCCACCGTGAAGGCGGGATCTTGGGGTCCGAAGACGGTCGAGAAGATCCTCCGCATCCAGGAACGGGCACTCAGCCTGCAGCTGCCGATGGTTTACCTGGTCGACTCGGCCGGGGCGCGGATCACCGACCAGGTGCAGATGTTCCCCGGCCGTCGCGGCGCCGGGCGGATCTTTCACAACGAGGTGCGCCTCTCCGGTCAGGTGCCGCAGGTCTGCCTGCTCTTCGGCCCCAGTGCCGCCGGCGGCGCCTACATCCCAGCCTTTTGCGACGTGGTGATCATGCGCGACGGCAATGCCTCGATGTACCTCGGCTCGCCGCGGATGGCGGAGATGGTGATCGGTGAAAAGGTGACGCTGGAGGAGATGGGAGGGGCGAAGATGCACACCGGCGTCTCCGGCTGCGGCCACTTCCTGGTCAAGAGCGACGAGGAGGCGATCGACCTTGCGAAGCGCTACCTCTCGTTCATGCCCGGCAGCTGGCGTGAGCAGCCGCCGGTCGCGGAGCCGTCGGTACCCGCCTCCGGGACGCCGATCGCCAAGATCATCCCCGCCGACGAGAACCAGCCCTTCGACATGCAATTGCTGCTCGATTCCCTGCTCGACGCCGACAGCTTCCTGCCGGTCCACAAGCGCTGGGCAAAGGAGCTGATCGTCGGCTACGCGCGGCTCGACGGCCGTGCGATCGGCATCGTCGCCAACCAGCCCAAGCACACCGGCGGCGTCCTCTTCGTCGACTCAGCCGACAAGGCTGCTCGCTTCATCCAGACCTGCAACGCCTTCAACGTGCCGCTGCTCTTCCTCGCCGACGTGCCCGGCTTCATGATCGGCACCGCGGTCGAGCGCCACGGGATCATCCGCCACGGGGCGAAGATGATCAGCGCCGTCTCGGAAGCGACCGTGCCTAAGATCTCGGTGATCGTGCGCAAGGCTTACGGCGCCGGCCTCTACGCAATGGCCGGGCCGGCGTTCGAACCGGATTGCTGCATCGCCCTACCGAGCGCATCGATCGCGGTAATGGGCCCGCAGGCGGCGATCAACGCCGTCTTCTACAACCAGATCCAGGCGATCGAGGACGAGGCCGAGCGGGATGCGTTCGTGGCGCAGAAGCGCGAGGAATACTCCGAGGACATCGACATCCTCCACCTCGCCTCCGAGTTGGTGGTCGACGCCGTGGTCGATCCCGCCGACCTTCGCGAGGATCTGATCAAGCGCTTCGCGATGGCGGCAAGCAGGGAGCGGTCCTTTGCCGAACGCCGCAACCCCGTAACCCCGGCCTGAGGTTGCCTTAAGACTTCTCGCTACCGTTTTGGCTGTGGCGCGAAACGTAAAAGCCCCGCTCGCCGGTTGGTTCGCTTGCACTGCCGGGCTGATCGCCGTGGCGATGCTTGCCTATGGGAGCAGCTCCGCGCAGCGGCTCGACGGGGCCCTCGTGGCCAGGCTCCTCGTCGGGCACGGCTCCCACGCCGACACCGTCGCTACCTGCATCACCTTCTTCGGCTACCTGCCGGCGCTGCTCGCTATGACCGCTTTGGCCGGCGGCATCGGCTGGGCACAGCGGCGGCCGCGCGGCATTGCCGCCGCGCTGCTGGTCGTCGCCGGAGCCAACGTCACCACCCAGGCTCTGAAGCTTGGCCTGTCCCATCCACGGGCGCGCGAGATACTCGGAGCGGAAAGCGTCGCCTGGGATGGTTTTCCGAGCGGACACGTGACTGCGGCCGCGTCGATCGCGATCGCCTTCGCTTTTGTCGTGCCGCGGAGGCTGCTTCCCGCCGTTGCGGCCGTCGGCGCTTGCTTCGTCGCCGGGATGGGCTGGGCGGTGCTCGCCCTCAACTGGCACTACCCGAGCGATGTCTCGGGCGGAATCCTCGTCGCCTCGAGTTGGGGCTTCGCGGCGCTGGCGTCGATGCGGTTCGCCGCCATCGGCCGACGCCGTCCAGTTCAGCTCGGCAGGCGGGCGGCCATCTCGCTGAAGTAATCGAGCGCGGCCGGGTTGGCGAGCGAGTCGCGGCTGGCCGCCTGCTCCGCCGGCGTCCCCATCAAGATCCGCTTGACCGGGACCTCGAGCACCTTGCCGCTGAGCGTGCGTGGCACCTCGGCGATCGGGAAGACCTCGTCGGGCACGTGACGTGGGGAGCACTGGCTGCGCACCCGGCGGCCGATCTCCACGCGGAGCTGCTCATCGAGCTCGGCGCCCTCGCGGAGGACAACGAAGAGCGGCATCCATCCCTCGGTGCCGGGACGCGGAATGTCGACGACGAGGGCATCGACGATCTGGTCGAGGCCGAGCACCGCCCGGTAGATCTCGCTGGTCCCCATGCGGATGCCGGAGCGGTTGATCGTCGAATCCGAGCGCCCGTAGATGACCGCCGTGCCGCGCGAGGTGATTTCGATCCAGTCGCCGTGCCGCCAAACTCCCGGGTAGTGCTCGAAGTAGCTGGCGCGATAGCGGCTGCCGTCGGGGTCGCCCCAGAAACGGACGGGCATCGAGGGCATTGGCTCAGTGACGACCAGCTCGCCGACCGCGTCGATCACCGAGTTGCCGTCCTCGTCCCAGGCCTCGACCGCGGCGCCGAGCGCCCGGCCCTGCAGCTCGCCGCGATAGACGGGCAGCAGGGCGACGCCGCCGACGAAGGCGGTGCAGAGGTCGGTGCCCCCGCTGGTCGAGAAGAGCCAGGTGTCGGCGCCGATCTGCTCGTAGATCCAGTCGAAGCCCTCAGGGGAGAGGGGAGAGCCGGTCGAGCCGACCGCCTCGAGGCGGCTGAGGTCGCGACCCGCTCCGGGCTCGACCCCGTCCTTCATGCAGGCGGCGATGTAGGAGGCACTGGTGCCGAACATCGTCACCCCTGCGCGCTCGGCGAGGTCCCAGAGGACGCCCATGTCAGGGTGGCCGGGACTGCCGTCGTAGAGGACGACCGCGGCCTTGGTCAGCAAGCAAGAGACGAGGAAGTTCCACATCATCCAGCCGGTCGTCGTGAACCAGAAGAGGCGGTCGCCGGGGTGGGCGTCGACGTGGAGGTGGAGCTTCTTCAGGTGCTCGAGCAGGATGCCTCCCTGTGACTGGACGATCGCCTTGGGCAGCCCGGTGGTGCCGGATGAGTAGAGGACCCAGAGCGGATGGTCGAAGGGCACGCGCTCGAAGCTGAGCTCGGCGCTCTCGCTGGAGGCGAGCAGCTCCTCCCAGCGGATCGCGTCGCGCAAATTCGAAAGATCCGGATCGGAGTCGAGGTAAGGGAGGACGATCGTGCCGGCCATGCTCGGCATCGCCGCCTGCAGCTCGGCGAGGGTCTCGCGGCGGTCGAAGTCCTTGCCGCCGTAGCGGTAGCCGTCGACGGCGAAGAGCACCTTGGGCTCGATCTGGGCGAAGCGGTCGATCACGCTGGCCGGGCCGAAGTCGGGCGAGCAGCTCGACCAGATCGCGCCAATGCTGGCGCTGGCGAGGAAGGCGATGATCGCCTCGGGAATGTTCGGCAGGTAGGCGACGACGCGGTCGCCGCGCTCGACGCCAAGCGCGCGCAGGCCCGCCGCGGCTGCGGCCACTTGCGCTCGCAGCCCGCCCCAGCTCAGCTCGGCCAGGTCGCGCAGCTCCGAGGCGTGCAGAATCGCCGTCTCGCCGTCGTCCTTGCCGGCGAAAACGTGCTCGGCGTAGTTGAGGCTGGTGCCGGCGAACCACTCGGCGCCCGGCATCGCACGGCTGCCGAGGGCTCGCTCATAGCCGCCGTCGGCCTCGACACCGAAGAAGTCCCAGATCGAGGACCAGAAGCCCTCGAGATCGTCGACCGACCAACGCCAGAGCGCGTCGTAGCTCTCGAAGCGCAGGCCTTGCTCGCCCTCGAGCCAGCGCATGTATTCGGTCAAACGGGCGCGCTCGACCAGCTCGGCGGGCGGGTCCCAGAGCTTCTCGGGCGCCCGCGCGCTCACGCCGCCGCGACGTCGGCTGAGGCCGCTTGCGCAAGGTCGAGCTCGTGCGGATCGTGCGAGCAGACCAGCCGCACCTCATCGCCGTGCTGCGACGAGAGCTCGCGGAGGCGCTCCTGGTTCGCGAGGCGCTGGCGGCGGTCGGCGTTGTTGAGGTTCTGGAAGAAGCGCAGCCCGGGCGGGCAGCTGGGCGGCGTGGCGACCTCCTCGTGGTGGAAGTAGGCGTCGCCGCAGTGCAGCAGCCAGTGGTCGTCGCGCTTGATCGCGATCCCCGCCTGGCCGAGCGTATGGCCGATCAGGGGGACCATCAGGACTTCCGCGCCAAGCTCGGGAAGGATCCTCACGCCCTCGAAGCCGAACCACTCGTCCCCTTCGACCTCGTGACGTACCCATCGCGGGCCGTGGCTCCAGTGCGGCTTGCGGTAACGGGGCCGGTCGCGCAGGCTGGGATTCAGCGCCGCGTCGAGTTCGCGGCCGAAAACGTGGACCTCGGCATGTGGGAAGTCGGGCAGCCCCCCGGAGTGATCGGGATCGAGGTGGGTGGTGACGATCTGGCGCACGTCGCCGGCGGAGAAGCCCAACGCCTCGACCTGCTTCAGCGCCGTTTCGGCGACGTTGCTGCGCGGGCGCAGGATCGCAAAGACGCCACCGAGCCGGCCGCGGTCGGCCATGTCCTCCATGCCGAGACCGGTGTCGACCAAGACGAGGCCATCGGCAGCCTCGATGAGAAGGCAATGGCAGACAATCCTCCCGGGCGACAGCAGGCCGCCTTCGCCGTTGATCAGCCGGGCTCCGTTGGGGCACATCGTCCCGCAATTGAGGTGGTGAATCCGCATGCCGCGGTGAGTCTATTCAGGCAATCGCCGACTTATGCGCCTATCGTGGCTGACCGCTCTATCGTTTGCGCTGCGCCGGAGTGGCGGAATTGGTATACGCGATCGGCTCAAAATCGATTGCCCTTACGGGCTTGTGGGTTCGAGTCCCACCTCCGGTATTCCGCTCCAGTCCCTGCCGAGTCGCTCAGGCCGGCAGCGGCGGGGCGGCGTCGTCGGGCGAGGCGCCGGCGCCGTAGTCCTCGCCGTAGCCAATCGGGCGCTCCTCCTCGACGTGCCAGTTCTGATTGAACGCGTAGAGCGCCACCGCGATCAGGATCAGCTGGAGAATCGCCAGGATCACCACCAGCAGGCCGATCAGCGGCGAGGGGATCAGGCCTTCGTCAAAACCAGTCTTGTCGCGGGCGAACCAGCTGTCGGCACCGGTTGCGCAGAAGATCGCCAGGATCATCGAGAGCGCGGCGGCCACCGGCAGGATGCCGCGGTTCCAGCGCAAGACGAGGAAGGTGAAGAAGGCGTAGAGCGCGGCGTAGATCAGGCAGACGATCCCCATGCCACCACCGCCGATCATCAGCGAGAAGCCGGTGATCGTCACCAGGAAGGCAAGCGCCGAGGTCGCCGCGAGCAGGAAGACGAGCACGAACTTGGTCGTGATCGACTCGGCTTTCTCCCGATTTGGCCGCCACAGTTCGTAGCCGGGCCTGACCTCTCCAACCGCCACGCCAACGATCATAGAATCTAAGAGCGACGCTGCGGCATTGGTCGCGCGTTAAGGTCGCCTTGGCTATCGCTTTGGCCCAATGAATTCATCGAGGCGCGCGACCGATTCCTTGCGGTAAATCGCGATCTGCTGATCCGAGGGCCGGCTCCAGCGAACTCCGAGCGCATCGCAGCTCTCGCAGAACAGACGCTTGATGTCCTCCGACTTGTTGCTGAATGCATACCTGGGGGCTCGCCGGACATAAGACCCCTTTCGCTCTATAGCGGTGATCCTCGTACCGTCGCTGTGGATCAGGCCCCTAACAAATGACTTGCGCTTCGCGGCGACAATGGTTTGCTGCCACGGTGCCAGCCGAATCGGCCGTAGGTGCTTGCGGCCGGGTCCATGTTGAGGAAAGAAGCAAGGCCAGTGCTTCGACCACATTGAAACGTCAACGCACCGGCTGCCAGGTCGTTGAGCGCGACACGCTGTCTTGGCTGGAAAGATGGCTTCAAGCGCGGTGGCGCACTCATGGACGATCCCCGGATAGGCGGCATCGAGAGTAATTCGCAGGCACCAAACGCCTCGACGCCCACCCGAAATACAACCGTCGCCGAGATAGAGTCCGAGGAGGTAGGCGTATGCCTTTGGGTCTAGCTTCGAGAAGTCATGGCGCGGGGTAATTCCACCCGAGCATTCATCTCTAATGCGACCTTGCCTCTCGCCTCTCCGCCATCCAGAGATCGTCCGCCGCGGGATGCCGGTGAGCCACGCAATCTCATGGTCTGGGTGACCTTCGGATACGAGTCGTCTGACCGCGAGAAATTCATCATTTGAGCGCATAGCTATCGAACAGGTGTTCGATTTAATCGCATCCCTCGGACGGGCTCAGCACCGCGGGATGCCGACTAAGATCGAGGTGCGCGGGCGTGATGAAATTGGTAAACATGCTGGCTTTAGGTGCCAGTGCTCGAAAGAGCTTGGGGGTTCGAGTCCCTCCGCCCGCATAGGCTTGCCTGAGCGCGATCAGCGCTCCGGCCCGGCTAGCATGGCTTCCCTCGGGGCAGTGGCCCAACTGGCTAAGGCACCGGTCTCCAAAACCGGCGATTCCAGGTTCGAGTCCTGGCTGCCCCACTCGCTTCTGCTGGCTAAGAATTGTGCTCCCGCTCGCTGCTCGTAAGAGATGCCCTATGTCGGGATGTTTGGGCCTCGTTCCGCATGGGCAGAGTCTGCCCATGCGCCCTTCGAGGAAGAGGAGAGTGAGCGTGCAACCCCGTCCAGCTCCCATCCGCCCCCTAGTCGCCTTTGTCATCGCTGCGATCCTCGGGCTCACGCTGGCTGCACAGGCAGCGGCCTCGCCTCTTCGCTACGTGGCCCTCGGAGACTCTTACAGCGCCGCTTCGGGCGTCTTGCCACCCGATCTCTTCGCACCTCCCGAGTGCGCGCGCTCGGTCCGCAACTATCCCCACGTGATCGCCATGGCTACCGCCTCGCAGCTGAAGGACGTCACCTGTGGGGCGGCGGAAACGAGCCACTTCTTCGAATCGCAGTATCCGGGCGTGCCGCCGCAGCTCGATGCTGTGAAGGAAGACACGCAGCTCGTCACGATGACCATCGGCGGCAACGACAGCGGTGTCTTCATCGACACCATCGTGGCCTGCGGCACGGCGGGCCTTTCGACACTCGGACAGGGCAGCCCCTGTAAGGACCGCTATGGGTCTTCGTTCGAAGACACGATTCGGACCACGACCTATCCCTCGCTCGTGAAATCGCTCACCGCGGTGAGGGCGAAGGCGCCGGCAGCGAGGGTCGCGATTCTCGGCTACCCCTGGATCATGCCGGCGAGCGGTGGCTGCTTCGACAAGATGCCTGTCGCCGAGGGCGACGTTCCCTACGTGCGGGGCATCCAGGCAACCTTGAACGACGCGATTCAGCGGGCCGCTGCGGCGACCGGTTCCACCTACATCGACCTCAACCTGGTTTCCAACGGTCACGATGCTTGCCAGCCCCTCGGCGTCCGCTGGGTCGAGCCGGTCCTGCAAGGAACCAATCCCGTGATCGTGCACCCCAACGCCTTGGGGGAGACCGAAATGGCGGCGCAGACGATGAGGGTGCTCGGCCTGGGCTGACCTTCATGGATGTCAGAAGGGCCATGAAAGCTGGCCCGAGTGAAGAGCAATGGATTGAGGATCGCCATCTTTGCCGCGCTCGACGACGCGCCGGTCGCCGAGCCGAGCCTGGGACCGCCGGGGAAGGCCGGCGTCAACGATCGCGGTTAGTACGCAGCCACCGAATGGAACATTAAGCCGGGTGTAGCCCCTCTGGCGGCGGGTACCAGCAAGGACCGCGCAAACCACTTGAAGAGGCGGTTCCTCAGATGACCAGAAAGGCTGCAATCACCATCCTCGGGTCTCCCGAGGAAATCAAGAAGCGGTGGGGGGAGGCCGGGTACCGGCCCGATTACATCGACTCCGCCGACGCTGGGGTCACCTTCAAACCGGCGCCCGGCGACCGCGGCACCGAGATTCACGTCGATCTCGACAAGACCGCGCCGGGGGGAAAGCTCGGCGAGATGGCGATGAAGCTGAGCGGCCGCGAGCCGCTCGCCAAGGTCAAGGATGACCTGCGGCGCTTCAAGGCGCGGGTCGAGACCGGGGGCATCCCCCGTTCGGAGGGGTCGCCCGAGGGTGAGCTCGCGGAGCGCAAGCTGAAGCAGCGCCCAGCGCAGCCACTGGAAAAGTCCGAGCTCGAGAAGGTGGGTGTCTGATGCGCGCAAACGTCTGGAACGGACGCAACAGCGTCGAGGTCGAGAACGTCCCCGACCCGACGATTCTCAACGACCGCGACGCAATCGTAAAAATCAGTTCGACGGCGATCTGCGGCTCCGACCTCCACCTTTACGACGGTTACATCCCGACGATGAAGAAGGGCGACATCCTCGGCCACGAGTTCATGGGCGAGGTGGTCGAGAAGGGCAAGGGCGTCGCCAACCTCGATATCGGCGATCGCGTCGTCGTGCCCTTCCCGATCGCTTGCGGCGATTGCTGGGCCTGTAAGCACGAGCTCTACTCGGTCTGCGAGAACACGAATCCCAATGCGGGCATGGCCGAAAAAGTGTTCGGCCACTCCAGCGCGGGGATCTTTGGATATTCCCACCTGACCGGCGGCTACGCCGGTGGCCAGGCCGAATATGCGCGGGTGCCGTTCGCGGACGTCGGTCCGATCAAGATCGAGGAGGACTTCAGCGACGAGCAAGTCCTCTTCCTCTCCGACATCTTCCCGACCGGCTACTTCGGCGCCGACCTCTGCGACATCCAGGGCGGCGAGACGATCGCCGTCTTCGGGGCGGGCCCCGTCGGGCAGTTCGCGATCGCCAGTGCGGTCCTGATGGGCGCCGAGCGGGTGATCGCGATCGACCAGTACGACTACCGCCTGCAGATGGCGCTCAACAAGGCGGGAGCGACCGACATCGTCGACTTCTCCAAGGACCCGGACATCGTCGAACAGCTCAAGGAGCTGACCGGCGGGCGAGGGCCGGACGCGGTGATCGACGCGGTGGGGATGGAGGCCGCGCATGGCCACGGCGCCCTGCATGCCGCCGAGCGGGTGAAGCAGGCAACCCGCTCGGAGTCAGACCGCGGCCACGCCCTGCGCGACGCGATCCTCGCCTGCCGCCCAGGCGGAATCGTCTCGGTGATCGGCGTCTACGGGGGCCTGCTCGACAAGTTCCCCTCCGGCGCCTTCATGAACAAGGGGCTGCAGCTGCGGGCGGGGCAATGCCATGTGCAGAAGTACCTGAAGCCCCTTTACGACCACATTCGGAACGGCGATATCGATCCGAGCTTCGTCGTCACCCACCGCATGGAGCTCGGCAGGGCTCCAGACGGCTTCGAGACCTTCAAGCACAAGCAGGACGAGTGCGTGAAGGTCGTCCTCAAGCCCTGAAAGGAGCATGCAAATGGCTTTTCCACCCAGGCCGGTCGACTCGACGCTGCACGGCGTGGTCGACTACATGGCCGGCGCCACTCTGACCACCGTCTTCCCGCGGCTGGCGGGTATCGAGGGCACGCGCTCGGCTCGCCAGATTCGGACTGCCGGCGCAGCCCATGCCACCTACAGCACGATGACCGATTACCCGCTGGGGATCGTCAAGGCGATTCCGTTCAAGGCCCATCTCGCCCTGGACGCGGTTGGAGCGCTCGCCCTCGCCGCGACGCCGTTCGTCACGGGGCAATACAGGCGGGGACGAAGCCAATGGGTTCCGCACGTCGCGCTCGGCCTCTTCGAGCTCGCATCGCTGGCGATGACCGATCCGACCGGCAAGGGCGAATTCCACGGCGACATAGAGGCGGTCCGCGAGGCCAACCAGGAGGATCCGCACCGCAAGATCTACGAGGGCCCTCCGGCGGTCAAAAGGCCGGTGGAGGTCGCCGCCCTGAATTCCGCTTAGCGCACGTCAGCGCGGCCTTGGCTCCAGGCCGATCAGCTCGTAATAGCCGATCAGATAGAGGCGGCGGCCGTCGGAAACCATCGGCGTGTAGCCGGCCTGTTCGAGCTGGAAGGTCTTGCGGTGCGTGCGGACGTCGATGCCGATCGCGTCGCGGGTCTTGAAGCTCGATGTGTAGACGGTGTGGCCGATCACGGTCGCCGTACCCGGGACCGGGCCGCCGACGTCGTAGCGCCACTCCTGCTTGCCGCTCAGGGCGTTGAGTGCGTAGAAGTGCTCGTCGTAGGAGCCGATGTAGACGGTGGGCGGCGTGCCCGGGACCTTGGCGACCGCCGGGGAGCCGTAGACGAAGTTGTCGGTCGGGAAGGACCAGGCGACCTTGCCGGTCTTTTCGTCGAAGGCGAAAACCGTGCCGTCGTCGCGGGCCGCGTAGACGCGGCCGAAGGCGATCGCCGGGGAGGAGTAGAAGCCGCCCCTGCCGAACGGCGCTGCCTGCGACGTGTTGGTGCGCCAGAGCAGCTTGCCGTCCTTGGCATCAAGGCAGAACATGCCGCTCTCGTAGTCGGCGACGAAGAGGCGGCCGCGGTGAAAGCTCGGGCTGGCTTTGATCGCGCCCGGAGAGTTGAACTGCCAGAGGATCTTGCCGTCGGAGGCGCGCAGCGCCACGACGTTGGTCTTGTCAGTGCCGAGATAGAGCGTGTCGCCGACGACCATCGGCGAGGATTCGAGATGGCCAGCCAGTCTGCGTGCCCAGACCCGCTTGCCGGTCTGGGCGTCGACGGCGACGAGATTGCCGTCGACGTAAGCGAAGAAGACCTTGCCCTGGTGGTAGACCGGCGCCGTGACGTCGGTCGGCGTTCCCGAGTCCTTTGGGTCGGGATTGCGTTCCCAGAGGACCTTGCGGTCGCTGAGCCGTACCGCCTTGGCGTTGCCGTACTTGTTGACGACGTAGGCGACGCCGTTGGCGACGGCGGGCGGAAACTCAATCAGCGCATGGGTGCTGATCGACCACGCTTCGCGCAGCGGCGGATCGAGCGCTCGCCGCGGTGGGGCCGGCAGGTAGTGCGTCCGCTCCGGGACCCGGCCGAAGAGGGGCCAGGAGACGAGGGGGGAGGCGGTTGCCGACGCCTGGGAGCCATCGCCGTCGCTGGAAGAGCCGCCACAGCTGCCGAGCGCAAGCGTCCCGACCAAGAGGGCGAGCAGGGAGGCGATGCATCTTCCGGATCGGCTGCCCATCGACGCCATCTGCATCGACCTGCAGGGCGGGAACTTGAGCCGTGCCGCGTCGTGGAAAGGAGAGCGGCGGACGAGAATCGAACTCGCGTCATCAGCTTGGAAGGCTGAGGCTCTACCGTTGAGCTACCGCCGCACGGATTCGTCAGAATGTACGACAGCCACGGGGAGTGGCGCAGTCTGGTAGCGCACTCGGCTGGGGGCCGAGCGGTCGCAGGTTCAAATCCTGTCTCCCCGATGAGAAGACCCTCATTTGAACCGCCGCCAGAAGAAGCGGCGGTTTGCGTGGTGGCCTCACCATCCAGGTGGGCAGGGAGTTCAGGGTCAGCCAGCGTCGCGAAGGGCTCGGCGACCTCCGCCGTTTCGATGTCGTTGTCGTAGACGAGGAGCCGCTCGAAGAGCGCCTGGTTCCACTGGCGCCGCAGGTGCCCGGGCGCGGCCAGGTAGGCGTCTTGGCAGTCGGCCAGCAGGTCGAGCGCCTTGCCCAGCGTGTCCTCGATGTCGGTGAAGGATGCCTCGGCGACTTCGAGCTGCCGCTCGGCCTGGTTGGTCTCGGCGGTCAGCCGGTCCTGCTCTTGACGCAGCAGGTGGATTGGCACCGCCCCCGCGTAGTAGGCGTGAAGGAGCTTCTCGCGCTCCTCGGTCAGCCTGGCGATGCGGCGGCGCTGGCGGGTGGATTCGGCCTCGGCCTGCGTTCGCATTCCGGCGAGAGCCTTGTTCATCTTCTCCCGCACCGCCTTTGCTTGCTTGTGTGGCATCCGAACCTCGCCATAGGCGCGCTCCACCGCCGTCTCGATCAGGTCGACGGGCACGTAGGGCTGTTTGCAGCCCGTGCCCTTCATCCGCCCGATGCAGAAGAAATAGGGGTAGCGACCGCCGTTGCCGTTTGCCTGGATCAGGCTCATTCGCGAGCCGCAGCGCCCGCAGTAGAGCGAGCCCTTCAGGTAGTGGTGGTGCTTTCGGTCCTTCTCGGTGGCGTGGTTGTGGGCGGCGAGGACAGCCCCGGCCTTGGCAAAGGTGGCGGCGTCGATCAGGTGCTCGTGACGGCCCTCGTATTCGACCCCGGCGTAGCGGACGGTGCCCACGTAGTAGGCGTTCTGGAGCAGGGTGACGAGCAGCGAGCGTGAGAGCGGCCTTTCGGGCTTCTTCGCGGTGGGGCGCGTTCGCAGACCTCGCTCTGTCAGGGCTGCAAGCAGGGTGTCCAACGTGTACGCGCCAGAGCCATAGGCGGCGAAGGCCCAGCGAATATGAGGCGCGCGCTCGGGGTCGACCTCGACCGTGCGGATTTCCTGTCCCTCGATCAGCTTGCGGACGTTGAGATAGCCGAGCGGAGCGCGGTGCGGCGTCCCACCTGACTTCGCCTTCTGGACGAGACCCTTCTTCGCCTCGGCCGCCAGGTTGGCCGAGTAGAACTCGGCGTTGGCGGCGACGATGGCGTGCATGAAGGCGCCGACCGGGGTGCGGTCGATGTTCTCGGTGACGGAGACCAGCTCTGCCCCGGCTTCTTGCAGCGCGTAGGTGATCGTCGCCGTCGTCGTAGCGGTTGCGGGCCAGACGATCAACCTTGTGGACGATCACCAAGTCCAGATCGCGCTTTGCCTCAAGACGGGCGAGCAGCTTCTTCAGTTCGGGCCGGTCCGCAGTCTTGGCCGACTCGCCCCGGTCGACGTACTCGGCGACGACCTCGGCATCCAGCTCGGCGGCCTTCGACTGGCAAGCCTCCCGCTGGGCGGGGATCGAGTAGCCCTCCGGCTCGCGGCCCCTGGTCGCCTGCGCGACCGTCGATACCCGCAGATAGATCGCCGCTCGCTTCATCGCCGACATGTTCGCTCCGTTGCCCGCGACTCTCCAGTCGCCTTGTGACGTCGCCCCGAATACGGACAGCCGGGATCGGTTGCCAGCGCCAGCAGCGCGGCCACGAAGCGGTCCAGGTCGGCCTCCTTGCGGTGGACGGCCACGACCCGCGCCGAGCGCGCCCTGCCGCGCGCACGTCGCGTCTACTGGCAGCTCTCGCGTCTACTCGGCATGGGCATCTCCTACGTCCGCGCCGCACCAAACGGCGCGAGTTGTTGCCTGCGCGGTTCGGCCGAAGAAGCGCTGCGTAGCCAGCGCGGAGGCGATGGCCGGGCGCCGGGATGGGCGGCGAAGAACACACGAGAACGACGATGGCGCGGCGAACTCATGCACCGACCTTGTTGCGACGTAGATATATCGGCAAAACCGAAAGCCCGCAAACCCGCAGTGCACTCGCGAAAGCCCGGCCTTCGGCGAGAGGGCGACGCGACCGCACGGGCGACCTGACGGGCGACCGCAGGGGCGACCTCCAAACGTCACCTGGCAAGCCTCGGCCGGGCGGCACGAAGCGGCGGCGAGCCGGAGGCCGCGCGGTTGCACGAAGAGGCGCTGCGTTGCCAGCGCGGAGGCGATAGCGATGGCGTCGGGAGCGAAGGGCGCGTAGATGTTCAAGAGCGAGGAGAACGTGGAAAGGCCTGACCGACTACGGCGATCCGCAGAGATGTCGGCAAACCTCGAAGCCCGCATGCGGCACCGTGTTTGGGATCGCGCGCGCAGCCTCGAACTTGAAGCGGAAGGGCTGCTGGAAGGGCTTGTGGAAGGCCCAGTGGAAGGGCTTGTGGAAGTGCGAGGAGAAGCCGGTTCGAAGCTCATGCCATCTTCAATAGCTCCGTCACGCGCAGAAGTCCAGTCGGACTTTCGACGGCTCCGTAATCGCCTCGCATCCCCGCATATCGCCGCACAAAATGGCTACTCGCTTTGCTTCGGCGGTCGAGCTACAGTCGCGAAAATCGAAATGCCCCGGCGGCGCTCGACACGCCCCGGGGCCGGCACCGAAGCCACTGACTTCGATGCAAGCGAAAAGCTACTCGCCGAAGTACTCCGGGCGAGGCATCGCGGCGGCCTTCGGTGCCCTACGAAAAGGAGGGCTCCGTGCCCGGCACCACCACGACCATCGACAAAGAGCAGCGAGACGGCCTCTATGAGCTGGTCCGCAATCACCTGGGCGGGATCGGCGATATCTGGGTCGCGCTGGAGGAAAACCGCGAGTACGTCCTTGCCGAGCAAATGGGCCTCGAGTTCGGCGAAGACTTCCGCCTGCTTGCTGACCTGGGCTGGGAGCCCGAGGACAAACGCCAATCGGTCGAGCTGACGATGGAGCCCCACGACCTTGCCGAACTGCTCACCCGCCTGCGCGGCGAAGCCGAGGGCGTCCTCGACGGCACGACCGGCATGCGCCTCCAGCGAGAGGAAGAGCAGCGGGCCAGGGCGCTCTACCAAGGAGCCAAGGACACCTGCGAGGAGCTGCTCGCAAGGCTCGACGGCGAGAGGGGCTGACCCCCATGCCCGCCAAGCTGAAGCGCCTTCCCCCCGGTCAGCTCAACTGCCTCGTCCTCGACTACATGAAGGCCCATCGCAAGGAAAGCCCGCTGACCGCCACTTCCATCGCCAAGGGTCTCGGCGGCCGTTCAGCCGGTGCCGTTGCCAACTGCCTTTCGCGCCTGGCCGAAGACGGGAAGGTCCGCCAGGCCAAACGAACTCCTCGCGCCTACGTCCTCAAGTAGGGCACGGCGCGGTGAGCGGGCGGGGTCGACCGGGGAGGCCACAGGACCTCAGGGGAGGTCTTCCCCGTGTCGGCCCCGTTTGAATTGACAGTGCCGGTACATGTCAAGGGCCAGCCTGCTCGATGGGCAAGTAAAAGCTTCACCCCCTCGGTAAGCAGCTTAATTTCATTAGGTGGGTAGATCAGGGACTCCGTCAAGGCGGGGTAGATCATCGGGTCCGCTCAGTAAGGTCACGGCGTGACCGAGCACCTGATCGAAATCGAGACTGTGCCAACTTGGCAGTCGGGAACTCTGTATCGGGCCACTTGCGATTGTGAATGGAAGGGCACTTGGCACGACGATTCCAGTGTCGCCGAGGCTGAGGGCGAGGCGCATATTCTCCGGTCGAAGGGCACCGCGCAAGCCGTTGTCAATGAGATCCGCGCAACCCTCAACGGGGATCGCAAAGTTTCCTTCGTCCGCGTCACGGATACCGCTGTGCCGGGTTCGGTGGTCGGTGTGCCGATGCCGACGAGCGCCGAAGAAGTCGAGGTTCTCGTCCATCCAGACGACTGGCGGCTGCTCGCCTCCGAATCATTGAGCGGCACGAAGGCCACGCAGACCGACAACATTTTTGGGATCCCTGTGCTTTACGACGAAGGCTGATCCGCTGCAGCGACCGCCTCGTTAGGAGGCCTGCAGGTAGTGATCCAATGCGTCGCTGACCTCCTGAATCTCCCACCACTTCGGCGGCAGAGCACCTTTTAGTTCGGGCCTACCGGATGCTCGGGCGATTGCCCACCACGGCCATGCCCCCCACCGCGACCCACGATCGTCGCCCGTCAGCGACGTCGCGACGGGCCGAGCGGGTCTGGCTTGATTCATTGCCGCCAAGGCCGAGTTGGTCCGCAATGTCGATCAGGCGATTGCCGCCTATGTCGCGGTAGGCAGCAGCGGTCAGA
>Ga0136846_1225554_pt1 | contig 20896 bp, 25 predicted proteins | sample HopSoiMetagenom2_FD_96841 | JGI IMG/M metagenome (GOLD analysis project Ga0136846, IMG submission 96841) | Grasslands soil microbial communities from Hopland, California, USA - 2 Assembly 2016 (version 4) | ecosystem: Environmental > Terrestrial > Soil > Grasslands | place: USA: Hopland...
ACGACGGCACCTGGTCGATCTGGTTCGAGGGGCCGCCGGACCTCTCGACCTCGGTGGAGGCCTACGCGGCGCTGAAGCTCGCCGGCGTCGACCCCGGCTCGGCGGCGCGGGACTACATCCGCTCGCAGGGCGGGATTCCGAAGACGCGGATCTTCACCAAGTGCTTCCTCGCATTGCTCGGCCAGTGGCCGTGGCAGCGGGTGACGCCCATCCCCGTGGAGCTGGTCCTCCTTCCTCCGAGCGCGCCGCTCTCGATCTACGACTTCGCCTGCTGGGCGCGCGGCACGTTCGTCCCGCTCGCGGCCTGTCGGGCGCTGCGGCCAGTCCGGCCGGCTGCACTCGACCTGCGCGAGATCGGCGCTCGACCCGGGGAGAACAAGCCGGCGCCCCCGGCCGGACCGCTGCGCCGCGCCGCGATGCGCGAGGCCGAGCGCTGGGTGCGCGCGCACCAGGAGGCCGACGGCTCGTGGGGCGGGATCCAGCCGCCCTGGGTCTGGTCGATCCTGATGCTCGCCGCGCTGGGCCACGGCTTCGAGGACGAGACGCTGCGGCGAGCGGTCGACGGGTGGCAGGGCTTCACGATCGACGACGGCGATCGCCTCCGCCCCGAGGCGTGCCAGTCGCCGGTGTGGGACACGGGCCTTGCCCTGCTGGCGCTGCGCCACGCCGGGCTTGGCCCGGAGCACCCGGCGCTCGTGCGGGCGGCCGACTGGCTCGTCAACGAGGAGGTGACCGTTCCCGGCGACTGGGCCGTTCGGCGCCCGGAGCTTGCCCCGGGCGGCTGGGCGTTCGAGTTCGAGAACGACCTCTACCCCGACGTCGACGACACCGCCGTTGTCGCGCTCGCCCTGCGCCGCTGCCACCGCGGCCGCGAAGCGGTCCAGCGCGGGCTCGCGTGGACGGGCGGCATGCAGTCGCGCAGCGGCGGCTGGGGTGCGTTCGACGCCGACAACGAGGCTTTCTGGCTCTACAAGCTCCCGTTCTGCGACTTCGGCAAGGTCACCGACGAGCCGACCGCCGACGTCACCGCGCACGCGCTCGAGGTGCTCGCGGGCGAGGCCAGGCACGAGCACGCGGTGCGCCGCGGGCTCGAGTGGCTGCTCGCCGAGCAGGAGCCCGACGGCTCGTGGTTCGGGCGCTGGGGCGTCAACCACCTCTACGGGACCGGCGCTGCGCTGCCGGCGCTCGAGGCCTGCGGGGTCGAGCCCGGGCATCCCGCGGTCCGGCGGGCGGTCGAGTGGCTGGACTCGGTGCAGAACGACGACGGTGGCTTCGGCGAGGACATCGCCTCGTACGCCGATCCGAGGCGGCGCGGCCGCGGCCCCAGCACTCCTTCCCAAACTGCCTGGGCGCTATTAGCCTACGTCGCTGCAGACGAGGCGGACAGCCGGGCTGCCGGGCGTGCCGCAGAGTGGCTCTGCGACCGACAGCTGCCGAACGGCGACTGGGAGGAGCAACACTTCACGGGTACGGGATTCCCGCTTGATTTCATGATTCGCTACCACCTGTACCGTCTCCACTTCCCGCTGCTCGCCCTCGGTCGTCTACGAGAAAGGCTCAGTCAATGAAGTTCCCGCTCGCCCCGACCGTCCAGATCGCGAAGTACGTCACGCAGCAGCAGCGCAAGGGCGAGCGCTATCCCCTCGTACTGATGCTCGAGCCGACGCTGGCGTGCAACATCGCGTGCATCGGCTGCGGGAAGATCCGCGAGTACGAGTCGAACAAGGCGCGCCTGTCGGTCGAGGAGTGCATCGACGCGGGCGAGCAGTGCCCCGCCCCGGTCGTCTCGATCTGCGGCGGCGAGCCGCTCGTCTTCAAGGGGATCGAGGAGGTCGTCGAGGGGTTCCTCGAGCTGAACAAGACGATCGAGCTGTGCACGAACGCGCTGCGGCTGGAGGAGTTCCTGAGCGTCTTCAAGCCGAACAAGCGCCTGACCTTCGTCGTGCACCTCGACGGGATGCGCGAGATCCACGACTACATCTGCGACTACCCAGGCCTGTGGGACATCGCGGTCGATGCCATCCGCAAGGGCCGCGAGGCCGGCTTCCGGGTGACGACGAACACGACGATCTTCAAGGAGACCGACCCGAACGAGGTCGTCGAGATGATGGGCTACCTGACCGACGACGTCGGCATCGACGGCATGCTCGTCGCGCCGGGGTACCAGTACTCGCAGATCGACCCGGAGCTGACGATGACGCGCGACGAGCACGAGGAGAAGTTCCGCGTCATCCGCGCCGCGGCCCGCAAGAAGGGCTACCGCTGGCTCGCGAGCCCGATCTACCAGGACTTCCTCACCGGTGAGCGCAAGCTGGCCTGCGCGCCGTGGGGCTCGATCACGCGCAACCCGTATGGCTGGAAGGGACCGTGCTACCTGCTCACCGACGGCATCTTCCCGACGTACGAGGCGCTGCTCGACGGGATCGAGTGGGAGGAGTACGGCCCGGGCAACGACTCGCGCTGCGAGCACTGCGCGATCCACTCCGGCTTCGAGCCCTCCGCCGCCTTCGAGGCGACGGGCAGCATCAGGGAGAGCGTCCGCAGCGCGGCATGGACGCTGACCGGGTGACGTTCGCCTGCGCGACGACGGCGGAGCGGCGGGTCGCCCGCCGCGCCGGCGCGCGCTCGGCCCTCGTCGGCCTGCGTGCCTCAAACGGCGTGCCCGCCGGGCCGTTGGTCTCGTTCGGCCTCGCGGGAGCTTTGCGGGACGGCCTCGCTCCGGGCACCGTGGTCGACGCGACTCGCGTGGTCGACGTCGAGGGCACGGTGCTCTGGGAGGGCGGTCCGCTCGGTATCCCCGGCGCCCAGCCGGTGACGATGCTCGCGGCGGAAGTGGTCGTCGACGACCCGGCCGAGCGCCGCCGCCTGCACGAGCGCACCGGCGCCGACACGGCCGACCTCGAGAGCGGCCCGCTCGCGCGCAGCGGTCGCCTGACGGGTGTCCTGCGCGCCGTGAGCGACACGCCCGAGCGGAGGCTCGGCGCGCTCGCGCAGGCCGCGAAGCCGGGCGGCGCAACCGACTGGCCCGCGCTCGTCCGAGCCTTCGCGCGGGAGCCGCGCGCCTCGGCTCGGGCCGCAGGCGACGCGCGCCGGGCGCTCGCACGCCTCGGCGACGCGGCGAAGGGGTGGTCCCCGTAGGCCGCGTCCTCCTGGCCGCGCCGCGCTCGTTCTGCGCCGGCGTCGACCGCGCGATCGAGATCGTCGAGATCCTGCTCGAGAAGCACGGGCCGCCCGTCTACGTGCGCCACCAGATCGTGCACAACGACCATGTGGTCAAGCGTCTCGAAGGCCTCGGCGCCGTGTTCGTCGACCACGAGAACGACATCCCGGCCGGGGCGATCTGCGTGCTCTCGGCCCACGGCGTCGCGCCGTCGGTGCGCGAGAACTGCGAGCGCCGCGGCCTCCAGGTCGTCGACGCCGTCTGCCCGCTCGTCTCGAAGGTGCACGCCGAGGCGCGGCGCTACGCCGACAGCGGTCACCTGGTCGCGCTCGTCGGCCACGCCGACCACGTCGAGGTGATCGGCACGCGCGGCGAGCGCCCGGAGGAGACGGTCGTGATCGAGTCGCCCGAGGACGCCGAGAAGCTCGACTCCGGCGGCAGGCCGATCGCGGTCATCACCCAGACGACGCTGTCGCTCGACGACGTCGCCGAGACCGTCGACGCGCTGGCCGGGCGCTTCGGCGACCTGCGCCGGCCCGCCGCGGACGACATCTGCTACGCGACGCAGAACCGGCAGGACGCGGTCAAGGAGCTCGCGACGCAGGGTGCGACGCTGATCTTCGTGATCGGTTCCGAGGCGAGCTCGAACGCCAGGCGCCTCGTCGAAGTCGCCGAGCGCCACGGCGCGACAGCGCTGCTGATCGACGGTGAGAGCGGGATCGACCCCGAGCTGCTCGCCGGCCACGAGACCGTCGGCGTGACTGCGGGCGCCTCGACGCCCGAGGAGCTCGTCGCACTCGTGCTCCGGAGCCTCGCGGCCTTCGGCTACGACGAGCTCGGCGAGGTCGAGGTGGCCAGGGAGAACGTCAGCTTCCGCCTCCCGCGCGAGGTCACGACGACGGCATGACCAGCGTCGAAGTCCCGTACTCGATCGCGTCGGCACTCCCGTCGCTGACGGTGCTCGACATCACGAACGAGGTCCGGCGGGAGCTCTCCTCCTCGGGGCGGGGCAGCGGCATCGCCTACCTGACACCGCTCGAGGAGATCGCGCTCGTGCGCGTGCAGGAGCGGGAATCCGGCTTTTTCACCGACCTCGAGGAGCTGCTCACTCGGCTCGTGCCCTCGCAGGAGCGCGAGCGTGAGCAGCTGCTCTGCATGTTGCTCGGTCCCCGCACGGAGCAGATCCCGTTCGCGGACGGCCAGCTCTGCCTCGGCCAGTGGCAGCGCATCCTCCTGCTCGGCTTCGACCGCCCGTCGCAGCCGCGCTGGAATCTGACGCTCCTGGGTTAGGCTTTCCGCATGCAGCGTGCCCGGCGGCACCAGCGTTTCTCGGCCGGACTGGCCTTCGCGCTGCTCGCCCTCGTTGCGGAGCTCGCCGGCCGCAGCCTGACCCACCGCCTCGATTTCGGCCGCCACGTCGCCTCGCCGAGCTACTCCGGCGCCGAGTACTACCCCTTCCTGCTCGCCGCGGTGAAGCTCGGGCTCGCGCTCGTCGTCGCGCGGGTCGTCTGGCGCTTCGCCCGAGCGCATATCGCGGCGAGGACGGCGCGCCGGGTGCTTTCCGCGGTCGGTTCGACGCCCGCGCCCGCCCCTCGCGTCCGGCTCGAGCTCTCGCCGCGACTCTGGCTGTGGTCGTTCCTGGCGACGTCGACCTTCTATCTCGTCCAGCGGGACGCGGAGCAGCTCGCCTCCGGGCGGTGGCCCCTGGTCGCACCCTGGCTGCACACGTCGGCGTTGCCGGTCTTCGCGATCCTCGCGGTCTTCGTGGCCGTCGCCTGGGGCGCCGTCAGACGCTGGCTGCACGAGTACGAGCGCTACGCCGAGGCGACCTGGGAGCAGGCGGGCCGCCTCGTGCGCGCCGCCACGCCGCCTCCGCGCACCGTCCGCACCGAGACCGCTCTCGTTCCTCCCCGCAAGCTCTTCGGCCTGGCCTTCGAGTGCCGGCCGCCGCCTCTCACCACGTAGCCCGCGGTCGACGCCCGGTGCCCGCGGGACCCTGTCGTCCCGACGTGGGAGGTGAGATGAGCACGCAACTGATCTTCGAGCGGGTGGCCGTTCGTCCCCGCTCGGCGCGAGCCCGGATGGTGGCCGCGCTCGGCCCGCTGACGATGCTCGGCGGGGTCGCCTGGGCGTTTCTGCAGCCGTACCGGCTCACGCTGCTGCATCCGCACGGCGAAGGTTTCTGGTGGCTGCTCGTCGAGCCGCCGGTGCTCGCCGTCGGCGTCGGCGTCGCGTTCGCGTTGCTGATCGCGCCAGGGCTGATCGAGGACCTGGAGGAGCCGTGACCCCGCCGGCCGAGCACGTCCACTGGCTGTTCGCGACCGGGTTTCTGCTCCTCGGCCTCTGCCTGCTGGCGCGCGGGATCGTCGGCGAGGACGTGTGGTGCCGTCGCGCGTGGCGGGCGTACCTCTGGCCGAGCCTGCTCTTCGGCCTTGGCGTGCTGATGTGGCCCGTGATGGTCTTCTTCACCAACTCGACCATCCACATGGTTGCCCACGGCGCCTGGGCCCAGACGATGATGCTCGCCGGGGCCGCCGAGCTGGGGCTGCTCCGAGGCAAGCTCCACCACGCGGCCTGGCGGCTGGCGATGCCGTTCGCGCTCGTGGTCTCCGGGACCGCGCTGCTCGTGCACGAGCAGAACGGGTGGCTCTTCTCGCGCGCGGCGTTCCTCCACCACCTGCTCGGCTGGTCGGCCCTGGTGGGAGCGCTCTTCCCGCTGCTCGCGGCAGTGCGGCCGCGCTCTCGCTTCGCGGCTTCGGGCTTGGCGCTGACGCTACTCGTGATCGCGGTGATGCTCTACTCCGACCGCGACGTCGCGCCGATCTTCGGTCACCTCTCGGCGCTCGCAGGGGAGGCGCACCGGTGAGGCGGCTGCTGCTCGTTACCGTCGCGGCGCTGGCGTTTCCCGCCGCGGCGTCGGCGCACGCGACGCTGACGCGGACGTCACCCGCGTTCGCCGAGCGGCTCGCGCGGGCGCCGGCGTCCGTCCAGCTCCGGTTCGACCAGAGCGTCGAAGCGCTGCCCGACGCGATCCGCGTATACGACACGGAAGGACGCCTCGTCTCCAGGGGAACGCTGACGAGCCCCCAGAAGCTGTCGGTCGACGCGCCGGTGCACCGGCTGCCGCGTGGGGGCTACACGGTGCGCTGGCGCGTGCTCTCCGCGGACGGCCACGTCGTCTCGGGCGTCTTCACCTTCGGCGTCCGCCACCGCGCGCCGCCCGCGACCGAAGCCTTCGGAGCGGGCGGGCCGACGACGGGCGAGCACGTGGTGCGCTGGCTCTACTTCCTGGCGCTCGCGCTCGTCGCCGGCGGCCTCGGCTTCCGGTTGCTCGTCGTGCGCGGTCCGCTCGGGCCCGCCGCGCAGCGCCGCTTCTACCGCCTGCTCGCCCTCGGCTCCGTCGGCGCGCTCGAGGTCGGGATCCTCGCGTTCCTGCTGCGCGCCGAGGACGCCCTTCAGCTGCCGTTCGTGGACTTCCTCTACGGCGACCTCTCGCCGCTCGCGAGCGGGACGCGGTTCGGCGCCGCCTTCGTGGCGATGACGCTCGGGTTTGCGCTCGTCAGCGCGCTCATCTTCCTGGCCTGGCTGACGGATCGCGAGCGCCTGCTCTGGCCGGCCTTCCTGCTCGCGCTCGGCTTCGCGTCGGGGCTTTCGCTCTCGGGCCACTCGGCGGCGGACGTGGGCTCGGGGTGGGCATCGCAGCTGGCGGACTGGCTGCACCTGGCGGCGGCGACGCTCTGGGTGGGCGGCCTGCTGCAGCTCGCGTTCGTGATCTGGCCGCTCGAGCCCGGGATGCGGCGGCGGGCCTTCCTGCGCTTCTCGCGCCTCGCGACCCTGCTGATCGTCGTGCTGCTCGGCGCGGGCGTCTACCTCAGCGTGCTGCGGCTGCCGCGGCTCGCCGACCTCTGGAGCGAGCGTTATGGCGAGGTGCTGCTCGTGAAGCTCGCGCTCGTCGGGCTCGCGTTGCTGTGGGGCGCCGCGCACCACTTCCTCGTGCGCCCGGCGCTCGAGCGCGGGGCGCCGCTCTTTGCGCGCCTGCCGCATAGCCTCGCCGCCGAGAGCGCCGTCGGGATGGCGATCCTGCTCGCGGCAGCAGTGCTCGTCGACTCGAAGCCGCCCCCGCAGCGGCCGGCGCAGCAACCCCTGACGCGGTCAGACGCCGCGGCGCCGTAGCGCGAGCACGTTGGCGACGAACTGCTTCGTCGCCGCGTAGCGCCCGTTTCGCCGCACCGATGACGGGCCCTGGTACCACGCCGCGAGCGCCAACGAGTGGTTGCCGCGGAACTCCCGCAGCAGCTGGCGCAGGTAGACGACGCCGATCTGGATGTTCCCCGCGACCGAGTTCGGGATGCGCTTACGCAGGAGCACCGCCTCGACGTAGTCGCGCGTGGCCGGCAGCACCTGCATCACCCCGCGTGCGCCCGCCGAAGAGACGAGGCCGGGCTGGAAGCCGGACTCCATCCACGCGAGCGCCCGCACGAGGTCGGGGTCGACGCCGTAGACGCGCGCCCAGCGGCCGAGCAGCGCGCGGACGCCGAGGGCGGGGGCGCGGACCGTGCGGCTGACGTTCACGTTGACGACCCCTGCCTTGCCGCGGCCGAGCGCCGAGATGGTGCGCGGGCCGGCGATGCCGTCGGCTGCGAGCCGTCGCGCGCGCTGGTAGCGGCGCAGCGCGCGCTCGGTCATGTGGTCGAAGAAGCCGTAGACCGGCACGAGCTGCCCGTGGCTCGCGAGCATGAACTGGAGCACCGAGACATCCCAGCCGAACTGGCCGCGACGGAGCGTGCGGCGGCCGAAAACCGGCGCGCCGAGCGGTCCGAGCGCACGTCGCGTCGCGGGGCCTGCGCGGCCGTCCACCGGGAGGCCCACTCGCCGCTGGAACGTCTTCGTCCCTCGCACCGTCTGTGGTCCCGCGATGGCGTCGATCGGCCCCTGGTAGAGCCCGTATGCGCGCAGCGCGACCTGCAGGCCCGCGATCTGCGGGTTCCCTGCGTGTGCCGCGGCCGCCAGCGTGAGACCCACCAGCACGGCCGCGCCAAAGGCGACGAGTCTGCTGGTCACGGACGGGTCCAGTTCTCCTCTCGGCCCGCGACTCCTCCCGCTAGGTTGGCCGCATGCGGTGGGCGATCAGCGGCGGGGCCGGCTTCCTCGGCCTGCACCTCGCCCGGCGCCTGCTCGCCGACGGCGACGAGGTGCGGACCCTCGACCTCGCGCCGCTCGACGACGCCGGCCTCGAGCGCGACGTCGAGGAGCTTCGCGGCGACGTGCGCAACCCCGCAGACGCCGCCCGCCTCGCGGAGGGAGCCGACGTTCTCGTCCACGCCGCGGCCGCGCTGCCGATCCAGAACTCGCGCGAGGGGATCCGCTCCGTCAACGTCGAAGGCACGGCGGTCACGCTCGCGGCGGCGCTCGAGGCCGGTGTCAGGCGCGCGGTGCTGATCTCGTCGACCGCCGTCTACGGCGTCCCGAAGCACCACCCACTGCGCGAGGACGCGCCGCTCGTGGGCGTCGGAGACTATGGCGAGTCGAAGATCGAGGCCGAGCGGGTGGCGCGGCGGGCCGGCCGTCGCGGCCTCGAGGTGGTCATCGTGCGCCCGAAGACGTTCATCGGCCCGGAGCGGCTCGGCGTCTTCGAGATCCTGTTCGACTGGATCCGCGAGGGACGGCGCATCCCGATCCTGGGCGACGGCTCGAACCGCTATCAACTGCTCGCCGTCGAGGACCTGGTCGACGCGACGGTCGCGGCGGCGACGGCCGAGGTCGCCGGCGAGACGTTCAACGTCGGTGCGATCTCCTTCGGGACCGTCTCCTCGGATCTCGAAGGCCTGATCGCGCACGCCGGCTCGGGGAGCCGGCTGAGGCCGGTGCCCGCGCGGCCGGCCGAGCTCGCGCTGCGCGCGCTCGAGCTCGCGCGGCTCTCACCGCTCGCCGAGTGGCACTACCGCACCGCGCACCGCGACTCCTACGTCGACGTCTCCAAGGCGCAGCGGCTGCTCGGCTACGAGCCGCGGCTCTCGAACGAGCAGGCCCTCTGTGAGACCTACGACTGGTACCTGGCCCACCGTGACGCGCATCGGGCAGCCGGCGTCACGCACCGCGTGCCGTGGGACCAGCGGGCGCTCGGCTTGCTGAAGCGCCTCAGCTAGCCGGCGACGTCGCCGTACACGGCGTCGGCGATGTCGGCCCAGGAGACGTCGCTCCAGGAGACGTCCGACCACGAGACGTCGCTCCAGGAGACATCGCTCCAGGAAACGTCGCTCCACGAGACGTCCGACCAGGAGACTTCCGCCCAGGAGACGTCGGCCCAGCCGTCGAGCCACGAGACCGAGTCCCAGCTGACCGACGCCTTCGCCGCGTCGAGCCAGGAGACGTCGTCGAACACGACCCCCTCTTCCTCGGGATCGTGGACGAGGAAGGCGTCGAGCGCGCGGTTCGGGTTCGGCGGCGCCGGCAGCGCGAGCGCGCCCGGTGCGTACACCTCGCCGACGCCGGCCGCCAGCGTCTTCACCCTGCGCAGGCTGCGGGCCTCGTGCATGAGCGCGCCCTTCACCTGGTCGGGCGTGAGCTCTGGGCGCAGTGCGAGCAGGTCGGCGACGACGCCTGCCACGATCGGCGTGGAGAGCGAGGTGCCGGAGAGCTCCATGTACGTGCCACCTGGCGTGTGGATCACCTGCTTGGGCCGTTCGGCCGCGAGCGTCGAGCCCGCGGGCACCGGCCCGACGATCGCGCGGCCGGGAGCGGCGAGCTCCGGCTTCGCGAAGCCGTCGAGCGTATAGCCCCAGGCCGACCAGGACGCCGTGTCCGCGCGCTCCGGGTTGGTCGAGCTGTGCAGGTCGAGCGCGCCGACGGTGATTGCGAACGGGTCGTTGCCGGGTGCGTAGGCCATCGGCGTCGACTGGCCGCCCTTCGCCTGGTTCCCGGCGGCGGCGACGACGACGACGCCCGCGAACCAGAGCTTCTCGACCGCCTTGTCGAGCGGGTCCCAGCGGAAGCTCGTCGGCGCCGCGGCGTGGAGCGAGAAGTTGGCGACGCGGATGTCGTACTGCTTGCGGTTCTTCAGGATCCACTGCGCCGCTGCGACCACGTCGCTCGTGCGCGCCATGCCCTGGTCGTCCATCACGTCGAGCGAGACGATGCCCGCGGTCGGCGCGGCGCCGGCACGGCCCTCGGCCGAGCCGGCGGCGATCCCGGCCACGAGCGTGCCGTGTCCGCGCCCGTCGCCGGCGGAGTTGCCGGGGAGGGTGGTCAGGTCGACCTGCGCGAGCACGCGGTCGCCGAAGTCGTCCCGGCTCGCGTCGATGCCCGAGTCGACGAAGGCGATCGCCGGCGCGGCGGGCGCCTGCTGGTGGTCACGTCCGGTCGCCGCGAAGAGCCTCGGCCAGAGCTGGTCGACGCCGACGGCGGCAGGCCACAGCTGCGTGGAGCTGATCGCCGAAGGCGCCTTCTTGCGGTTCTTCGCCGGTACCGGCTTCGCGTCGAGCAGGACGCGCTGGTCCGGAGTGATCACGAGACCCGGCCGCTCGGCGAGCTCCGGGAGCTCACTCGCGACGATCTCGCCGGCGGCCGCATCGACGATTCCGAGGCGCACGCTGGCGTCGCCGAAGCGCTCGAGCGCGTTCGCGGCCTGCGGCGCGCCGTCGAGGCTCTGCACGATCACCGGGATCTTGGCGTCAGGCGTCTGTGTCGCCGCGCGCTGAAGCGACGGCGCCAGGTAGCTCGGCGGCGTCGAATGGTTGTGGCTGCGCCCGGCCGAGGCAGCCAGCGGCGCCCCGAGTGCCAGGACGAGCACGATCAGCAGTCCTCGCCGGACCGCCTGGTTGCGCCCTTCGGTTCCCCGTCCGCCGCGCCGCGAGCCCCAGAGCCCGCTCTGACGCGACTCGTCGCGCACTTCTCCCCTGTTTCCTCGCAAGCCGCTCCCCTTGTTTCCGCGCATCGTGCGCGGGCCGCAGTCCGTGTTCTTCGACCGTATTCGGGAGCTTCCGCGCCTGTATCACCCCATCAGGGGATTCTCAGGCGGCGACCTATACTCGCCACCGGTGAGCGGGCTCCTGGAATACCGCGAGCGGTTCCCGATCCTCGCGGACACGACGTACCTGATCAACCACTCGCTCGGCGCGATGCCGGCTGCCGCCGAGGACCGACTGCTCGAGTACGCGCGTGCCTGGAACACCCGCGGCGTGCGCGCGTGGGAGGAGGGCTGGTGGGAGCTTCCGCTGACCGTGGGCGACCAGATCGGGCGGATCGTCGGCGCGCCTCCGGGATCGGTCTCGATGCACCAGAACGTGACGATCGCCGAGGCCGTCGTCCTCTCGTGCTTCGACCTGAACGGCCCGCGGGGCCGCATCGTCTACGAGGAAGGCAACTTCCCGTCGGTGCGCTACCTCTACCAGGCGCAGCACGGCGCGGACATCCTCGTCGCCGCCGACGACGAGGGCGTGGTGGAGGCGATCGACGAGCGCACGCTGCTCGTGCCGGTCACGCACGTGCTCTACAAGACCGGCGAGATACAGGACGTGGCGGCGATCGTCGCTAAGGCACACGAGGAAGGCGCGCTAATCGTCCTCGACGCGTACCAGTCGGTGGGCACGGTGCCGCTCGACGTGACCGCGCTCGACGTCGACTTCGCCGTGGGCGGCTCCGTCAAGTGGCTCTGCGGCGGGCCGGGCGCCGCGTGGCTGTACGTGCGACCGGAGCTCGCTGCGACGCTCGAGCCGGCCCTGACCGGCTGGCAGGCGCACGCGCGGCCCTTCGCGTTCGAGCCGGAGCAGGAGTACGCCGAGGGCGCGGCGCGCTTCCTCACGGGGACGCCGAACGTGCCGGCCCTCTACGCGGCCACCGCCGGCTACGACCTGATCGAGGAGATCGGCGTCGAGCGGATCCGCGAGCGGTCGGTCGAGCAGACGACGCTCCTGATCGACCTCTTGGAGGACGTCGGCCTGCCGGTCACGAGCCCGCGCGACCCCGAGCGGCGGGGCGGCACCGTCGGCGTCCGTCCGCCGGGCTTCGAGCGCATCGGCCGCGAGCTGCTCCGGCGCGACATCGTGATCGACTGGCGGCCGGACGTCGGGCTGCGCCTCGGCCCGCACTACTTCAACAGCGACGACGAGCTCCGGTACGCGGTCGACCAGATCGCAGAGCTGGCCGGTCAGGCCACGAGCTTGCGCGCGTAGAACCCTTCGGCGAGCCCGCTCGGCGAGCGCGACTCCATCCCGCGCAGGCGCAACAGCGCGAGGAAGAGGTCCTCGGTGAACCACGGCTTCGCGCGCTGCGAGGGGAAGGAGCGCAGCAACGACTCGACCTTCTGCCGCGCGAGGTCCGCATCGAGCTGGACGAACAGGTTCGGCGCGCCCCGGTCGCCGTCGTACTTGGGGATCTCGTACTCGAGGATCAGGTGGTCGCGGAACGTGTTCCAGGTCAGCTCGGAGACGAGTCGGTGGTCCTGGTGCAGGTCGCCGCCGTGGTGGGTGAGCACGAGGTCGGGCGAGAGGCGCGCCTTCAGGCGCTCGAAGTGCTCCTTCACCTCGCGGCCGTACGCGAAGAACGCGTCCTCGAAGGCTTCGACCTCGACCGTCGTCGCGCCAAAGGCCTCGGCGCCGGCCCTGGCCTCGTCCGCACGGTCGCCGTCGGCGCTGAGCACGATCCAGGTCAGCTCGAGCTCCGGCACGTCGCGGGCGAGGCGCAGGAGTGTCCCGCCACAGCCGATCTCGATGTCGTCGGAGTGCGCGCCGATCGCGAGCACGTGCAGGCGTTCGCGGCCGCCGGCGAGCTCGACCCTCACCACGCCGTGGCCGCGGGCTCCCAGACCTGCCAGACGCTCTTTCCGCCCTTGACGAGGCCCTCGAGCCGCTCGCGATCCTTGAGCGTGTCCATCGGCGCCCAGAACCCGTCGTACTCGTAGGCGAAGAGCTCCCGGTCGGCGATCACGCGCCGGAGCGTGTCCGGCAGGTCGTCGCCCTCGTGCACGTAGTCGAAGATCGCGTCGCGCAGGACGAAGAAGCCGCCGTTGATCCACATGCCGCTCGTGGTCACGTCGGAGAAGCTCGTTACGACCCCGCCCTCGTCCGAGTCGATCACGTTGAAGCTGTAGTTCGGCCGGACGGCGAGCAGGCTCGCGACCTTGCCGCTGGCGGCGTGCGCGTCGATCAGCGCGGGCAGTGGCGCGTCGGTGAGCGTGTCGCCGTAGGACGCGAGGAAGACGTCCTCGCCCGCCAGCCTGTCGCGCACCCGGGCCAGGCGCTCGCCGATGCTCGACTCCAGCCCGGTCTCGACGAACTCGATCTCCCAGCCGTCGTCGATGAACTCGCTGCGCGCGAAGTAGTCCTCGATCGCGCCGGCGCGGTAGCCGAGGCAGAGCACGAACTGCGTGTGCCCGAAGTGGGCGTAGTAGCGCAGGATGTGCCACAGCAACGGCCGGCCCCCGATCGACGTCATCGGCTTGGGCATCCGCTCCGAGAAGGCACCGACTTCGAGCCGCATCCCGTGACCACCGCAGAAGATCACGACTTTCACTGATCTCGACTGTAGGGGGATGCTTCGGAAAGCTCAAACCGGGGCGTAGGATCGCTTCGACCCCGAGGTAGGAGGAAGTGATGGGCAAGTACGTCGCGCTCACCGTACGAAAGCTCAAGCCCGGCGCGTACGACGACTGGCGCCAGGCCTGGGAGGGCGACCGAGCCGACTGGCCGCAGGGCGTTCACGCACGCGTCGCGCGCAACCTCGCCAACCCGGACGAGATCGTGGCGTTCGGCCTGGTCGAGGGCGAGCTCGAAGACCTGCGTTCGGACGACATGGCGCAGGAGCAGCAAGCCCGCACCGACGCGATGGCCCCGTACGTCGAGTCCGTAGGCGCCGACGCGATCTACGAGATCGTCGACGAGGTCAAGACCTGAGCAGCTCGAGCAGTCGCTCCGCGTAGGCGGGTCCCGTGGGCTCGTCCTCGTGCTTGAAGTAGCAGTAGACGCGAATGCCCTCGCCGAGCAGCGGCCGTAGCCGCTCCGCCCAGGCGGCGAGGGCGTCCTCGTCGTACGGCGGCTCGCGCAGCCGCAGGTAGCGGAACGGCGCGTCGGCCTCGAGCGCGTTCACCCGCACCGGTACCTCGACGCCGTCCCACGACTCGTGCCGGAAGTCGAATGCGACCTCGAGCTCGGGGTCGAGCGAGCCGAGCAGCAGCTCGAGGAATCCCTCGTCGCGCTTGCGCTCCAGGACGACCAGCACGGGGCCGAGCCGGTCGCCGAGGAGGCGCACTCGCTCGCAGAAGGTGCCGACGAGCCCGAGCCGCGAGCCGTGCGTGATCAGGCGCGGCATCCGGACGGCGAAGCGGAACTCGGGCGGCACCTGCTCCGCCCACGAGGTGAACCGCTCCTCGGCCGGCAGCTGGTAGGCGCTCGTGTTCAGCTCGACCGACGGGAGGCGCTCGGAATAGAGCCTCAGGAAGTCCGGCGGCCGCGCCGCGGGCGGGTAGAAGGCGCCCCGCCAGGAGGGGTAGGACCAGCCGGAAGTGCCGACATACAGCCCCGCTACACTCGCCGGCGTGGCGGTCACGGCCGAAGTGATACCCGACGGCACCATCCCCGTCCTCGACCACGGCTTCGTCCGACTCGACGACGCGATGGCGGACGACCTCTCCGTCGTCAACGGCGCCCGCGTCAGCTTCGCGCGCAGAAAGGAGGAGATGGAGGAGGCCGACGAGGGCCTGATCCGGTTCCTGATGCGCGAGCGCCACGGCACCCCGTTCGAGCACAACGCCTTCCGCTTCCACGTCCGCTGCCCGATCTTCGTGGCGCGCGAGTGGTTCCGGCACCGCGTCGGCTCGTTCAACGAGTTCTCGATGCGCTACGCGCGGGCGAGCGACGAGTTCTACGTGCCGGCCCCCGAGGACGTGCGCACGCAGGTGGGCAAGCCGGGCTCGTACGCCTTCGAGCCGGTCTCGGACGAGCTCGCCGAGTCGACGCGCGAGAAGCTGCAGGCGGTCTACGAGATGGCGTACCTCGTCTACGGGCAGCTCGTCGAGGCGGGCGTCGCGCGCGAGGTCGCGCGGGCCGCGCTACCCGTCGGCGCCTACACCGAGTTCTACTGGACGGTCAACGCGCGATCGTTGATGAACTTCGTCTCGCTGCGCAACTCCGAGACCGCGCAGCGTGAGATCCGCCGCTACGCCGAGGCGTGCGAGCGGTTCCTCGAAGAGCAGATGCCGGTCACGTACGCGGCCTTTGTCGCGAACGACCGGACGGCGCCCTAGGCGGTCGTCAGCACGATCGGGTGGCGCGGGCTCCCCGGCTGCTCGCGTGTCACGACCCAGCCGTCGAACGACCGCAGGTCGTACGGCGCGTTCAGCCGCACCTCGTCGCTGTTGCCGACGACGCGGAACTGGCCGCAGGAGGCCGCCCGGAGATTCGCGCCGCGGGTGAGGAACATCTCGTAATACTGGCCCTTCGGCAGGGAGGGCAGGCCCTTGACCGCGACCTTCAGCGGCCAGTTGCCGGCGCTGTCGACTTGGCCGACGTGGATCGTCGCCGTCGCGGCCGAGGCGCTCGTCCCGTGCATCGTGAGCGCGAACTCCTCGGGGAAGTGGTCGCTGCGGCCACCGGCGAGAAACCCGCCGAAGAAGGCGGTCAGCGCGATCGCGGCCGCGAGCCCGAGCAGCATCCCGGTCCGCCGGCGCGGCAGGAACGACACGACGTTGTCGTCGCGCTCGAGGCCCGGCTGCGCGAGGTGGGGCGGCAGCTCGGGCGGCGGCCCCGCGGCGACGAGCAGGTCGTGGACGCGCTCCAGCCGCGCGCGCTCGTCGGGCGAGACGTCGTCGCCCACGAGCTCGCGGAAGACAGGCTTGTCGGTCATCCGAGCTCCTCCTCCAGCAGCACGGCGAGGCGCGCCAGGGCCGCGCGAGTTCGCGTCTTGACCGTGCCGAGCGGGATGTTCAGGTACTCGGCGACCTCCGACTGCGAGAGCCCGCTCCAGTACGCGAGCTCGATCACCGCGCGCTCGTTGGCCGAGAGCTCCTCGAGCGCACGGTGGACGCGCCAGGCGGTCCAGCCGGCTTCTGCGCGCTCCAGCGGGCCGGCGTCGGGGGAGGCCTCCTCGGGAATCTCTGCAGGCGTGTCCGAGCGTGCGCGCCCGCGGTCGGTGATCGCGTTGCGCGCGACGGCGTAGAGCCATGGCGCGCCGGGCCCGCGCTCGGGCCGATAGCTGCGGGCGGCGCGCCAGATCGAGGCGAAGGTCTCCTGCACGGCGTCCTCGGCGCGGCCGCGGTCGCCGAGCCGCCGCAGCGCGAGCCCGAAGACCGGGCGCGCATAGCGCCTGTAGAGGACGTCGAACGCGCCGCGGTCGCCGCCGGCGGTGCGGAGGATCAGCTCGCCGTCGCTGCAGTCGTTGGCAACCACCGTCAGGATGGTGGCTGGTTCCGGCGCGCGCGGCAAGCGCGGGGTGTCGAGGGCGAGCTCCATCGCATTCGTTCTACGCCTCCGGAGCCACGCCGGATTTGAGCGAGCGGCCGCCGTCGACGAACAGCGTCGTCCCGGTCACGAAGCTGGCACCCGCCAGGTAGACCACCGCCGCGGCAACGTCTTCGGGCGAGCCGACCCGCCCCAGCAGCGTCTCGGCCGCCCGCCGCTCCTCCTGGCCGAGCTCGACCGCGACCGGCCCGGGCGCGACGCCGCAGACCCGCACCTCGGGCGCGAGCGCGCGCGCGAGGACCCGCGTCAGCATCGACTGCGCGGCCTTCGCCGCCGAGTGCGCCGCGAACGACGGCCACGGTTGGTACCCCGCCACGTCCTCGATCATCACGACGCAGCCCTTCGACGCCCGCAGGTGCGACGCCGCGACCTGGGTGACGAAGAAGCTGCCTTTCGCGGTCGCGCCGAAGGCGACGTCCCAGTCCCGCTCGTCCAGCTCCTCGGCCGGCTTCGGCGCGAAGCCCTCGGCGGCCGCGTTTACGAGCAGGTCGAGCCCGTCGAGCTCCCGCACCGCCCGCTCGACGAGCGCTCGCGCCTCGCTGGGACGCGAGACGTCGCCGTCGGCGCGGCCTGCGGCTAGCACCGACCAACCTTCGCCTTCGAGCCGCGCGGCGATCGCCGAGCCGACGCGGCCGGTCCCGCCGGTGACGAGCGCCGCGGCTACCTCGGCGAGGCCCGCATCTCCGCCAGCGCGCCCTCGTAGTTGGCGGAGACGGCGCCCCAGTCGACGACGTTCCACCAGGCCGCGAGGTAATCCGGGCGGCGGTTCTGGTAGTTGAGGTAGTAGGCGTGCTCCCAGACGTCGATCCCGAGGAGCGGGACGTCGTCCGTCGAGAGCGGCGAGTCCTGGTTCGGCGTCGAGTACACCGCGAGGCCGGTGCCGTCGTGGACGAGCCACGTCCAGCCGGAGCCGAAGCGCTTCACCCCGCCGTCGTTGACAGCGGTCTTGAGGCCGTCGAGCCCGCCCCAGCCCTCGTTGATCGCGTCGGCCAGCGCGCCGCTCGGCTCACCGCCGCCGTCGGGGCTCATGATCTCCCAGAAGAGCGCATGGTTCGCGTGACCCCCGGCGTTGTTGCGGACGGCCGTCTGCTTGTCCTCCGGGAGGATCTCGAGGTTCGTCAGCACGTGCTCGACCGGTTTGTCGGCGAGCTCGGTCCCCTCCAGAGCGGCGTTCGCGTTGTCCACGTACGCCTGGTGGTGCTTGTCGTGGTGCACGCGCATCGTCTGCTCGTCGATGTGCGGCTCGAGTGCCCCGTACTCGTACGGAAGAGGGGGTAGCTCGAAGGCCATGTCCGCTCCTTTCCTCGCTGCCGCTGAGGCTAACGGGTTCGGTGCTACGGCGGGTCGTTATGCTCAGCCGTCCCCGTCGTCGAAAAGGAGCTCGCTTGGCCACGCTCGCGTTCAATCGAGAAGCAATCACGCCCCGGCAGCTGAAGCCCACGCTGCTCGAGCTGGACGGCATCTCGCGCGAGTCGGTCGAGGCGCACTACAAGCTCTACGAGGGCTACGTCAACAAGCGCAACGAGATCCTGGAGAAGCTCGGCGCCCTCGATCTCTCTGCCGCGAACCAGGTCTATTCTGAGGTGCGCGCGCTGAAGGTCGATCTCAGCTTCGCGCTCGGCGGGATCAAGAACCACGAGATCTACTTCGAGCACCTCGGCGGCGACGGCGGCCAGCCCGACGGCCTGGTCCGCGACCTGATCGCGCGCGACTTCGGCTCGGTCGAGGCGTGGCGCGCAGACCTCAAGGCGACGGGCCTCGCCGGCCGCGGCTGGGCGTGGACGGCCTACGACTGGGACGAGGGCCGGCTGTTCAACTACATCGGCGACACGCAGAACACCTATCCGATCTGGAACGCGACCCCGCTGGTCGCGCTCGACGTCTACGAGCACGCGTACTTCCTCGACTTCCAGACCGACCGCGCGTCCTACATCGAGGCGTTCTTCGACAACCTCGACTGGAACGTCGTGAACGACTGGGTGCAGCAGTACCAGATCACGCCCTGAGCACTGTTCTATGTGCCCTGATCGGGTACCTGGCCGGGAGCGTCCCGACGGGGTACTGGCTCGTGCGGGCGCTCCGGCGCGAGGACATCCGCCAGGTCGGCAGCGGGAACATCGGCGCGACCAACGTCTGGCGCACCTACGGCGCGGGCTACGGCGTGCCGGTGATGCTGCTCGACACGCTGAAGGGGTTCGTCCCCGCGCTCCTGGCGACGATCTACGTCGGCCACCTCGCGGGCGTGATCGCGGGTGGCGCGGCCATGCTCGGGCACTGGCGGCCGCTGTTCATGAAGTTCGCCCGCGGCGGCAAGGCGGTCGCGACGTGCGGGGGCGCGTTCCTGGGCGTCGCGCCGGTCGTCGGCGGGATCGGGGCCGTCGTCTGGATCGTCGTCTTCGTGCTCTCCCGCTACGCGTCGCTCGCGTCGATCATCGCGGCGATCTCGCTGCCCGTGATCGCGGCGGCGCTCAGCGAGCCGTGGCCGGTGATCGCCTTCGCGGCGATCGCGGCGCTGGCGGTGATCGTGCTCCACCGGCCGAACATCAGCCGCCTACGGGCCGGGACGGAGACGCGGTTCCGCTTCCGCCGGCCTGCGCAGCAGCAGCGACAGCCGGTCAAGAGCTGAGCCACTCGCGCAGCTCCGTGTGCCGCTCGGCGGCCTCGCCGCCCTCGAGCTCGGCGCGCAGCTCGCCCGCCGTGCCGTAGCGCTCGGCGACCACGTCGTGCGTGTGGATCGTCTCCAGGTTCACCTGGCGCGAGAGCAGGAAGTCGCCGTCGTCGAGCTCCGGGTACGCCGCGAGCGCGTCGCGCAACGAGATCCGCACCGAGTCCTCGACGAAGCGCGGCTGCAGGTGCGCGTGCTCGACCACGAACAGCTCGTCCGGCCGTTTCAGCAGCTCGTAGACGGGCGAGCTCATCGATCCCTCGACGATCCGCACCAGCTGCTCGGCGTTCACGGGGGCAGCAGTGCCGACGAAGAGCGTTCCCCGACCGCGCTGGTTGTGCGTCGCGAGCGGGACGAGCTCGAGGATCCGCTCGACATCGAGCTCCGCGAAGCCCGCCTCGCCCAGGCGTTCGGCCGCGCGTTCACGCACGAGCCCCTGCGCGCACGGGCAGGCGTTGATGCCGGTCGCCTCGACGCCGACGAGCCGTCGCGTGCGGTGCTCGGAGGCGGCTGCGAGCCCGATCAGCGAGACGATCTCCTGCGTCGGCAGGCCGGTGACGGGAGTCTCGCGCTCGAGCGGGTAGCGCGCGACGATCCGCACCTCGGCGCGGAGCGCGCTCTGCCGCTCGACGATGTGCGTCGCGATGTGCTCCGCGAGGCTCTCGACGAGCAGCGCCTCGCCGATCACGACCTCCTCGATCGCCTCCTCGAACAGCTCCGGGAAGCGGGACATGTGCACGCCCTTCTGCGCGCGCTCGAGGTCGACCGTGCAATCGATCTCGGCCGCGATCAGCTTCTCGGCGCCACCGTGGCTGATCCTGATCGCCTTCTGGACCCCGCGCACGCCTGCGCGCGAGAGGGCCAGTGGCACGTCGGACGGCGCTGCCTGCAGGTCGTGTGCTAGAAGCTGCCGAAGCTCGTCCACGGCGCCAACGCTACCAACCTCCCCTTTGACCGAAGACCCCCAGTTCGCACGGCTCGTCATGCTCGCGTGCCACGACCTGCGCACGCCGCTCGCGACCGTTCACGGCTTCGCCCACACGCTCGAGCGCAGCGAGGGGCTGGACGAGACCGCGGCCCGGTACGTCGGGATGATCAGTGCCGCCTCGAGCCAGCTCGCCGAGCTGATCGACCAGCTTTCGGTGGTCGCGCGGCTCGAGGCCGGCCGCTACGACCCGCCACGGCGCGAGGTCGACACGCTCGAGCTCGCGCGCGCCGCCGCTCAGACGCTCGGCGAGGAGCGCGTCGGCGTGACCGGCGACGGCGCCCGGGTCGAGCTCGACGCCGAAGCGACCGAGCGCGCGGTCGCCGCGCTCGCCCGCTGCGCGCTGCGCCACGGTGGCCTCGAGCACGTGGACCTGGAGGTGCGCGGGGCGCAGCTCGCGATCTCGCCGATCACGCCGGCCTCGGCGCCGGTCGTCCTAGGGGAGGACCTCCGCGACCTCGGCGCGGCCGTGGCCGTGCAACTCGTTCGCGCCCAGGGCGGCTCCGTCGAGGTCGAAGACGAGACGCTTCGTATGCGCCTCGCGTGAGCGGCCCGGTCAACGTCGACGACTTCGAGGCCGCCGCGCGCGAGCGGCTCGACCCCGGCGCCTACGGGTACATGGCCGGCGGCGCGGG
>Ga0136846_1224377_pt1 | contig 20895 bp, 12 predicted proteins | sample HopSoiMetagenom2_FD_96841 | JGI IMG/M metagenome (GOLD analysis project Ga0136846, IMG submission 96841) | Grasslands soil microbial communities from Hopland, California, USA - 2 Assembly 2016 (version 4) | ecosystem: Environmental > Terrestrial > Soil > Grasslands | place: USA: Hopland...
CAGCAGCGCGACCCCGATCGCGATGTTCGTGTAGCCGCAGAAGTCGGCGAAGATCTGCACGGCGTAGCCGTAGACGGCGACGAGCACCTCGAGCGACGAGTGACGGTTCGGCGCGGCGAAGACCTCGTCGACGATGTGCGTCGCGAGGTGGTTCGCGATCACGACCTTCAGGAATAGCCCCGAGACGATCAGGAAGAACGCGCGCGAGACGTCGACGCGCCGCGGGTCGCGGGGACGCTCGAGCTGCGGCAGCAACTCGCTCGCACGCACGATCGGCCCGGCGACGAGGTGCGGGAAGAACGCCTGGAAGACCGCGAAGCGCGCGAACGACGCGGGGACGAGCTCGCCGCGATAGGTGTCGACGACGTACGAGATCGCCATGAACGAGTAGAAGGAGATGCCGACCGGCAGCACGACGTTCGCGATCCACGACATCCCGCCGACGTTGTCGGCCGTGCTGAGGAAGAAGTTCGTGTACTTGAAGTAACCGAGCAGGCCGAGGTCGAACGCCACCGCGAGCCCGAGCAGGCTCTTGCGCGCGCGGACCGTGCCGGCGCGGTGGATCCCGACGGCGAGGACGTGGTTGACGATCGTCGACGCGGCGAGCAGGAAGACGAAGCGCCAGTCCCACCACGCGTAGAAGACGTAGCTCGCGACGAGGATGAAGACGCGCCACGCCGTCTGCCGCCGCATCAGCGCCCACGACAGGGGCAGCACGACCATGAAGAAGACCGCGAAGGTGACGGTCGGGAAGAGCAACGGCGTTAGCTGCGGATGCGGAGCGTGAGACGGCGGGTGGCGAACGACCCTGCCGCGTCCTTGACCCGGACGCTCAACACGTACGTGCCCGGCTTCGCACGCGGCTTGCCGATGATGCGTCCGTCCGCCTCGAGGTGGATCCCGAGCGGCGCGCGCGCGAGTAGCGACCAGTGGAAGGGCGCGAGCCCCTGCGCCGCCGTCAGACGCGCGGCATAGGTGTGGCCGCGGCGCGCCGCCGGCAGGGCGGCGGTCGAGACCGTCACCGGCTTGAGCGCGATCCCGTCGTCGACGAGCGTCTTGTGGATCAGCGCCGCCATCGACTCGGAGCCCGGCCCGAGCAGGTGCAGGCCGTCTGCCTGGAACCAGTCGAGATGGCTGCGCGAGTAGACGTTCCAGTCGATCACGCTCAGCTCGGGATGGTGCTGGGCAGCGTTCTCGATGTCGTCGTTCATGTTGATGTACGGGTGGTGCGCCGCGCGCAGCGTCAGCCACCACACGTGCTTCACACCCGCGTCCTTGAACGCCGCGAGCGCGTTCTCGATGTTCTGCGCGTACTGGTCCTCGAAGTCGTTGTAACCGACCGACACGACGACGTTCGGCCCGAGCTTCGAGCCCATCTGCTTCGCGAGCTGCACGACGTTGAGCGGACGGCCGCCGCTGTTCGGGCAGCTCTCCTGGTCGACGCGCCGGCACGCCTCCACCTCGAGGTCGAGGTCGATCCCCTGCCGCAGCGTCGCGACCGCCGCATCGTCGCCGGGAATCGCGTCCGCGACGGAGTCCCCGATCAGCGTCACGTGCGCCAGATCGCGCGGCCCGGCCTGCGCGCTCGATGCGAAGAGCGCGAGCGCCGCGAGCACCGCAAACAGGAGGCCCCCTCTCATCCCGCGCCGATGGTAGCGACGTGTCTCGAATGACGCTCCTTGCACGAAAAATCTGGCGCGGCGCACTTGCGAGGCGGCGCGAGCACGTCGTACAGTGCGGCTCCTGCCGGGCGCGGAGCGCAAGTAGGTCGAAGCCCCTCCGAGCGACTCGAGCGCGCGCGAGCGCGATCGGGCCGGTCGGAGTGGTGGACGAACGCGCCACCGCGCCGGGCGGGATTTCTCTTGCGCCGGCGTCACGGGCGGAGCCTGAACGGCGCCGAGCGCCACGCCGCCCAGTCCCAGTACCACGCCGGCGGCCTGTGCGGAGCCGCAGCGGGCCGCGGGCCGTTGTGGTGCTGGAAGTCGAACAGCCCCCACGCCCACTTCGGGAGCGCGCGCGGCACGTCGACCGGCCGCTTCGACGGGAGCACGACGACCGGCTTCGACGCGACGCTCGCGTTCCCCGCGAGGTCGACGGCGCGCACGCGGTACACGGTCTGCGTGCCGGGGTGGAATGCGCGCACGATGAGGCGGCGCGCCGCGCCCGTGACGCGTGCGGCAGGAGCGCCGTCCAGCAGTACCTCGTAGCGCACCACCGGTCCAGCGTTGTCGGTCGATCCCCGCCACGAGAGGCGCAGCGCGCCCTTGACGAAGCGCCCGGCGACGGCGTCTGGCCGGCTCGGCGGCACGGTGTCGGCGAGGAGCCCGAAGAAGCCGGGCACGAGCGTGGCGATCTCGACAGTGCCGTCGCCGAGCAGCGTGTAGCCCGCGTCGATCCCCGGCGCCAGCTTCGGCAGCGGCTTCCACGTCGTGCCGTCGGTCGAGAAGGACGGCGCGAGGCCGTTCGCGGGCACCGCAAGGTGGATGCTGACCGGCGCGCCGAAGCGCGTGACCGCCGTCGACGTCGCCGAGTCCGTGACCGTCAACTGCACCGCGTAGCCGTTCGGCGCGGGCGCCTGCGTCGTCGACGTGAGCGTGACGACCGACGTCGACGGGAAGGAGCCGCTCGTCCACGTGGCGGTCGCCTTCCCGTCGCCCGAGCCGACGGATCCGGCCGGCGGCTCGACGGGCGGAGGCGGCGGCGGAGCGGCCGTGCTCACGACGGCGCCGTCGACGAAGCTCGAGTCGATGTTGATCGTGACGCCGCCCCACGTCTCGTTGTGGCCGCCCTTGTACTGGTGGACGCGCTGGTGGTTCGCCCAGAGGCTGTCGCTCACGTACGGGTCGCCGAAGACGGACTCGATGCCGTTCCAGTTGGCGATCCAGATCGCCTCCGGGATCGCCGCGCCGAGCGCCGCGACGTCGCGTACCGTCGAGGCGGCGCTGCCGTAGACGCCCGCAGCGAAGCCGTTCGCGCGCAGCTCGGTCACCCAGCCGCTCACGAAGGACTGCACGACACGCGTGCAGGCGGCGTCGTTCGTCCTGTAGCCCTCCATGTCGAAGTAGACGGGGCTGCCGGGCGGAAGGCCGAGCCCGCTCGCGAGCGTCGCGGCGTCGTCGGCGGCGGTGCGCCCCTGCGCGCCGGCCGTCGCGGCGCTCGTCGAGATGTGCTGCAACCGGGTCTGGCCGACGCAGGGCGCCTGCAGGCCGACGTAGAGCGGGAGCAGGCTCCAGCCCATCCCGAGCGTGGTCGTGACCCAGGCCGGCGTGAGGTTCTTCTGTGTGCAGCCGCGATTCGCGCCGCCGAGGTAGATGCCGACCGCCCGGTAGGGCGAGGCCGACCAGGCCTGGAGCGCGTTCGTGGACGGCGCCGTGCAGGCGTCGAAGCCGTAGCCGGTGTACACCTGCGCGGCGGCGCGCTGCGGCGCGGCGCTCCCGGCGGCCGAGAAGGCCAGGAGCCAGGCCAGGAGCGCGGCCACGAGGGCCGCGGTAACGAGAGACCCCCCTCTCACGGGCGCCAGTCTGCCGACGCCATGTGATGGAAATGGAAACGCGTAACCCTGGACGATCGTCCAGTGGGGTCGCGCCCCGGGGCTGCCGAAACAGGGACTACGCGTAGAGAGACACGGCATTCCGGGGCAGAGTCTTCCTCGGGCCTCACAGGTGAAGTGAGGTCAGGACTTCTCTCGGCCCCCAGGGTCATGCTTCCGGGGCAGAGTCTTCCTCGGGCCTCACAGGTGAAGTGAGGTCAGGACTTCTCTCGGCCCCGGAGGCCCTCGCGAGAGACGCGCCGGGCAGCGCCGCGCTAGTGAAGGATGTGGGCGCGGCGGACGGCATGGCCGTCGACGCCGGAGCGCTCGAGGTGGACGTTCTGCAGGTGCCCGATCAGGAGCGCCGGATCGATCGTCTTCGGGAGCACGGCCCGCGCGCCCGCGGCGAGCGCCTTTGCGTGGTGCTGCGCCGAGATCGAGGCGGTGAGGACGAACACGACCGTCGAGAGGCGCTCGAGGATCCGGCTCGTCGCCTCGATCCCGTCCATCACCGGCATCTCGATGTCCATCAGGATCACGTCCGGCTTCGCCGTCGCGGCGAGCACCACCCCGTCGCGGCCGTTCGTCGCGCAACCGACCACTTCCACCCAGTCGTGGCGGTGGAACGAGCGGAGCAGGAGCTCGGTGAAGATCGGGTGGTCCTCGACGATCAGGACCTTCAGCGGCGCCGCGCTGCGGAGCGGGAAGCGCGAGGGATCAGAAACGACCGGTGGGCGGCGTTTCGCGGCCGATTCGCCGCCCACCCTGTCGACCAGGCGTCCCGCATGACCAATTGCCGTCAGTCCTGCGTGTGTCGTCGTCGTCGGGGACACGCCCTGCCGGGCGACTGCGGCGCGCCCTGGCATTGTTCCCGACGTCGAGGACTTCCACCCGGGGATCGTGGCTCGCGTGGTTCCGGCGGGTCCCCAGCTAGCCACGGCTACCACACCCAGGGAATGAGGTGCGATAGTGGGAGCGAGGGAGACGTCTTGCGCGAGTCACAACTGCATCATCGGGCGCACCGTCCATCCGGCGGTCATTCGCCGGTAATCGGGCCGGAGACCTAGGACCATGGAGTTTCGGACGCTTGGCGAGCTAGAGGTCTGGCACGCCGACGAACCGGTCCCGATTCGCGGGGCCGTACAACGCTCGGTCCTGGCTCTCTTGCTTCTGAGAGCGAATGATGTCGTCCGCACCGAGGACCTCGTGGAGGAGCTCTGGGGCCCCACGGCGCCCACCACGGCACCGAAGATGATCCAGAACGCGGTCTCCAAGCTGCGAAAGAGCGGGATGGCGGAAGTGCTCGCGACCCGGGCCGGCGGCTACATGCTCCACGTCGACCCGGACCAGGTCGATGCGACCCGGTTCGAGCGCCTCGTCGACCGCGCCCGCGAATCGCTGGCGGCCGGATCACCGGAGGTTGCCGAGCAGCTGCTCGACGAGGCGAACGGGCTCTGGCGCGGCGCGCCGCTCGCCGACCTGGCCCCGGAGGCGTTTGCCCAGTCCGAGATCGCGCGGCTCGAGGAGCTGCGCCTGACCGCGACCGAGACGTCGATCGACGCCGCGCTCGCGCTCGGCCGTCACCGCGAGCTCACGATCACGCTCGAGATGCTCGTCAGCCGCTACCCGCTGCGCGAGACGCTGCGAATGCAGCTGATGCTGTCGCTCTACCGCTCGGGCCGGCAGGCCGACGCGCTCGCGGCCTACCAGGCTGCGCGCGCCCACCTGCGCGACGAGGTCGGCCTCGAGCCGAGCCCGGCACTCCAGCGGCTCGAGCAGGCGATTCTGATCCAGGACCCGGCGCTCGACCTCGAGTTCCTCGACCCGACGGTGACCCAGCCGCGGGCGCTGCGCAAGACGCTGACGGTGCTGCACGCCGACCTCGCGCGCCGGGGGCGCGAGCTCGACCCGGAGGCGCTGATCGGCCTCGCGGCCCGTCTCGAGGCTGGCCTTGCCGGCTCGGTGACAGCGCACGGCGGCACCGTCTCGCAGGCCGGCGCCGTCACCTTCGTCGCGGTCTTCGGCCTGCCGACGCTCGCCGAGGACGACCCGCTCCGCGCGGCGCGCGCGGCACTCGCGATCCGCGACGCCGTCGCCGAGCTGAACGTGTCGCTCGAGCGCGACTGGGGCGTGCGCTACGAGCTCCGGATCGGCGTCGCCACGGGCAAGACGCTCGTCGATCCGACGGATACGACCGCGGCGACGGGCGAGGTCTTCGGCGTCGCGGCGCGGCTCGCCCGCACCGCCGGCCCGGACGAGGTGCTGCTCGCGAACTCGACGCGCAGCACGTTGCGCGAGGCGATCGACGTCGAGCGAGCCGGCGAGCTCGAGAACGGCGATCGCCCCGACCTCGCGTGGCGGCTCGTCGACGTGCGCGCTGTTGCGGCGATCGTGCCGCGCCGTCTGGACGCGCCCCTCGTCGGGCGTGAATGGGAGCTCGCGCAGCTCCGTCACGCGTTCGACCGTGCCGCGCGCGGCCAGACCTCGTACCTGATCACCCTGCTCGGGCCTGCGGGCATCGGCAAGTCACGGCTCGCGCACGAGTTCGCGTCGTCCGTGACCGGCGAGGCGGCGGTGCTCACCGGTCGCTGTCCTTCCTACGGCGCGGGCGTCACCTACTGGCCGCTGGCCGAGATCGTGCGCGACGCGGCCGGCGCGACGACGCGCGCGGCGATCGCCTCGCTGCTCGCGGACGAGCCGGAGGCGGAGGAGATCGCGGCGCGCATCGCAGGCGCGATCGGGGCCGACGACCCGGCGGGGTCGGCGCAGGACCTGTTCTGGGCGGTGGGCACGCTGCTGACGACGCTCGCGCGCGAGCGGCCGCTGGTCGTCATGCTCGACGACCTGCAGTGGGCCGAGCCGATGCTGCTCGACCTGCTCGAGCACCTCGTCGACGCCACGCGTAACTCGCCGGTGCTCCTGCTCTGTCTCGCGCGCTCGGAGCTGCTCGACCTGCGACCCTCGTGGGGCGGAGGCAAGCTGAACGCGTCCACGATCCTGCTCGAGCCGCTCTCCGAGGACGAGTGCAAGCTCCTGATCGAGCATGCGGGCGGCGGCTCCCTCGACCCGGGCGTCGCAGCGCGCGTCACGGACGCGGCCGAGGGGAACCCGCTCTTCCTGGAGCAGATGGTCGCGATCGCGCTCGACGAGGGCGCCAACGCAAGCGATGTCCAGGTGCCTCCGACGATCGAGGCGCTGCTCGCTGCGAGACTCGACCGGCTGGACGTGCCCGAGCGCACCGTGCTCGAGCGGGCGTCGATCGTCGGTAAGGAGTTCTCGCTCAGCGAGGTGACGGCGCTCTCGCCCGAGCCGGAGCGGGCCGACCTGCGCCGCCGCCTCGACGTGCTGACGCGGCGCGAGCTGCTCGCCCCCGCCCCGGCGCCGCGCCGCGGCGACTCGGGCTTCCGCTTCCGGCACGGCCTGATGCGCGACGCCGCGTACGAAGCCATGCCGAAGGTCGAGCGCGCGGGCTTGCACGAGGAGCTCGCGCGCTTCCTGCAGGAGATGCCGGAGCACCTGCGCGGCCGCGAGGAGGTGCTCGGCTTCCACCTCGAGCAGGCCTACCGCTACCACGTCGAGCTCGGCCAGCCCGGCGAGGACGTCCGCGGGCTCGCCGACCAAGCGACGGTGCTGCTCGCAGGCGCCGGGCGTCGTGCCTACGCGCGTGACGACGTCCCGGCGGCGGTGTCGCTGCTCGGCCGCGCGGCCGACCTCGCGGGCTCCGGGACATCGGCCCGGCTCGAGCTGCTGACGGATCTCGGCGAAGCGGTCCGCGAGGGCGGCGACTATACGCGCGCCGAGGCGGTGCTCGGCGAGGCGATCACGCAGGCCGGCGAGGCCGGCGACGAGGCCGTCGAGGAGTACGCGCGGCTGGTTCGGCTGCGCATGCGCGTCCAGACCGACGCCGACATGGGCGCCGAGGATGTCGTCGACGGCGCGCGCCGCGCGCTCGACGCATTCGGAGCGGTCGACGACGCGCGCAGCCTCGCGAAGGCGTGGGAGCTGCTCGCGTGGGGCCACTGGCTGCAGTGCCACGCGGCCGCCACCGAGGAGGCGCTCTCACACTCCGTCGAGCACGCGCGCCGCGCGGCGGACACGCGGACGATGGCGCAGAGCCTGCACCTGACGCTCGGCGCCGCGGTCTTCGGGCCGCGCCCCGTGCCCGACGCGATCGTCCGCTGCGAGGCGATCCTCGAGGACAGCGGGCGGCAGAAGCGCGTCTCGGCATCCGCGCTGCGCGCGCTGGCGGCGCTGAAGGCGATGGCCGGCGAGTTCGAGGAGGCGCGCTGGCTGCTCGGCCGATTCGCGGCGATCGTCGAGGACCTCGGCCTGCGCGTCACCGCCGCCTCTGCCGCCGAGACCTACGGCGAGGTCGAGCTGCTCGCGGGCAACGCTGCGTCCGCCGAGGCGCGGCTCCGCCCGGCGTACAGCCAGCTGGCGGAGATGGGCGAGACGAGCACGAGCGCGAACATCGCCGCCCTTCTCGCCCAGGCCCTGCACCTCCAGGGACGCTCGGCCGAAGCCGTCGCGGTCTCGGACGTCGCCCCGGCGGAGGACGACGTCTCGGCCCGCGTCCACCTCTATACGGCGCGGGCCCGGGCGCTCGCGGCCGTCGGCAGGCAGGACGAGGCGGAGCTCCTCGCCCGGGACGCCGTCGCCGACGCCCGCAAGACGGACTTCCTCGTCATGCACGGCGAGGCGCTGACCGCGCTCGCGGAGGTGCTGGAAGGGAAGGGCGACACGGCCGGGGCTAAGGCCCTCCTCGCCGAGGCCCTCGAGTTCTTCCGGCGGAAGGAGCATGAGGTTTCGATTAAGCGGACGGAGGATCTTCTGTCTAAGCTTGTGTCAAGCGGCTAGCACCTTTAACGTAGGAAGTAAGTCAATCGAAGCGGAGATGCGGCCGTCTCCTTATGGAAGGGGTCCGTGGTGCGCCTCGGGCGGACGGCCGACGCGACAACTGACGGACGACACCCTGCGGCTGCGGTCCTCGCGGCCACGGTCGTGTCGTTGCTGCTCTTCGCCCCGGCTGCCGCGGCGGCCGGGCCGGCGGCTGCGCCTGCGCCGACGACGACGTTCGTGCCACAGGAGCTTGCGGACGCCGCGAGCGCTCACCCCGATCAGGTGTTCCGCGTGATCGTGCAGGGCAGCTCGACGACGTCGTTCGCCGGCCTGAAGTCCGGCGTGAACGACACGCTCGCCGCGGCGCCCGCGGCCGGCGACGGCGTGAACGGCGCGTTCGCGTCGATCAACGCGGTCGCCGCCGAGCTGACCGGCGAGCAGATCGACCTGCTCGCCTCGATGGGCACGGCCTTCGCGATCACCCCCGACATGCCGGTTCGTGCGAGCGTGGCCGACCCGCCCGTCACGCTCGAGCCGCCGGTCGTGACCGGCACGGCCGCGATCGGCGAGACGCTCGCCGCCTCGCCGGGCCAGTGGTCGCCCGCCGACGTCCAGGTCGCCTACCAGTGGCAGCGCTGCGACGCATCGTCGGCGTGCAGCGACATCGCAGGCGCCGACACGTCGAGCTACGTCGTGTCCGCGGACGACGCGGGCTCGACGCTCACCGCCGTCGTGACGGCGACGAACGCCGACGGCACTGCCTCCGCTCCCTCGACCGCGACCGCGACGGTCGCCTCCCCCACGCCGCCCGCTCCGCCCGTGCAGGTCTTCCCGCCGTCGGCGCTCGTCCCGCCGTCGATCGCCGGGAACGCGCTCGTCGGCGAGATGCTGCGGGCCGACGACGGCGTCTGGAGCGGCGCCGCGGACCTGACGCGGCAGTGGCAGCGCTGCTCGGCGTCGGGCGACCCGTGCGTCGACATCGACGGCGCGACGGCAGAGACGTACACGCTCGTGGACGACGACGCCGGCTCGACCGTGCGCGTCGTCGTGACCGGGAGCGATTCCCTTGGGGCCGGCCTCACCGCCTCGGCGGCGTCCGACGTCGTGGCGGCGACCACGGCCCCTGTTCCGGCGGTCCCCGCACCGACCGCGCTCAGCTCGCCGGTGATCACCGGCACGGCGATCACCGGCGAACTCCTGAGCGCGGACGACGGGACGTGGAGCGGGCTCGCCGAGCTGACGCGGCAGTGGCAGCGCTGCAGCGAGGACGGCATCTGCGTCGACATCGCGGATGCGAACGGCTCGACGTACACGCTCGACGCGGCCGACGTCGGCTTCGCGGTGCGCATCGTCGTGTCGGCGACCGACGCGGGCGGCACGACGCGGACAGCGTCGAACGCGACGGAGATCGTCGCGGCCCCGGCGGTCGAGCCGCCTCCGGTGGAGCCTGCTCCGACGGAGACGACGCCCGTCGAGACCACGCCTACCGAGACCACGCCTACCGCGACCACGCCGGTCGACCCACCACCCGCGACGGAGCCGCCGGCCGATCCGCCGCCGGCCGCCGAGACGGCCCCGCAGGTCGTGCCGCCGTCGCCGCTCGTCTCGCCGACGCTCAGCGGCAGCGCCGTGGTCGGTCAGGTTCTCGGTGCCGACGTAGGCGTCTGGAACGGCGGCGCGGTCACCCTCGGCGTGCAGTGGCAGCACTGCAGCAACGCCGCCGACGGCTGCGACGACGTCACCGGCGCGGTCAAGCCCACCTACACGATCACCGCGGACGACGCCGGCTCGACACTGCGCGCCGTCGTCACAGCGACCGACGAGTTCGGCGTCGCGTCCGTCGCGACGCCTGCGAGCGACATCGTCCAGGCGACCGCGACGCCCACCGACACCCCGGACACGCCGCCGAGCACGCTGACGCCGCCGAGCATCAGCGGAACGACGACCGTCGGCGCGACGTTGACCGCGACCGACGGCGAGTGGACGGGAATCGTGCAGCTCGAGCGCCAGTGGCAGCGCTGCAACGCCTCCGGCACGAACTGCAAGGACATCGGCGGCGAGTCTCACCGGAGCTACGGGCTGACCTCCGACGATCTCGGCGAGACGATCCGCCTCGAGATCGAGGCGCGCGCGTACTCCGGCCGCACGACCGTGTTCTCCGACGTCACCGCTGCGATCGCTCCGGGCGCGGGCTCTTCCGCCGACAGCAGCGGCAGCCCCGGCGGGCCGTCGGCGCCGCAGGGCGCCAGGACTCCGCCGCAGAACTTGACGCCTCCGTCGATCGGCACCAAGCCGGTCGCCCGCACTTCGATCGTCGCGACCGCCGGCCACTGGCAGACGGCCGACGACAGCCGGCTGCGCTTCCTGTTCCACTGGGAGCGCTGCGACACGGCCGGCGCGAACTGCGATCAGGTCGGCACGGGGCGCACGTACACGCCGACCGACGCGGACGCCGGTTCGACGCTGCAGGTCGTCGTGATCGCGATCGACGAGGACGGCGACGCGACGTCGGTGACCTCGAACCGGACGGAGCGCGTCGCGCCGTACTCTGCGTCGGGTTTCTGGAGCTGGCAGCTCGGCCCGTACGCCGCGAAGGTCGACGCCGCGTGGGATGCGGTCGCGACCGCGAGCGCGAAGCTGCCGGCCGTCGCGGTCGTCGACTCCGGTGTCGACTCGACCCTGCCGGGCCTCGAGGGCTCCGTCCTGAACAATGTGAGCCTGACGACGCTGCCGCAGGCGGCGACGGCCGACGGCTACGGCCACGGCAGCTTCGTCGCGCAGGTCGTCGGCGGTCACGCGAAGGGCGAGGCGGGCGCCGCGCCGGGTGCGCCGATCGTCTCGCTCGACGTGATGAACGACGACGGCATGGCGCTGACGAGCGACGTCGTCGCGGCGGCCGACTGGATCTACACACACAAGGACGAGGACAACATCCGCGTCGCGAACTTCTCGCTCATCGGCGGCACGCCGTCGAGCATCATGTTCGACCCGCTCGACCGCGCGCTGGAGCGTCTCTGGCTGAGCGGTGTCGTGGTCGTCACGGCGGCCGGCAACTTCGCCGTCGACGGCGCACGGTCGGACGAGCCGTTCTCGCCGGCGAACGACCCGTTCGCGATCACCGTCGGCGCGTCCGACACCGCCGACACCGTCACCACCGACGACGACTTCCCCGCACCGTGGTCGGCCTTCGGGCATAGCCTCGACGGCTTCGCGAAGCCGGAGCTCGGCGCGCCGGGCCGCTACGTGGTCGCATCGGTGCCGACCGACTCGACGCTGTACACGCAGCGCGCCGATCGGATCGTCGGCGAGGGGCAGCTGTCGCTCTCCGGCACATCGTTCGCGGCGCCGATGGTCGCCGGCGTCGCCGCCGACCTGCTGGCGCTCCACCCCGACTGGACGCCGGATCAGGTCAAGGGCGCGCTGATGCTGACCGCGAAGCAGCCGACGGCCGCCGGCAACTGGTCGCTCGGCGTCGGCGAGGTCGACGCGGCCGCAGCGCTCGGGGTCACCGACCCGCCGAACCCGAACGCGGCGATCGAGCAGTTCGTCGGCCCGGATCCTGCGGGCGGCACGACGCCCGTCTTCGACACGGCGTCGTGGGGCACGGCCGCCCAGGCCAACGCCTCGTGGGGCACCGCCTCCTGGGGCACCGCCTCCTGGGGCACCGCGAGCTGGGGCACGGCCTCGTGGGGCACCGACTACTGGTCGTCCGCCTCCTGGGGCACCGCCTCGTGGGGCACCGCGAGCTGGGGCACCGCCTCGTGGGGCACGGCCAGCTGGGGCACGGCTTCCTGGGGCACGGACAACGCAAGGGCGGACCTGCTCCCCGCCGGCTCGTACTGGATGCGCTGGGGCTAGCCCCCAGCCGGACGCGTCCTTCGTGTAAAGCGCCGGAGACGGTGCCTGGCACCGAGCATTGCGCTTGGACCAACCGGGCGCGACCTTCGTGTAAAGCGCCGGAGACGGTGCCTGGCACCGAACGTGACCCGTCTGCGCACATGGCCGCGTAGGCTCGCTCGGTGGTGCGCCGTTCCGAGAAGAGGGGCCGGTCGCGTGGGCGCTGGGTGGTCGTGGTCACACTCGTGCTGACGGTGCTCGCGGGCGTGCTGATCGTGCGCGCGACGGTGCGTGCGACCGACCGCGGCTACTCGAAGACGTATGGCGCGACCGTCGTGCGCTACTCGCTCGCGAGCGACGTGCTCGACCGGTCGCTCGACGAGGTTGCGATCGTGCCGCCCGGCGACGCGCCGCGGCCGCTGCTGGTGCTGCTCCACGGCAGGCACGACCGCTCGCCCGTCTCGTGGCTGATCCCTTCGAAGTCCGGCCCGGAGACGATGCTGAGCGACGAGCTCTTCTACGGGCTGGCGCGGCTCGGCACGCGCGCGCCGGTGGTCGTGCTTCTGAACGGCGGCGGCCACAGCTACTACCACGACCGGCGCGACGGCCGGTGGGCGTCGATGCTCCTGAACGAGGCCATCCCCGACGCCGTGCGGCGCTTCTCGGCGAAGCGGAGCGTGGTCGCGATCGGCGGCATCTCGATGGGCGGTTACGGCGCGCTGCACCTCGCCGCCCTGCGCGCGGGACAGTTCTGCGCCGTCGGCGGCCACTCCGCCGCGCTCTGGCAGAACGCGGGCTCGAGCGCGCCGGACGCCTTCGACGACACGGCCGACTTCGTGCGCAATGACGTCTTCGCCGCCGTCCAGGAGAACCGCCTCGCGCGCATGCGCGTGTGGATCGACGTCGGCGCGGACGATTCGTTTCGCGAGGCGGACGCAGCGCTCGTCGCGTTCCTGCGCAGGCACGGCGCACGCGTCACCTACCACCTCTGGCCGGGTGGTCACACGAACGCGTACTGGCGCGCGCACCTGCGCGCCTACCTCCGCTTCTACGCCGACGCGCTCGCGCGCTGCAGCTGAGACTCGGCTAGGAGCCGACGCGGACGGTCGCGACGCCGGTCGGGATGCGGTTCGTCAGCCGCGCCGGCGTCGCCGACGGGTTCATCGCGCCGCCGGGCCGCGCAGCCGCGCCCGAGAAGGTCGTGAAGTCGCTCTCCCAGAAGCGCAGCGCCGTCCCGCGGGCGAGCCGCGGAAGAACGAGCGTGAAGCGGCCCTTCGCGTCGGGCCACGTGCCCGACACCGGCTTGATCACGCCGCGCGGGCCGAGGACGCCGACGAGGAGCCCGCGGTAGTACGCGCCGGCTTCGGCCGTCGAGCTCGGAAGCGGTAGCCCGACGCCTGACGCCGGCAGCTTGACGTTCATGCTCGCGCTGCGCAGGCGCTTGAAGTTGACGTTCTGCAGCCCGGCGCTGTACGACGTGCGGCCGTAGGCGACCTGCACCTGCAGCGGCACCGGGTCGCTGCCCTGCTCGTCCGACGCCGAGAAGAACGAGACGTAGCGGCCGTTCGCGTCCGATTGCGAGGAGAACGTCCAGAAGTCGCGGTCGAGCGTGCGCGTCACGACGGTCGCGCCCTGCAGGGGCTTGCCGCTCGAGTCGGTGACCGTGCCCGAGAGCCGGTAGCTGAGGAGCACGACGCCCGGCGCGGACGCGCCGTCCGCCCGCACCGCGCGGCCGGTGACTCGGACGTTGCCGTTCTTCATCGGCGTCGCGTGCGCGTCGACGATCCGGTAGGCGACCGAGATGCCACCGCTCGCGGCGCGCAGCGCGCTCTGCTCGGCGTCGGTCAGCTTGCGGCCGCCGACGGTCGCGCGTGACGCGTCGACGACGCGCACCGGATGGCGCCGCGCGAGCGTCGCGTCGACGTTCGCGACGAACCCGCCCTTCGCGCCCGTGACGCCGGGGACCGCGAAGCGGTCGACGGCGACCCGCGCGCCCTGCACCGGGCGGCCGCTCAGGAAGACGTGACCGGCGACGGTCGCCTCGTTCGAGCTCCCGGCCTGCCAGAGACGGAGGCCGATCGCGCCGCCGTCGATCCTGATCCGCGGCGTCGCTGCGCCGGCGCGCGCGACCGTCCGCTTCGCCGCCGGGGCGGCCGAGGTGACATGGAAGCCGGCGACCTTCGTGCCGGCGACCGAGCCGCTCGAGCGGGAGGAGTTCTTCGCGCCGTTGATCGCGAACACCTGCAGCAGCGAGGCGAGGCCGCCGTTCGACGAGGTCGGCGTGCCGCCCACGGTGACGGCGACGTACTCCTTGCCACCCGCGCTGAACACGGTCGGGCCGCTCGCGATCGGGCGGCCGGTCTGGAACGTCCAGAGGATCTTCCCGGTCTTGAGCGCGAACGCGCGCAGCACACCGTCGCCGCCGCCGGCGAAGCCGACGCCGCCCGCAGTCGCCGTGACGCCGCCGCGCTCGGGCTCGGGCGTCTGGAACTTCCAGACACGGCGGCCGGAGTTGACGTCGATCGCGCTGATCGAGCCGTGGTCGTGCCAGTTCTGGAGGGCGGTCCCGAAGTTGCCGTTCAGCAGGCCGAGGTACACGTCACCGAGCAGGAACTTGCGGCGCTTCTGCGTCGGCGTGAGCTTCTGCTGGATCAGCACGGCGGCGGTCTCGGCCGCCGCGTTGAAGACGTAGTTCGTGGTCGGGTCGTACGCCGCCGGCGAGTAGTTGAGGCCGCCGAGCGACGACGGGAAGACCGTGACGGGCTGGCCCGGGCGCAGCGGCGGATGCTCGACGCGGTCGATCACCTTCACGCGCTCGTGGAACGGCCGCCCGGTCTTCGCGTCGAAGGCGAACCAGACGCCTTCCATGGTTCCCACAGAGACAACCCGGTGCGTCGCCCCGCCGACCTTCCCGTTGTAGACGAGCGGCGGCTGCGAGACGTCGTAGGCCCACTGGTTGCCCGACAGCAGCTGCTGCCACCACCGCATCTTCCCGGTCGCGAGGTTCACCGCGATCAACGAGTCCGTGCGGGGGTTCGCGCCCGGCCGCAGCCCCGGGAAGTAGAGCGGCGTCGCCGAGCCGGTCCCGAAGTAGACGGTGTTCGTCGTCGCGTCGATCGTCACCGGCGTCCAGACCGCGCCTCCGCCGACGATGCGCGACGCCCGGCGCCAGGACTGGAGATCCGGCGGCACGGTCCAGAACGGGCTGGGCCATGCGGGCTTGAGGTCGGTCGTGTACGCCATCACGAAGCCACGGATGCCGTACTCGGATCCGGCGGCGCCGATCACCAGGCGGTGGTTGGCGCAGATGGGCGTGCTCGTCTCCGAGTAGCCGTAGTTGGTCGCTGCGTTCGGGACGTCCGAGCTGAGCGCGGTCGCGCCGAGCACCTTGCCGTCGCTCGGCCGCAGCGCCACGATCTTCATGTCGAGCTGCGAAATGAAGATCTTGCCGTCGCAGTAGGCGAGGCCGCGGTTGGCGACGATGCCGAAGTTCTTGAAGTAGGCGCTGTTCGGCGGCTTGTACTGCCAGAGCACCTTGCCGGTGGCACCGTCGAGCGCGAAGACGTTGTCGTCGTTCGTCGTCACGAACAGCTTCCCGCCGACCGCCAGGGGATACGACTGCTGCCCGCGGCGGATGTCGGGATCGACCTTCTGGAAGTCGATGTTGTAGACCCGCTGGAGCTGGTCGGCGTTCGAGGTCGTGATCTCGTTCAGCGGCGAGAGCCGGCTGTTGTCGGCCGTGCGCCCGAAGGCCGTCCAGTCACCGGGCGCGAGCGCAGCGCTGTGCTTGCCGGCCGCGAGCGACGCCGCGACGCAGACGAGAACGATGATCGAGAGCGTCGCAACCGCCGCAAAAGCGCGCGTCACGAGGCGGGGACTCCACCTGACACGATTCCAAGCTTACGCGTACGTACGAATCAGGTGCAAGCCCGGACGACGAATCCTTACAGCGACGAGCGCCGCCGCCAGCAGCGCGGCCAGCGCCGCGAACCAGGGTGCGAGCGCCCGACTCGTCACCTCGGCCGCCTCGCGCGAGACCGGTCCGACGCTCGCCGCCTGCCGCAGCGCGCTTGCAGCCGCGCCGAGCTCCGACGGCTCGAACGCGCGGCCGCCGGTCGCCTCGGCTAGCTGCCGGACGTTCGCGCCGGCGGCCGGGTCGGGGGCGAAGCCGGCTTCCGGCGTGCCGTCGGCGCCGAAGACGCGGTCGCTCGCATCGCCGACGCGGACGACGAGAAGCCGGCAGCCGCGCGGGCCTGCGAGCGAGCGCGCGACGTCACCGGTCGCATAGGACCGTGACTGGCCGTCCGTGACGAGCACGCAGGTGCGCGTGCGCGTGCCGCGGTCGAAGAAGCCGTCGCGCCCGAGCGAGGCGAGCGCGGCAAACGTCGTGGCGTTCGTGCTCACCTGTTGCGGCCGCGGCGTCTCGACGAGCACCGACCGGCGGAGCGTCTGGTCGAACGCGACCGCACTCGAGGTCGGGAAGAGGTACGGGAGCACGCGGTCGGTCAGCCCCGCGAGCCCGCTCGGAACATCGGGCACGGCCCGGTGCAGACCGTCGACGACGGCGCGCGCCCGCGCGAGCCGCGTCTCGCCCGAGACCGTCGGCGACGCCGCCATCGAGCGTGAGACGTCGACGACGAAGAAGACCTGCGACTGCGTGCGCACGCTCTGCCGGTGCGTCGTGCGCACGGCGGGCTGCGCGGCGGCGACCGCGAGGCAGACGCAGACGCCCGCGGCGAGCGCGGCGGGCAGGACGAGAGCACGGCGGCCGGCCGGCGCGAGCCGCAGCGCACGCGCCGTCCGCTCGGCGCGCAGCGCCGCGTAGGCGAGCGCTCCGAGCGGGAGCAGCGCAACGAGGACGAGCAGCGCACCGAGCGGCGTCAGGAACGTCAGCACCTAGTAGCCCCGCCCCGGCGTGCCGGAGCCGGCGCCGCGCCGGCCGCGGCCGAGCGAACCCGAGCCGTTCCCGGGGCCTTGCCGCGTCGAAGTCGCGCGCGTGCGGCGGAGCAGCAGCTCGAGGTTGTACTTCGCGTTCGTATCCGACGGGTCGCGCCGGATCGCCGCCTCCCACGCCGCGCGTGCGCGGTCATCGGCCGTCACGCCGCCCGTGATGCTGCCGGCGCGGATCACGAGCACGCCGAGCAGATTCCCCGCCTGCGACGCGGCTGCGGCCGCCCCGCGCGTGGCGACGTCGGAGAGCGCGACCTCGGCAACCGAGCGCGCGCGCGTCTGCGTCTCGCCGCTGTCGAAACCGCGCGGCGTCCGCTCCGCGACGAGGTACGCGCGCACCGCGCGACGCAGCGCGCGGTCGTCGTCGAGCCCGAGCACCGAGCGCGCGGGGTCGCCGGGCAGGATCGTCGACGCGCGCCAGGCCGCGAACGCGGGCTGAGCCGCGAGTCGCGCGTCGCCGCGCTCGAAGGCCGAGCGCCACGCGCGCACGTCGTGCGCAGCGAGGAGCGCGAGCACCGCAGCGGCGAGCAGCGCGGCGGCGAGCGTGAGGCGCACCACTCTCACGCGGGCCTCCAGCGCAGCCGCTCGGTGATCACCAACACTCCACCGAGGGTGGCCGCGAGCGCAACGGCGAGCAGCGCGAGCGCGGTCGGGAAGCCGGTGCGCGACGCGACGCTGCGCTGCTCCGGCAGCGCCGCGCGTTGGATCGTGCCGCCGCTCGGCAGCAGCCGCGCGATGTAGCGCGTGTCCTCGGGCGACGGGTTGAGACCGACGACGTCGATCGGGATCCCGAGCTTGCGGTAGGCGAGCCCGACGCTCGTCAGGCTCTCCAGGTCGCCGGCGTCGTCGTCGAGATCGCTGACGAGCAGCACGACCGGCTTGTGCAGCCTGTCCTGCTGCGCGACGTCGAGCGCGAGGCTCAGCCCCGTCGAGATGCGCGTTCCCGCGCTGAACGACGACGTCCACGGGCTGCGCGGCGGCTGCGGCTGCAGCCCGGGCTCGGTCGGTCGCGCGACGCGGAAGAAGCGCTCGAACGACCCCAGCTCCTTGACCGGCGTCCCCGGCGGCAGCGCCTGATACGCGGTGTCCGAGAACAGGATCAGCCCCGCGCGTCCGCCACCGCGCTGCAGCCGGCTCAGCGTCGCCGCGATGCGCGCGTACGTGTCCGACGAGATGCTCGCCGAGACGTCGACGACGACGATCCCCGACGCGCCCCGCGGCAGGAGTGCGGCGCCCCGCTGACCCTGACGCGGCGCGACGAGGAACGCGGCCGCGGCGAGCAGCAGCGCGACCGCGCACACGACGGCCGTCACGACCTTCGTGCGGTGCGCCTGGCGCGCCAGCGCGCGGTAGTCGGCCAGCTCGATCGCGCTCATCGCCCGCCTCCGAGCGCCGTCTCGATCTCCTCGGCCAGCTCGCCGACGTCCGTCGGCTCCGGCTCGGGCGGCGCCCACGCGAGCCGCGTCGCGTCGGCCGCCACCGTCGCGCCGCCGCGCTCGGCGGCGACGCGCGAGACGAGGTCGGCAGCCCGCCGCCGGTCCGGGGCCGGCCGTCTCGCCGACTCGCGTAGCAGGCCGAGCGCGCGCTCGAGCGCGTCGACGACGGTGAAGCGGCCGGCCGCTGCGCGCGGGCGGCGCAGCTCGAGTGCGACGAGCGCCGCCGCGAGCAGGACGCACACGACGGCGCCCGCGACCAGCAGCGGCACGAGCGCGCCCGGGATCGACACACCCGCGACACGGGCGTCGCGCCGGTAGACGGCGCGCGATGCCTTGACCGCCTGTCTCGGCACACGCGGGACTACGGTGAGCGGAGATGCCTGCGCGCTCGCGCTCTCCGCGCCCTGCGTCGCGTGCGCGGCGGGCAGCGAGACGCGGCGTGCGCCGTCGCTCGGTGCGCAGCCGCGGTCGAGGCACATGAGCGTCTGCTCGACACCCACGGTGTCCGTCCCGCCCGAGCTCGACCGCGTCGTCCTCGGCGCGGCGACGACGAGGAAGGGGCCGCTGTCGGCGAGCACCGCGATGCGCTGCCCGTGCGGGCCGCGCGCCTCGACCGTGTAGCGGAACGGGTCGCCGAGCCCGACGCTGCGTGGCTCGGTCGACGCGCGCACCTGCAGCCCCGCGGCCTGCGCCGCCGGAGCGAGCGCAAGAACGAGCGCGAGAGCCGCGAGCGTCCTCACACCTGCACCTGGGCGATGCGCTTGCGCCGGTCCGCCCACGCCTGGAAGCGCAGGCCGATGTCGTACGGCTCGGTCGTGTCGACGAGCACCGGGTCGAACCACAGCCGGCGGAAGCGCGCGAGCAGCTCGTCGAGGCGACGCTCGTTGTCGCGCTTGCGTGCGCGCGCCTCGTGCGCGCTGACCCACACGTCCTCGACGCGTCCGGTCGCGGGGTCGGCGACGGGCAGGACGACGCCGCTGACCGCGGGAAAGGTCTGCTCCCACACGGGGTCCTGCACGATCACGGGTACGACGTCCCACGCGAACGAGCGCAGCCGCAGCCACGTGTCGGCCGGGACCGGCGTGATGAAGTCGGAGACGACGAAGACGAAGCTGCCGCTCGGCAGCAGGCCCGGGCGCCGCAAGAGCGCCGTCAGCCCGAGCGCGACGGCATCGTCCGGCGCGTCGTACCCGCGCTCCACCCGCGGGCCGATCCCGGTCTCGTCGACGCGCACGACCTCGCCGTGCTCGGCGGTCGCGCTCGCGCCGATCAGCCGTTCGGCCGTCGTGGCGGCAGCGCGCTTGTCGAGCCACGGCGACGGGTCGGAGTGGATCGCCATCGCCGGCCGCCGGTCGTGCACGAGCGCGACGCGCGGCGCCTGCTCGGCGAAGAACTCACGCACGACGAACTCGTCCGTCCCGCGCGCCTCGGAGATTCGCGCCGAGGCGGCCCAGTGGATGTGCGCTATGCGGTCGCCCGGGCGGTACGGCCGCGTACCCGCGATCTCGTCGCCCGAGCCGCGGCGCGAGGTGCGCCGGCGGCCGAACTGCACACCGAGGAAGCGCCGCCGCGGAACGAGCGGGAACGGCCTCGGCGTCGCGTTCATCCGTCGGCTGCGCGAGCCTCGGCGGCGCCCCACTCCGGCTCCGGCCGGGGCGCGCGCTCGACGCACGCGGCGAAGATGCGGCGGATCGCGTCGTCGCGGGTCAGGTCGTGCTCGACGACGAGCTCCGGTGCGAGCACGAGGCGGTGGCCGATCACCGGCTCGAAGAGCGTCTCGACGTCCTCGGGCGTCGCGAACTGCCGGCCGTGGAGGAGCGCCCATGCGCGGGCCGCCCGCTCGAGCGCGAGGCTGCCGCGGACCGACGCGCCGACCTGCACGAGGTCGAGCGAGCGCGTGGCGCGCACGACGTCGACGATCCAGCGCTTGAGCAGCTGGTCGACGTAGACGTGCTCGACCGCGCTCGCGAGCACGTCGAGCTCCTGGAGCTCGACGCTCGGACGCAGGCGGCTGAGCGGATGGCCGTGCCGCTGGTCGTCGAGGATGCGCACCTCGTCGTCCGCGTCCGGATAGCCGAGCGACGTACGCAGGAAGAACCGGTCGAGCTGCGCCTCCGGCAGGGGGAACGTCCCGTCCTGCTCGATGGGGTTCTCCGTCGCGATCAGCAGGAACGGCGCCGGCAGCCGGCGGGTGACGCCGTCCACGGTCACCTGGCGCTCCGCCATCGCCTCGAGCAGCGCCGACTGCGCCTTGGGCAGCGCGCGGTTGATCTCGTCGACGACGACGACGTTCGCGAACACCGG